>Ga0316622_100000499_pt1 | contig 22909 bp, 25 predicted proteins | sample OWC_Aug_OW2_C1_D_FD_207646 | JGI IMG/M metagenome (GOLD analysis project Ga0316622, IMG submission 207646) | Wetland soil microbial communities from Old Woman Creek delta, Ohio, United States - OWC_Aug_OW2_C1_D5_C | ecosystem: Environmental > Terrestrial > Soil > Wetlands | place: USA: Ohio... | reverse complement strand
TTCGGCCTGCGGAGATGGCGTGAGACCCTCCCGCAGCTAATGCGGGAGGGCGGCAATCGATGAAACAGGAAACCCCGAACCGTGAGGTACGGGAATCCCCAGGATCTATCCGTGGGGAGGATGTCAAATCGCGGCGAGCGGGACCGGGGTGGGCCGATGCCGATCGAGACTGGTGACATCGACGCGGTCGCCGACATCACCCATCCCCACGATGGGCCGCTGGACGCCGTCTCGGCGGACCGGCGGCGACGGACGGTTCGGGGCTGGCTGGCTGGTCGTGGTGTGGCGCCGGTGGGGGCGATCCTCCGGGATGACGGGCGGTCGGTACAGGTCTGGGATCTGGCCGTCGTGCGGGCCGAGCGTTCGCTGCGGCGGCCGTCGGGGTTGGCGGCGCTCTCGCTCGCCGAGCGTGGCGAGGTCACGCGGCGGGGATGGGTGACGAGGCGTCGCTCGAACGGGTGACCCTCCAATAATAGCGTGAGCGTCATGCTATTATTGGTAGGTCGGACGGGAATGGCGAGAACGCCTCCGGAGGGCACGCCGACTCACCGCACCGGAAGGTGCCAACACCAGGGGAGATCCCATGAACGCACGAATCGAGAGACTCGTCGTCTTCGGTTGCGTCGAAGATACCGTCGCGGGACGGTACGTCGCATCTCTCCTCCTTGAGGAGGAGGAGACGCGGTGCGTCGTCGACGATCTCAGGATCGTCGATGGCGCGTGCGCCGTGCCCAGAGTCGACGGATACGACGGAAGGGAGATCTTCCGGGACATCAAGACCGGAGACCTGGTCCTGACCACGTTCTCCACGGGCCGGAATGGACCAGAGGCTACCATGATCCGCTGGAGCGGATACGGCAGGGCGAGAAGGATGACAGACTACGTACTGGTGCCCTCCAGGCGGAGCGGCTGGACGCCAAAGCCAGAGGTCGCCTACCAGGTTCGCCTAGTCAGGCGCGTCGACAAGGGCAACGGAAACCGCCAGATCTGGGCGGTCAGCCCACACGACGCGCGGGCCTGCGAGACCCACGCCACCGTCGCCGGGCGAATCCCGGAAATCCGCCTCAAGGCGGAGAGAACGACGTGCGACATAAACCAAAAAGCGCTGCGCGCGCTTCACGCGTACGCCCAAACCGTCGACCTCGGAGACGCCAGCGTCAAGAAGGACACGTCGTCCACCCACTATCGGCGCCTCCTGGAGAAGGAGCTCCCCTCCCCGACGTGTGGGGAGTTCGAGGGGGAGACCTCGACCAGTAGCGAGACCTCGCACTCAAGGCGGATCGGATACTACGGCCCGACCCGGTGGTCGGAGACCGGGGTGGCGACGGTGACCTGGGCCGGAATGTCCGGCCACTACCGCATCTCCAAGATGTACGAGGAGAGACTCAACCATTACGAGTCCGATGATGGTGGCCAGCGCTCGTCCCGCTACCAGGCGCGGGACAGGTCTCGCGACGGGTACGAGTACCTCGACGGTGATCAGCCGGTCGAGGCGTACGAGAGGCTCCGCGAGGAGCTCGACCGGCGCGTGAAGGACGCGGCGTGGATCAACGAGTGCCGAGTGACGGAGACCCGGCGGATCGCGACGAGGATCGTCGCGGCCCTCACCGACATCCCCGGCCTCCCGGCCGGCGCCCGGCTCGGCGAAGATGCCACGTGGCGGCTGGTCTGCTACGTCGGTGACCGGATTCCGGTCGTCGACATCGCGAACGATCTTCCGACGCTCGACGAGATCTCGATGGAGATCCTCGGAAGACCCCTATCATGATCACCACTCTCAATCATGTCACCTCATATGACATGATTGACCATCGATCGTCGACCCACCAATACGAATGGAGCGTCATGTATCAGTACACCCTGCTCGACCCCCGCGAGGCCAACGAGCGGGTGTTCGAGGACGCCACCGGCGGCGTCCTCGGCGTCGAGGTCACCGTCCCGGGCCTCGCCGCTCGCTGCGACCTGGGAAACCTGGACCCCCAGCACACGGGTCACCAGGACGTCGCGGCCTGCGTCGCGGCCCTGTCCTGCCACCTCCCGCCCAGTGGCGCGACCCTGGCCACCAACCGGGCGGACGCGGACAGCCTGCTCGCCATGGTGGTCCTCACCCTCCGCGCCCAGGGTGTGGAGGACTGGAGCGTCGCGAAGGTCGTCCTCGTCGGGCAGGCTGACGCCGCCCCGAGTAGACCTTGGGTCAAGGACTACAGCCCGCCCGTGGAGTTCGCCCAGGCGTCCGCGGTCGCCATGGACCATCGCGTACCGGTCGGTGATCGCGTCGCCACCCTGATGGGCTGGCTGACCGGACGGGTCAGCCTGCCCGACGTCCCGGAGGTGGATCGCTCGGAGATCCGCGTCAAGAGATCGGCGTGCTCTCGGTACGCCGTCGTCCACGCGGACGGGCCAGCTGTGCGGGGCGCGTGCGCGATCGGCTACCGGATGGCCCCCATCGTGGTGGCCGCCAACGAGGAGTTCCGGCTCGCCGGGGGCGAGCCACACCGCAAGTACACGATCGCCCGCTGGAACTCCGGCGTGGCCATGGACTGGGACGGGATGATGAGTGAGCTCCGAGCCCTGGAGCCTGGCTGGGGCGGATCGGACTCCATCTGTGGCTCAACCCAGGGTGTCGGCTCACGCCTCACCATGGGTGAGGTCAGGCGGGTGGTCGAGCGCCACCTGCCCGATAGGGACTGACGTCTGGATCGCGAGCACACCGCACGACGCCCCCACTCCATCCCGGAGTGTGGGCGTCGTCGTGCGCTGGTGGCGGTTCTACGCGCCCGGTGGCGGCACCAGCCTCCGCGCCGCGTACGCGACGGCCGCCTGGAGCGCGGTCTTCGCCACGAGTAGACCGAGCGCCGTCCACCAGACGCGGGTCCACTGGACGTCGACCAGCCAGACGGAGACGACCGCCACCACGGCGGCGGCCACGTCCAGGAGCAGACCCTGCGCGAGGGTGCGCAGGGCGCGGGATCGGGCGTCGATGGACGCGCTGGCGTTGGACGGGACGATTGTCATGATCATCACCTCGAGGACTGGACCGATGGCTAGGCGCCTCAGCTGCCAGGGCGCAGTAGCGACAGGAGCAGCGCCCCGATCGAGAGCAGCATAGCCATCGACGGGAGCGGCCATCTCGAACTCTCCAGACCACGGATCCGGCTCTCGTGGTCGGCGACGTCCCGGGCCACCTCGTCATGCCGCTCCACCAGCCGGTCGATCGCGCCACGGGTGGCCATCACCGCGTCGTAGATCTCGCGGGCGCCGATCTCGACCGGTCCGAGGCGGCTCGTCACGACGGCCGTCGAGCCGCCATGGCGTCCAGGAGCGCCTCGGCCAACTGTCGGTAGTCGATCTGTTGAGTGGTACGCGCCTCGACCGCCTGGAGCGTCCTGGCCGCCGTCGACGCGATCCCGGCGAGCGCGTTGTGTGCCGGCTGCGTCCCACCGGTCGCGTTCCCGTCGGAATCGATCACCGGCACGCTGGTCAGCGTGTAGGCGGTGTCGCCGAGCTGCTTGGCCTGCTCGGATGTGAGCATGTCGCCTCCCTCGAAGATCTCGGCCAGGAAGCCGAGCAGGTTGTCGCTCCTGGCCCTCCGACCCTCGGAGTCCCGGAAGAACGACAGGTGGGTATGGGTCAGGTGCGAGTCGTCTCCGCCCGACCGGATCCCGAGCCGGTCGACCCGGACGACGCTCTCCCCATGGGGACTGTAGATGATCTCCCGGATATCCGACAGGCGTGGGTCACCCCGCCACATCCCGTCGGCGATCGACCTCGACAGCGTCTGGAGACTGACCAGCTCACTGGGGCCGTCGATGGAGAACTCGCCGATGTCCAGCGCCGAGGACGCCAGGGTCAGGCCCACCCGGTCCCGCGAGGACTCCACGACCGAGTAGTCGCCGGGCACGATCCGGTCGGCGCCGCAGTGATAGCCACCCGAGTGCGTGGTGTCGCCGACGATTCCCAGCGCGACCGCCGGTAGGCCGGTCCACGTGGCGATGGCGGCTCGAACCACGAGCAGGTCGTCTGGCGCGTACGTCAACTGGGCCTCCTAGATCGTCCTCACCGCCGACGGGCGGGCGAGCTCCGTCAGGCTCATGGTGATCGTCTCCCTTGTGTCGGTCAGCTCATCCATCGTGGGCGAAGAGTCGAACATGTCGACGACGATTAGACTATTCGCGCCAGCCCGGCCCCCATATGACGTGTGAGCGCCATGGTGACGACCTGGCCGACGGTACTCGTCACCGTGACGACCACATTCGAGGTTGCCCCACCGGCCCGCTCCGCCGTCAGCACGAACACGTAGGTCCCGCTCGACGGCACGTCATAGTAGCCATATAGCGATGTGTCGGCGCCGGCGGCCGAGTCGAACGTATGCTGCCGCCGCGACACGATCGCCCCAGCCGTATTGGTGACCCGAATCCTGAATCGACCGACATGCCCCGACGTGGCGCACGAGATCGGTAGCCTCGCCTCGACCCTGACCCGCTCCCCGGCCACTAGGGTTCCCGTCACCGAAGCGGAGGTGACCAGCCCCTCGGCGGTCGCGTTATAGTATGTCCCATTCGTCGAGATGATGAGTGAGTCCAGCGTCGCCCACGGCGGCGAACTCACCCACCCGATCGCGTAGTGACCCGATGGTGGGACGATCGCCACCATCACCCGATCGCCGACCACGACCGATCCGACCAGAGGGATCACCTTGACCGGGACCGTGTCGCCGTCGAGGACCGCCATGGCCGCGCCTGACGCGGCCGGGGTGGTCACCGTCGCCGGCCGCAGCCGCCACCGCAGGTCCAGCCTGTCGGCGGCGGCGACCAGCTCGTCGACGACCAGGCCGACGTGTGTCGTGTCCAATCCGGTCAAAGGTCCTCCATGGGTGGCCAGGCCCTGGTCGCGGTGTGCGTCATCCGGCCCGTCGCGGACAGGGGCATCGTCCAGCCGGTCTCCCACCACAGCTCGCCGAGGAACCGGATCACCTGGTAGGCGTCGTGACGCGGATCGGGTGGGGTGTCGAACTCCAGGGTCTCGGTGACCGTCGCCGCTAGGCCGAGGGCGCGGGCCATCGCCGTGGCCTGGACCACTGTGGAGACCTGCCGGTCCACGACCTCTGGGATGACGAACCCGCGATTGGCGATCGAGTGCGGGGCCGAACCTGGGACGTCCCACACCCCGACGACCGGAGCGGTGGCGGCGTCGGAATCCGCCCCGGTGTCGTTGGAGACCACGATCCAGCGGTTCGGCGCGTCCGGCAGGCTCGACTCGCGGGTGATGGAGTCGGCGAAGGCTCGCGGGTGGGCGTCGAGGTCGAAGTCCACCATCCTGGTCGCCGGATCGAACGCCTGGATCATGCGCGGGGTGCCGTCGTGGTCGAACCACGGCTTCAGGTAGCCGCCCTCGGTCGCCAGGTCGCACCACACCCGCGCCCGGGACGTGCCCACCGACCATGAGCTGACCGACGTGTGGACGCTCGTCTCGATCAGCGGATCGACAGCTGTGAAACCGGTGAGCAGGGCGGCGGCGGCGGTCTGGACGGTCCGGCCGGCCGCGTCGAACCCGGTCTCCATGGCCTGGTCGACGATCAGCGTCTCGTCGACCATCGTCAGCGGCCGGTCACTCCCGCCCGAGCGGACGATCTCGATGTCGTCGACGCACACGTACCGGCCCAGCGGGAACACCCGCCCGTCGACGAGCGCCTCTAGGTGTCCCCGGTCCACCAGGGGGCGGAACCAGGCGGCGTCGACCGGATCGAGGGTGATCCCCGACAGGGTCCGGGACACCGTGGCCGACGAGTCGTGCCGTAGCGACGCCGACCTCGGAGAAGGATGGGCCACGCCCCGCTCGGCGCCGGTCACCCCGTCGACGAGGACGAGCCTCCAGGCCATGTCGACCTGCCCGACGTACTCGGGGAGGTCGAGGGGGTCGACGGGGGTGGTCACGAGGCGACGATCTCGACGTCGATGGTGGCCGGGGTCGCGGTCACCTCGGTGATCACGATCTCGGCGATCTCCTGGTGGCCGTGGTCGTGGCGACGAACCGCGCCCTTGGGGATCGTGACGTTCGCCAGCCACCGGTTACCAAGCTCGTCGCGGACGCACACGTACGGCAGCCGCGCCCACGCCAGGTCACGCAGGGACGTGAAGCCCTTGTCCATGCTCGCCGCCGGAACGCACACCGTGTTGACCACGCAGGAGCGGGTGAACCGCACTCCTCCGCGCTCCGTGGGCCACCTGGCCAGCTGGTAGTCACGGCCGTAGATCGGGTCGATGGCGGTCCACGCCGACTCGACCATGCCGAACTCCTCGCCGACGCCCAGGATCACCACGGCCGTGTTCAGCAGCGGGTCGGTGTCACTCGTCATGATCAACAGTCCGGTGTCGACACACTCCCCGGTCACCCCCGGAGCCGGGATCGTCACGGTCGCCTCGGTCGACCAGGCACCAGACACCCCGTTCCGGTGGACCATCCGCGCCCGGTAGGAGGTCAGGATCCCCACCCGGGCCTCGTAGTCGTCGAACATCGTCGTCGCCTGGTCGCGGATCGTCGCGATCGTCTCCCACGCCCCCAGAGCCATGCTCGTGTCGGACCGCTGGACCTCGTAGTAGCCGAACCCCGGGCCGTAGCCGGTCGGCACCGGATCCCAGTCGAGCTGGACATACAGGATCCCGGTCGGCACCATCGGCTGCGTGGCGTGCCCCGGGACATCGGGGGTGAGCGGGTCGCACGGGCAGCTCGACACCGTCAGGGTCTGCGTCGCCAGCGTCGTGGCCAGGCCGGTGACCTGGTCCAACTCGGCGGTCAGGAACAGCGTCAGATCGACGTCGTGGAGTTCGTCGGATCCACCGTACGTCGGGTTGTCGATCCACGCGAAGGCGACCTCGCCACCGTAGCCAGTGGGCGCGAACGTGTCGGCGCCAGCCCCGGCGATCTCCCACGGCGACGCGGCCGGGGTCGTCGACGTGAACGTGAACCACAGCGCCCCACCGGCCGCCATGGATACCACCGCCGGATCGAGGGCGACCGTCACCAGCCGCCACCCATCGACGATCTCGGTGAACGCGTCGGCGGCCACGACCGTGAGCGTCCCAGTCGGGCCGATCGCGACCGGCGGGTCGTCGACGGCCGGGTCGGTCGACTGGTAGATCGTCAGGTCGGCGATCGTGTCGTCACTCCGGCGAGCGTAGAACGACGCCCACACGCACGTGGCCGCCGTGTCGTCGAGGACCATCGCCACGGCGAACGCCGGCACCCCGGCGCTGACGGTCGCCACGAACGGCGTGTGATACGGATGCCCCTCGCTGGACAGGTTGACGTCGCCGATCGACGCCTCGTCGAACGGGGACGCGTCACCGCCGACGAGCGACGACGTCGGGGAGATCTCGGCGACCCTCGCGGCGTGCCAGACCATCGCCGGAGCGAACGTCCGCTCCTCGGACTTGGGAACCGACCGGATGGCGACCGGCCTGGTGACCCTCATACCGCCCAGGTCGGGCAGGTTCGTGAGCATGTCGATCCCGGTGATCGGCAGCGGGACCGGGGACGCCAGGGGGACGAGCGTGGCCGGAGTCGCCGCCGGATACGAACCGGCACCCGTGGTGGCCTTACCGACCACGATCGTGTACCGCTCGCCGGCCACGAGCTCGGGGAGCCACGCGTGGGTCGCGGCGTTCCGCAGCTGGGGATACGCCAGGATCGGGATCGTATAGACGAACGTGTCGCCAGACTGGGACACGCCACCGGACAGATCCAGTCCACCGCAGCCGATGAGGTCACCGATCGGCCGGTACGTGACCTCCAGCGCCATGTACTGGAGGTCGAAGTTCCCCGTCCCGGTGGCGTAGACCCGTAGGTTCAGCGTCCCAGCGCCGAATCCATAGCTGAACCCGTACAGTCCAGCCCGGTCGGCGTCGACGAACGTGTCGTCCAGCGACTGGAACACCCACGGCATCCGGTGCGGGTTGGTCGTCGGGTCGATCCCGTAGAACCAGAACGGGTTCAGCTCGCCAAGGCGCGAGCGGCCGATCGTCACCGTGTCGCCCGGCGTGGCCCCACCGGAGATCGTGGAGTCCATGAGGTACTCCACGACCTCACCTGACTCGAACAGCCAGAACGATACCGGGGACACCTGACCGGAGAACGGGCCACTGACGGCGTACAGGGCGGTCACGTCGAGGATGTGCTTGTCGAATCCGATCTGGCTCCAGACCGACGCCAGGTTGATGGAGAACTTCACGTCGACGAACGTCGCCACCCCGCCGGCGAGCCGGACGTACTTGCCATCCGAGGGATTGGCGAGCGCGTCGTACACGCTGCCCGCGCCACCACCCAGGGACATGTTGTTGTCGTCGAATCCGGCGGACGCCGGGATGACGATCCTCCTGGCTGGGAGCGCCGCGCTCGCCGGGTCGTCGCCCCGGTACAGGTGGCAGACGATCGACTGACCGGTCGGCACGCCCGGCGGTGGGGTGGGGGACAGCAGCCGCAGCCACACCGGGCACTGGCCACCCGATCCGAGGGCGGTGAACGTGTAGCCGATCGACGAGCCGGTGTCCAGGGTCTCGGTCCTGGGCACGAGTGGCTCGAACCGGGAGCCGATGACGATGGGCGAGTCCGGGTCGTAGATGGCCATCAGCGGGTCCTCACGGTCGTGCGGATCTCGGCGCGGGCGATCGTGTCGGCGACCTTCCTGCCGATCGCCTCGCCGACCGCGGCGACCGCCGTGTCGGTGGGCGCTCCCGGTCCGGTGAATGTGACCTGGATCGCCCCGGCCTCGAACGTGACCACGGTACCCGACGCGGGCTTGAGGTCGGTGAGCGTGGCGCTGGTACCGAGGTCGGCCGTCGGACCCAACCCGGTAGTGCCGGCCATGGCCGCGCTGGCGGCCCGCAGCGTGGCGAGGTTGCCGACGATCCCCGACGCCACCATGTCGACGATCTTCCCACCGGCGATCGTCGGGTCACCGGCACCGGACAGGGGTCCCCACTTGGCGGGGCTGAAGGGCAGGGCGTCGCGGATCGCCCTGGCGGCGTCGCCGATCTTCCTCTTGAGCGCGGAGATCTTGGATGAGATCCCATCGATCAGGCCATTGATGACGTTCGATCCAGCGTTGTAGAGCAGGCTGCCGAGGTTCCCGACGGCCGAGGTGATCCGGCCGGGGATCGACGACACGAACGACGCGACCGCGTCGATCCGACTCCGTACCGAGTCGACCATGCTGGCGAACGCGGCGATCACCGCCCTGGTGAACTCGGCGATCCTGGTCGCGGTCGCGACGACCACCGAGATCTTCTGCCCGACCCAGTCGGCGATCGCGGCGAACGCCGCCTTGACTCCCTCCCACAACCATGTGACCTTGTCGCCGACCCACGACAGGGCCGGGGAGATCCAGTTGGTCCACACGGCCATGAACGCCGCGCCGATCATGGACAGGACCGGGGCGATCGTCGCCGTCCACACCAGATACAGAGCGGCCCCGATCGCCGTGACGATGGTCTTGAAGACCGTCCAGAACGCCCCGAGGACCGCGCCGAGGACGTCCAGCGCGGTACCGATCAGGGCCGACACGACCGAGAACGCCCCCGACCACAGCGACCACAGCAGCTCCCCGATGGCGATCACGATCGGACCGAAGATCCCCCACAGCCACGTCGCCGCGCCCACCACCACGCCGATCGCGGCCGAGATCGCGGCGAACGCCGGGACGGCGACCGTGTTCCACAGCCACATGATCGCCGAGCCGACGGTCTGGAGGACCCCCCACAGCCACGACAGGGCCGCTCCGAGCCCGGACATGATCGACGATCCGACACCACCCCAGTCCACGCCGGACAGGGCCGTCGACATCGACCCGAGCCATCCGACCAGGGACTGGATCGGGGTGAGCAGCCACGTCAGGATGTCGGCGAGTCCCGTCAGGATCGGGACGATCACGTTCGCGGCGAGCATGGCGAGGAACGCGGCGGCGAGCTGGATCACCGGGACGAGCAGCGGGATCAGGACCGCCAGCAGCCCGGCGGTCAGGGTCAGCAGGGGCGTGATCGCGACGATGATCTGGGCGATCGGGTCGATCAGCGACACGAGCACCGGGATCAGCGGCTCCATGGCCGCGAACAGGGACGTGACGATCGTCCCCATGGACGTCAGGATCGGCCCGAGCGCCCCACCGACGGCGGTGATCAGGCGCCCGATCGGCGGACCGATCTGGATGAATATCTGACTGAGCGTGGTCATGGCCGGACCCAGGATCCCGGCGACCGTCTGACCGATCTGGAGGAGGATCGGGGCGAGCGCGCCGATCACCGGGCCGAGGAGTCCGGCGAACGCGCCGACCGCGGTCGCCAGGGGACCGGCGAGCATGCCGATCAGCTGCCCGACCACCGGGAGGATCGGGGCGAGGGCGACGAGGATCGACGCGACGACCTGGGCGATCGGCGCGAGCGCCGGGACGATGGCCGTGATCCCCTGACCCAGGGCGACCAGGACCGTGCCGATCGCCGGGAGGAGCGTGGCGATGACCGGGGACAGGGACGACGAGATCGTCGCGAGGGTGCCGAACACGTCGGTCAGGATCCGGCTGCCCTCTGCGGATCGCAGGAACATGGCGAGCTGTCCGGTGAGGGCGGCCAGGGAGGCCAGCAGTCCACCGCCGGAGGCCGTGGCCGCCGACAGGACGGAGCCGACGATCGAGCCGACGTTCCCGAGGATGGTCATGAGCTGTCTCAAGACGCCCACGGCGGTCGTGAGCGCCTCCGACGCCGCCCCGGACGTGGCCATCTGGCTCAACCACTGGCCAAACCGCGTGCCAACCATCCCGATGACCGCCGACAGGTCCTCCAGGAGGGGCAGGGCTATCGTGGACAGGTCGCGGAACCCGGCGAGCAGCGGCTCGATGGCCACCGCGACGTTCCCGATCGATATACGGGTGGTGTCCATGACCGACGAGACCGCCGACACCGTCTGACCGTCCCGGAAGAACGCCATCGCCGACGCCGCCGCCCTGCCGTACTCCGTGGCGATCCCGGCGATCCCCGCCTTCAGGGGCCCGGCGTACAGGACCGCCATGGTCCGGATCGTCCCCTGGATCTGCGAGGAGAAGGCGTCCTGCGCGGCGTCCTTGACGGCGCCCAGGAGGGGGGCGATCTCCCCGACCTCCCGGACGAGCTCCTGGGCACGCGGCGACAGGCCCTCCATGGCCTTGTCCAGGGCCTTGGCGTCCCCGGTGGCGGCCGCCGCCATGGCCTCGCCCATACCGGAGGTGGCGATGGTGAGCGCGCCAATCGCGGCGATCCCGACGCCGAGCGCGGCGGGCATGGCCACCATGAGCCCGGAGACCTGCGACAGGGTGCCGGCCAGGCCCAGGATCTGGCCGGCCGACGCGGCGGCGAGCGTGCCGATCGCGCCGACCCTCGTCAGGCTGGTCAGGGACGATCCGATCCTCGCCCCGACGTCGCCCATCATGTCCCCGACGCCGCTCCACGACGAGGAGACCCGCCTGGAGGCCCGCTCGTGCTCGTCGCCGATCCGAGTGGTGACGCCGCTGGTACCCTCGCCGATCCGACCCAGCTCCCGGTTGGCGTCGTCCACGCCCCGGCGGATGGATCGGGCGATCTGGTCGCCGAGCGGATCGGCGTCGATCCGGATGCCCTTGAGCGCCTTGTCGAGATCACGCTTGAGCTGGGCGGCGAACCTCGAGACGTCGGCGACCGCCTCGATCGACGCCTTCCCCGACACGCCCATACGGCGATCATCGCCATCCTGGCGGATCCGGTCCAGCGCGTGGCACTATCATCTCGTGGCGGTGATAGATCTCGGTCAGGCCCAGCTGACCGTAGGCGGCGACGGGACGGTCACCGTCGACGATCCCGACTCGCCGCTCCTAGTCACCGTGCGTCTCGACCGGCGTCGACGGATCGACCATCTGTCGGTGACCGTCCGTCACTCCAGTGGGCGGATCGACGGGACGGCCCTGAGTCGGCTCCAGGTCGGACAGATCGAGCGACTGGCCAGGGCCATCGTCGGCCGGCCCGTCGATGAGGCGTGGATGGCCACCCTCGCCCAACCCAAGCCGTCCACGTCGCGATCGTGGGGGGACGATCACTGGGCGCGGGTCGCGCGGGTCGCCATATGGGCCAGGGCGACCCGCCGTCCCGGCGGAGCCGGCCGGGCGATCGTCGACCTGTGGGGGGTGTCGATGGCCACCGCCTACCGGTGGATGGCCACGGCTAGCGCTGGGCGGCGAACGCCCGGTCGAACGCCGCCGCCGCCTTGACCGGGTCGTAGCGCTCGGCAGCCGCCACCCCAGGCGGGGTGCGTTCCAGCTCGAAGTCCAGCTTGCCCCGGTCCTTGGGGTCGGCGTGCTCGGTCACGACCCGGTAGACCGTGGCGCACCAGGCGGCCAGGGAGATTCGGAGCGCGTCCACCCCGGCCAGGGCGAGCGCGCCGGCGATGTCCAACCGGGTCGTCCCGGTCGCCGCGAGCCGGACGGCGACCCACCAGGGCAGGCCAGCGGTGGCGGTGACCGCCAGCCGGGCGGCGTCCACGCACTGGGTGACGGTGATCGTCCCGTCGTCGAGGCGGTCGACCAGCTCGTCGTCGTCGACGACCAGGCCGGGGACGATCCACGTCCACCGCTCGGCGAGGATCGGGGTGAGCCACGCCAGCGCCGGAAGGGCGGGGATCTCGACGATCAGGTCGGCGACCGGGACACGGACCAGCCGGGGCGTGACGACCGCCAGGCCGTCAATGTCCATCGACGACCAGGGTGGCGGCCCTCGCCCGGCGGTCGGCCCGGTTGGCATACCGGCCCCTCAGGGCCACCATCGCGGCCTCGAAGATCGGCATGAGGGATTGGAGGTCGAACTCCTCGTCCATGATGAGGTCGTCGATCCAGTCCTTGTCGACCTGGTCTTTGAGGACCGCTCTGACCGTGGCGATGGCCCGGCGGGTCAGGCGGGTCACGGTGTCCATGGAGACCTCGCCCCCGGGGGCCTCGATCTGGGTCTTGAGTCGGTCGAACGCCGCCGGAAGGCCCTCGATGACGGCCATCTGCTCCAGCGTCGGCGGTTTGACGACCATGGTTCTCCCACCCCACACGACCTCGGCGGTGACGTCGGCCGGATCGGTCGACTCGACGACCTCTCCGGCGACGGCCGGGGTGACCGGCTCGGTGGTGGCGCCAGTCGCCCTGGTGGCCGCCTTCCCGGGTGTGGTCTTCCTGGGCATCGTGGTCCTCTTCCTGGGTGGTGTCACTCGGCGCTCCCATCGGTGTCGTTCCAGTCCCATCCCTGGGCGGCGGCGATCCGCCGCCCGGCGTCCCGCAGCCAGGGCTGGCCGGTCGTCCCGGGATGCCACACGGTACGACGGTAGATCACAGTGCCGCCGATCGTGAACCGCAGCGTCCTCCTGGTCCGTCGTCCCCTGGCGCGGACGGTGATCCGGTGGGGGCGCGTGCCGTCGTGGACGGCGGCCGCGTACCGGGCGGTGTTGGAGATCGTGGCCTTGATCTGGTTCGCCGAGCGCCGGACCCTCACCTGGTGCCTGGTGGACAGGTTCCCGGTCTCGCCCCTGGGGCAGGTGGCGGCGGCGGTGGCCAGGGTGGCGCGGGTGTAGGTCACGACCCGGGTGGCCACGGCGGTCATGGCCACGGCCCGCGCCGCTGGGCGGTCGACCGTCACCTTGACCTTGGTGAGCCTGATCTGGATCAACCCAGTGGGTCCTCGTCGGGCTCGACCTCTATGTACCCGACGTCGATCAGCCCGATGACCCGGTCGGTCAGTGGGACGAGGTAGACGCTCCCGGCCCGCATCGTGTCGTGGGCGACTAGACACCTGACGCGGATCTCCTCCGGGGCTGGTGGTGGGACGATCGCGGTCGTCGGGGGCGCGATGACCCGCGTCGTCGGGGGCGCCGGGGTCTCCTGTGGCACCGTTCCGGGATCCGCCGTCATCCGCTTTCGAGTAGCCATATATCGATTCCTCCTCAGGGTACGCAGTCACAGGCCGGAGCCGAGATCGTCACCCGGAGCGTCGAGCCGACACAGCCACCCTCGACCTCCATCGGCCTGGCCCCCTCGACCGCGACCTGGCGCCACGAGTGACCGGCGAGCGCCACCCAGCAGCACACCGCCCGCATGAGCGCCGCCCGGTCGTCGAGGACCTCGCCGACGGTCGTCTCCCACTCGGCGCACGTCGGCACTCTGCCGATATCCGCGGTCGGGGCGCAGCGGACCGCGCCCAGCTCGAACGTCACCGCCCACCTGATCACCCCACACGGGTTGGGATCGGTCGCCGGCTCGGGAAACGCGATCGTCGGGACCATCGAGTCCCACCGGACCCACGCCAACCCCTCACAGCACTCATCCGAGGTCTGGGACAGCAGCAGCGCCACCGTCACCCCCGGGCGGACGCACACCACCGCCGGAGGGCTGGTGACCAGCGCCATCTGGGTCTCCAGGCAGCCGAGCAGCTCCGCGAGGATCGGCGCCACCACCTGGTCGGACAGCGGCGCCACGTCACACCACCCTGGCCGGGGCCGGCAGGTCCGGGCTGATCACCATGGAGCGCGCCTGGCGGCCGCGCGGGTTCACGGCCCGGATCACCAGGTCGACCTCGCGGATCCCGGTCAGCAACGGGCCGGTCGTGTCGATCGGCAACTGCTCGACCTGTAGCTCGACCCCCTGCCTAGTCAGGGACCGCAACTGCTGTGGCAGCGCGCACGGAGCGCCCGAGCAGGCGCGGGCGAACTCGCACGCCAGACGCTCGAACGCCACCTGGACGGCTGGCGGTATAGGTAGCCCGATCAGGTACGTGACCTCGATCGGCGCCGGGTCGGCGGACGGGTCGTCGCAGGTCGGCCACGCCAAGCCATCGATCCGGATCAGCCGGCGTCCGTCCAGGACCCGATACGCCGCCGGGGCCAACAGGACACCGGACAGGGTCACCGAGGTGATGGACGCGGTGGTCGTCGGCCCGTCGAGGACCAGCTCACGGGTACCGGCGGAGCAGTCGCACGACTCCTCGCAGCCGACCGGCCCGTTGTGCCACACCCCACCCGTGGTGTATGGGCCGGAACCGCCGCCGAGCGTGGTCCAGTCGACCGGATAGGTCCGGTACTGCGGGTCGAGGGCCTCGCGGACGCAGGGCCGGACGGTGATCTCGCACCGCCCGTACTGGCGTCCGGTCGCCGCCCACATGACCATCGCCGCCAGGTGCTCGGCGCCCGTCTGGACGGTGTTCGTGTAGGTGTCCCAGCACTTACCACACCCGCACTGGGTGACCGTCCACCCACAGATCGCCACGACTCCCCCTCACGAGACGCGAGTATCCAGCGCCCGACTCGATCATACTTGGCGCCACATCTAAAGATCGATGAGCGTTACCGGTCCATACAGCGCGGTGCGTTTGGTGGTCCCCACGTACGCGTCGACCCGCCACACCCGCGAGTACGGGGCCGCGAGCGCCGACGCGGGGATCCAGGCCGTGGCCAGGATCTGGGCCGCCGTGTGCGACGTGATCGATATCTGGGTCGGGTTCGCCGAGGTCAGCACCAGATTCGACGTGTCGGCGTCCGACACGCACACGTCCGCCTTCATGATCAGCTTGAGGAGCGTGATGGGTGTCAGGTCATCCGTCGGATCGTCCGGGACGATCGTCAGGAGCAGGACCTCGTCATTGTCCTGCCGGAGGGTGATCGGGGCGATCGTTGGCATTGGATCTCCTTAGGCGACCACGGCGAGACCGGACAGGGTGCGCTCCGTCACCGCTCCGGATAGAACGCGCTCCGTCACCACTCCAGACAGGGTGAGGACGACGACGGATCCACCAAGGATTGGTGGTGCCACCGTCGCCCCCGTCGAGAGGGTGGGAGCCGGGAGCGTGGCCGTCCCGATCACCACGGCGGGCGTCACGGTCGCCCCAGCCGAGAGCGTGGGAGCCGGGACGGTAGCCGTCCCGACCACCACGGCGGGCGTCACGGTAACGCCAGTCGAGACGCTGGCGCCTGGGATCGTAGCCACGCCAACCACAGGACCAGGCGTCACCGTGACGCCCGTGGACAGAGTTGGATCTGGAACGGTTGCCGTCCCGATCACCACGACGGGCGTGACCGTGACACTGGCCGAGAGGGTGGGAGCTGAGATCGTGGCCGTCCCGACCACCACGGCGGGCGTCACCGTCGTATCGATGACATTGATGTTGTCGACGCCAGCGTAGTCGTCGGCGCCGTCCGCCCTGGTGGCCTGCGCCATGAACTCGACATCGCCGGCCAGCCACGCCGGAGCGCTCGCCACCGTTCGCCGGACCGTCCACGTCAGGCCATCGGGAGACGTCGACCAGGTGATACCAGTCCCATCGTGGGCGAATCGGAACCATCGGGACGACGCGTCATATGCCCACACGACCAGCCCGGCGTCGGAGTATCCGACGTAGTCTCCGGCCGACATGTAGCCGGACACCGCGTCGTACAGGATCCCGACGTAGGTGCCCGGCGTCGGCGAGAGGATGACCACCTGGGCGTAGGCCACGGTCGCCCCACCGGCGGCGGGAAGCTCGGCGAACTCCCCGAACAGCGTCGCGGTGTCGAACGTGAACGTGTCACCCGACCCTGGGCCGGTGGTGTGGAGGGCGGAGTACGCGGGTGATCCACCCGAGCTGGCGCAGCCTATCCGGGCGTATCCGCCATAGAGGACGACGTCGCCGTAGCTGGAGTCCCACAGGGGAGACTTGAGCGTCCCAGCCGAGAAGTCGTCATAGATGGTCGATGCGGAGTACCGCGTCACTGGCCATACACCGCGCCAGCTATGGAACTATGTCGATATAGAAGATGCCAGCGAGTGCCCACTGGATGCTGAACTGTCCGTTGATGGTGGAATAGTCAGCGCCAAAGTTGACCAGGGCGACCGCGTTGTCTCCGGCGAGCGCGTCGGCGTAGATCAGGGCACAGCGGGCGTTGGTGATCGTCGACGCGGCCCAGACCACGGGGTCGGCGTCGAATGTCACCAGCCCGCCAGCCGCGCTGACCACCGGGGTCGTGATGAGCGCGCCACCGGCCGTGTATCCGGCGCCACCGACCTCGTTCGCGGCGTACTGTCCGACCCCGTACCCGGCGCTGGCGAGCGCGGCGTCGAAGTCCGGGGTGATCGAGTTCGTGAACATGGCGCACTTGTTCGTCGCCGCCGAGAGGTTCACGGCCAGCTGGGTGGTATCCAGGATTCCCTGGAGCGTGGCCGTGAACAGACCGGACGACGTCACTGGCATGACGTGCCCCCATCTCGCGTCCGAGCCACGACACGTGCTGGGTTGGGTCGGATCGTCACGTCCTGACCGTCGTCGCGGACCGTGACCGTCGTCCCCAGTTCGTCGGTGGTCGCCTTCCCCACGACTCTCCCGGACGCGTCCCGCACGTCCTCGTGACGGTCGCCGGATCCGCTTCCGACGACGCCGATCGTCCGCGCCCGCTCGGCGAACTCACTCACCGCGTACCTCCTCGCCATTCCCACGACATCCGCCGTTGGGTTCGATGTCCGACCGATGGTCATCCACGGGCCGGCCCGTCCCACCGGGCCGGCCCGTGGACCTGGTCAGGTCGGGATGACCAGGGTCTGGCAGCCGCACGCGTCCACCGGTGGCGCGAGGTTGACCTGGTAGAGCAGGAAGTGGGTCGTGGTGGATATCGGGCTGAACAGCGGTGACGCGACGCCGAGCGCCGAGGTCTGGATATCGTATGGTCCGACGCCCCAGCCGTTGCCGTCCATGGTCATCGCGTCCTTGACGGTGAAGTTCGCCGCCCCGTTCTCGATCGTCGGCGTCCCCACCGTCCCCTCGGCGAGCCACGGCAGGAGGATGTACCCCCACCGCTGGGTGGTCGTCGGGCAGGAGCTGTTGGCCGTGTCCGTCCACACCTCCAGGGCGAAGTCCGCCTGGGCGTAGGTGGCCGAGTCGACGGCGAAGCCCCGTGACACCGGTGGGGTCGCGTCGTCGGTGACGAGCGTGACCCCGGTGGCGATGTTGAACAGCTCCGGATCGACGTCACAGAACTCGATGTTGGTCTTGAAGCCGTTCAGCTGCTTGGGGCCCTTGCGGTAGTAGCAGCGGGTCCCGTCGGCCTTCACCTGGGTCAGAACCTCGCCGTCCTCCTCGTCGGGCTCGGTCTCGACCTTGACGAATCCGTCGGAGACGACGGTCGAGCACGCCCCGGCGACCGGGGCGCCACACTCGTCGAGCCGTGTCACCCGGACGACGAATCCCTGAAAATACGACTCACAGGCGGCTACCATCGGCTGTTCACCTCTTTCGTCTCGATGCCCGCGCTGGGGCCGCTGGGGCCGCCTGGGGGGCGACCGGTTGGGTTGTGGTCATCGCGACGACCGGTGGTGGTGGTGGGGTCGGGTTGGCGATCTGGTCGGCGGCGGCGACGTAGGCCGTCAGGAATCGCAGCGCGGTCCGCTCGTCGACGGCGAACCCGCCGTGCTCACAGCGCAGCTGGCGGGCCGGTACCCCCAGAGCCTCGATCAGCTCGCGGTCGATGAGCCCGGGGACGGCCTTGACGATGATCGTCACGACGATGGCATCCAATCGAAGACGGTCGACGCGGCGAGGCAGTCGAACGCGACGGCGTACTCCCGCTCGGCGACGATCGACACCTGGTTGGCGGTCCGGTCCATGACCTGCCCAGCCGGGGTGACGAACACGTCCGTGGCACGCCACACCGCGACGTTCCCGGTGATCGCGACCGTCCCGTCGTCGGTGTAGCCACCCCCGAACACCCACACGGTTCCCATGTGGGTTCGCAGGAGCGGCCCGTCGCGGATGACCAGCCCCGCCTCGGTCGCGTAGGAGGCGAACCTCGGCGAGGCGTGCAGGTAGCCGACGTTCCCGTAGGCGACGGTCCCGTACAGCCACTGCTCCAGCTCGGCGACGATCGCCACCGGGTCGGTGGCCAGCGCCGACGTCAGCGGCGTGTCACCGGCCACGATCAGGTTCCACAGGGCGAACTCGGCGACGGTCTGCTCGCCGTTGGCCAGCCGGCGCCGGACCTTGGCCTCCAGGCCGGCCGACGTGTTCCCGACCGGTCCGCAGACCAGGGACGAGTACACGACGAACGGCTCCGCCTCGACCTGATCGGGGTCGGATCCGTCGACGTACTCGTCGAGGGTCTTGGCCAGGCGCAGATCCCCGTGGCAGGGCGTGGAGTACCAGTACGCCTGACCGCAGGAGACCGGCTCGTAGGTGACCCCGCCCCCCTCCCCGTGCTCGGGGAGGGGTAGCGGGCCGATCGCGGCGGTGAGCAGCCCGTACCGGAGTCCGCGCGGCTCCGGCGCCGGCACCGGCACGTGTGGGGTGATCGCCACCAGCGCTCACCGTCCTCTCGGGACTTGGTGGTGAGTGGTCAGGAGGCGCAGCAGCCGACGACCCCGGACGGGTCGACGACGGCCGTGTACCGGTGGACGTACGGGCACATCTGCAGGACCGCCCAGCCGTCCTCCACGAACGCTGCCGTGTACTCGTTGGTGGTCAGCCGGGTCGAGTCGTAGATCGTGTCGAGGTTGACCACGGACTGGACGGCCTTGACGAACGTGCCGGCCGGGTAGATCAGGAAGTCCACGGTCGTCGGCAGCACCGTGAGCGGCACGGCGCCGCCGGGGCCTCCCATCAGGCCGGAGAAGGCGTCCTGCCAGTCGTACACGAAGCGCGGCACGGCCTTGCGGGCCGCGAACCAGGCCATGATCTCGGCGTCGACGAGCGCCGGGTCGACCCCACCCCGGCGGGTCTTGGAGGCGCGCAGCTGCGCCAGGACCCACATCGGCAGGACGATCTCCAGGCTGGACGCGAAGGTCATGCGGTTGCGATACTTGGCGTCGACCACGGCCAGGTCGACGGCCGACATCAGGCCGGAGATGGCGTCGTCGCCAGACGGATCGGCGGGGATGGCGATGGCCGCGCCGCCGGCGGTGACGATGGCCGCTATCACCCCCATATTGATCTTGTGTGCGAGGGCGACGATCGCGCCCCGACCGAACCGGGCCACCAGCTCCGGATAGCCCCGACGCTGCAACAGCGATCCCGTCAGGCAGAAGTAGTCCACCCCGAGCCGCGTGTCGACGAACTCCGGGCAGGGGATCTCGTAGCAGCACTTGGCCGTCTCCTGGATCACCTCGGCCTCGGTCAGGTGCGTGTCCCCACCCGTGCAGCCGATCCCGTCCCAGATCGTGGCGAAGTTCGGGCCACCGGCCGCCGGGATCTGCCAGCCGCCGCGATCGGTCTGCAACTCCGGCAGGTCCAGGAGCCCGTCGAGGGACTCCAGCTCACACAGGTCGTAGATCGACTCGGACGGGGCGCACCATCCGGCGGCCGCCGTCAGCGCCCGACCACCATCGACCGCCAGCTGGGCCGACCGCACCAGGCTCCCACCCGGAAGGCGCCGCTCGGACGCCGCGTACTCGGCGACCTGAAGACCACGAGCCCCGTCGGTGACCGTCAGCTCGGCGGGGAACTGGCGGACGAACTGCACGGCGCCATGACGGACGTAGTCCCTCAGGACGTGCCTGGATCCCCGGTCGGAGACGACGACGATCGGAGGCCCGGAGTGGTGGGTGGCGTTGTGCTGCGGATACTGGCGCAGCTGCGCCTCCAGGGCGCGGGACGCGTCGGCGAACGTCGCCAGCTCCTGCCCGGACGTGAACGACGGCACGTTCGCCGAGGCGCGCATCGTCGCGTACCGGTTCCGCTCGGCGGCGTCCGGGACGGCCGGGGGAATCGTGGTCCGGCGGGCCACGTCGCGCACGGTCGGCATCGGGGCGCGCGTGGCGGCGGTCACCGGCTCGGGCTCGATCGCCGGCTCGATCGTCGGCTCGGCGACCGGATCGGGCTCGTCGGTGGCGGCGAGCTCGGCGGCCAGCGAGGCGACCTCGGCGGTCGCGGCGCGGCGGCGGGACAGCTCGGCGGTCGCCGCGGTGGCGAGGTCCCGGCAGGCCCGCAGACCGTTCAGGGTGTCCTCGGTGATCGGCCCACCATCGGGATGGAGCCCGGCGGCGAACTCCCTGACCCGGGACAGCGTTTCGGTGATCAGCTCGTCGGACGCGGTGGACAGGTCCGGCACTTCGAACGGGAACGTGAATTCCATGGGAGGTCCTCGTGGAGACGAGGCGCCCAGCCGGACCACGGCGACGCTGGTACGCGTAGGCGACTCGTCGACCTGGCCGGACCACGGCGACACCAGGCGATAGACGATCGCGTCCCGATCATCTCACCAAACGCGGCTACTGGCCAGCCGATGGTCCTGGCTCGTCGAGGACGGCGGTCGCCTCGCCGAGCAGCTCCAGTATGGCCGGTACCGTCGGGCGGGTCCGGTACCGTCGCTCCAGCGCCTCCGACTCCGGGGAGCCGATACCCCGGGGGACGTCCATCCTCGGCTGCGGGGGATGCCACAGATGCCACAGGTGACCCCGGCCGCGCCACGGGTGCCCGCCGACCATGGTCAGCGCACGGCCCCACGCGTGATCCTCCTGCCCCCAGCCGGCGAATCGCGGGTCGATCGGCACCTGGCGGAGCAGGCCAGCTGGGAGGATCGTCAGACCCCCGCCGCACGCTCCGTCATGGACGCGCTCGAACACATGATCGGACGGGGTCATCCCCGGTCGGGGTGGCACTGGCAACGGCCTACCGTCCAGGACCATCGCGGTGACCGGCTCGGTCAGGCGATATACCATCCGGTGGGGCATCACCCACCGACGAGCCCGTAGCCCGACCATCGCCACCTCCAGATCTGGACAGATCACGTCCGCGTCGGCGACCACGCACACGTCGTCATCAGCCGGATCGGCGGCGGTGAGCGCGTCGTGGAGCGCGATGGCCTTGCGCCACGGCCCGGACGGGTCGCGCTCCACACCGACGATCACCGGCCAGTGTGGATACCGCTCCGTCCACCATTCGGCGACCCACGACCAGACGCGATCCCTGGGTCCGCCGTCCGGCCGGTAGGGGACCAGGACGTGGATCAACCGCCGGACGCCCATCGCAGGTAGGGCGCCGGGTCGCGCACCAGGCCGCTGTCGGTGGGCGACAGGTACCAGAAGTGAGTCTGGAACACCTCGCGGATCCCGGCGTCGCCGAGCCGGTCGTGGATCTGCCCGTACGCGCGCCAGTGCGCCCCGACCGACGGGGCGTAGTCGGTGGCCGCGTAGGCGGCGGCTCCGTTGACCGCCTTGGTGATCATCTGCTCCGGTGAGCGGTACGGGAAGTGCCGGATCGACAGCACCGGCGTCCCGGGCCTGCCCGACGGTAGGGTCACCCCGTGGTTGCCCTGGTGGACGATCGCGCCGGTCTCCCACCTGAACGCGATCTTCCCCAGGCGTTGCGGGTCCCGCTGCCGCCACACCATCGATCGGAACGGGTCGACGTCGGGCTCGTCGAGCGACGTTCTGAAGTGATTGACGATCGCCGCCGACACGTAGCCGATCTCCGGGTCGAGCCCGGACAGCACCACCCCGACCCGGTCGACGTGGTGGAACCACAGCTCGTCGGCGTCGAACGGCACGATCCACTCCGCGCCGGACTCGGCCGCCAGCGCCGCCAGACTGGTCATCTTCGCCGACTGGTGGTAGGCGGGATCCGGGTCGTCGAGGACTGTCATCGGCAGATCTATAGTGAGGTCGGCCAGGACGTCCCGCGTCCCGTCGACGGAGCCGTTGTCGGCGACGATCAGCTCGTCGACCTCGTCGGCCATGTGCCGCAACGTCCCGGCGATCACGTCAGCCTCGTCCTTGACCATGGTCACGGCGAAGGTCGCCAACTGTTGACATCCTCCCCACGGATAGATCCTGGGGATTCCCGTACCTCACGGTTCGGGGTTTCCTGTTTCATCGATTGCCGCCCTCCCGCATTAGCTGCGGGAGGGTCTCACGCCATCTCCGCAGGCCGAA
>Ga0316622_100000498_pt1 | contig 22928 bp, 19 predicted proteins | sample OWC_Aug_OW2_C1_D_FD_207646 | JGI IMG/M metagenome (GOLD analysis project Ga0316622, IMG submission 207646) | Wetland soil microbial communities from Old Woman Creek delta, Ohio, United States - OWC_Aug_OW2_C1_D5_C | ecosystem: Environmental > Terrestrial > Soil > Wetlands | place: USA: Ohio... | reverse complement strand
ATCCTGGGATTTGAATTTTTCAGGAACGCGGTGATAGCAGGGCTGATAGCAAGCATCGTCTGTGGCATCATCGGGTCTTTTATCATCGTCAAACGCCTCGTCTCCCTTTCCGGGGGACTTGCCCATACCGCGTTTGGCGGGATCGGGCTCGGATATTTTCTTGGAATCGATCCGTTCCTCGGCGCTGCCGGTTTCACCGTTGGTAGTGCGCTCCTTATCGGGACCATCCGCGAGAAGTTCGGACAGTATATGGAGACGCTGACCGGCGTGGTCTGGGCTGCCGGGATGGCGATCGGGATCCTTTTCATCGCACTGACCCCGGGCTATGCCCCGGAACTGTTCGGGTTCCTGTTTGGCAATATCCTCCTGATCCCTTCGGAAGATCTCGTTATCATGGGTATTCTGGCACTGGTCATACTCGGCATTGTGACAGCCGGGTTCAACCAGCTGATAGCGGTCACCTTCGACGAAGAGTATGCCCGTGTGATGAACCTGCCGGTGACCTCCCTTCTCCTTCTCCTTCTCCTTCTCATTGCCATCAGTGTCGTGATCCTCCTCCGTGTAGTCGGAATCATCCTTGTGATTGCCCTCCTTACCATCCCGCCGGCAATTGCCCGCGAGTATACGAGCAGCATGCGATCCATGATGTGCCTCTCGGTCCTGGCCGCCGCTGTTTGTACCATCGGAGGACTCTTCCTATCCTATACCATGAACGTTCCGTCCGGTGCCACGATCATTCTCCTCGCTACCGGAGGATATGGTATCATGCTTCTCGAACGCTGGGTAACAGGGAGAAGGGAACAGTCTGCGGCGGGATAATTCGCTGTTCCCCCTCTCTCTTCTCAAAACCGCTCCAATGCCCGGGATTGCCGGAAAGGCCGATGAGCACGGTCATACGAGGGATTGTTCACCCCCCGGAATGGAGGCGGTCAGGAGCAGGATGCAATAAAGGGCACTGGTATAACGGCCCCCTGTTGATCCATGATTATGGGGGCTCTGAAGGAGTGAGCAGGGCCGGAAAATTTCCGGTCCATTCATGCAGTTCTTCAAGGTCAGCCGTGACAATCCGTGTGATGAGCGTCTTTCCAAACACCCGCTCGAAATTATCCGCCTCGTTCTCGATCCCGGACAATTCAAGATGGCACTCCCCTATTGCTGTCAGTTCAAGTACGGCACCGGTCGGACTGGTCGAAAGAAACCGTGCATGCCGGATCAGCCCTGCATGGCTCCGGTCAAGACTCTCGGCCATGCGGAGCAGAGCCGAGAGAACACTGATCCGTTCCCAATCTCCCGGCTCAAGGGGGAGAACTGCAAGGGTCCTTTTTTTGGGAGGTTTCTTCCGGTGATAGCGGGCAATAAAAGCCAACAGCAGGATCTCCCGGGGGAGAAATCCCGGAATATCGGTGTTTTTAATCAGGTAATAGGAATGAACGTGGTGATTATGGTAGGAGATGAATGATCCGACGTCATGCAGGAACGTTGCATAGACGAGGAGTTCTTCTTCATGACCGGAATACTCGTGCAGACCACAACGCCCAGCACTGGTAAAGAGTTCCTGGGAGAGGCGTGCAACGGTCCTTGCATGATGTTCATTGATTCGGCAGGAGCGGGCAAGCTGAAGGATGCTCCGTTCCCGTGGGGATAAGCTGCCAATCAGGGGAAAGTCCTCCATCCGGGTCAGGTAATCCGCAAGAAGCCCGTCCTGTAGTCCTCTCTGCGTTGAAACGATCCGGTCGATGGAGAGGGCATCCATCAGGGTTTCGAGGATGGCTGCCCCGGAGATGATGATGTCCCCCCGTTCCGGGTTGATACCGGGGACTTTTCTCCTGGCAGAGAGGGGGAGCGAACAGAGGAGACCGGCTACCCGTGCGAGTTCTGCCCTGGTAAGGCCGGTTTTTCCATTGGGCGTCCCGTTTCCGGTCTTCATTGCAATCTCCGAAAGGTTGATGATGGTGCCCGAGCTTCCGATGGCGATATCGAAATGGTGGGAGGAGAGCCCGGGCAGTACCGGTTCAATCACCGACCTGGCATGGTCCCGGATACGCCCGTACTTCTTTTTTGTGACCGGCTTTTCCTCATCACGGGAGAAGAAAAGATTAGTGAGCCGTATCGATCCAAGCAGCAGGCTCTCAAGATGGCAGGAGGTATGCTGCCCGCCAATCGCAATCTCTGTGGATCCTCCCCCTATATCGATAAAGACCGCCTGCTTTTCCCCGAGGTGGAGCCCGGTTGCTACTCCCATGTAGATGAGCCTGGCTTCGTCCCTCCCGGAGATGATCCTGGCATCGATCCCAGCCTCGTGGCGGAGGCGGTTCAGGAGCACATTCCTGTTCTTTGCTTCCCGTGCGGCAGAGGTGGCAACCGCGACCACCTCATCAGTGGAGAAAGATCGGGCAAGGGTAGTGTAAGTGCGGCAGACATTGACCGCCCGTTCGATCGCCTCGTCACTGATAAGGCCATCATCAAACTCGCCCTCGCCAAGCCGTACGGTCTCCTTCTGGCGGGAAAGAACATGATAGGTACAGTTGGGAAAGAGCCGGACGATGAGCAGACGGATGGAATTGGTCCCGATATCGATGAAGGCAACAACGCGTTCACGGGATGGTCCGGGAGTGGGCTCTGTGGCTGGCATTGCAGGGATTCCTCATCTGTTCTGTATACGTTTTGGGGAGTAAGCGCGATAAAGGAACTTCTTCTTTCGCCTACGGTGACAGGCGACACCGGCACCTGCCGATCGTAAAGGCAACGACTACGGCAGACAGGGCGACGATGAGGAATGCAGTAAAGAAGCTGGTAAGTTCCGCGATGAATCCTGCAAGAACCGGGAGAAACGTCATGCCCCCATAACTGGCTGCATTGAACAGTCCCATCACCACCCCCTGCGTTGGTTCCGATTCGGCGAGGTATGCCAGCTGGGCAATCATCACCACCCCAGCGATGGCCCCGACCAGGATAAAAAAGACGGGTGAGAAAAAGACACAAAGGACCGCTGCTGCCATCAGGAGCGAGGCTCCTTTGATCGTCGGTATTGGGGGGAGGTGGGCGTGGGAGACAATGATCACCGCGATCGCGGTCGCGGTGCTCATCGCAGCGATGGTCAGCCCGAGGAGACCTGGTGACAGATCCGAGAATTCCGGGTAGAGGGAGGTCAGTGCCCCGGTTATACCGAGAAGGACGATCGTCGAGATCCAGAGCCAGAAGTATTCCCGGATTACGCGGAGGAGCCGTTCCCCGGTAGTCCGGGCTGATTCACGGGGCAGGCTCTCCCTCTCTCGTCCCGATTGCATGACCATGCTGAAGAGGGCCGGGATCACCCCGATCAGCGTGAAGAGGGCAATGCCCGAGGCACCAAAACCGGTCATCTCAACGAGCCAGCCGCTCCCGATCAGCCCCGCGACAAGCCCGATGTTCAGCATTGCCATGAAGTATCCGCTCGAAGTCTCATGATCAGACCTGGCATTGATGAGGGAGAGGGCAGCCGGGACGAACAGCCCTGCACCGAACCCTTCGATAATCCGGAATAGAACGATCAGCAGGGTGGAGGTGGAGAAGGTGAGGAGCACCCCTGATGCGACGGTCAGCAGAAGACCCGCCCTCACGAGAGGCAGTTCACCCGCACGGTCAGCGATCAGCCCGGCAGGGAGAACGAGAAGGAACGCGCCGAGGAAATACGCTGAATAGATGGTCCCCTGGGCGATGGTGCTGTCGCCGAATGATGCAAGTTCGGGCACGATCGCGTTCGAAAGCGCCATGATGATAAAAACGCCCAAAAAAAGAGGGAAACGGTTTCTCATATCATCCGATACGTCTCGAGGTTCATCGGGGAATGGGTCTCAATGTGATACCGCTTATAGAGCGAGCTCGCAAGATCGATGGTATTGTTCTCGTCTCCATGAATCGTAAAGATCTTTTCAGGTTTCGGCTGGACATGCCCGATATAATTGATCAGCTGTCTCCGATCCGAGTGGCCCGAGAACCCATCGATGGTGACAATCTCGAGGTTGATAACGATGGTCCCCCGCCGCCCGACAGGAATCTCCCTCCATCCCTTCTGGATACGTCTCCCCATCGTTCCTTCAGCCTGATAGCCGACAAAGACCAGTGCATTTCTCTCGTCAGAGGCAAGCCCGCTCAGATACTCCATGACCGGTCCGCCGTTCAGCATACCGCTTGTCGTGATGATGACGCAGGGATCACCATTCATCACCTTCTCACGGAGATCCGATGAATCGACGGCGACAAAGCATTCGGCGAGGAACGGGTTCAGGCCTTCCTTGAAGATCTGGTTGCGCAGTTCGCTGTTCAGGTACTCCGGGTAGGTCGTATGGATTGCCGTTGCCTCCCGGATCATCCCGTCGAGATAGATCTTGACCGCCGGGATCTTCTCTCTCCTGATACCTTCTTCCAGCGCGAGCATGACCTCCTGGGATCGCCCGACAGCAAATGCCGGAATGATCACTTTGCCTCCCCGGGAAATGACGTTTCCAATCGTCTCGTACAGTTTCTCCTCTGCATCAGCCCGTGCCGGCTGGAGGTCGCCGCTGCCACCGTAGGTACTCTCCATGAAGATGGCCTCGAGCCGTGGGAACTGGTTGGTGGCAGGATTGAAAAGCCTGCTCTTGCTGTAGTTGAAGTCACCGGTGAACGCGACGTTGTAAAGCCCGTCACCCACGTGGAAATGGGCGATGGCAGAGCCGAGGATATGGCCGGCGTTGTGAAATGTCAGCTTGATATCAGGGGCGATATCCGTGACGCTTCCGTAATTGAGGGTTATGGAATGCTTGAGGTAGCTCTTGACATCGTTCGAGCTGTAGGGGATCTTCCGGTCCTCTTTGGAGACGACGTCAAGATAATCGAGCTGGAGCATCGCAGACAGGTCACGCGTGGGGGGTGTACTGTAGACAGGCCCGTCAAATCCATACTTGAAAAGGAGGGGCACCAGCGCACAATGGTCGAGGTGGGCATGGGTGAGTATGACGGCATCCAGCTGGGAAAGGGGGTGTATCTCGGGTACATAGAGATAAGGGGCATTGTTGGTGCTGTTGTCAGGTTTCTCCCCGCAGTCGATCAGGACTTTGCTCTCAGGAGTGGAGAGGAGGAATGCAGCCCTCCCCACTTCCCTGCAGCATCCGAGCATGGTCACGCGTACCCAGGGATCCTTGCTGGTGACATCGCGGTGGATCCGCCGCCCGATGGTCCGGAGGAACTGTTTTCGTTCCTCGTTCACCGACCGCAGGAACTGCCTGACCTGTTTCACCGTTGAGCTCTCGATTGGAGGTGTCCTGACCACCTTGGGAGTCCAGCCGATGTGTTTCGTGATCTCGCGGAGCGTAGCCCCGTTCTTGCCGATGACGACACCCGGTTTCTCTGCCTCAATCAGAACCTCCCCGGTATCCGCATCAAAGAAGATATCGGTGATCCCTGCATTTTCAGGGACAACCTCCCTGATATCCTGGATTGCCCGCTCGGGATCCTCAAGCACATTCGGCCTGACAACGATACGCTTCCGGAGATCCCGCGCCAGAATCTTGATCAGGTCGGCCTCATCGGCAAAGCGCTTAGGGTCATCGGTATAGATGACCAGCTCGGGGCCTTCAAACTCTACTTCGGAGACGGTGATACCCGGAGGTATTCTCTCATCGATCTTGTTCTTCAGTTCTTTCAGCCGATCTTCAATAAGCATCAAATCAGTCCTAAAAAAAAGTATTATGCCGTTGCTGCCGCGCTGTTTTTCGGAAGCTGGTCTTCAGGGACCTCAAAATACTCGTCTTTTGTTATCACCACGACGTGCACCCCTTCTCCCGAACCTGCGTCCCTTTTCATGGCAGCACGGACTGCTCGCACCGCGAGCGAGATCGCATCTTTCCTTTTCATCCCCTTGGAAAACCGGTCCTCAAGCACACCGTATGCCATGGGTGATCCGGAGCCGGTCGCAACGATCTCCTCTTCTTTCGTTGCCCCCCCCATCGCATCGACAGAGTAGAGGCTTGGCCCGGAGTCATCGAATCCTCCCACGAGGAGCTGTACATAATAGGGATAGTACCGGTTGTTGTTCAGGATGTTTGAAAGCAGTGTCGAGGCGGCGGCAACCGACATCGCCCTCGCTCTCCTGATATTGTAGAGACTGCACTCTACGGTCATGACCCGTGCGATCTGCTGGGCATCCCCGACACCCCCCGCAATGGTCATCCCGATTCTGTCCGCGATCTGGTACACTTTTTTTGCTTTCTTGCTTGCGATCATGTACCCCATCGTTGCCCGTTTCTCGGTAGCAAGCACGACACCGTCTTCAAAGATGAGTCCGACGGTAGTCGTTCCCTTCAGGGGCTCCTGATATTGCTCACTCATATATTCACCCCAAAACATAGAAAACGCTGGAAAAACCTCTCAAAAGCGCTTCAACAATTAGATGTCATCCGGAAATTTAAAGGTTTTTATTATCCGGTGCACGGCACATTGACCGGATCAGATCACGGTCAAAGAGCATGGCAACCAGTTTTTTGTCACCGTTCACAACCGGGAGCTGGTCAACTCTCCCCCGCTTCATCTTGAGGGCGCACTCACTCACTTCAGCATTCAGCGGAACTGAGATGACATTGCTGACCATCGCAATTTTGACTGCCTTGTCCGGAAGCTGGATCTTTGAGATACCATAACTGATCGTGTGCATATCCCGGATGCTCTCCCAGGTCCATTCATCATCATCGGTGCCGTTTGAGAAATCACTCACCTCGACCATATCTTCAATGGATGAATGCCGGATCAGATCCCGCTCTGAAATGATTCCCTGGAGCTTGCTCTCTGCATCAAGGATGGGGATCGCGTCAAACCCGGATATTTCCATGATGCGTGCAACCAGCGGGAGGGGCGTCTCTTCCCAGAGCGCAAAGGTCTGACTGATATAAGAGGGTTTGATCTCCTCTTTTATCCGCATCTGGGCAATGGCATGCACCAGGTCAGCGACGGAGAGCAACCCGACGAGTTTCTCTCCTTCGATGACCGGCAGCCTCCTCACGTTTCTTTCGATGAGGATGCGGGCCGCTTCCACTGCAGGAGTGTCCGGGGTCACCGTTACGGGATTGCGTGTCATCAGAAGGCCGAGCTGGGTCTCATCGGCCTTCCGCAGGAGATCCTTCCGGGTGATGATCCCGACCAGCTTCCCTTCCTTGAGGACCGGAACCCCGGAAATACCGGTACGCTTCAGTATCTTCAGGACGTCATCCCGGTTTCCCGGTATCTCAACACTGACCACTTCGGTGGTCATGAAATCAGCAACTTTCATGGCTTCGATGGTCGCACCACCATTACTGTTTTTGGAGAGTTGGAGACGACAAAAGAACTGACGCTCCCAAGGAGAATCCGATCCACCTCGCTCTTCCCATGCGATCCCATTACGACAAGGTCGACGGGAAGCTCGCTGATTGCTTTCAGGATCTCATTTCCCGCATGCCCCTGGCGAATGTAGGTCTCTATCTTCACGCCCTGCTGCGCTGCCATCTCGTGTGCAGTATCGAGCGCATTCTTCCCTTCCTGCTCAAGCATGCTATACATGATCTCCCACGTGCTGTCCATCGGGAGGGAGGAGAAAAGGCCTGTCTCCACAACGTAGACAGCATGAACCTGTGCCTTCCAGACCCGTGCCTCTTCGATCGCGGCCCTCAATGCGTTTTCGCTGATTTTTGACCCGTCTATGGCCACCAGGATATGTCGGAACATGGTACTCTCCAAAAGAGCTTTTCTATTAATGTATTTTTAGGAATTAATAACTTTTGTGACGATATCCCGCGGTCCGGCCCGCAGGACCAGCGTTGTCACCATATCATGGGAGAGCCAGAGATTCGAGTCGCCGGGCTGGATTACGAGGAGACATGCAGGAGATCCCTCGGTAATGAAGTAAGGATGCCCGCCAAGGCGCGATCCATCCACCGCGGCCCTGAATATGAGGGCGGGAGGGATATGGTACACTGTTGCAATGAATGACATCTCGCGCCAGAGGTCGGGTTGGACAAACATGCAATTGTCAGTGCCAAGAAAGATCCTGCACCCGGTCTCTATCATCCCTTTCAGGGGGGGCCTTTTCGAAGAATCCGTCATCCCAAGGGTCCAGTTTGACCGGGCACAGACTGCTATAGGCACTTCCTCTTCTGCACACCTGCGCAGCTGGCCCTTCGTTGCGTGAGTGCCGTGTACGAGGAGATCCGGTGCATAGGAGAGGGCATCATCAATATCAAAACGATCCCGTTCTCCGGCATGAAAGGCGATCATCCTCTTCATATTTCGCGATCGGGTTACCCTCCTTTCAAGATCGGGGACATCCCTGGTACTGCTGATCCCTAACCCCTCGGCATAGTCTTCTCCCCCTTCCCTGCCGAAGATGAGCGGGATGCAGGGGCTCCCTTCTGCAGCGCTGCGCAGTGCCTGTACCCCTTCCGGGCCGCCTTCCCGGAAATCAGCACAACCGGCTGTCCCGGCCTCCTGCATGAATCCCAGGGTTGCGCGCATCGCCTGGATCAGATCATGATGGGGCGTTTTCGCGAGTATCCGGTGTTTGAGACCGTGGGGAGGCGTGACCAGGCTCTCAAGACTTCCCTCTGCCCTGAGGTCCATTGCCACGCTGTCTCCAAGGTGGGTGTGTGCATTAAAAAGGGCCGGGCAGATCCATGGGGCTGATGCCCGGTGCGCACTCTCCTCGATCCGGTGGATCCTGCCGCGTTCAACGATAATCGCCACGTCCCTCTCCTCGAGATTCTCCCCGATAAGGGCAAGGCCCTCAATCACATACTCTCTGCTTGGCATCTCCCGGATTCACCGATTTTAAATAGGGATAATGAGAAATTAATAGGTATGGCAAAAAAAGCAGGAGGCAGGCTGATCTCCTCCGCCGGTCTGGTCAACTACTACGAGAGTGAGGATAAAAGGGCGGTTCATATCAACCCTGTTGCAGTGATTGTGGTAACGGTTGCCATTTCCGTGTTCATCCTTGTGTTGAACCTCTTCACCTGAACCAGGTATCTTTTCGTCCCTCTTTTGTTACCTGTCCTGATTGGGAAAGCTATCCCTGTTTTTTCAACAACAAAACGCTATTTCTGCTCTCTTTTCGCCAAGAATACCCCTGTTGAACCCTGGTCAGTGCCCGCTCTCCATCCTTGCGAGAGATTGAGGGTTGAACCATGGTCGGTCCTTTCCCGGCATCCCTGCAGGAGAGCCCTTGGGGGAGATCCCTCTTGATCCGCGGTAACCTGTCGCTCCTTTCCCACCAGTCAGGATGTCAGGAGCTTTCGCATGATATCTTCATCGGGGGAGAAGTAGAGGTTGTCATGTCCTTTCCAGGGCGGGCAGTTCCGGAAGACCACTGCCGGGACCCCGTTATCGCTCTCTCCCATGACGAAGTTAGCAAAGCCTGCAATCTCGTCCACCACTGCTTCTTCGGTGATCTTCAGGACATGGCCGAAGAGATCGGTGTCCCCGCGGAAATCACGGATAGCGGTCATGCCGCTCCACCCGATGGCATGGCCGGTCTGACCCCTCCGAAACGATCGCCCGCAGGTATCGGTCACGATCACCCCTGTTTCGACCCCTGCCGCATCACGGAACCCTTCCCTCAAGTCAGTGGCGGCACCCATGGGGTTAGGGGGAAGCAGGATGATATGGTCCTTCTCGATATTGCTCTGATCGACACCAGCCCTCACTCCCACGTGGCCGCAGGGAAGTTCTGAGAGCACAAAGGGATATTCCAGGAGGATCTCTTGTGAAGCATCGATCACTGCCTGGATAAACCGGGGATCTTCACCGGTTCTCCCCGCTATCCTGCACGCCCGCTCACCTGGTATGATCTCCCCAAGTGTTCGGGTGTATCCCTTTGCCTTGGAATAGACCGATGAAGCGATGCAGATGATATCGCCGTCTTTCAGCGCTACCTGCTCGCTGATCAGTGCACAGAGATCATCTCCTTCCTGTATAAGCGGAAGCCCCCGGACTCCCATGACCTGAATCGACTCTTCTGTCATATCTTTGCTAGAGTAGGTACACCATGATGATAAAATACATCTGAAGCATTCCGCGGGATCCCCTGACACGATATTTATATACCAGAAAGAATGCAATCAGCCATTGTTGATGTATCTCATCATCAGGTGTCCCGGCTGCTATACCTTCTCTTATGTAGACCGGTATCAGCAGTGGAAACTCTGCCCACGGTGCGGGGAGGCGATCAATGTACGGCAGGTACCGGCTTACCTCGAAGTGGAAGATTATTCGGTGGCCGAGCAGATCATCAGGCAGCTTGAGCGCTACCTTGACAGTACAAAAAGAAAGGACCTGTCATCCGATGAGATTGCAGCCCTCCGTCAGCAATACGCGGATTGGATCCGGAGCAGGGTCTGACCCTGCCGCATCTCCCCAGTCCCTGTGAGGGAACTCCTGTTTCTTTGCTCTCCAGTTCAGAATGCGGACCTGGTCGCTCCTTGGGAGTGAACCCTATCCGATATGGTACCTCAAAAGGGCAGCGATACCCCCGAGCCCTTCCAGCTGTTTTCCGGGTTCGAACGCACTGGAAAACACAACAATGCCGGCTTTCAGGAGCTCTGCCCGGTCCATCAGGTGGACGATCGCCTCGTCCCGGATGAGGGTATCCACGACGAGCAGGCGTTCACAGGCACCACACTCTATCGCTTTCTGTACCTCTGCCCTGCCATAGGCAGCCGGGAGACCTTTGGCAATCCTTGCAAGGAGTTCAGCAAACAGCCTGACCTCATTTCCCAGCTGGATGTCCTCATGGATCCGCTCAAGGATACCAAGCCCGATCACTTCCTGGACGGCTCCGCTCCCGATCCTCCGGGTCTCCACTACCAGGGTACGGGCAGCCAGATCCGGGTTTGTGGAACGAAGATGCCGGACGAGATCATCCTTGATGAATCCGGGTCCTGCAATGACAAGCGGCCCCGTCATCCCTTCCACATGCGAGACAACCCGCTCGAAGAATGACGATCGCATCTCTGTTCCCGATTCTTTGCCGCTTCCTGAAGTGATGGTAAGGACACCTTCCGGGCCGAACTGCCGCATGCGAAAGATCTCGGCCTCACCCTCTTCGATGGTGAGGATATGGACCGCCTCGTAGACCGATGCCTTCACTGCCCGGTCGATCCGTTCCCTATCGACTTGGCGCCATCGTTTGATAACCGAGATTTCGTATCCCGGCTCAATGTTCAGGGTATGGTACGATCCTGCCTCTTCGCCCTGCTCGATAACCCCGGTGATACGAAGCCGGTTGGCAAACCGGTGGAATTCAGTACGGTCAACCCGAATGCCAAGCCTTACCGGCCTTTTTTCAGGTTTGTCAGGTCTCAGTTTGTCCGAAGCCGACTCAGTCGCCCTCATCGTCGTGGCAAAGACGAGATCGCCCGGGCCTATCAGGTGCTCCAGATGCCAGAGGTCGTCCAGGTTCTCCGGGAATAACCGTATCTCGCCATAGTCCCGCTGCAGTTCTTCCTGTTCGGCTTTCATGGTTCCACGATATCCGATCCCCCGGGCGGAACAAATGCTGCAATCCTATCGGTATTCAGTATTGCCTTCAGGGTTTTTGCCTCCTCCCCGCCAGCCCGCTCGCGTAAGGTCCGCAGCACTTTCTTGGCCGTATCATTCGGCTCAAAGGTGCCAGGTTTCAGGACCACGAAGAGGGCAGTCTTTTGTGCCACTGCTGAAGGGGGACCCCCGATGACTGCCAGTTCAGGCTCACGCTGGAGTCCTATGGCGATCCCAAGCGGAACATCCCTGAAATATTCCCTCTCACCCCGGATGACAAATGAACCCCTGCTCACATACTCTCCTGATTCAGGAGTCTTGCTTACCTGGCCGGGAGCTGCAGCGTATACATCCGCAGTGGCATGGCCACTCCTCCATGCCCCCGAGTACGAAGCAGCAAACTGTGTCACCTCATCCATCCTGGTCGTTGTCCCTTTCACGATCACAACACTTGCACCGTGAACATCAGCGTGGACGAAACGGTCCCCTCCTTCCATATACCGCTTGACGAGCTCTTCATTCTGGGATGCATCTTTTCCTCCAATGACGAGTATTCCGTCAGTTGTAGTGAACCAGCGGAACCGGTGATACCATCGTTTCTTCATCGCAGATGAGACGGCACGCGAACGTTTCGGGGGAGCAACCGGGCGATCCATCGCCGCTTTGGCCCCGGCAATCTTCTTCCGCAGTTTCTTTATCGCTTCAAAATATCGTCCGATATTCGCATCCAGGCTTTCATGGACGTACAGGGTCACCCTCTCCCCGATATCCACTTCCACCGATGCTTCGGCGGGGTTCACTGATTTGATCCGGCCGGCAGGTCCGTTTTTGCCCGTCCTGAGTACCTGTTCGATCTCCTGCCACGACATTTTCCTGCTGGCCTCATCGAGGACGCGTATGATCTCCTGGAGTTCCGTATACGATTCATACATCATTGCTGCAATCTTTTCAGTCCGGGCAACTTTCTGCTCGTACTTGGTAAGGATTTCAGACTGCCGCTGCCGTATTCTCTCTTCTTTTGAGAGACCTTTCCCGGCGGGGGCTGCTTCTGCAGGGGACGATGGGATCGCAGGATAGAACCTGTCAAGGGCCTGGTTAAAACTCCCGGAGACGACCGGTCCGCTTCCCGCATCTTCAGGAAAGGGGAGAGACTCCCGGCTGGTGATCACCGGTTCGATCAGCTCCTCGGCACGCCGTATCAATGCCTGGAGTTCCTGATAGAGCCGGTCCGCATCTGCCAGGGCGGCAGGCATACTCTTCTCCACCCCGGCTTTCCGGCAGAGGTACTCAGCATATTTCCCGCCAAGCATTGCCCCCACAGCGAGTGCCCGCACGACATCCCTGTCATCATTCGAAAGGAAGCGGCTGAACGCTTCGCTCGTAAAGGTAGCCGGATCGGCAGAGGGGAGATGATACACTTCACCTGCGATGATATCCCTCTCCCGGAACCGGTGAGGCCGCAGCGGCTGGATGATCTTCCAGGCATCATTGCAGAGCACAAGATTCCCCTGATCGAACAGTTCGATGACCAGATGGAACGTGGTGTTCTGTTTTCCGATATCGATAGTGATGATGCGCTGGAGGCCTGGCTGGGATATCCCAAGCACCCTCCCCCCTTCAAGGTGCTTTCGGAGGAGCATGGCAAAGGGTGGTGGCATCTTTGGGGGTGTAGGGATTGTGCTGACAAGATGGGCACGCCTGCCGCTCTCGACCATGAGGAGATGCCGTGCATGCTCCTGCCCATTGAGCCGGATCACGATGTGGGAGGAGGAGAACTGGTAGATCTTGCTGACCCAGAGGGGGAGGAGCCTCTGCCATTCGGCCACGACCGCATGCACATCTACCCCGCTCATCCCTTCCTTTGTGGCCATCCGATACCAAATTACATATTGCTTAAAGACTAAAAAATAGGACTACTGGTATCACGATGAGTGCAGATGAGGTAAAGGAAAAGGAGGAACTGCCAAAGAAGCTCTCTCCCGAAGAGAAGCGGCAGGAAAACAGCAGGAAAATCAAACGCAGCCTGATTGCAGCTGCACTGGGAATCATTACCGGGGTGATCTCGTACCTTGCAGTCGACTCATCACAGATCCTTGGATTTAACAGCTATACCATCCTTGCACTTCTCATCATGATTGCAGGCATCGTGGTGCAGAAACATCTCTTCATGCTGATGCACCTTTTTTCCAAGCCCCTCGGGTTTAAGGACTGGTTCTACCAGGGTTTCATGACGTTTGCCTTCTGGTTCATCACCTGGACCATACTCCTGACGAGCGGAATTACCGCGTGAACCTCTCATGCGCATTGCAGTAGTCCACCGTGACCGGTGCCATTCCCGGAAATGCGGCACCGAGTGTATCCTCTACTGTCCCCGTGTGAGGACGGGAGATGAGACGGTCATCATAGGGGAGGAGAACAAGGCGATCATATCAGAAGAGCTCTGTGTCGGATGCGGGATCTGCGTGAAGAAATGCCCGTTCGAGGCGATCGATATCGTGAGCCTCCCCGAGGAGCTCGAACATGCAACACACCGGTACGGAAAGAACGGATTCGCCCTGTACGGGCTTCCTATCCCGGTGGAGGGTAAGGTTACCGGGATCCTTGGTGCGAATGGTATCGGGAAGAGTACAGCTGTCAAGATCCTCTCAGGCCAGCTCAAGCCAAACCTCGGGGAATTCGAACGGGAAGCCGGGTGGGAGGAGATCCTCAGGAAATATACCGGCACCGAGCTCTTCGATTACCTGAGAACCGTCTCAGAAAAACGGCTGAAAGTGGCGATCAAGCCCCAGTATATCGATTACATCCCCCGGGTCTTTTCAGGAACCCCTGCCGGCCTCCTGAAAACAACGGACGAGAGGGGAAAGCTGGAGGAGTATATCGAAGCACTCATGCTCTCTCCGCTGCTCGATCATGATATATCCACCCTCTCGGGAGGAGAGCTCCAGCGTGTGGCGATCGTGGCCTGCCTTGCCCGTGAAGCAGACTTCTACTTCCTCGATGAGATCACCCCGTTTTTAGACATCTACCAGCGGATGGCCGCTGCCAGGATAATCCGGGAACTGGCTGCCACCCGGCCGATCGTGATCGTCGAGCATGATCTTGCCATCCTCGACATGCTTGCCGACACGGTGCATGTCGTCTATGGAAAACCGGCTGTTTTTGGGGTCATCACCCAGCCGAAGGGGGTGCGGGTCGGGATCAACGAGTACCTTGAGGGATACCTCCCCGAGGAGAATGTGCGGTTCCGGGAATATCCTGTGGTATTCGAAAAAAGGGCACACGAGAAGCATGCCGAACGGGCAACCCTCTTCGAGTTCCCCGCGATGAGCAAGAGTTACGACCGCTTCCGGCTTGAGATAACACCCGGGGAGATTCGAACGGGGGAAGTGCTCGGGGTGGTCGGTGCAAACGGGATCGGAAAGAGCACGTTTGCCCGGCTTCTGGCAGGGGTGGAGGAGCCGGATGGTGGTCCGCTGGATATCGAGACCCGGATCTCTTATAAACCGCAGTACCTGAAAGCTACCTCAACTGACACCGTAGAGTTTTATCTCCGGCAGATCACCCGCTCGTTTGACAGTTCTGGCTATCAGCATGATATTATCGAGCCGCTCTCGCTCGCCCCCCTCCTCCAGTCCTCGATCGACACCCTTTCAGGAGGGGAACTCCAGAGGGTTGCAATCGCGGCCTGCCTGTCAAGGGACGCCGATCTCTACGTGCTGGATGAACCGAGCGCCCATCTCGATGTGGAGCAGCGGGTCCGGATCACACGGATGTTCAAGCAGCACGTTGATGGCAGGGATGCTGCTATCCTTGTCATCGACCATGATATCTACCTGATCGACATGATTAGCGAGCGGATTCTCTTCTTTGACGGTGAACCTGGTGTGACCGGAATGGCCACGGGGCCTTTCGAGATGCGGCCGGGTATGAACCGGTTCCTCTCCCGACTCGGGGTTACCTTCAGGAGGGACAAGAGCGGACGGCCGAGGATCAACAAGCCGGGTTCGTACCTTGACCGGGAGCAGAAATCGAGCGGAGAATATTATTACTACACCGAAGAGTAACCAATTCCAAGAGACATGATGAATAAGAAGTACAATTAAAAATCCACGAACACACTACTCCTCTTGTTCATCATCTTCACGATTGAAGCCCCTGTCAAGGGTTTTGAGGGCAGGCACCGGGAAGCCTGTACCAGTATCACCTTGGAATATGGAAAGCAGAGTGGTGAAACGCAATCTTTCTATATATACATATAGTATATCCTTTCATTCCTGTATTGGAGGATGTGTGTAATGAAGAGAACGATGATTGCGTTAGGTATGATCCTTTTCATGGTTGCGACAATCGGCATTGTTTCCGGGGCCACCTGGCAGGAACTGCATGATGCCGAGTTGAAGACGATGCCCGCATGGCCGACCTGGCAGCAGATGCATGATGCGGAGTTGAAGACGATGCCCACCTGGCAAACCTGGCAACAACAGCACGATGCCGCATTGAAGGCAATGCCGTCTTGGTCAACCTGGCAACAACAGCACGATGCCGCATTGAAGGCAATGCCGTCTTGGTCAACGTGGCAGCAGATGCACGATGCCGAGTTGAAGACGATGCCTACCTGGTCAACGTGGCAGCAGATGCACGATGCAGCTATAAAATAAACGCTGATACCTCGTGCGACAGTAGAACCGGGTAGTCACCCTGAATGGGCAGTATCGGTCTGATACCGCTCCAGAGCATTTTTTTGGATGGTGCATCAGTGGCTGAACGGTGATGGCGCAGCATCAGTAGGGTGAAAATACCTCTCTTATTGAAAAATAAGGAATGAAATTCCTGGATGGGCAGTTCAATAAAAGAAGTCAGAGCCCCGCCATCTCGAGAAGATAGAGGAATACCACTATCCCGATACATCCTGCCAGGACAGCAAGCCATTCCGGTATACCCAGAAGTTCATGCACTGTCTCCTTTTGTATCCTGCCGTAATTGAGTATCTTTTTATTAAGGTACGGATACGCCCCGGCAAAGAGACCGGCACCGATAATGAGACCGATAAATCCTCCAAACAGGGCATCAAGGGCCCCCTGACCAACTGCCCCTGCAACGGTCCCCGGGCAATATCCGAGCAGCCCGAACCCAAGCCCGAATATCAGCCCTCCGACAACATTCGATCCGACGGATCCCTCCTTGACATGTCTCCTTGCATAGCCGGATCGCGTGAGGAGGAAAAATCCCACAAGCCCAACCGCTACTGCAGATGCCATGATCTTGAGCACCGTGAAATCGGTCAGCAGGAGCTGGCCCATGATCACATCATAGCTGGTGGCTCCCCCTTTCTGGAGGAGGAATCCGAACACAATCCCGAACAGGAGGCCGAGCACTACCTGGGCTTTTTTATTGGTATGGAGCTCTTTCTGGTTCACTATCCATCCACTCCTCACAAGGGAACTCCAAAAAGGATCATCGCCATGGCTATTCCCCCCACGAAGAAACAGGCGGCCGAGATGATGCTGCCAACCGAGAGCTGCAGGGTCCCGCTGATTCCATGCCCACTGGTGCAGCCGCCAGCCCACCGTGCCCCTATACCAAGGAGAATTCCCCCGGCAAGGGCGGCAACGATCCTGAGTGCTCGCGAATCTCCGAACTGTTCAGCCCAGAGAGGCGGAACGAAGAAGAGACCGAATGTACCAGAGAGGAAGGAGGACAGGAACGCACCTATAATAATTCCCGGGATAATCATGAGCTGCCAGTCGATTGCAGGAGGGAATTTCCTGTAATATTCCAATTCACTGACTTTTTCACCACGAAAGATCTTCTCGATGAGTCCGCGAATCTTGACAAATGCTGTGGAACAGCCGATCGGCCTGTCTGATACAACAAAGGCCAAACAACCTAAGAGCCCGATGCACACCCCGACAAGGTAGGGTGACCAGGTAGGGAGACTGAGGAAACCGTCCATTCTATCCTCCACGTATGTATAGTGTATCCCGGAATACGTGATCCTGTATCAGTATTGAAAGGGATGCACATGAAAAAACATCACCATTTTTATTAATGGTTCCTATCGTGATTATCATCTGCAGCCGGTTCACCGGATACCGCCTGGAGAGAATGATCCAATCTGAACATGAAACGAGGTGATCCAAAGCGTCGGACCTGCTATCAGCACATCCCGATGAAGAACGGATCGAGGAACACAGTATGACGGTTTTTCAGTAGAGGAATCATTGCCGTAGTGATGGCAGAGCCTCAGCGTGTCAGAAGTGTTCCGTGAAAGCCATCATCAGGGAAAACGAGGCTGCCAGATGGCAATCATGCTGGCTATCCCCTCATTCTGAACACTTGTATCTCCATCCCGCAACGATGACGTGGCAACCGATCTCATGGTCGGTGGAAAGACAGCCATCTGATCCTGAAAAATCTTTGAGTTTTATCGTCGAAAAAAGTAGTAGTATTATCGGCCACCTTCCGGTGGAGAATCCCCGTTGGTTGTCCGGGTGCTGATCAGATATGCAATCACCCCTACGATGACGATGATGAGCAGACTCGCCAGGATAATAACCCCCATGGAGAGTCCTCCGGATCCTGGTGATGGGGAAGCGACCGCTGGTTCCGTGGTGGGGAGAGGTGTTGCTACCTCATTGAGACAGAATGCATAGGTACCTCCTTTCGTAATTGCCGCCGTGATCGTCCGTGCACCGGGATCCGTTTTTGTTGTGATCTCTTCCCATGAGGCACCGGATGTATTGTACCTCATCAGTGAGGCACCATCCCGGTTCAGCCCTGCCCATGTGGTTTCATTGAAAGAGAGCACGAGTGCAACACCTGAAGGAAAGGTCGCCCCGGAAGGGCTAATTTCATAGACATAGGGAGTAGCGGTGCAGGGAGATCCCGGAGGCACTGCATCGACCGGCAGTGGGGAGAGGGAGAGATTGGAGAGCGGCTTGCCAGCGCTATCGACAGGAGCCACCCCTCTTTCAATGGCCAGGGACCCGATATAATCGGTTGCTGCGATGGTAACCTGCCTTGTGGTGGTGTTGTCCGTGCCAAGAAGCAGGTTTCCAGCGGTCCTCTGGGTCACTGTCGGGGTGGGTGTCAGGGTTCCCGTCGCGGTCCCGGTTGCGGTCTGCCCGCTGGTGATGACGGTTCCACTGCCGCCACCGCCACCACCGCCACCACCGCCCCCGCCGGGGCTTCCCTGGGCATAGACGGTGATATAATCACTCTTTGTGCGGACATTGGTCATGGTACCACTTGTGGCCGTGAGCGAAACGGTGTACTTGCGAGCATCAGAGTAGCTATGGCTTGGATTCTGCTGGGTCGATGATGTCCCATCACCAAAATCCCATACCCATTGATCGGGCGCCCCGGAACTCTGGTCGGTAAACTGCACGGTAAGTGGGGTGTACCCGGCTGCCGGATTCGCCGAAAAATCAGCCATGAGGGCCATCTCTCCAACGTTCAGTTCGAGGTTGGTAACAGCGCCCGGGGTGAAGGGATACCACTCCTGCCAAGCACCACCCGTTCCGTACTCACGACAGACCGCTTGAGATCCCTGCACAGAGAATGTTATCCTGGAGGTCGTTGCCTGGAAATCTCCCTGCACGATCAGTTTCTGGTCCAGTGCACCATCTCCGCCGAATTTTCCTGCAGGGGATACACTGATCATACCATTCCCAGCACCGTCAACCGCTGTGGTTATGGTATGTCCTTCAGGTGCCGGGCTTCCCATGATCGTTACGTTCCCAAAGAACATATGGGGGAACTGAGGCTCGGTGGTGCTCTCTCCAGAGCAGATACCACAACAAGCGATAGAGAGACAGAGGATCACCACCATGCAGAGTCCTTTCCGGCGGTTCCCCTGGCTTATTTCATACCTTCTTATCGGAATAGGGGAATACTTATTCCAATATGGTTCATGCATGTTTTTCTCCTGCACCATGCTCATTGCAACCCCTGCGGGTCAGATTCGACACCCGGCGGGTCATGGGATGTCCTTCCCCGGGGCGTTCCAATCCTTCCACGCACGTAATGTTTATATATATCGGAATGATGGCGTTCATACATAAGTTTTTTGGAAGAAACTCCCCTTTTTTGGTTGAAAATCAAAAAAAGAACTCATTCAATCCCTCTCCTGCCCGATGAACCGGAATTATGCATCCGCCCATATTCCGGCGAAGTAAAAAAAGTAAATTCTGGAATCAGTTGGTGTATGCGGATTTCCCAAGCTTTGGCTCGAATTCCGCATCTGCCTCTACTCTGATAGAGTGGGAGAATTTGGCCAGCGGGATCTCCATTGGACAGAGCTCCTCGCACTGTCCGCAGTTGACACAGGCATCAGAGATGTGGGCAAACCGCCTCAGGTGGAACATCGGGTTTGGCGGGACTTCGCCGGGTTTTACCATGTACTGCTTGCCCTTGAGTTTCTCCTCAACCGGGAAACAGACCGGGCAGTTCTCAATACAGGAGTAACACTTGATGCAACGGCCAGTCTCTTTCTTGATGGTGCCCCAGGGGTCCTGTGAAAGGGCTGCAAAGTCCTTCTTCCGCCATTTCTCCCCGAGCTTGAGCATCGCTCCCTCAACCTTTCCACGAATCTCGATACCCTTCGGAATTGGTGCCTCGGTCTTGAGAGCCCCGGCCTTTACTGCCCGGGAGAGGAGGTCTGCACCCTTGTCGCTGCATACTTCGACGAAGGTTGCCTTCCCTGCCTTGTCACCGATGACGCCCCAGTTCCCGCAGGCAAGGTCAGCCTGTCGTGGGACCTTATACAGGCAGCGGCGGCAGTTGGAGCGCCGTCCAAAGCCTTCTTCTTCGAGCTCATCGATGGAGATACCCTTGTGGCCTCCCTCGTACTCGATGATGAACTGGCCCTTGTCGATCTCTTCCTTGTGGACCGTGTCCGGGTCGACCCCGTACTTCTCAGTGATCATCTTCCGGGCAAGGACAGGTGCTACCGTACCCCCGCAGTTCACTCCGATCAGAAGCAGCTGGTCAAGGTTCACCTTCTTTCTCTTGGCAAGCTCCTGCAATGCCATCAGGTCGCAGCCCTTGACGGTCATGCCGATCTTCATGCCCTTGGCTCCGTCGAGATACTTTGCAACGAGTTTGGCGGTATTCAGCGTCCCGCAGTGGAGGGAACCTGCAGTGTTAACCAGGTCTTTTGGGTTCTTGATCAGGACAGGAACTGCATCGTAGATGTCCTGACCTTTTGTAATGGCAAGAACTGCATCAACCATCTTGTGTTCAAGGGCAAATTTGAGCAGGGTGGTCACGGCACCGCCGCACTCTGCCTTCTTTGCGATCTCGGCGTCAGAGGTCCATGCATAGACCATGTCTCCCTTCTTCTGGTCAGGTTTAGCGCTAAAGAGTCCCATGTTACTTCGCCTCCGCGATCTTCTCGACCTTGACAGCACAGGCTTTGAACTCCGGGATCTTGGCGATGGGGTCGAGGGCGTTGTTGGTCAGGATGTTCGCGGCACACTCCTTGTAGTGGAACGGCATGAACATCACGCCCTTCATGATATCCACGGTGACCCGTGCCGGGACATTGACAGTTCCGCGGCGGGTGGTCGCCTTGACCATCTCCTTGTCCTTGACATTGAGCGCCTTGGCATCCTCGGGGTTGATCTCGATCCAGCCGGTGGGCTCCTCGGACTCGAGGGATTCGGACCGGCGTGTCATGGTCCCCGTGTGCCACTGCCAGATGCAGCGGCCGGTGGTGAAGACGAACGGGTATTCCGCATCGGGGACTTCTGCGGGCGGCTTCCATTCGAGCCCGAAGAAGACACCAATCCCGTCTGGATGGGAGAACTTCTCCTTGTGGAGGATGGGTGTTCCCGGGTGTTCCGCGGTCGGGCAGGGCCAGTGGAGGGCTTCGGGCCGGTTGAGCCTGGTGTAGTTCATCCCTCCGTAGGAGGGCGTGAGTTTTGCCATCTCGGTGAAGATATCCTCGGCAGACTTCCAGGGGAACTGCTTGGCGTATCCCATTTTCGCGGCGATATCGGCCATGATCTGCCAGTCGAGTTTGGCCTCGCCGGGCGGGTTGACGGCCTTTCTCCACATCTGGACACGCCGCTCGGTGCTGGTCTGGGTGCCGTCCTTCTCCGCGTAGCAGCATGCTGGCAGCACGACGTCGGCCAGTTCACCGGTCTCGGTCAGGAAGATATCCTGGACGACCAGGAACTCGAGGTTCTTGAGCCCCTTCTCGACATGGTGAAGGTCGGGGTCCGAGATCATCGGGTTCTCGCCCATGATATACATGCACTTGAGTTCGCCGGGTTTGTCAACGAGCACGTCCATCATGGTCGTGACTTCATACCCGTTCTTGCCTTCGGCGATGCCGTCCGGGAATCCCCAGGCATCGGCGAACTTCTTGTGGGCGGCCGGGTCGATGACCTTCTGGTATGCCGTGAAGACCACCGGGAGTGCCCCCATGTCGCAGGCGCCCTGGACATTGTTCTGGCCACGGAGTGCGTTGACGCCGGTCCCCGGCCTGCCGAGGTTGCCGGTCAGCATCTGGATGTTGGCGCATGACTTGACGTTGTCCACACCAACGGTGTGCTGGGTGATCCCCATCGAGTACAGGATACAGGCGGACTCGGCTTTCGCGAACCATTCGGTCGCCTGCTTGAGCTGGGCTACCGGGATGCCCGAGATCTTCGAGACGTTCTCAAGCGAGTACTCGGGCTTCATCACGACTTCTTTTAGCTTATCAAAGTCCTTTGTCCGGTTCTTGATAAACTCCTTGTCCTCCCAGCCGTTCCGGAGGATCTCCTGCATCATCCCGTTCAGGATCGCAACGTCCGAGCCGGACCGGAACGCCATGTACAGGTCCGCCTGCTTGCCGGTCGGGGTGAACCGCGGGTCGGCGTAGATGATCTTGGCGCCGTTCATCTTGGCCTGCATCACGCGGCGCCCGATCAGCGGGTGCTGCTCAAACGTGTTCGACCCGAGGATGAAACAGCACTTCGACTGGGCTATGTCCCCGATCGAGTTGGTCATCGCCCCGGAGCCAAACGTCGCCGCCAGGCCCGCAACCGTCGATGCGTGGCAGAGCCTCGCACAGTGGTCGATGTGCCGGGTCTTCATGACACCACGGGCAAACTTCATCATCGCGTAGTTCTCCTCGTTGGAGACACGGGCCGATGAGAGGCAGGCGCACTCGTCCGGCTTGTACTGCTTGAACTTCTTTGCAATCAGGTCGTATGCCTCATCCCAGCTCGCCTCGACAAACTTGCCGTCCTTCTTGATCAGCGGTTTTGTCAGGCGGTCAGGGCTGTGCACAAACTCGTGGGCATAGGTCCCCTTCGGGCAGACCTTGCCTTCGTTGACCGGGGAGCGCTGGTACGGTGCCGTGCCTACCGCTTTCCCGTCCTTCACCACGAGGTTGAAGGTACAACCCGTCCCACAGT
>Ga0316622_100000497_pt1 | contig 22929 bp, 30 predicted proteins | sample OWC_Aug_OW2_C1_D_FD_207646 | JGI IMG/M metagenome (GOLD analysis project Ga0316622, IMG submission 207646) | Wetland soil microbial communities from Old Woman Creek delta, Ohio, United States - OWC_Aug_OW2_C1_D5_C | ecosystem: Environmental > Terrestrial > Soil > Wetlands | place: USA: Ohio... | reverse complement strand
CGCAGCCCGGCGACGGCGGCAAGTTCGTCCGCACGGCGGGCAGCGCTGCGACGATCGTCACGCACGGCGCGAAGACCGTGCTCTTGATGCCCTCTGGCAAGTTCAAGGAGGTCGACAGGAAGTGCAAGGCCACCGTCGGGCTCATAGCAGGCGGAGGGCACAAGGACAAGCCGTTCGCCAAGTCCGGGAAGAAGTTCCATGCGTACCACGGCAAGGCGAAGGCTTACTTCAAGGTCAAGGGAATTGCGATGAACCCGGTCAACCACCCGCACGGCGGAGGTGGCCACCCGCATGTTGGTACTCAGTCCAGCGTGGGTAGGAACACACCGCCCGGAAGGAAGGTCGGTAGACTGGCGCCTCAGAGAAAGAAGAAGGTGAAGTGATGGCTGACGAGAAGAAGAAGGACGACGCGGGGAAAGCCCCGGCAGGGAAGGCACCGGCGGGAGGCAAGGCCCCCGCAGCTCCAGCGAAGGGCGCGGCCCCGGCGAAAGGCGCCGCCCCGGCGGCGGGAGCGCCAGCAGCGGCTCCGGCGACGGGCCCAGCCCCTGAGGTGAAGGAGAAGAAGCTCAAGCCATCTGCAAGGTACGGCGGTTCCGCCAAGGCAGCCAGAAGGAAGATGAGGAAGAAGAAGAGCCAGATCCAGGCCCGGAGGAAGAAGGAATTCACGTACAGGGGCCACACGATGGAGGAGCTCCTGAAGCTGCCCTTCGCGGAGATCATCGAACTGCTCCCGGCGAGGGCCCGTAGGACCTACATCAGGGGCCTGAACTCCGAGCAGGAATCGTTCGTCCGGAGGCTCAGGGGATCAACCGAACCAGTCAGGACCCACAGAAGGGAGATACCGATCATACCAGAGTTCGTAGGAAAGACCGTGCATGTGTACAACGGCAAGGAGTTCTCGCCCGTCGAGATAAAGCCCGAGATGATCGGGCACGCGCTCGGCGAGTTCGCGATGACCCGAAGATCCGTGAAGCACTCAGGCCTGGGAGTCGGCGCTACCAGGTCCTCGAAGTTCATGCCGCTCAAGTGAGGTTGGAGAACATGGGATACACACAAGAAGCGGACCCGGAGACGACCTCGAAGGCGTTGGGAAAGGAGCTCAGCATCTCGCCCAAGAAATGCAGGGAGGTCTGCAAGGAGCTCACCGGCATGAAGGTCGAGGATGCGAAGAAGTACCTGAAGGACGTCGCTGAGCTGAAGCAGCCCGTGCCCTACACGCGGTTCAAGATGTACTTGAGCCCGAAGCCGGGAGTCGGCCCAGGAAGGTACCCGAAGAAGCCGGCGCTGGCCATTCTCAGGGTGCTCGAGAGCGCGCAGTCCAACGCCGAGTACAAGGGCCTGGACGCGGACAACATGAGGATCAAGGTGGCGACGGCATCGAGGGGCAGGATCGAGAAGTCCTACATGCCTAGGGCACAGGGCAGAAGCACACCCTGGAACGAGCAGACCACCAACATAGAGATCATCCTAGAGGAGGTCAAGGCGTCCTAGACGCACACGGAGGAATGAACATGGCAAGCGAGAGGAAGTTCGTCACCGAGAACATCCGGAGAGTCCTGCTCAAGGAGTACATGATGGCAAGGGTCGGCAGGGCAGGCTTCGGAGGATTGGATGTGCAGAGGACGCCCATGGGTACGCGGGTCACGCTCATCACCGAGAGGCCCGGGCTCGTCATCGGCAGGAGAGGAGAGGCGATCAAGAGCCTCACCAAGGCCATCGAGCAGGATTTCAAGTTCAACAACCCGCAGATCGAGGTCCAGGAGGTCGAGAACCCGAACCTGAACGCCCAGATCATGGCGGAGAAGCTCGCCAACGCGCTCGAGAGGGGCTGGCACTTCAGAAGGGCCGGGCACTCGACCGTACGCAGGATCATGGAGTCCGGCGCGAGGGGCTGCCAGGTCATCATCGCGGGCAAGCTCACGGGTGCGAGGCACAGGACTGAGAAGTTCAAGGAGGGCCACATAAAGTACTGCGGCCAGGCGAAGCTGAACTTCATGCACCAGGGGTTCGCAACCGCGAAGCTCAAGCCCGGAGTCATGGGAGTCACGGTACAGATAATGGACCCGAACGCGAAGCTGCCGGACGAGATAGACATCATCCCGCCGACGGAGGCGCCCGCCGCCGCAGTGCCGGCGCAGGTCACTCCCGCATCGGAGCTGAAGGCCGAGGAGAAGAAGGCGGAGGAAGCCGTCGCCGAACTCAAGAAGACGGCCGCGCCCCCGCCCGCCGAGGCCGCGAAGGTCAAGCGCCCGAGGAAAAAGAAGGAGGGCGAGCCGGGACAGCCAGCAGCGGCCCCCGGAGCCACCGGCGAGGAGAAGAAGGCGGTCCGGAAGCGGAAGAAGAAGGAGCCCGCTCCAGCAGCGCAGACACCCGCCCCTGCGGCACCGACCGAGGCCATAGTCCCCGCTCCGGTTCAGGCTATAACCGAGAAGGCAGAGACGAAGCCGATCGCGGAGGCCCCTGAGAAAAAGGAGCCCGAGAAGAAGCCTGAGACCGAGGCGACAGAGAACAAGGAGACGTGAGCGGGATGGCTTTGCTAAAGACCAAGGACATAAGGGCGATGCGGCCCGAGGACCTCAAGATCAAGTTCAAGGAGCTCAGCGACGAGCTGATGCACGAGAGGGGCGTGGCCGCGATGGGAGGCGCTCCTGCCAGTCCGGGCAAGCTGAGGGCTCTCAGGACCAATGTCGCGAGGATACACACTATCATGCGGGAGATCGAGCTGGCCAAGATGAAGAAGGACAGCGAGAAGGTCCCCGTCAAGAAGGCGAAGGCGTCGGAGAAGATGGCCGAGAAGGCAACTCCGAAGTCGAAGCCCAAGAGAGATAGGGCTGAGAAACGGGCTGCGGCAGGGAAGCCGGCAGCCCAACCCAAGGAGGAGACGAAGTAATGGCAGGAATTTGCTCGGTATGTGGACTACCTGAAGAACTGTGCATGTGTGAGCAGATCGCAAAGGAACAGCAGAAGATACGCATACTCACGGACACCAGACGCTACGGCAAGATCGTCACGGTCGTCGAGGGATTCGACACAGCAGACATAGACATGGACGATCTCGCGAGGAAGCTAAAGACCAGGTGCGCCGCCGGCGGCACGTACAAGGACCAGAGGATAGAGCTGCAGGGCGACCACAAGAAGAAGGTCAAAGAGGTCCTCGAGGAGCTGGGATTCTCCGTGGAGAACAGGTAGCCGAGCATGAATGGATCGGACATCAGGAGGCGAGAGTTCATCGGGCTTGAGGCGGAAGTTCTGGAATCGACATGCGCGGAGTACCTGGGCATACGGGGCCGCGTGGTGGACGAGACCAAGAACACGCTGACGATCGAGCAGGAAGGGCGCGAGAGAAAGGTGCCCAAGGACTGCTGCAAGTTCAGGTTCGTGGACGGCGGGAAACCGCATGTCGTCTCCGGAAAGGAAATCAAGTTCAGACCTGAGGACAGGATCAAGAAAGTGAGGTAGGGTGAAACGCGATGGCAGAAAAGGCGAAGAAGCCGGCGGGCCCGCACAGGGACATCGGGATCGACGTAGAGGCGCCCAAGGGCGCGTGCAAGGACCAGCACTGTCCGTTCCACGGACGGCTGTCAGTCAGAGGCACGACCCTTAGCGGCGAGGTCGTCTCGACCAAGATGCAGGGCACCGTGATCGTCGAACGGGAGTACATGAGGTACCTCCCGAAGTTCGAGAGATACGAGAAGCGAACGAGCAAGTACGCCGCGCACTCGCCCCCCTGCTTCCAGACAAAGCTGGGCGACAAGGTGAGCATCATGGAGTGCAGGCCGCTCAGCAAGAAAGTCTCATACGTCATCATAGAGAACAAGCACTAGGTGGTCGCCATGAAAGGATTACCAGGAAGACAGACCAGGGGCATTCCGACCGGAGCTCGGCTGGACTGCATAGACAACACGGGCGCCAAGATCGTCCAGGTGGTCAGCGTGCCGAAGTACCACGCCACTAAGCGCAGGTACCCGAACGCGGCCCTAGGGGAGATGATGGTCGTCACCGTGAAGAAGGGCACGCCCGAGACCAGGAAGCAGCTTTTCCGGGCGGTCATCGTCAGGCAGAGAAGGCCTTTCAGGCGGCCGGAGGGCACGATGGTCCAGTTCGAGGACAACGCGGTGGTGCTCATCACCGACACTGGCGAGACGAAGGGTACGGACATCAAGGGACCCGTCGCGAGGGAGGCCGCCGAGAGGTGGCCGAGGATCGCGGCGACGGCCTCGATGATAGTGTGAGGGATCCGGGATGACGACAAGCACGAAGGCGAAGAAGCAGAGGAAGGCCCGCTCAGACGCGCCACTTCACAAGAGGAAGAGGATGGTCTCCGTACACCTGGATTCCGGGCTGATGAGCGAGTACAACGTGCGCTCGATTCCCGTGAGGAAGGGCGACACGGTCAAGGTCGTCCGCGGGGCCGCGGACTTCAAGGCGTCCGAGGCGAAGGTCGCCTCTGTCGACCTCAAGAGCTGCAAGATCATAATCGAGAACATCACAGTGCCGAAGGCCGACGGCACCCAGAAGCCGAAGCCCGTCGACCCGTCGGACGTGCTGCTAACCAAGCTGGACCTGTCCGACCCGTGGAGAAAGGCCAAGCTTGAGAGCCTCAAGGGGGCCTGATTGACTTGAAGAAGCACATCAAGAGGATGGCTGCGCCGAGAACGTGGGCGATACCGAGGAAGACCAGCCACTGGGTCACGAAACCCAGGCCTGGCCCGCACGGCACGAGCGAGTCGATGCCCCTCCTCGCGGTCGTCAGGGACATGCTGAAGCTCTGCGACAACTCGCGAGAGGCACGGTTCATCATCGGCGGCCGCGGGATCATGGTCGATGGAGAGATCGTGACCGACTACAAGTTCCCGATTGGGCTCATGGACGTCGTCACTGTGATCAAGACGAAGCAGAGCTACAGGATGCTCGTGGATTACAGGGAGACGCTCCAGCTGGTCTCGGTCGAGGAAGCGGAGAAGGGCTGGAAGCTCGCGAGGATCGACAACAAGACCTCCTGCAAGAAGGGCAAGGTGCAGCTGAACCTGCACGACGGAAGGTGCATCCTGCTCCCGAAGGACCAGCACAAGACGGGCGATGTGCTCAAGATCGAGCTGCCGTCCCAGAAGGTCCTGAAGACGCTCAAGCTCGAGAAGGGCAGCCTCGCGCTCGTGATAAGCGGGTCTCACCCAGGGACGGTCCAGACGATCGAGAACTACCAGATCAGGCGCGGGTCGGCGCCCAACCTAGTCACGTTCAAGGAGGGGTTCAGCACGGTCAAGGAGAACATCTTCGTGATCGGAGAGAAGGCCCCTGAGATCAAACTGCTGGAGGCGAAGGCGGCATGAGCAAAGAGATGAGGGAGATCAAGCTCGACAAGGCCGTCGTCAACATCGGCGTGGGCGATGCGGGCGAGCGCCTGCTCAAGGCGGTCAAGGTGCTCCAGATGGTCACGAACAAGAAGCCCGTGAGGACCATCGCCAAGACCACCAACAGGGATTTCGGCATCAGGATGGGCATGCAGATCGGATGCAAGGTCACGATCAGAGGCAAGGATGCCGAGGAGTTCGTCAAGAAGGCTCTGTGGGTCAGGGAGAACAGGATCGCGACGTGGTCGTTCGACCCCGAGGGCAACTTCTCGTTCGGCGTATCCGACTACACGGATTTCCCGGGGATGAAGTACGACCCCGAGATCGGCATCTTCGGATTGGACGTCTGCGTTACGCTGGTCCGCCCAGGCAGGAGGATCGCACGAAGGACGATCATGCGAAGGCGCGTGCCCAAGCATCACAGGATAACCAAGAAGGAAGGTCAGCAGTTCGTCAAGACCAAGTTCGGAGTCGAGGTGGTCGATTGAAGCCCAAGAAGAAGTTCGGAAGATCGGTAGGCTGCACCAGGTGCGGCAGGAAGAGGGGCATCATCCGCAGGTACGGAATGCACCTCTGCAGACAGTGCTTCAGAGAGGTCGCTCCACAAATCGGCTTCAGGAAGTACTCGTGAGGTGAGATGACATGCAGCACGATACACTAAACGACGCGATGGCGGTCATCAAGAACGCGGAGAAGGTCGGCAAGGGAGAGTGCGTGATCAGGCCCTCCTCGAAGCTCATAGGCCGCGTCCTCAAGGTCATGCAGGAAGCCGGGTACATCAGGCAGTTCGAGATGGTCGACGACGGAAGGAGCGGAATGTTCAAGGTCATGCTCCAGGGACAGATCAACGACTGCGGAGTCATCAGGCCCAGGTACTCGGTCAAGGTAGGGGAGCTGGAGAAGTTCGAGGCGCGTTACCTGCCAGCCCAGGACTTCGGCGTCCTGATACTCACGACCACGGAGGGCGTGGTCACTCATATGGATGCTAAGAAGGGAGGCGTCGGCGGCAAGCTGCTGGCGTTCGTGTACTGAGGTGAACAGATGACGAGACTAGGCTTGCTGAAGGACGAGATCGAGGTGCCCGAGAAGGTCCAGGTCACGCTGGAGCCCGGAGGCATCATCAAGGTGAAGGGCCCCCAGGGAGAGACCTCCAGGGAGCTGGCTCACCCGAGGATCAAGATCGAGAAGAAGGGCAAACATCTGGTCGTGTCGAGCGAGCTCCCGAGGAAGCGGGAGAAGGCCCTCGTCGGGACATACGGTGCCCACATCCGGAACATGCTCGTCGGCGCCACGAAGGGGTTCGAGTACAAGATGAAGATCGTGTACGCTCACTTCCCCATCAAGACGAGCGTCAAGGGGAACGTGTTCCTGGTCGAGAACTTCCTCGGGGAGAAGAGCCCGAGGAAGGCGCGGATACTGGGAGCGACCAAGGTCGTCATCAAGGGAGACCTCGTCGACCTGTCAGGGCCGGACGTGGAAGCGGTCGGCCAGACGGCGGCGAACATCGAGCGCGCCACGAAGATCAAGGGCTTCGACCCCAGGGTCTTCCAGGATGGCATATACATCATTGAGAAGCCGGGGAGGTGAGAGGTTTGGCAGAGAAGCAATCAGCCCATCATGACGAGTTCATGAAGCTCCACTTGTTCAAGGAGGAGTACATCGCCAAGCTCGAGGGGATCGGGATCAAGTCACCCAAGGAGCTGGCGGCGGCCCTCGAGAGCGAGGAGAAGGTCGAGGAGATCCACGAGCACCTCAAAGGTGTCGGCCCCAAGACCATAGAGCACTGGAAGGCGGACCTCGGAGCGGCTCCGAAGGCGGAGAAGACCGAGGCCGCGGCCAAGCCCGCGCCCAAGGCGAGGAAGATCAAGCAGGCTCCCAAGAAGGAGGAGAAGAAGGAGCCTGAGAAGGCCGAGAAGAAGGAGAAGGCCAAAGGCGACGGGAAAGAGAAGGAGGAAGAGGTCAAGATCGAGGAGGACGAGGGCTACGAGGTCAAGCTCAAGCCCAAGCTCTCCAAGGAGACCTTGGACGCGCTCAAGAAGCGCGCCGAGATCGATTCCCGGAGGCCCGAGTTCCTGAGGCAGGAATGGCACAGGAGAAAGAGGCTCCAGAACGTCAAGTGGCGGAAGCCCGTGGGAGACCACTCGAAGATGAGGCAGCACTACGGCTACAGGCCGAATGTTGTGTCGATAGGCTACGGGTCGCCCAAGGGCGCGAGGTACCTCCACCCGTCGGGATTCAGGGAAGTGCGCGTGTGGAACGTCAAGGACCTCGAGAGGATCAACCCGGAGCAGGAGGCCGCAAGGGTCGCCCACCAGGTCGGCATGAAGAAGCGCCTGGACATCGAGGCGAAGGCGGACGAGCTCGGGATCAGAATACTGAACAGGAGCGGATGATCGATGAACCTGAAGAATCAGAGAAGGGTAGCCTCCCAGCTCCTGAAGTGCGGCGAGAACCGTGTCTGGATCGACCCGAACCGACAGGAGGACGCGGCGGACGCGATCACCAGGGGAGATGTGCGGACGCTCATCAACTCGGGCGCGATCGTCTCGAAGCAGAAGACCGGCGTCTCTCGCGGCAGGACCAACTACAGGAAGGCCCAGCGCAGGAAGGGCCGGAGACGAGGGCACGGTTCGAGGCGCGGCACGAAGGGCGCGAGGAAGCCCTCTAAGGAAGTCTGGATGCAGGCCATCAGGCCCATCCGGAGGAAGCTCAAGGAGCTCAGGGACACCGGAAAGATCGAACCCTCAACGTACAGGGAATACTACCTCAAGGCAAAGGGAGGCGTCTTCAAGAGCGGACCGCACTTGGTGTCGCACCTCAAGGCCGAGGGGATCCTGAAGGAGTGATGATGATGTCCACAGGACCGAGATACAGGGTGCCGTTCAGGAGAAGGCGCGAGGGACGGACGGACTACAGGCACAGGGCGGGGCTGCTGAGAGGGCGCACCGCGAGGCTCGTGGTGAGGAAGTCCAACAAGCACATCAGAGTGCAGTTCATAGACTACGTCGAGAAGGGCGACAAGGTCGTGGCCTCGGCCGTATCCAAGGAACTGGAGGAGCTGGGCTGGACCGGGTCGGGCAAGAGCACCCCCGGAGCATACCTCACGGGCATGCTCGCCGGCAAGAGGGCCAAGGAGAAGGGGCTCGAAAGGGCCGTGCTCGACATTGGCCTGCGCGAGCCGACCAAGGGAGCGGTCATTTTCGCCGCCCTCAAGGGCGCGGTGGACGCGGGCATAGAGGTGCCTCACGGCGAGGAGATGCTTCCCTCGAAGGACAGAATCTCCGGGAAGCACATGAAGGAGGGCATCGCCGCGATGTTCGAGGCGACCAAGGGCAAGATCGGAGGTGCGAAGGATGAGTGAGTGGGTACCCAAGACGAGGCTCGGCAAGCTCGTCTCCGAGGGAAAGATAACGACGATGAGCGACGCGCTCAAGACCAGGCTGCCCCTGAGGGAAGCGGAGATCGTGGACATTCTGCTCCCCGAGCTCGCTGACGAAGTGCTCGATGTCAACATGGTCCAGAGAATGACCGACTCCGGAAGGAGGGTCAGGTTCGCGATCACGGTCGTCGTGGGCAACTACGACGGTTTCGTCGGCCTGGGAAGGCTGAAGGGCAAGGAGGTCGGGCCAGCGATCCGAGCGGCGATCGACGTCGCCAAGCTGAACATCATCGAGGTCAAGAGAGGCTGCGGGTCATGGCAGTGCGGCTGCTTGACACCGCACTCGCTGCCGTTCGAGGTTGCCGGGCACGCAGGCTCGGTCGTCGTCACGCTCAAACCGGCCCCGAGAGGGACCGGGCTCGCGGTGGGCGACATAGCTAAGAGCGTGCTCGAGATGGCGGGCATCAAGGACGCCTGGGGATTCACGAAGGGCCACACCAAGACCACCATCAACTACTCGATCGGCGCGTTCGAGGCGCTGAGGAGCACCTCGCAGATGAGGGTCACACTGGAGCAGAGAGACAGGCTCCTGATCAGGTCGGGACCGGTCCAGATACATGTCGCGGGGGCCGAGGGAGCTCCGGAGGAGGAGCCCCCCGAGGCAGCCGAGGCCGCTGGGCCAGAGACAAAGGAGGCGCAGTGAGATGCCCGCAGTGGCAGTAGTCAGGATAAGGGGCCACGCCAAGATCAGGCACGACGCCGTCGACACACTGTACTTCATCAAGCTGAACCGAGTGAACCATTGCGTCGTCCTCCCGCAGAACGCGACTACGAAGGGCATGCTCCAGGTCGTGAAGGACTACGTGACCTGGGGAGAGATGAGCCACGAGATGCTCGCCAGGATGCTCTTCCAGAAGGGAGAGGTCATCGGGGGCGGGAAGCTCACCGACGCGTACGTGAAGGACAACTCGAAGTACACATCGATTCTCTCGCTCGCGAAGGCGGTCGACAAGGGAGAGGCATCCCTGAGAGATGTCAAGGGCCTGAAGCCCGTCATCAGGCTGCCTCCACCGAGGATGGGATTCAAGAATACGAAACGCAACTTCGCCGACGGGGGCGATCTCGGATACCGAGGAGCGGACATCGAGAAGCTGGTCGACCGAATGCTGGCGAAGCCGAAGGAGGCGAAGTAGATGGTAAGCAGGACAAGCAAGTTCAGGGGCAGCAGGACCCACGGCCGCGGCAAGAAGGCCGGCAGAGGAGCCGGCCTGAGGGGCGGAAGAGGGAATGCTGGCCTTCACAAGCACAAGTGGATAAGTATCGTTAAGTACCGACCCGATTATTTCGGCCACCACGGGTTCAAGAGGCCTCAGTCCGTTGTGACTGGGAAGGTCACTATGAACCTGTCCGAAGTGGAGCAGGCGCTTTCATCACTATCGAAGGATGGGTTCGCGGTACAGAAGGACGGCAAGTGGACTGTCGACCTGGGCAAGATGGGCGTGGACAAGCTCCTGGGATCAGGAAGGATATCCAAGCCCGTGACGATCAAGGTCGGCGAGGCGTCCGCGAAGGCGGCCGAGAAGCTGAAGAAGGCCGGCGGGGCGCTGGTAAAGGAATGAACTATCGACTAGACACCTAGTACTACCAGGAAGGGTGCTGATGGCTGAGGAGAAAGAAGAGAAGAGCATGCTCTACAAGCTCAAGCCACTGACGGACAGGCTCCCGGCAGTGACCAGGCCTGAGGGGCACGTGCACTTCAGAACAAAGATGACGTGGGTCATTCTCATACTCGTTCTGTACTTCGCGATGACCAACATAGTCATCTACGGGCTGGACACGGAAGAAGGGGTTGACCTGTTCGCCCAGTACAGAGCCATACTAGCGGGCGCACAGTTTTCGCTCATGCACCTCGGCATTGGCCCCATCGTCACCGGCTCGATCATCATGCAGCTCTTCACGGGCGCGAAGATCATCAAGCTCAACCTGAAGGACGACGAGGACAAGGCCGTCTACCAGGGCACGCAGAAGCTCATGGTCATCATCATGATAGTCGTGGAGTCCGTGCCCCAGGTCTACGGGTTCATGGCTCCTTCGGAGAAGTTCGGCATCAACATGGAGAGCCTCTGGGCTGGTCACGGTCAGAGCCTCGCCATGACAATCATAGTCCTGCAGCTCATAGTCGGCTCTTACCTCGTGTTCCTGATGGATGAGGTCGTCTCGAAGTGGGGCATCGGGAGCGGCATATCGCTGTTCATCGCAGCGGGCGTGGCGCAACAGATATTCACGGGTTCGCTCAACTGGCACCCGTCGGATCCGCTGGCGCCGATATCCACGGAGAACGCGCCAGCGGGCACGATCCCCAAGACGATCTACCTGTTCCATCACATGTCCGCATCCGACCTGACTAGCGGAGGCTATGAGCAGATATTCCTCAGGCAGCCCAACCCGATGGTGGCGCTCATTGGCACCATAGTCATATTCCTGTTCGTCGCGTACACGGAGTCCAGCAGGATCGAGCTGCCTCTCGCCCACGGAGGAGCCAGGGGCGCCAGGGGCAGGTACCCGATCAAGCTCATCTACGCATCCAACATCCCGGTCATCCTGATGGCGGCTGTGCTCGCCAACATCAGCATGTTCTCCATGCTCTTCTGGGGCAGGTTCGAGAACGTGCCCGTGCTGGGACATAATTGGATGATAGGATACTACAACGACACGGATACTACACGTGCGGCGGGAGGCCTCGCGTACTATCTGTCGACCGTCAACGGCCTCGGCGATTGGCTGCTGCCCATGGTGAGCCAGAACTACATGGCCAGCTACGGCCTCGACAAATCCACCACTCAGATTGGGATTCACGTTATCGTCTACTTGGCCGTGATGATCTTCGGCTCGATCCTGTTCGCAAAGTTCTGGATCGAGACGACCAACATGGGCCCGGAGGCGGTCGCGTCCCAGATCGAGTCGAGCGGGATGCAGATACCCGGGTTCCGGAGAGATCCGAGGGTCATGAAACGAGTCCTGGAACGTTATATCCCCGTGGTCACGGTCATCTCGGGAGCGACAGTGGGAGCCCTCGCTGGGCTAGCGGACCTGATAGGCACTGTCGGTAGCGCCTCAGGCACAGGAGTCTTGCTGGCCGTGGGCATCATGATCCAGCTGTACGACGCAATCGGGCGCGAGCAGATGATGGAGATGCACCCAGTGCTGAGGGGATTCTTCGGGGGAGAGTAGCTGAATGGCTAGCCGAGGGCCGGGCATGGGGACGCCGAAGCCGGACTTCGGGGGCCAGCTGCTGCTCATGCTGGCGCTCGTATTCTCCATGTTCCTCCTGTTCGACCAGGGCATGAGGAAGACCCTGGGCAACATCGTGGGGGTAGCGCTGAGCCCGATCGTCGGGTTCGGCGGCGATTACCCGCTCCTCACGCTCCTGTTCACTGGCCTCATAACCAGCCTGTTCACGATCACGGTGAGGCAGTTCTTCACCAATTGGATCGAGCAGGCGAGGAACGCCAGGATAGGGTCCGCATTCAACAAGGAGTTGCGGGAGGCCAGGCTGAGCAACAACACCTACAAGCTGAAGAAGCTCACGGAGCTCCAGCCGCAGATGATGTCACAGCAGCTCAAGGCGTCCCAGACGCAGATGAAGCTCATGCCAGTGACCATGATAGTCATCGTGCCAACCTTCGCGTGGCTGGCCAACTTCGTGTACCTGGACATTCAGTCCGTCTACTTCGCTGTGCCATGGTCGTTCAGCGCATCGATGACCAGCACGAGCGTCCTCCCGAACTGGATCCTGCTCTATTCCCTCCTGACGCTTCCCTTCGGACAAGTGCTCACGCGGGTGCTCAAGTACTTCAGCTTCAGCAGAAAGCTCAAGGAACTCGAAGCCAATGGACCCGTGGCAGCGAAGGCGGAAGCTGAGCAGGAAGAGGGATAGGGCCGATGAGGATATCCATCTCGGGACCACCTGGGAGCGGCAAGACGACCATATGCATGCTCGTCGCCAACAGGATGGACTACGACTACATTCTCGTGGGACAGATATTCAGGCAGATGGCCCTCGAGCGGAAGATGGACCTGGACACTTTTGGCAGGCTCGCTGAGGAAGACGAGACGATCGACAGGGACCTCGACGAGCGCATGCTGGCCCTCGCTCGGGCAAACGAGAACATAGTGCTTGAGGGCAGGCTCACGGGGGCGATGCTGAAGACCAGGAAGCTCCCGGTCTTCGCTGTGTACGTGACAGCATCCGAGGAGATACGCGCGCAGAGGATCGCGAAGCGGGAGAGCAAGAGCGAGGCGTCCGTCCTCCAGGAGATGCGCACGAGGGAGCGGTCCGAGAGGAAGAGGTATCTCGCATACTACGGAATTGACCCTTACGACAAATCCCTCTACGACATGTGGGTGGATTCGTCCAATCTCGCGCCGGACAAGTTAACTGAAATGGTGGTCGAGCAGGTTAGGAGGTACAGCGATGAGCATGCTCACGAGGACGAAACGGCCTACTAGCGCGGGGGGCACTCGCCCCGAGGACAGGCCTGTCGAGGAGCTCATCAAGAACGGCGTGGTCGTGATCGACAAGCCCTCTGGGCCAACTTCGCACCAGGTGACCAGCTGGGTGGGGGCGATACTCGACGCGAAGAAGTCCGCACACGGAGGCACACTCGACCCTCGGGTCACGGGCGTGCTGCCCGTCGGTCTCGGGAGCGCCGTCAGGGCCATGGACGCGCTCCACTACGGCACCAAGGCGTATGTCGGCGTCATGAGGATGCATGGCAACGTCGACAGGAAGCGCCTCGAATCGATCTTCAAGGAGTTCACGGACGAGATACTTCAGACGCCTCCGGTGAAGTCGGCCGTCAGGCGCGAGATCAGGAGCAGGAGGATCCACTCACTTGTTCTCAAGGAGGTTTCCGGAAGAGATGTCCTGTTCGAGGTCGAATGCGACGCGGGGACTTACATCCGAAGCCTTTGCGTGGACATCGGGGACGCGATAGCAGTCGGAGCGCATCTCCAAGACCTGCGAAGGACGAGGGCGGGCGCCCTGTTGGAGAGCCAGGCGGTCTCCCTCCATGACCTCAAGGACGCGGTCGAGGAGCACCGGTCCGGCAAAAGCGAGCATCTCAGGAAGATCCTACATCCGAAGGAGGTCCTGGTCGCGCAGATACCCAAGATCGAGGTCAAGGATTCGGCTGTGGATGCCATCTGCCATGGCGCCAACCTCGCGATTCCGGGGGTCGTCGCAGTCGACAGCAGCATCAGGAAGGGCGGAGAGGTCGCCCTGATGACGCTGAGTGGGGAATCCGTAGGCCTGGGAACAGCGCTCATGGACGCCGACGAGATCATGAAGAAGCAGGAAGGGTTCGCGGTGGACGTGTCCCGCGTGCTGATGCTGACTGGAACATATGCACGTGTTTGGGGCAGCTCGCGAGAGGACAGCTAGCAGAAGTGGTCGAGCGTGCGCTGACGAGCGACCATCGGTTGCGCATCGATCCCCAGCTCTCGCCGAACGTGCGAGGCGAACTCCTTGGCGAACCCGTGCGTTGTGAAGACCTTCTTCGGAGAACATTTCCGCACGAACTCCTTCAGTTCATCGAACCCGCAATGATCGGAGACTGGGAAGGCTTCGTCCACTCTGCTCGACCTGAGGAACTCCTTATCCAGAGCCCAGCCGGAGAACGCCGCGGTCTTCGCTCCGTGTTTTCGGAGCAGCTCGACCCGGGCGATGTCCTTCCCGTAGCCCGAGGTGACGTAAATCATCGGCTCCGACCGATTCCATTCGCCGAACTCCTTGGCGGGGAGGTCGTAGCCGTGCTTCCTGAGGACGAGGTTGTTCTCGGATATGTTGGAATGGAACGCAAGAGGAAGATCCTTCAGCGCAGCCGCGAGTTCCTGGGACTTTCCAAGCGGGTACGCGAACAGCACCGCGCTCCCTCCCCGGTGAGAGATGTCCTGAAGCCAGTCGCGAATGATCGACATTATCTCGTCATGGTCCGGGAAGACATAGTGTGGCTTGCCGTAGGTCGCCTCCGTGATCAGGACATCGCACTTGTGTGGTTTCGCGGCCTTTGTCTGATGCTTGTCCCTGGTGCAGTAATCGCCAGTGTAGAGTATGTCCTCTTCTCCCTTGATGAGGAACATGCTGGAGCCGGCTATGTGCCCTGCGTCTAGGATCTTGACTCGCTCGTCGGAACATATCTCGACGTCCTTTCCTCGACGAACCTTCACGAAATCCCTCGTGATCGAGGAACATATGACCGAGTTGTGCCGGAACGATGTTGGCAGGTGGTCGGTGTGCGCGTGCGAGATCATGCTCACTCCGTCCGGTAGCACCCTCTTCGGGTCGAACCTGTACTTGCATCCGTTCTCCTCGACAAGGATGCCGTTGCCAAGCTGAATCAGTCAACGCACCTCACTAGATCGACAGGCGCCAACGAAGAGGAGACTTCGAAGAGGCTTAACTACCTTCTGCTTGGCTTGTCGCAAGTACGGCACAGGAGTCGCGATCCAGTCATTGCCTGAACTCAGGACTAGATGTCACCTGTGGAGGCGGGTCGACAGGATCGCCATATGCGTTACGGGGCCACTCCGACTCTCCCCTGAAGATCTTCCGCCACTTACGACGCGCAAAACGTTTCCTCAATACGAGAAAGTAAACAATGAGGGTCAATCCTGCAATCACAAGGATGTCGATCATCCAAATAATGGGGTAGTTGGGCGGAGTAACCATATCGACCCTACCTTATCCGCTCCAACGAGAACGCCCCTATCATCAGCGCCTTGTTCGTGTGTCTATACTCTATCCAGGCCCTGGTCTGAGCGTCGCCTATACCCTGCACGCTCAGCAGGGTCTTCTGCTTGTCCGTCTTGAACTGGATCGCCCCGGACATGTGGTGCTGGATCGCCTCGAGCTGCTGCTCGGTGTGCATCCCGCGCTCAACCGCGAACATAGAGATGCCACCCGAAGTCTTGACTCTTCCAGCGAACCCTTGGACGAACATGAACGCGGCTTTCTCGTCGACCTGGGTGATGCTCATAGACAGGGACAGATATATCAGGCGGAAGTATGGCTGCTTCTGCTTCTGGAAATCCTTGACGTAGGTCTCAAGGGCCTTGGTAATACCCTCGAAGTCCCCCGGTCCCTTGGCCTTCATCATCCAGTTGTGCGTCGAATCGGAATGGCCCTCGCTCGCATCCATCGAGGACGCGTCTATCCACCTCACGAGTCCGAGCTGGTCGAACTCCATGAACGTCGGCAGTATGGGGGCCATGTCCTTCGATATCTCTGCGGGGGAATGCGAAGTAGTGACTATGACCGCGGGAATACCCTTCTTGAGCCCCTCAGCGACGAACAGCAGCATCGCGACCTCTTTGCCAATGAACGGAGGACCGACGCAGAGCACGTTCGACCCAAACGGCATTCCGCCCAGCAGGAGGTCGTCCAAGCGTTCGATGCCCGTCTTGATCTTCGCGACGGCGTACTCCTCCTCGACAGCATCCTCCATATCCTCAAGGTCCTTGCTCAGCTGCGCCTTGAGGGAGAGCTCCTTCTTCTCGAGCTCCTTCTCGCGCTGATAGAGCCTCGACTTGACCTCCTGCTCCTTCTCCATCAGCCGCTGCTCTCTGAGCTCGAGCGTCTTTGCGCGCTCGTCCTCCTCAGGCAACTCCTCGCGGAACTCCTCGACCTCGTCCACCTTCTCCAGGATCTCGCGCTCCATGACCTTCAGCTCGGCGTGGCGGAGGCTGAGTTCGGTCTCTTCCGCCTTGAGGTCCTTCTCCTTCTCCAGGAGGTCCTTCAGCTTCGAGTTCATCTTGTCCCTCTCGGCCTTCAGGGCTATCTCGAGCTCCTTGATCTTGGCCTCCCTCTTCTCGAGGGCGGACATCTTCCTGGTCATCTCCTCTTCTCTGGTGGATATTGATGTGAGCCTGGTGCGAGTGTTCTCGGACAGATCCTGGTACTGCTTCTCCTTGTCGCTCATCGACGCCCGAACGCGGTCCATCTCTTCGAGCCGCGATGTCAGACCCTGCAGGTCCGCACGCAGGGACGACTCCTTGTCGGCAATCTCCTTCTCCTTGGCCAGCAGCTTGCTTTCCCTGTCGACGAGCTCGTTCATCTGCTGGTCGGCGCGTGCGGTCAGCCTCTCCGCGCGCTCGGCCTTCTTCCGGAGGTCGTCCTCAAGACCTTTGGCGGCGATCTCCTTCGCCGCAAGAGCCTCCTGCTTCGCCAGAAGCTGCTGCCCGAGGCTCTTGATGTCGGATTTCTCTGCCGCCACCTTCCCCATGGCCTCCTTGGCCGCGGCAATCTCCAGGGTCTTCATATCGAGCGAGCTCTCGCGGATCTCGAGCTGCTTCTCGCGCTCCGCCAATGCGTCCTGGAGTTCGTTGAGCTCCTGTTCAGTAGCCTTCGCAGTGCCGTCCTCCGCTTGGAGTTCGCTGACTCTGTTCCGTATCTCCCGCTCCTTGGATTGGAGGTCAAGCTGTAGCTTGCTCGCCTCCTTCTCCCTCGACGCGACGGCGCCCTCCCTGGCGGTGATACTCTTCGAGAGCTTCTCCAGCTCCCTCCTCTGCATCTCCAGTTCGGATAGACGTATCTGAAGTGACTCGCGATCCTTCTCTATTTGGGATTCCTGCTTCGCGATGTTCTGCCGAGACTCGCGGGCGCCCTGCAGCCTCTGTTCGACCTCGTTCTGGAGGGAGTCTATCTGCTGCTTCTGGTCCTCGATGGCTTCGAGCTCGTCCGAGAGTCTCTTCTCGTACGCTTCCAGCTCCGATTCCTTGGATCTGAGGGCGTCCTCCCTGTATGCGATGGCCGCACGCCTCTTCTCGAGCTCGATCACCTGCTCCTTCAGTTTGCTGTCGCTCGCTTTGAGGATCTCTCGCTGCTGGACGGATGTGGAGCTCGCGATGATGTGAAGCATCGAGCCGCTGAGCTGTATCGAGACCGCGCATCCGAGATACACCATCGGTAGGATGCTGAGCAATGTGTCTTCAGCTGGTCCGTAGACGAGCGGCAGGGACATGAGTGCGATCGGAAAGACGGCCGCGGCGACGCTGATGGTCTTTCTCCTGCTGTTGCCTTCCCATGTCATTGCGAGAGAAAGCTCAGTCATGGAGATGCCCAGGAGCGATGCTGGATAGAGCCAATAGGCCAGGATAAGATCGATCCTGTCCGTGTCCTGAAGATAGATTATCGCGATGAACATCGCCGAAACTACTACCGCGGCGATGCTCATGATGAAGTGTGGCTCCTCCTTGTCAGCAACATACGGTTCCCATTTCACGTACAGGCTCACGAGCGCGACCGCGAGACCGGCTATTAATGGGATCATCCACTGGAACTCGACTATGATCCCGGAAGCGTCTTCCAGGAAGTTCCCTTCCTCAAGGCCGTAGACGATGATGGCAGTGAGTGCGAGCGCCAGGCTCGACGCGATGCCAATCGAATGTGCGAGCCTGCCAATCCTGAGCTGGAGTATCGCGGCCCTGCGAGATCGCTTCACCTCTGCAGATTCAACCTTCGGGCCGAAACTTCTGGGGGGGGCCTGCCGTGAAGTCGGGGGCCTTTTGGATGATGCTCTGGAAGCCATGTTCCTCAATCCTTGACAATCAGATGAAGGACTGCGCTCAGAGAGCGCTGGTTCAAGAGGATTCTAAAGATACTTAAACACTAGCCTCGTCGTTTTCACTGGAACTAAAGGATAGAGGGTATGACACAACGAACGTTGGCTCTATGTCAAGGCACGTGGTGATCGAGGCTGAAACGCGTTATGCTCCAATTCAAAGCCGATAACTAGAAAACGGGAACTGGAGCATTCGGGGATGTCACGTCTCAGGGGGAAGCGGAATCAGCACGAATAGCCGGGGAGACAAGGCAGTCAAATCCTTGGATGATGGACCTACGAGCCAGCCGGATCCGAGGCCTGCGAGACGGTCCTCGGAGAAGGATAGGTTTCTCCCCGAAACCATGTGGCTGGTCATTCTGTTCGCCCTCGCCGTAAGCGTCATTCTCGGTCTGCTTGAATACTCACTCGGTCCTGAAACGGTCGATCGACGTCTCTTCTCAACGGTCCACATCACCATCGAAATCCTGAGGGTCAACTTCGCCTTTGCGGTCTTCGGCGTCGTTTGGCTGTCCCGCAAGTACAGTATGGACAGAAGGAGTCTGGTGATAGGGATGGCCTTCCTGGCGGTTGGTGTCCTCACCATTTTGAGATTGCTCACATCCCAGGACATGCCCTCGATGGGGGGTGCGACGGAGAACGTCAGCCACTCGCTGTACTTCAGCCTGTTTCTGCGATACACGATCGGAACGGTGATGCTCGGGGCCGTGTTCATAGGGAGAGAGATACCTGTCACGGCGAGGCAGACTCGAGCCGCACTCTGGGCGACTGCGGTCTACCTGTCGCTCGTGACCGCCATGGTCCTGGCCCCTGGCTCCCCGCTACCGGATATTCAGCCGGTTGATGCCGGATTGGACCCGCTCCTGGTAGAGCTGGAGTTCGGGACCATGGTTGTGTCGTTCCTTGCCGCCATCGGGTACGCGAGGATCGCAACCAGACTGCACGACATGAGGTACGCGCTCGTGTCAATCGGGCTGATCCTGTTTGCGCAGGCGGGCTTCGCGTTTATGGAAAGCCCGACCTCTAACGATGCGGTCTTCCTTATTGGGCGCGCCACGGCCCTGGTCGGATTCTTCCTCGTATTCCTCGCCATCATGCAGGCATCCCTGCACCTTCCGTACCTGAGACTGGAGAGGGCAATCAAGGACCACAAGACCACAAAGGCGGAGGCGGAGACGAAGACTGCGGAGTTGCGGATGCTCGCGCAGGATCTCACGGAGAGACGGCTTGTGGAGGCTGCGCTTAGAAAGAGCGAGAAGGGATACAGGGATCTGGTCGAGACCGCAACCGAGGGCATATGGAGGATCGACTCGGACTCCAAGACGACATTTGTGAACCTTCAGATGGCCGATATGCTCGGTTACGGTGCCGACGAGATGATTGGCAGACCGATCACGGAGTTCGTCGATCCCGACTCAAAAGGCGTCCTCGAGCAGCACCTCGACCTGCGGAAGAGTGGGGTCAAGGAGCGATACGACATGCCTTTCATCAGGAAGAACGGCGAGAAGGGATACTTCCTAGTCTCGGCGACCCCTTCATTCGACGAACTAGGCGAATATTCCGGCTCAGTCGCGTTCCTCAGCGACATCACAGAGCGAAAGCAGATGGAGGATGCACTCCGAGAGAGCGAGCGGAGGCTCTTCAGGTTCCTGGTGGACCTCCCCGTCGGGATTGTTGTGAGTGACACCAATGGGAGGTATCTGTTCGCGAATGACAAGGCTGCGCAGATTCTAGGGAAGGACGTTGAGCCCAACATCGAGGCCGACAAGACCACGGGATTCTACGAAGCGTACATCGCTGGTACCGACCAGCTCTATCCGAAGGAGAAGGCGCCGATAAAGCGGGCGCTTGCCGGAGAGGCCTCTATGGTGGACGATGTGGAGATACACAAACCCGGGGAGATCATCCAGATTGAGATCTGGGGCGCGCCCGTCACGGACCAGGAAGGAAACGTGCTCTACGGGATAGCCGCGTTCCAGGACATCACCCAGAGGAAGGAATCCGAACGGCTGGTCTCCGATTTGAACAGAGACCTTGAGGTGCAGGCAAAGCGGCTCGTCGACATAAACAAGGAACTGGAGGCGTTCTCATACTCAATATCCCACGACCTCCGCGCACCGCTGCGGTCGATCGACGGATTCAGCTCCATTCTGCTCGAACACCAGTCTAGTCAACTGGACGACAAGGGCAAGGACTATCTCAACAGGGTGAAGCTTGGGTGTCAGCGCATGGGTCAGCTGATAGACGACATGCTGAAGCTGTCGAGGATCACAAGGGACGAGATGACCTGGGAGAACGTGGATTTGAGCGAGATCGCGCGGAGCGTACTTGCCGACCTCAAGAAGGCTCAGCCGGATCGGAAGGTCCGGCTCGTTGTGGAGGATGGCATCCACGTCCAAGGGGATGAGCGGCTGTACCGCATACTGATGACCAACCTGCTCGACAACGCCTGGAAGTTCTGCCAGAAGAAGCAGCGGGCCGTCATAGAGTTCGGCGTTACGACTATAAATGGTGAGCGAGTTCACTTCGTTAAGGACAACGGAGCTGGCTTCGACATGAAGAATGTCGACAAACTCTTCGTTCCCTTCCAGCGCCTTCACTCGTCCTTGGAGTTCGCGGGGACCGGCATCGGCCTCGCCACGGCCCAGCGAATAATCCACAGGCACGGTGGAAGGATCTGGGCGGAGGGCGAGGTTGGCAAGGGAGCCACGTTCTACTTCACCGAGGGGCGAAGAGGAGCGTCCGTTGGAGAAACGACATAGGCGGGATTTGCATGGACCACAGGCCGATACTGCTCGTCGAGGACAATCCTGACGATGTGGAGCTGACTCTGCACGCATTGAAAGAGAACAACGTGGCCAACGAGGTGCTGATTGCCCATGACGGGAACGAGGCGTTGGAGATCCTCTTCGGGGAAGGCGTTCCGTCTCAGAAGACGAGCGCCCCCAGGCCCGCCCTCGTGCTCCTCGATCTGAAACTGCCTGGAACCGATGGATTCGACATCCTTAAGCGCATTCGGAACAACGACTCAACAAGGTTAATGCCGGTTGTGATACTTACGTCATCCAAAGAGCATTCGGACCTGCTGAAAGGGTACAGGCTCGGGGCCAACAGCTATGTGAGGAAGCCGGTCGACTACGACCATTTCCTGACAGTGGTCCGACAGCTGGGAACATACTGGCTGACGCTGAATGAACCGATAACATAGAGGGGGTAGGACAAATGGGAAGACCTTTGAGCGTTCTGTTGATCGAGGACTCGGAAGACGACGCGATGTTGATAGTGCACGAGCTCGAGCACGGAGGATTCGACGTGGACTGCGAGCGCATGGATTCCACTGAATCTGTCCGCAAGGCTCTGGCCAGGCGCGAATGGGACGTCATCCTGTCGGACCACGCGATGCCCGAGAGCTGTGCCTTGGAGGCGCTGTCCGCGGTCAAGGAAGCGGGCGTTGACTCGCCGTTCATAATCGTCTCCGGCTGGATGACAGACGAGCTTGCCAAGTCCGCCATCAAGGAGGGCGCTTGTGGGTTCGTCCCCAAGAACAGGCTTTCAAAGCTGGTGCCGATGATCGAGTCCGAGCTCAAGAAGCCGAAGAGAGCCAAGAAAAAGAAGAAGGCACGCTAAGCGCTTGCTGCCCGTGAGACGCGTTTCGCGCCTCGTACCACCTGCTGGATTTTATCTCGGCAACTAGTTTCACCGGACTCCCCCCTGTGCCGCTTTAATTCCAGCACGCGCGATGGTGCGGTGCTGGTGACACCGCTTGTACGCTCAGAAGGCAGAGCCCCTCGAACCGCAAATCCTGCAGGTGGCCGAAGAGGAACCGCTCCTGAGGGAGAGAGTTCTGGGAACCTCGATGGCCTCTATAGACGACCTCACCGGCGGGTTCCGATCATCCAAGGTCACGCTTATCGACAGCGACGACAGCTATGCCTCTACCCTGCTGCACCTCCTCTGCGTGAGGGCAATCTCGCAGTTCGACGAGGAGGTCGTCTGGGTCGACGGGGGGAACGAGGTGAGCCCTTACGCGATCAGCTCTTTGTGCAAGAGGCTCATGCTCGACAAGAGGGACGTGCTGTCCCGCGTGAACATATCGAGGGCGTTCACCGCGTACCAGCTCGTTACGCTCATAGACGAGAAACTCGAGGAGCAGGTCAGGAAGTGCTCTCCTTCCATGATCATCGTCTCGTCCATCGCTGAGCTGTTCCTGGACAAGGACATGAAGTGGATGGAGTCGCACCAGCTGCTAAGGAGATGCGCGGACGACATCTCCAGGATAACGAGGGACCACGAGACCATCACGGTCGTCAGCAACGATGCCTATCATCACGTGCGCCCCAGCCCGGGGCTGACGGCTCTCTTGTACGAGGGCTCAGACCTCGCGCTCCAGATACGTGCGAGGAGGAACGGGCTGCTCATGCGCGTTCCCAGGACCGGCCGGGAGACGCTCTTCTCCCCCGTGCCCTGGAACCAGTCGACCATGGAGGAGTTCAGGGGGGATTCTGACGGGAAGGACGGTGCCTACATACCGCTTGGCCCTTGAGTCGATGGCCCAGCAGTGGAGCGACTTCCGGAGGGC
>Ga0316622_100000496_pt1 | contig 22940 bp, 15 predicted proteins | sample OWC_Aug_OW2_C1_D_FD_207646 | JGI IMG/M metagenome (GOLD analysis project Ga0316622, IMG submission 207646) | Wetland soil microbial communities from Old Woman Creek delta, Ohio, United States - OWC_Aug_OW2_C1_D5_C | ecosystem: Environmental > Terrestrial > Soil > Wetlands | place: USA: Ohio... | reverse complement strand
CCAGCAAATCGGCGCCGATGGTTTTCGGGCGTTGTGGACGGTCGATGCGCTGGCCACCAATGTCGCGCAAAGCCTGAATCAAGCGCGCAATATCGAGCTTTACGACAGCTTCGGCATCCGTCTGATGGAACCCATCAACATCTATTCCTTGTCCGATCGGGCCACCAAATATGGCTTCCTGTTCGTTTGCCTGACCTTTGCCGCGATCTTTTTGTTCGAAATCCTGAAGAATCTGGCCATCCATCCGGCTCAATATGCCCTGGTCGGCCTGGCCTTGGCGACATTCTTCCTGTTGCTGCTGAGCTTGTCCGAACACCTGGATTTTCTGATCGCCTACCTGCTGGCGACCGCCGCCTGCGTGACATTGATCGGCGTTTATCTGAGCGCGGTGCTGCACAGCGCCAAACGCGGCTTCAGCGCAGGTGCCTTGCTGGCCGGCTTGTTCGCCAGCCTTTACGGTTTGCTGGAGTCAGAGGACAACGCGCTGATGCTGGGCTCGCTGCTGATGTTTGCGCTGTTGGCCATCGCGATGCTGGCGACCCGCAAGCTGGATTGGTACGGCCTCGGCCAGTCGGTACGGGTTACCGGCAACGACCAATCGGCAAGCGTTTAAGCCGTCACCGAGAAGCAGCGGAATGTCGCCGCTGCTTTGTCACTCACTACCCTGGAGTTACCCATGATTCTTGCCCACTTGCCCGCCGGTTATATCCTGTCGGCCTTGTCCTACCAGCGCTTGAAACCAAGCGGCGTCGCGCGTGGCCTGTACCGGCGCGCCGGGATGTTCGGCGCCGTGGCCCCCGACCTGGACATGATTTACTTCTATGGCTTCGACCATCGGGCTCATCCTCACCACAGCTATTTCAGCCACTTTCCCATTACCTGGCTGATACTGCTGATCTTCGCCCTGATTTGGTTAAAGAACGCCGATCGCAAAAACTCGGCGTTACTGATGACCGTTTTTGCCGGCAACGGCTTGCTGCACATGTTGCTGGACTATTGCGCCAGCAACATCTACTGGCTGGCGCCGTTCGTCATGAAACCATTTTCCTTGCTCACCGTGGACGCGCTTTACGAGCCGTGGTGGTTGAACTTTTTGCTTCATCGCTCATTTTTACTGGAGCTTGCCATCATCGCCTGGGCCGTCTGTTTATGGCGGCGAAACCGGAATCCGCGTGGTCGGATCGGCGATGATTCTATCGAAAACGGTGGCAAGGAAGCCGCTTCTTTATCACCCGCCTTTCAAGAATCATGAGGAGTTGCCCCTATGAATGCGTCGATTATTGACCCCAAGCAACCATCGGCTCCCCGCGTATCGATGCTGATTTCCGGAGTCCTGCAAGGCATCGTCCTGATTCCATAGCCTTTGATGATAACCGCCGCTATACTCCCAAATCGGTGGATAAGTCCTTTTCTCGTCTGTGTGTCGTAAATCCGGGCGCTAGCCCAGGGAGTGCAAAAAATGAGCGCCATGACTGTAAAAAACCGTTTACGCCTGGGATTCGGAGGTGTGTTGCTATTGCTGGCCATCATTGCCGGTCTCAGCATTTACCGCATGAACGACCTGTTATCTAACATCGATAATATGGTCAACGACAAATTTCCCAAAACGGTTTGGGCCAATAACGTGATCGACAATATCAACGTGATTGCCCGCGCCATGCGCAACACGCTGATTGTCAAGGACAGGGAAATCATAGACAAAGAGCTGGCCCGGATTCGGGAAGCGCGCGGCAAGATCAAGGAAAATCTGGATAAACTCGATGCGCTGGTGAGAAGCCAGGAGGGCAGGGCTATGTTCAAAAGTTTGCTCGATGCGCAGACGCCCTATCTCGCCGCTCAAGAACATTTCATGGTGTTGTCGTCCGAAGGCAAGCAGGAAGAAGCCGCGCAATTTTTATTGACGACACTCCGCAAGCAGCAAACGGCTTATTTTGATGCCGCCAACGCGCTGATCGTGCATCAAACTCAATCCATGGAGAGTTCCGGATTAAAAGCCGAACAGGAGGTTAAGACCGGCACGAACATTATCAAATTGCTTGCCTTGATCTCGCTGATACTCGGAATCGTAGCCGCTTACGTCATTACCCACGCCTTGATGAAACAGCTCGGCGGCGAACCGGATTATGCGGCTGAAGCGGTGAAGAAAATGGCGAGCGGTGATCTGGCGGTTGATATTGAGCTTAAAGAGGAGGATCAAAGCAGTTTGTTGTATGACCTGAAGGTGATGCGCGATCAGCTCAGCGGAGTCGTGCAGCAGGTGCTGAGTAATTCCGACGCCTTGACCTATGCTTCGAAGGAAGTCAGCGCCACCGCTCAATCCATCAGCCAGGCCACGACTCAGCAGGCGGCTAGCGTCGAGGAAACCAGTAGTGCCATCGAACAGCTTAGCGCCTCGGTTCAGCAAAATACCGAAAGTGCGCGGGTGACTGAGCAGATGGCGGGCAAATCCGCCAATGAAGCCAAACAAGGCGGGGAAGCCGTGGAGGAAACCGTCAAGGCCATGAAACATATCGCCAAGAAGATCGGCCTGATCGAAGATATTGCCTACAAAACCAATCTGTTATCGCTGAATGCAGCCATCGAAGCCGCCTCGGCGGGTGAACATGGCAAGGGTTTCGCGGTGGTAGCCGCCGAAGTTCGGAAATTGGCGGAAAGCAGCCGGATGACCGCCGAAGAAATCAACGAACTGGCATCCAATAGTGTGGCCATCGCCGAAAAAGCCGGAACATTGATAGCTCATGTACTGCCCACCATCATTAAGACCTCCGAACTGGTACAGGAAATCAGCGCCGCATCCAAGGAGCAGGCTGTCGGCATCAATCAAATCGGCGATGCCATGCGCCAACTGGACAAAGTCACTCAGCAAAATGCGGCCGCTTCGGAAGAAATGGCGGCGACCGCGGAAGAATTAAATGGCCAGGCCGAACAACTACAGAATGTGGTCGGTTTTTTTAAGCTGGATGAGGGGTGAGCCATAGTCTATAAATTTTGACCTGAGCGATGTGGAGAGGCATGCCGTATCAACCTATATGGGCCAGCAAGGGTTTTGTCAGTTTTGATAATGAGATACCTTGCCTGCCGGCCTCATCGAAATTCGCCGGCTCGAGCCAGGTCTGAAAGGCTTCGTTTAGGGCGGGCCATTCCCGGTCGATGGCTGCATACCAGGCGGTGTCGCGGTTGCATCCCTTGACGATGTTCGCCTGACGAAACACCCCTTCGAACGACAGGCCGAGACGTTGCGCGGCGGCGCGCGAAGGCTGGTTCAACGCATTACACTTCCACTCATATCGGCGAAAACCGAGGGCGAAGGCCTCTTTCATCATCAGCCACATGGCTTCGGTTGCTGCCGGCGTCCTTTGCAACAGCGGCGAAAAATTCAGATGGCCTACTTCGATGGTTCCCTGTTCCGGCGTTATGCGCGAATAAGCGGCAACGCCGATGGCCTTGCCGGTCGCTTGGCTGACGATGGCGAAGAACAGCGGATCGGTTCCAGTGCAACATTGTTCCATCCAGTCGATGTAGGAGCCCATGGATTCGAACGGACCGTAGGGCAGATAGGTCCAGTTCCTGCCATCGGCATCCAGCGTATTGGCGGCGAATAGGTCAGTAGCGTGGCATTTCGAATCCAATGGCTCGAGCCGGCAAAACCTGCCGGCCAGAATTTTGGGGCTCGGGCGGGTCGCCGGCTCCCAGCCGGGAACGGCAAAACCGATGGTTTGGCCGAGGTGATTCAGGGTGTGAGACATGGGTTGAGTTTCAGGTGTTAAGGGTAATAAACCATTCAGCGACAGCGGTCATCACTACAAGGTCCGACGCATCCACAACTTCAACGGGAATGGAAACTGATAGTCGTCCGCGTAAAGTCAGTTCGCTCGACCACCTGGCAATCTCATTGGGCTCAACTTTGCAGCGAGCCGATACTTTTCCCGATGCGGGCCTGCGGAATTTGGTTTCCAACCGTCTTACGACCGGAATAAGCCCCGTCATATTTTTGAATTGCTCCGACAGGAATGCACCGGAACCAGCCTCCGCGACTGCCATCAGGGCGCTACCGTGTATGGTGCCGAGGTGGTTGGTATATTGCGGATGGTCGGGAAGGTAAACCAGAAAGCCGCTATCATGATCGGCCAGTTCCAAACCAATCAGACGATTAAAGGGCAATTGTGAAACATCCATAGTTGATTTTCCCGATATCTAGAGTTTGTCCGCAGTTTTTTAGTGGCCCCAATTTGCATCGCCCACGCCACGGTGTCAACTCCAAAACTCGAAAAGCTCCTAAGCCTAAGGGCATGCAGACCAATTTACCCGGATGTTTAATGGTATTTTCGGCCATTCGCCGGTGGTACAATCGGACCATCATCAACCACATCATTAACCCGAGTGTCTGTGGATTTAAAATTCCCCCCCGTTTCTTCCGATGCGTCGCCCGCGCGGCTACGCGAAATTCCTTATAACTACACGTCTTTTTCCGACCGCGAAATCGTTATCCGCCTGCTGGGCGAGGATAACTGGCGGATTCTGGATTCCTTGCACGATCAGCGCATCACCGGCCGATCTTCCAAGATGCTTTACGAAGTATTGGGCGATATTTGGGCCGTGCAGCGCAATCCCTACCTGGAGGACGATCTGCTCGACAATGCCAAGCGCCGTAAAGCCTTGCTGGAAGCCTTGCGCCATCGACTCAAACAGATGGAGAAACGTCATGCCGAGCTGGAAAACCATCAACCCGACCGGGCGCCGCGCGTAGCGATTTTGATAGCGGCCGCGCATCAGGCCGTGAACGCCTTCGAGGCCCATTTCGAGCGGACCAGGGAAATGCGGCGCAAGGCTTTGGCTTTGTTGTCCAAGCATACCCGCAAGGACAACATCTGTTTCGACGGTTTCGCCCGCGTCTCGCATGTTACCGACGCCACCGATTGGCGGGTGGAATATCCCTTCGTGGTGCTGTATCCGTGCAGCGAGACGGAAGTCGGTCATCTGGTGCGCGATTGCATCAAGCTGGGCCTGACCATCATTCCGCGCGGCGGCGGCACCGGCTACACCGGCGGCGCGGTGCCCTTGACGCCGTTTTCGGCGGTGATCAACACCGAAAAACTGATCGAAATCGGCAAGGTCGATCGTGCCGCCAGCCTGCCGGGCGTCGAACAAACCTACGCGACCATTCATACTGGCGCCGGCGTCGTGACAAGGCGGGTGATGGATATTGCCGACAACGCTGGATTGGTGTTCGCCTGCGATCCCACCTCTGCCGACGCTTCCTGTGTGGGCGGCAACGTGGCAATGAACGCTGGCGGCAAGAAGGCAGTGCTATGGGGCACCGCGCTGGATAACCTGCTGTCCTGGCGGATGGTGACGCCGGACGGCAACTGGCTGGAAGTCGAACGCTTTAATCACAATCTGGGCAAGATACACGATCAGGATAACGCCACTTTTGTATTAAAGCGTTTCGATGCCGGCGGCAAACTGTTGATGTCGGAGGAACAATTGGTCCTCCCCGGTACGCTATTCCGCAAGGATGAACTGGGCAAGGACGTCACCGACAAGTTTCTGGGTGGTTTGCCCGGCATACAGAAAGAAGGTTGCGACGGCATCATTACTTCGGCGACCTGGATTTTGCACAAGATGCCGCCGCACACCCGCACCTTCTGCCTGGAGTTCTTCGGACAGGTGAGGGAAGCGGTGCCGGCCATCGTCGAAGTGCGCGATTTCCTGGCGGCCCTGCCGAAAAACGGCGAGGGCAGGGTGATGCTGGCCGGCCTCGAACATCTTGACGAACGTTATGTTAAAGCCGTGGGTTACGCCACCAAGGCCAAGCGTCACGGCCGGCCGAAGATGGTGCTGATCGGCGACATCGTCGGCGACGATGAGAACCGGGTGGCTTTGGCGGCATCGGAAGTGGTGCGGCTGTGCAATGCGCGCGGCGCGGAAGGCTTCATCGCCGTCAGCCCCGATTCCCGCAAGACTTTCTGGCTGGATAGGGCGCGTACCGCTGCGATCGCCAAACATACCAACGCCTTCAAGATCAACGAAGACGTGGTGATTCCCTTGCCGCGCATGGGCGACTATTGCGACGGCATCGAGCGCATCAATATCGAACTGTCGCTACGCAACAAGCTGAGGCTGTGCGACGCGCTGAGCCGTTTCCTGAATGGTGAGTTGCCGCTGCGATCCTATGAAGACAGCATCAATAAAGCCGATCTGATCGGCGACCGGCGTGGGCGCGGGCTGGATGTCGTGGCGCAGGTGCGCGAGCGCTGGCAGTGGATCTACGATAATCTGGATTTACCTTTGCCACAGGCCGAAGCGGAATTCGCCGGACGCGGCATCAGCGTCGGCGAATTGTCCAATCGCGCCGAGCGGCCGACGCTGTTTCATCGGGTGCAGGACCATTCCTTGCGGGTGTCCTGGAAAGCCGAGCTGCTGCCGCGCTTGCACGAGATTTTCGAGGGGGACAGTTTCCGGCCGGTCATCGAGCGTATCGAGGCCGTTCACAAGGAAATCCTGCGCGGCCGGGTGTTCGTGGCTCTGCATATGCACGCCGGCGACGGCAATGTGCATACCAACATTCCGGTCAACTCGGATCATTACCAGATGTTGCAGGAAGCCAACGCCGCCGTGGCGCGGATCATGGCCCTGGCGCGCTCCTTGGGCGGGGTGATTTCTGGCGAGCACGGCATAGGCATCACCAAATATGAATTTTTGACCGAAGAAGAGCTGGCGAATTTTCACGCCTACAAACAGCGGATCGATCCGGATGGTCGTTTTAATCGCGGCAAGCTGATGCCGGGCGCCGATTTGACGGCGGCTTACACCACCTCCTTCAGCCTGATGGGCTTCGAGTCGCTGATCATGCAGCAAAGCGACATCGGCGCCATTTCCGATTCGGTCAAGGATTGTCTGCGCTGCGGCAAATGCAAGCCGGTGTGCTCGACGCATGTGCCGCGCGCCAACTTGCTGTATTCGCCGCGCAATAAAATCCTGGCGACGTCCTTGCTGATCGAGGCATTCCTGTACGAGGAGCAGACCCGGCGCGGCATTTCCATCACTCATTGGAAGGAGTTCGAGGACGTGGCCGATCATTGCACGGTGTGCCACAAGTGTTTCAATCCGTGCCCAGTGGACATCGATTTCGGCGACGTGTCGATGAACATGCGCAACCTGCTGCGCAAGATGGGCAAGCAGAGTTTCAATCCGGTAAAAACCGCCGCGATTGCATTTTTGAGCACCGGCCATCCCAATACCGTCAACCTGATGCGCAAGGTGTTGATCGAATGGTCCTACAAGGCGCAAAGGCTGGGGAGTTTCTTTCTCAGGCCATGGGGCAGGGCGCAGCTGGCGCAGCCGCCATCATCGACAGGCAAGCCCGAGCTCCGTGAGTATGTGATTCATTTCACCAACCGCAAGATGCCGGGCAAACTACCGACCAAGACGGCCAGGGCGCTGCTGGACATTGAGGACGATCACATCGTGCCCATCATCCGCGACCGGGAAAAGACCCAAACCGATTCGGAAGCGGTGTTCTATTTTCCCGGTTGCGGTTCCGAGCGCCTGTTCTCGCAGGTCGGCCTGGCTACCCAGGCCATGCTCTACGAGATCGGCGTGCAGACGGTATTGCCGCCGGGCTATTTGTGTTGCGGTTATCCGCAGCGTGCCGCCGGGCAATTCGACAAGGCGGAAAAAATCACCACCGATAACCGGGTGATGTTCCACCGCGTTGCCAATACCTTGAATTATCTGGACATTAAGACCGTGGTGGTCAGTTGCGGCACCTGTCTTGACCAGTTGCTGGATTACGAGTTCGACAGGATTTTCCCCGGTTGCCGGCTGATCGATATTCATGAATATCTGCTGGAAAAAGGCGTGAAACTCGACGGTGTGAACGGCAACCGTTATCTGTACCACGATCCTTGTCACAGTCCTTTGAAACAGCAGGATGCGCTAAAGACCGTCAGCGGTTTGGTTGGCACGACGGTCAATAAATCCGAGCGATGCTGTGGCGAATCGGGGACGCTGGCCGTGGCGCGTCCGGATATTTCGACCCAGGTGCGTTTCCGCAAGGCAGATGAATTGCAGAACGACGCGGCCAAGTTGCGCGCCGACGGCTACAATGGTCCGGTGAAAATGCTGACTTCCTGCCCGTCCTGCATGCAAGGCTTGCAGCGCTTTCAGGGCGAAGTGGATCAACTGGAAGTCGATTATATCGTGGTCGAAATCGCTCGCCATTTACTGGGCGAGGATTGGATGAAAACCTATATCGAGCGGGCGGTAAACGGCGGTATAGAGCGGGTTTTGGTGTAAGGCGCGGTTTTAGAAAACTTGTCGCCGTGCGTCAAAAATAAGGTAGTGGTCGGTAGTGAGTTGGGAGTCGAAAACCACTTCCTACTTTCCACTCACCACTGACTTTAGTGCTTAATGCCCCGAATGTGGCTTTGTGGAATCAGTGACATCGGTTCTACGCAAGATATAACGATCGGCTTGTTTGCCGGAGATGCGATTGCCGTTGGCGTCGAGCTGAATCAGCGTATTTTCGGCGACGGCATATTGCTGTGTGGTCGAGCTGTTCTTGGGCGTCAGAACGATAGTTTTGCTTTGATTGCTCCAAGTGTATTTGCCTTTTTCCACAAATTCCCGTTCCGACTTGCCTAGATATTGGGTGATCATTACATAGCTGTTGTTTTTGTTTAAGGCAAGTTGGGTTTTAATCCCCACGCAATCGGCACAGGGCAAGGAACCGTAATAAATGCCCGGCCACTCAAAGCTGTTGTGCGCATGATGCTCGTCCTTATCCTTGGTCTCGGTGGTTTCGGCAAAAACGGGGCTGTAGCTTGCAAAAATTGCGATGAAGAGAGACGAAGTCAGAATTCGTTTAAAGTGGTGTCCAAATGTTTGCATATTAGCTCCTCGGTAGAACGGTGATGATTTTATGAAACGCGCTTTGCAAGAGGTTCGGTAGTATTGCTGGCGACGCACGTCCTTGATTTAGCCTGCGGCGATTACAAACGAGCTTCTGGCAAAGTGCGTATTGTGGCATAGCTTAGGGGTGATGACTGTTTTGATGTTGTTTCCCTTAATGTCTCCAAACTGCAAAGGGCTACCGACATTCTGAGTTTCTTTGCCGGGGATTTAATTTGTTTGGTCATCGCAGAGTCGACAACTCGCCAAAATTCGCCATTGACACTTAGAAACCTATCAATCCAGAGCTAAAACCACGACGGTCATTTAGTCCAACTTAGTCTGTGTTCAATGAGGCGGTTCAAATAAACCGACTGAATTGGTTCAAATTCAATTCAACACTGATTGTCTCGCTCATACCTGCCAGCATTTATCAGGTATAGACTAGGATTCATCGGCTATCCCATGCGCAAGACCCTATTGGCACGATTCAAGCTTGTAAAGGCTTGTCGATTCTCACCGTGACCCATCATGTCAATTTGCTTTGTTCGAATAGTCTTTAAAACCCGGGTTTTCGGTACTCTTTAATTAATGGAGCTTGTGATGTCTGTAAATTTTGTTAAAGCATCGTTTTCCCCTTTGTTTTTATTGATACTGTCCGTTTTCGCGGCCCCGGGATACGCCGATGAACTCACGGAAGATTCGGGTGCCTGGATGCAAGCCGTTGCCGAGGGCAGCATGGGATTCATCGATCCCTCCCTGAAAAACGGACGTATCTGGCTGGAAGGCCAGACTCGTTTTGACGGTAACTGGGATCACTGGTATCAGGGCATGGTGCGTGCCGCCGTCGGTTACTCATTGAGCGACAGAGCGACGATTTGGGCCGGTTACACCTGGCTGCCGACGCAAAATATCGGTAAGTCCTATATTGCCCAGCAAGACGTCTGGCCGGCGTTCCGCTATGTGCTGCCGACCGAGATCGGTACCTTCACCTTCAGAACCCTGTGGGAGACCAATTTCCTGCTTGGCGATCAGGTTCGGGAGCGGCCCCGGCAAATGATCAAATTTATGCATCCGTTTGAATACGAACCGCGCTTGAGTTTTATTGCCTGGGACGAAGCATTTTACCGGCTCAATACCACCACTTGGGGAGGTAAAACCGGGTTCGACCAAAACCGCGCCTTTGCCGGCATCGGCTGGAATTTCAACAAGAACGTTCGAGGAGAACTTGGCTACCTGAATCAATACGTTGAGGACGCCAATCACGTCAACGCGACGATGCATCATCTGGGGATGGCTTCGGTATTTGTCAGCTTTTGATAGGTGCCCAATCCATCTCGTCCGGGTGATCAAAACCTTAGCCGTTAGCCTCTCTAAACGACCCACCAAATTCGCGATTTTTTTTCGAGGTGATTCATGCTAAACAATCAGCCTGCCTTCAAATCGTCGGCACCGTTCTGGAGTGTCTCCATTCAGGATTTGCTCGGACAACTGCAAAGCGGTGAGCGAGGCCTATCCCAGCAGGAAGCTTACAAGCGGCTAAAAGAATACGGCAGCAACCGTCTGCATGATCACCAGCCCGTTGCTCCCTGGCACTTGTTTTTGGCACAGTTCAAAAGCTCGATCATCCTGATCTTGCTGTTCGCCACCACGCTGTCGTTTTATCTGCACGACAAACTGGACGCATTGATCATACTCGGCATCATTTTCATGAGCGCCTTGCTCGGCTTCTGGCAGGAAAAAGGCGCGGCGGATGCCATTGGTAAACTCTTGGCATTGGTGCAATTAAAGGTCGAGGTATTGCGCGACGGCATGCTTCAAGAGCAGCCAGCCGAGCAAATCGTACCGGGCGATGTGGTGAGCTTGCGCGCCGGCGACATCATTCCCGCCGACTGTCGCCTGCTGACGGCCGACAATCTGTTCGTCGACGAAGCGATACTGACCGGCGAAAGCTACCCAGCGGAAAAATCCACCGACATCGCTGCCGCCGACGCAGCACTCAGTCAGCGCCACAATTGCCTATGGATGGGCTCGCATGTGCAAAGCGGCAGCGCCACGGCCTTGGCGGTGGCAACGGGCAAAAATAGCGAATTCGGCAAATTGTCCGAGCGTATCAATATCAATGCGCCGGAAACCGAATTCGAGCGCGGCGTACGCCGTTTCGGTTACTTGTTGATGGAAGTGACGCTGATCCTGATGATTCTGATTTTCGCAGTCAACGTCTATCTGCATAAGCCGGTGATGGACTCATTTCTATTTGCGCTGGCATTGGCGGTGGGTCTAACCCCGCAACTACTGCCGGCAGTGATCAGCATCAACTTAGCCCATGGCGCCAAACGCATGGCCGAACAAAAGGTGATCGTCAAACAACTGGCCGCCATCGAAAACTTCGGCAGCATGAATGTGTTGTGTTCCGACAAAACCGGCACCTTGACCGAAGGCACAGTGCAACTCAAGGAAGCGCTGGATATTGCAGGCAACGCCAGCGACAAGGTGGCGCGCTACGCCTTTCTGAATTCGGTATTCGAAACCGGTTTCAACAACCCCATCGATCAGGCTGTCAGGCAATTTAAAACTTTCCAGATCGACGACGACGCCAAACTCGACGAAATTCCCTACGATTTCCATCGCAAGCGGCTAAGCATGCTGGTATCGGATCAGGGCGAGACGCTGATGCTCTGCAAGGGTGCGCTGGATAATATCCTGGCCATTTGCAGTGAAGTGGAAAATGGTAGCGGCGAAATTCAATCCATCGCTAATGTTTCTGACGACATCCAACTGCGCTATCGGCGATACAGCAGCCAGGGATTCAGGACACTGGGCGTCGCTTATAAGCCCATGCCTAATGCGACGAAGTTCGGTAAGGACGACGAAACCGGATTGCGCTTTCTGGGCTTTATAAATTTCTTCGATCCGCCTAAACCGGACTGCGCGGAAACTATCGCCCTATTGCGCGAACAAGGCGTGACGCTGAAAATCATCACCGGCGACAACCGCCTGGTGGCGGAAACCGTAGCCGAACACATAGGCCTATCGGCATCGGAGATTCTGACGGGCAGCGAGCTCGCCGGCATGAGTGATCGGGCCTTGATCCATCAGGTAGCGAAGGTCAATTTATTCGCCGAAATCGAACCCAATCAGAAAGAACGCATCATCGTGGCCTTAAAGAAAGCCGGTTTCGTGGTGGGCTATATGGGCGACGGGATCAACGATGTCTCGGCGCTGCATGCCGCCGATGTCGGCATTTCGGTGGACAGTGCGGCCGATGTCGCCAAGGAAACCGCGCAAATCGTGCTGCTGGAAAAAGATCTACACGTATTGCTTGGCGGCATTCGTGAAGGCCGCATCACCTTCGCCAACACTTTGAAATATGTGTTCATGGCCACCAGCGCCAACTTCGGCAATATGTTCAGCATGGCCGGCGTTTCACTGTTTCTACCCTTCCTGCCTCTGTTGCCCAAGCAGATTCTGCTCACCAACCTGCTGACCGATTTTCCGGAAATGACCATTGCCACCGACAATGTCGACGAAGACCTGTTAAATCAACCAAGGTGCTGGGATATCCAATTCATTCGCCGCTTCATGGTGGTGTTTGGCGTAATTAGTTCAGTGTTCGATTTTTTGACCTTTGCCGTATTATTAGCGCTACAGGTGCCCATCGAACAATTTCGCACCGGCTGGTTCACCGAATCGGTGATTTCGGCGGCCTTAATCGTATTCGTGGTACGCAGCCATAAACCCTTGTTCAGTAGCCGACCGGGCCGTTATTTGCAATTGGCAACCTTGATTATCGTGGCTCTTACCCTGATGCTGCCCTATACGCCGATAGCCGGGGCCTTGGGTTTGCAACCATTGCCCTTAGCCATATTGGCCGTGTTGGGGCTGATAGTCTTGCTGTATATGCTAAGCGCCGAGTTCGCCAAGCGAATTTTTTATCGTCGCTACTCGGTATGATCGTCGCTTGTCCATCGGAGTCAATAAGTTGAAAGTCGGTTTCAAGATCACAGCTCTGCTGATTGTCGGGGCGACTCTACAAACGATGGCGCTGTGGCCTGTCAGCCACCGGCAACCATCGGCACCCCGCCAATCGCTCATGAAAACCGCCCATTTTGGCGATGTAATCGTCGCCAGTCCCGGTGCAACGATGCGCGGTCTGAGTGTATTGTTTGTAGACAATCGACAGTTTTCCTTACCAGAACTAGCGCGACGAATCTCCGAAGCGGGGAGCGCCGTGGCGGTGGTCGACAGTGCCACGGCGCGGCAATTGCTTTCGGCATCGAGCCGAAATTGCCTGGATACCGCCGCCATAGCCGAACTTTTGGAACAACTGGCCGCCTGGTCGACAGCCGGAGGCCACGAAAAGCACATCGTCGCCGGCATCGGCGATGGCGCGCTGTTGGCATTTCTGGCCTCGCAGGATTCCAGGAATGAGAACACCGATTACCTATCCATCGATTTTTCAGTCAAGCTGCCAGCTACGATTAGCGTTTGCCCGCCATTTACCGTCGATAAGCGGAGTCATCGCTTACAAGCACCGCTCACCGTGCCATCCAAAAGTCACTGGCGGACGGTCTGGACGGATCAGCCGCCTGACGAGACCGGTATTTTCGTCCGCTCGAATCCCAATGCCGAAACCGTCATTGCACCTTACGACACGCCGCTGGATAAGGTGGCGATCGAACAGATCGGCAGTCTGCTGGGACAAACCGATTTACAAGCACCGCCGATGCCTATCGTTGAGGTTCCGGCCAAGCGGCCAAATCCGGTCATGACTTTGTTTTACTCCGGCGACGGCGGCTGGCGCGATCTCGACCGGGCGGTAGCGCAAGAAATGGCTCATGCCGGCTTTCCTGTGGCCGGGGTCGACGTGCTGCGCTATTTTTGGGAACGCAAATCGCCGGAACAGGCGGCGCGCGATCTATCGGCGACGATGGCCCATTATCGAAAAACTCAAGGCATCCAGTCCTTCGTGTTGGCTGGCTACTCGTTTGGCGCCGACATTTTGCCCGCAGTGTTCAATCGTTTGCCGCCGGCCGATCAAGACTGCATCAAATTGTTGGTTATGTTGGCGGTCGCGGATACGGCCAACTTCGAGATTCATGTCTCGGGCTGGCTGGGCGCGCAAAGCGGAGAAATGCCATTGGCGCCGGAATTGGCCCGGATACCGACGGCAAAGGTGATGTGCGTCTACGGCCTGGAAGAAAAAGACCATCGTGGTTGTAAGGGCCTGGAAAATTCGGCGGCCGAATTGCTGGAATTGCCCGGAGGCCATCATTTCGATCAGGATTATCCAAAACTGGCGCAACGAATCATGGACGCTTATCATCGCCATGCCTTGGAATAATCTCCGCCGGAGGCATCATGAAGCGTGATTTGTTGATTCGCGTCATACATAAAGCCAGCTACTTCCTGCCGTTTGCGCTGTTTGCCTGCGCTTTGTGGATCGTGCATAGCGAACTGAAAATACACGGCCTTGCAGACATCGTTGCCAGCCTAAAAGCTACGCCATTGACAAGTGTCACCGCGGCACTCGCACTGACGGCGCTCAATTATTTGGTGTTGGCCGCTTACGACTGGCAGGCATTGCGCTTTACCGGCCATACCGACATCCCGTTACCGAAAATGATCGCCGCTGCCTTGTTGAGTTACGCGATCAGCAACAATACCGGCCACGCCTGGGCGGCCGGCGGCTCGGTGCGCTACCGTTTTTATTCGAAATGGGGAGTGCCGGGCTGGGATATCTTGAAAATCTCCCTATTCCAAACCGTTACCTACCTGCTCGGCGCATTGACGCTGGGCCTCGTCGGCAGCCTGCTGTTACCGATGTTTTTACCGCCGTCGGCTAGTGAACCGGCCGCCATACATTGGATTACGCTGATCTGCGCTATGGCGTTAGGCGGCTATTGGCTGGCGGTCGGGTTCTGGCGCAGGCCATTGCTCATTCAGGGCTTTGAATTGTATTTGCCGTCGATAACGATGACCGGCTGGCAAACCTTGATCGCCAGTATCGACGTGGTCCTGTCATCGCTGGTGTTGTGGGCATTATTGCTCGATAAACTCCAACTCGGATTTGGCAGTTTCGTCGTGGTTTTTGTCGTCGCCCAGGTGCTTGGCGTCATCAGCCAAGTGCCGGGCGGTATCGGCGTATTTGAGAGCGCATTTCTCTGGCTGCTGTCCGACAGCGTCAACGAAAATCAGCATCTGGTTTTGGTTGGCGCTCTGTTGTTATACCGGGCTGTCTATTATTTCATGCCGCTATTGCTGGCCGGTGTGGGCCTGCTCGGCAACGAACTCTATGGCAGGCGGCAGGTGCTGATCGCCGGCGGCAAGGCCGTCAATCAGCTTTTGGCAGCGGTGATACCCCAAATTCACTCGGTGTTGTTACTGCTGGCCGGTGGCATTTTACTGATTTCCGGTTCTATTCCCGCCAATCCGGTGCTGATGGATTGGCTACGCGATTTCGTACCCTTGCCGGTCGTTGAGTTGTCGCATTTGGCCGGCAGCCTGACGGGCTTGGTACTCATTTTTCTGGCTCGCGGTATTCGGCTGAAAATCGACGCAGCCTGGTATGGCAGTTTGTTTTTACTGGGCATAGGTATTCTCGCTTCGTTGCTGAGAGGCTTGGATTGGCACGAAGCCTCGGTGTTGGCCTTGATTCTGCTGTTGCTACTGCCTTGCAAGAAGCATTTCGAACGGCAATCGTCATTGTGGCGGATGCCGTTTTCGCGCTACTGGCTGGCGATGATCTCGCTGGTACTGGCGACCTTTGTGTGGCTGGGCTTCTTTGCTCATCGCGAGATTCCTTATGCCCATGAGTTATGGTGGCAATTTTCCTACGAGGATAATGCGCCGCGCTTCCTGAGGGCAAGCCTGCTGATCGCCGTCGTGACGAGCAGTTACGGCTTATCTCGGTTGTTCAGCATTGCTCGGCCGCAAATATTGCAAATACCTACGCCAGCGGAACTGGACGACGCGCAACGGCTCATGACGCGCAGCCATGATTGCCAAGGTTTCCTGGCATTGCTGGGCGACAAGTATTTGTTATGGAGCCAGACACGTAGCGCCTTCATCATGTTTACGACGACGCCGAACTTTTGGATAGCGATGGGCGATCCGGTCGGCAAATCAGGCGATTTCGAGGAACTGGTGTGGCAATTTCGCGAACAAGCCGATCACTGCGGGGCGAAGACCGTATTTTACCAAATAGGCAATGAACTGCTGCCGGTTTATCTGGACCTGGGCTTATCGTTATTCAAATTGGGCGAAGAAGCCAAAGTGGATTTGGCAAATTTTTCGTTGAGCGGTAGACAGCGGGATTCTCAGCGCAGCGCCATCAACAAATTCGTCAAGCTGAATTATCGTTTCGAAATCTTAAGCAGAGATGCCGTGCCGCAGGTGTTACCCGAACTGCGGCGAATCTCGGACGATTGGTTACGACGCAAAAACACCCATGAAAAAGGTTTTTCGCTGGGATTTTTCAACGAAGCCTATTTACGTCGCACGCCGGTGGCCGTGATCAAGGACGAAACCGGCCGCATCTGGGCGTTTGCCAATTTGTGGCAGACCGACAACCGCGAAGAGATTTCCATCGATTTGATGCGCTATGACCACGAAAGCCCGAAAGGCATCATGGATTATCTGTTTGCAGAGCTGATGTTGTGGGCCAAGGCCGAACATTACCACTGGTTTTCGTTGGGCATGGCGCCGCTGGCCGGCTTGGAACGTCGCCCTCTGGCACCCTTGTGGCACAAAATTGGCAATGTAGTCTTCGACCTGGGTGGCGAGTTTTACAACTTCGAGGGGCTGTACGATTACAAGGCCAAGTTTGCGCCATCCTGGCAACCCCGCTTCCTGGCGGCGCAGGCTGGGGTATCGGTACCGATGATATTAATGTCTGTTACCCGCGTGATTGCCGGCGGCTGGATTGGATTGTTCAGCAAATAAACCTGTTCCCGATCGCTGCTTACCGTCGGCAACTCTATGATTTTTAAATTTCTTTAATAATTTTGACCATGAAACTGATATTCAAGCCAATGCTGTTCTATGCGCTCCTGGCATTCATGCCTTCCGTGGTTTTAGCTGGGAATGAGCCATCCCTGATGCTTGGCCCACGCGAACGCCTGCTGGTTCTGGCGCCTCACCCCGACGACGAGACCTTGAGTTCGGCGGGTCTGATTAGTCAAGTGCTGGAACACGGCGGCACGGTGCGGGAAGTGGTGGTGACTGCCGGAGATGCTTATGTCGGCTCAGTCCGGCGAGAAACCGGCAAACATAATCCCAGCCGCCGCGATTATTTCCGCTATGGCGAAACCCGCCTGGAGGAATCGCGGCGCGCGGCTCATTTGATCGGCAACGGCTTCATTCATCTCGATCTATTGGGTTTTTCCGATGGTGCGATTTATCCGGATCTGATTTCGCATTGGCGACGGCAAAATCCGTTGCGTTCAGACTTTACCGGTTTCAGCCAAGTCGCTTATCGAGTGGCGAAAGATCGCGGCGTCGCCCAGGATGGTCAGGATTTGCGTAACGAACTGGTAGCCATTCTGCGCGAAACCCAACCGACCATCATTGCCTTTCCGGACGTCATGGAAAACGACTCGGATCACGCCGCGCTAGGCATGTTTACCCTATTAGCCGTTCATGATTGGTTGGTAGAGAATCAGCACCATCCGATTAAACCGCGATTGCTGGCGTATTTGATTCATTGGCAACACGGCTGGCCGACGGGTTCCGACTGGGGTGTGCCGGTGGATTGGAGCGATCAACCTTTGTTGCTACCGAGTGATTTGCCGCTACGCGGCCACAGTAGGGTCTGTGTTCATCTAACACCGCAACAAATCCGGTTGAAGCGCTCGGCGCTGGCCGAATACAAGACCCAGCAGCGAATCATGGCCGACTTTCTGGCGGCCTTCGTGCGCAACAGCGAGTGCTTCACACTGTTGAAGCCGTATGAAAATAATCGCCTCGAACATGTTATCGAGCATTGGCGACATGTGCGCAAGGAATTTGACAATCATCCACTGAGTCGCAGCAGAATCTGAGCACTTCAGTCAGTGCATGTCGAAAGGATGAAGTGTTAGGATTTTGCAAAAAATGAATTCTCTGAATGGATACTGCTCCAGCCTGGAAATGGTTGAATAATGTAGGCGAATTCCTCAAAGATTAAAAAAAACGCCTCCATGGTAAGCGAGGCGAGGAGTTCCGCCAGCGGGCGGCGAGGTAGTAACTCGTATGGCAGAAACGCACATTGAGTGAGTTCAGGTAGTTAAAGGAATTTTCTCTAAACTGAAAACATCAGGACTATAGCCGCTTAAAGTGGGTGATAAGTCGGTGCTAGTTTTTTGGTTGATGTGCCAGAAATCGTCCAGGTGCTTAAGCCGGCTTTCCAAACTGGGTTTTACCAATGTTTGCCAGCGCCTATGCTCTTGTCCCTTAGGGTCTCGAAGTCGGCCGCTACGTTGGCGGCTGTGATGCAGGTCCGGGTCGTAGGCCGGCAAGCTTCCGGCATCGAAATAAGCCGGCTTTTTGTTATGCAAGGCCTTACCTCTGGCACTGATGGAACAGGTAGAACGCTCTGGCATAAGTTTATTGGCCGGAAGCGGTTCCCGCTCCTGGATCAGCGCGGCCACTTCCTGTAAAAACCAGTATTCCGGCTCGGCAACCGGTAGGTTATTCCGGCCTGTCTGCGCGGCGACTTCGTGGGCGATCGCCGGAAAGTGTTTGATGACCTGTCCGTGGGAAATAATTTGGGACGGACCTGAAATAATCACCCGGGTCAGGGCACTATGGTCGTCTGATACAACGATGGTGGCATAGGGATTCGACCACAGTTTTGCGGCATGACCATGCACCGCGTTACCCGGATGATAAGGAATCAGTAGTATTGGTCTACCATGTTGGGATGCCACGAACGCCGCCTTGCCTCGGGCGCCGTTACGGGGCGAGGCGCCTGGCAAACCGGATGCAGATACCGTGACTTGAAACATTTCAAACTGGTCGCGTATCAATCGTTGCAAGGGTAGGGCCGGGGACCAAGCATTCGGCGGTGATGCTGGCCGAACGCGGTGTAGAGATGACAGTGGTTGCTTGGCGAACAGGTTCTGAGAGCACTGGGTAAAGACTTCTTCCGTTCCACCCACGCAATAAACCAAGCGCCGTTTTAAACGCCGGGCGGTCTCGAAATGCACTTTCAAACTATCGTCTGGCAGACCGTACTCGGTAGTCAGTTGCGCCGGGCTCAGGAAGCCGATGTCGAATAGGGTGATATGCAGCCCCATCGCGTCCGAGTCGTGGGGATGCAACGCCAACACCGCAAGTTTTCGTGACTGTCTGGCGGCATCGATCACTTCCAATAGTGACCCCTCGGCGCTTCGTTCGAACGCGCGGACACCGTAATTGTGGCAACGTACTTCTTCCCCGGCGATCAGTTGCCGGTAGAGGGATGGCATCGGTTGCGCGCCCAATGGCCAGGTGTTGAGGGGGTGATTTAGATGTTCCGGTTCCTGTGCGGGCAATAACAACGGAATGGCAACGGTTTGATTGGTTAGCACCAAAATCGGCATGATGTCGCCGATTTGAGTAGACACGGCCGCGTAAGTGCGCCGATAGCTCCGCCAACCTCTGTGTAACAAGGGGCCGCCGCTGCCCAGTAATGCTTGGGTAGCTGTCATCGCGAACGCGCCCATGGTGGGGTTGAGAAACTGCCGATACTGATGTTCATAAAACCGGTCCGCGCCAGCCGCGACCGTGGCTTCCCGAGGCTGTTTTTGTTTGCGTTCGGCTTTGACGATGCTCAGTAAGTACTGTATCGCATGCTCTGTTGCCGGTCCGGGCGCGGCGGGGCGGCGGAGAAATTTTTCCGCTAGCGGTTCGCGAAAACTTGCCGGCAGTCGGTTGATGAATTGGTGCTTGAGTATATTGCTTGTCGTTAAAAGCGTGTGATGATTGAGTCCGCTAATTTCGGATGTAGAACTGACCACTGAATCGGACAGTAACTGGTTGATTGGCGTTTCTAGCCGCAATAAGACATTCGTAATCGACTTCATTTTTCCCTCCAAATTTTAGCGTCTACAAAGGATGGTGCGTCACTCTGTTTCCTCGTTATTCGTTCATCAGTTCAATTTCGGCTTTTTGAATCCCTCGCACCACCCTCTCCCGCGGGCGAGGAAGCTGAGGCGCCGAAATTTGAAGTCCGATGGCTAATTGCGTATAAAAATTTGCGATGAATTTAGGATAAGCGGCAAATAGGTAAAATTAAGTTAAATAATTCATACTAAAGATGTGAAAGATAACGAATGCCGTGATGCCGGTGAGGAGGGGAGTTTCAAGTGCTTGGGTTGTAGCAAATTAACGAATGTGCTGTCGCTATTCGGAAACGCTTAATAGTTTGAAGCCGGGAGTTGTTCGATCGTCGCGCCAATCAAAAATGAGCCGATTACAAGATACACTGAAAGCAATACCGCAAAGTCGCTAACAAGGCGTTGCAGCCAATGGTAACCCGCAAATCGATTCGATCGAAATTCAATTCGGTGATATGACCACTATTTAAAGCTCTTCAAAATCGCACAGCCTGCCGCTTAGCGCCCCAATCGCCGGGTTGCGGATTGAACAAGCCGGCGCATTTTGTGCCGCAAAACCTGCAATTGCCCTTGGCATCCAGGTTCCAGTCAGACAGAACATACCAGTCGCGGCCGATCAGCAGTTCGCCGCATTGATGACAATAAGTGCTTTCCGCGGCCTTGTCGTTGACGTTGCCGACGTAGGCGTAACGTACGCCGTTTTTCAGTGCGATGCTGCGGGCCAGCAGCAGGGATGACGCTGGCGTGTGTGGTTTGTCCATCATTTTCCAGTCGGGATGAAACGCGGTAAAGTGCATAGGCACATCCGGCCCCAACTTTTCCACTACCCATTGCGTCATCGCTTCCAGTTCGGCTTCGGAATCGTTTTCGCCGGGTATGATCAGCGTGGTCAGTTCGAACCAGACCTGAGTCTCATGTTTAAGATACAGCAGGGTTTCCAACACCGGTTGCAGGTGGCCACCGGTGATCCTGTGATAAAAGTCTTCGCTGAAGGCTTTTAAATCGACATTGGCGGCATCCATCCATTGATAAAATTCGGCGCGCGGTTCGGCGCAGACGTAACCGGCGGTAACGGCGACCGACTTTAGGCCCCGTTCCCGACAGGCCTGGGCGGTATCGATTGCATATTCATGAAAGATGACCGGGTCGTTGTAGGTATAAGCCACGCTGCTGCAACCATGGTCCAAGGCCGCCTGGGCGATGGCCTCTGGCGAAGCACGGCTCATCAGGGTGTCCATTTCCCGTGATTTGCTGATGTCCCAGTTTTGGCAGAACTTGCAGGCCAGATTGCAACCGGCGGTGCCGAACGAGAAAATCGGCGTGCCGGGCAGGAAGTGATTGAGGGGTTTCTTTTCGATGGGATCGATCGCAAAACCGCTGGAGCGGCCGTAACTGGTCATTACGATTTGCGATCCCAGATTCTGCCGGACGAAGCATAAACCACGCTGGCCATCGTGTAGTTTGCAAAAACGCGGACAAAGGTCGCATTGCACGCGTTCATCGTCTAAAGTATGCCAGTAACGGGTGGTTACGGTGTTTTCGCTGATTATCGTGGCCATGGCTTTGCTCCCGGAACCGGCAGGGGGAAAATCGGTCTGCCGGTTGTAACATAAATTGGAAGGTCGTTTTCTATTTTTCTTGGGAGGTTTCTTATGACTAGAATGCCCGCCGTGGCAGGCAGTTTTTACCCTGCCCATCCTCAACAACTCCATGAAACCGTCGCCCAATATCTGCGCGACGCCGAAACAAATGGCAAAGTTCCCAAGGCAATGATTGTCCCCCATGCCGGCCATATCTATTCCGGGCCTATTGCCGCTACCGCCTATGCTCGCCTGAAACCGGCCGCCGATACCATTACACGCGTGGTTTTGATCGGACCATCGCACCGGGTGGCTTTCCGTGGCTTGGCCGTTAGCAGAACTCATACTTATAGCACGCCCTTGGGAGAAGTCGCCGTGGATAGAGTGGCCGTCGAAGCCTTGCTGAAATTGCCTTTTGTCGAATACATTGAGGAGGCTCATACTCTGGAACACAGTCTGGAAGTGCATCTGCCGTTCTTACAGGAAGTGTTGACCGATTTCAAGCTGGTGCCGATAGTCGCCGGTGATGCCAGTGCGGATCAGGTTTGTCAGGTGCTCGAACAATTGTGGGGTAGTGACGAGACCTTGCTGGTGATCAGTTCCGATCTGAGTCACTATCACGATTACGCGACCGCTCAGCGTCTGGACCAATCGACCAGTCAATTAATCGAGCAGCTACAGTATCAAAGCATTACCCCGGAAGATGCCTGCGGTAAGGTGCCGGTCAGCGGTTTGTTGAAATTGCTGCAACAAAAGTCGTTACACATCAAAACCATCGATCTCAGAAATTCCGGCGACACTGCCGGCGACAAATATCGCGTAGTGGGGTATGGTGCTTATGTCGTTGACTAAACCTCAACAAACCGTACTGTTGACCTTGGCTTGGGAATCCATCGCCCAGGGCTTGAAAACCGGCAAACCGCTCAAAGTCCATCCCGATGAATATCCGGCCGAATTGACCGTGCCGCGCGCAACCTTTGTGACGCTCGAGCGAAATAAAGAATTGCGCGGTTGCATAGGCATGCTGGAAGCCATTCGCCCCTTGGTGCAAGACGTCGCGGAAAATGCCTTCGCCGCGGCGTTTTGTGACAGACGTTTCATACCCTTGGCCGATCATGAGTTAGTCGATCTTGAGGTGCATATTTCCATTCTGTCGCCGGCGGAAGAAATGACCTTCAGTTCGGAACTGGACTTGCTGGGCCAGTTGCGGCCCAATATCGATGGGCTGATTCTGCAAGAAGGCTCGCATCGTGCCACCTTCCTGCCTTCGGTTTGGGAATCCCTGCACGCCCCCATGCAATTCCTGCAACAGCTCAAGCAGAAGGCAGGCCTTCCGGCCACCTATTGGTCGAAGACCATCAAGGCGTATCGCTATACGACGGAAAGCTTC
>Ga0316622_100000495_pt1 | contig 22944 bp, 19 predicted proteins | sample OWC_Aug_OW2_C1_D_FD_207646 | JGI IMG/M metagenome (GOLD analysis project Ga0316622, IMG submission 207646) | Wetland soil microbial communities from Old Woman Creek delta, Ohio, United States - OWC_Aug_OW2_C1_D5_C | ecosystem: Environmental > Terrestrial > Soil > Wetlands | place: USA: Ohio... | reverse complement strand
ACTTGCCGGTCTGGCGCATCACCGCCAGCACCTCGAGCGCGGCGATGATGCCGTCGCCGGTGCTGCTCTTGTCGAGGCAGATGATGTGGCCGGAGGTCTCGCCGCCGAGCTCCCAGCCCTCCTGGGCGAGCTGCGCCATCACATAGCGGTCGCCGACGTTGGCGCGCCGGAACGGGATCTTGCGCGCCGCCAGCGCCTGCTCGAGGCCGAGATTGGTCATGAGCGTACCGACCACGCCCGGCAGCCGGCCGGCGGCGTGGCGGGCCATGGCCATGATGTACAGCAACTGGTCGCCGTCGAGGACCGCGCCGCTGGCATCCACCAGCAGCACGCGGTCGCCGTCGCCGTCGAGCGCGATACCGAGATCGGCGCGCTCGTCGACCACTTTCTTCTGCAGAATCTCCGGATGGGTCGAGCCGCAACTGCGGTTGATGTTGAAGCCGTCCGGGTTGTTGGCGACCGCGATCACCTGGGCGCCGAGCTCGGTGAACACTGCCGGCGCCACCTGGTAGGCGGCGCCGTTGGCGCAATCGACCACCAGCTTGAGACCATGCAGGTTGAGCCGGTTCGATACCGTGCTCTTGCAGAACTCGATGTAGCGACCGGCGGCGTCCGGATAGCGCTTGGCCTTGCCGATCAGCGCCGACTCCACCGTCACCAGCGGCTCGTCCATCATGCGTTCGATTTCGAGTTCGACCTCGTCGGGGAGCTTGGAGCCCTCGGCCGAGAAGAACTTGATGCCGTTGTCGTCGTACGGGTTGTGCGAGGCGCTGATCACCACGCCGGCCGCGGCGCGCGCGGTGCGGGTGAGGTAGGCGATCGCCGGGGTCGGCATCGGGCCGAGCAGGCGGATGTCGACCCCGGCCGCCGACAGCCCGGCCTCGAGCGCGCTTTCCAGCAGGTAGCCGGACACGCGCGTGTCCTTGCCGATGAGGACCTTGGGCCGCTCGCGGCCGCGCGCGAGCACCTTGCCGGCCGCCCAGCCGAGCTTGAGCACGGTCGCCGGGGTGATCGGCTCCTCGCCCATGCGGCCGCGCACGCCATCGGTTCCAAAAAAACGCCTGCTCATTCCTGCTCTCCGGTGCGCGACTGCACCGCCTCCCACATGCGGACGGCGTCGCGGGTGGCGCGCACATCGTGCACCCGTACGATTGATGCGCCATTTTGCACCGCGATCAGGGCCAGCGCCACACTGGCATGCAGCCGCTCATCGACCGGCAGCCCCAGCACGGCGCCGATCAGCGACTTGCGCGACAGCCCGGCCAGCACCGGGCAGCCGAGCCCGGCCAGCTCCGGCAGGCCGCGCAGCAGCGCCAGGTTGTGCGCGACGGTCTTGCCGAAGCCGAAGCCGGGGTCGACGATCAGGCGCGCACGCGGAATGCCGGCCGCCTCGCAGGCGGCGACGCGCCCGGCCAGGAACTCGCGCACCTCGGCCAGCACGTCGCCATACACCGGATTGGCCTGCATGGTGCGCGGCTCGCCCTGCATGTGCATCAGGCACACCGGCACCCCGAGCCCGGCAGCGGCGGCGAGCGCGCCCGGCTCGCGCAGCGCGCGCACGTCGTTGATGAGACCGGCGCCGGCCGCGACCGCGGCCCGCATCACCTCCGGCTTGGAGGTATCGATCGAGATCGGCAGCTCGACCGCCGCGCGCACCGCCTCGATCACCGGGATGACGCGCGCCAGCTCCTGCTCAACCGACACCGCCGGCGCCCCGGGCCGGGTCGACTCGCCGCCGACGTCGATGATGTCGGCGCCGTCGGCGGCCATCTCCAGCGCGTGCGCCAGCGCCCGATCGCGGCCCAAAAAAAGACCCCCGTCCGAAAAGGAATCGGGGGTGATGTTCAGGATGCCCATGATGGCCACCCGACCGAGATCGAGTTGGCGGCTGCTGATATCGAAGCCGGTCATGAGTACCGCAGTATCAGCGATTAGCGATTAGCGATTAGCGATTAGCTTTTAGCTTTTAGCTTTTAGCTGTTAGCTAATCGCCAACCGCTAATTGCTAACCGCTGCTTTAGTGTTGCGGCGCCGGCGACCCTCCCGGCGTCACGGACGGGCCGGTCTCGGCCGGGGCGCCGCCGCCGGGGCGCGGCTCGTTGTCGACCCAGCCGGCCGGCGGGCGCGGCGGCTTGCCGACCATGATGTCGTCGATCTGCTCGGCGTCGATGGTCTCGTACTTCACCAGCGCCTCGGCCATGCTGTGCAGCTTGTCGAGGTTGTCGGTGAGGATCTTGTGGGCGCGCTTGTAGTTGCGGTCGATGATGGTGCGGATCTCCTCGTCGATCGCGTGCGCCGTGTCATCCGACATGGCCTTGTGCTGGGTCACCGAGCGGCCGAGGAACACCTCGCCCTGCTCGTCGCCGTAGGCGAGCGGCCCGAGCCGGTCGGACAGGCCCCAGCGGGTAACCATGTTGCGCGCGATCTCCGTGGCGCGCTCGATGTCGTTGGACGCGCCGGTGGTGACCGCGTCCCGTCCGTACACGATCTCCTCGGCCAGGCGCCCGCCGAACAGGCTCGAGATGCGGCTCTCCAGCATCTCCTTGCTGTGGCTGTAGCGGTCCTCTTCGGGGAGGTACATGGTCACGCCGAGCGCGCGCCCGCGCGGGATGATGCTGACCTTGTACACCGGGTCGTGATCGGGCACGTGCCGCCCGACGATCGCGTGGCCGGCCTCGTGGTAGGCGGTGAGCTTGCGCTCCTTTTCGCTCATGACCATCGACTTGCGCTCGGCGCCCATCATGATCTTGTCCTTGGCGCGCTCGAACTCGGTCATGTCGACGGTGCGCTTGTTGGCGCGCGCCGCGAACAGCGCCGCCTCGTTCACCAGGTTGGCGAGGTCGGCCCCCGAGAACCCGGGCGTGCCGCGCGCGATCAGCGACGCCTTGACGTCGTCGGCGATCGGGACCTTGCGCATGTGCACCTTGAGGATCTGCTCGCGCCCGCGCACGTCCGGCAGCGGCACCACCACCTGGCGGTCGAAGCGGCCCGGGCGCAGCAGCGCCGGGTCGAGCACGTCCGGGCGGTTGGTGGCGGCGATCACGATCACGCCCTCGCTGCCCTCGAAGCCGTCCATCTCGACCAGCAGCTGGTTGAGGGTCTGCTCGCGCTCGTCGTGGCCGCCGCCGAGGCCGGCACCGCGCTGGCGGCCGACCGCATCGATTTCGTCGATGAAGATGATGCACGGGGCGTGCTTCTTGGCCTGCTCGAACATGTCACGCACGCGCGAGGCGCCGACGCCGACGAACATCTCGACGAAGTCGGAACCGGAGATCGAGAAGAACGGCACCTTGGCCTCGCCGGCGATCGCCTTGGCGAGCAGGGTCTTGCCGGTGCCGGGCAACCCGGTCATGAGCACGCCCTTGGGGATGCGGCCGCCGAGCTTCTGGAACTTGGACGGGTCCTTGAGGAACTCGACCAGCTCGCCGACCTCTTCCTTGGCCTCTTCGACACCGGCGACGTCGGCGAAGGTGACCTTGTTCTGTTCCTCGGTGAGCATGCGCGCGCGGCTCTTGCCGAAGCCCATGGCGCCGCCGCGGCCACCGCCGCCGCCCTGCATCTGGCGCATGAAGAACACCCACACGCCGACCAGCAGCAGCATCGGGAACCAGTTGATGAAGATCGTCAGCAGCAGCGACTGCTCCTCGGGCGGCTTGCCCTCGACGGTCACGCCGTTCTTGAGCAGGTCGCCGATCAGCGCGCGGTTATCGGTCTCCGGGCTGTAGGTGGTGAAACTCTGGCCGCCCTTGGTGGCACCCTGGATCTTGCGCCCCTCGATGGTGACGCGCTCGACCGTACCCGAGGTGACCTCCGAATAGAACTGCGAGTACTCGATCGTCGAGCTGGCGGTCTGGCGGGTGCTGAAGTTGTTGAACACGGACATCAGCACAACCGCGATGACCAGCCACAGCAGCATGTTCTTGGCAAGATTGTTCAAGGGCAGTCCTCTATTACCAACTACGGGTATAACCACAGGCATTCGGCCGGCGGCACGTCGATCATTTCAGACCGGCCGCGCCCGGAATGATTCCATTGTCCACGGCCGGCAACGGCCATACAACCGCACCGGCGGCGGGGTTATCCGCCCCGGCCCGCGCCGCGAAAGCCGGTCGCCACCAGATACAGCTCGGCGCTGCGCGGCCGCGAGGCCTTCGGCTTGCGCGCCGCCACGTGCGCGAAGCGCTTTTGCAGGGCCTTGTAAAATTCATTGTAGCCGCGCCCCTGGAACACCTTGGCCACGAAAGCGCCGCCCGGTTTGAGCACGCGGTCGGCGAATTCCAGTGCCAATTCAGCAAGATACATCGCGCGCGGCTGGTCGGCGCTGTCGATACCGCTAATATTGGGCGCCATGTCCGACATTACAAGCTCGGGCCTGTGGCCGCCGAGCACCGCCAGCAGCGCATCCAGGGTCGCCGCTTCGGTGAAATCGCCCTGCAGCAGCTCGACGCCGGCCAGCGGTTCGATCGGCAGCAGGTCGAGACCGATCACTCGCCCGCTCTTGCCCAGGCGCTCGCGGACGTACTGGCACCAGGCGCCGGGCGCCGCGCCGAGGTCGACCACGGTCATGCCCGGGCGCAGCAGCCGGTCGCGCTCGTCGATCTCCTTCAGCTTGTACACCGCGCGCGAGCGGTAGCCTTCCTTGCGGGCGCGCTTCACGAACTCGTCGGTGAAGTGTTCGGCGAGCCACTGGCTGCTGCTTTTCGATCGTGCCATAGGAGTGTGCCGGTCAATCCGGTATCATGCGCCGATGTCGCTGACCCTGCCGCAAATCAAACACCTCAAGGCCCTCGCCCACCATCGCAAACCGGTGGTCACGGTCGGCACCGCCGGGGTCACCGAGCCGGTGCTGGCCGAGATCCGGATCGCGCTCCAGGCGCACGAGCTGGTCAAGATCAAGCTGCCGGCCGTCGAGCGCGCCGCGCGCGACGCGATGCTCGGGCAGATCTGCCGCGCCACCGAGGCCGAGCCGGTGCAGCACATCGGCCGCATGGGCGTCATCTACCGCCGCGCCGAGAAGCCGAAGATTCAGCTGCCGGCCTGAGCGCCGCGCGCCCGCGGGCCAGCCAGCACCAGTACCAGTCCGAGCAGCGCCTCGAGCGCGTACAGACCGCTGGCGATGGCGTGCAGGCGCCCGAATTCGGCGCGCAGCTCCGCGGTCCCCGGGTGATGGACGATCACGTCCTTGAGCTCGCGCATCTGCGCCGCCACCCCGAACTCGCCCATCACCACCACCAGCAGCATCACCGCGATAACATGCGCGCGCCAGTCGCGCAGCAGCGCGCGCCGCAGCCGCACCGCCGCCAGCACCAGCAACAGCCCGGCGCAAAGCATCCCGGCGAGGCTGGTCCCGCTGAACAGCCGCCCGGCCACCTCGCCGGCCAGCACCCGGTCGAAGCTCGCGAACAGCACCGGTGCGTGCACCAGACCGGTGATCCACAGGCCGCCGACCCACAGGGTCAGCAGCATGCGTTCGATGGCTTGCAGGACCGCGGTCAGGGTCATTGAATATTCGCGCGCCTCAGGTCCGGAGACAGCCGGACCGCGGCCGGCGACTCACAGGTAGCGGACGTCGAGAATTTCGTAGCGACGCACGCCGTCCGGCACGCGCACCTCGACCGATTCCCCGGCCTCCTTGCCGATCAGCCCGCGCGCGATCGGCGAGCCGATCGAGATCATGCCGTGGGCGATGTCGGCCTCGTCGTCGCCGACGATCTGGTAGGTGACCTCGGTACCGCTGTCCTCGTCGAGCAGCTCGACGGTCGCGCCGAACACCACCCGGCCCTCGGCCTGCACCGTCTTCGGGTCGATGATCTGGGCATTGGAGAGCTTGCCTTCGATCTCGGCGATGCGTCCCTCCATGAACGACTGCTGCTCCTTGGCGGCATGGTACTCGGCGTTCTCGGACAGATCGCCGTGGGCGCGCGCGTCGGCGATCGCCTGGATGATGCGCGGGCGGTCGACGGTCTTGAGGCGATGCAGCTCGACCTTGAGCTTCTCGGCGCCGGCGACCGTCAGGGGTACCTTGCTCATCGCTGGATCTCCTTGTGCAGGTCCTGCAGCCGGTTGACTGCAAACTCGCCGCGCTGCTGGTGCGCGGCGGCGGCGGCGCGTGCCGCGGCCAGCGTGGTGTAGTTGGTGACCTTGTGCAGCAGGGCCTCGCGCCGGATCGGGAAGGAATCCTCGATACTCTGCTTGTCGGCGACGGTGTTGATAATAATGGCGATCTCGTCGTTCTTGATCATGTCGACGATGTGCGGCCGGCCTTCCGACACCTTGTTGACCACCTTGACCGGCACCCCGGCCGACTCCAGCACCGCGGCGGTGCCGCGGGTTGCCAGGATTTCGAAGCCGCTGGCGCCGAAGTAGCGCGCCACTTCGACACCGGCCTTCTGGTCGGCATCGCGCAGGCTGATGAACATCCGCCCCGACTCCGGGATCGCCGCGCCGGCCGCGGTCTGCGACTTGGCGAACGCCTCGCCGAAGCTGCGGCCGACACCCATCACCTCGCCGGTCGATTTCATCTCCGGGCCGAGCACCGTATCCACGCCCGGGAACTTGATGAACGGGAACACCGCTTCCTTGACCGAGTAATAGGCCGGCACGCGCTCGCCGGTCACACCCTGGCCCTTGAGCGACTGCCCGGCCATGCAGCGCGCCGCAATCTTGGCGAGCGGCCGCGAGGTGGCCTTGGAGACGTACGGCACGGTGCGCGAGGCGCGCGGGTTCACCTCGAGCACGAAGATCTTGCCGTCCTGGACCGCGAACTGCACGTTCATGAGCCCCACGACCTTGAGCGCCTTGGCCATCACCACCGTCTGGCGGCGCAGCTCGTCCTGCAGCTTCTTCGACAGCGAATACGGCGGCAGCGAGCAGGCCGAGTCGCCGGAATGCACGCCGGCCTCCTCGATGTGCTCCATGATGCCGCCGATGATCACGGTCTTGCCGTCGCTGATTGCATCGACGTCGACCTCGGTGGCGTCGTTCAGGAACCGGTCGAGCAACACCGGTGAATCCTCGGACACGCGCACTGCCTCGCGCATGTACGTTTCCAGCTCCTCGCGCGTGTGCACGATCTGCATGGCACGGCCGCCGAGCACGTACGACGGCCGTACCACCAGCGGATAGCCGATCTTGTCGGCATGCTTGAACGCCTCTTCGGCGGCGCGCGCGGTGGCATTGGGCGGCTGCAGCAGCTTGAGCCGCTTGATCAGCTTCTGGAAGCGCTCGCGGTCCTCGGCCACGTCGATCGAGTCCGGGGTGGTGCCGATGATCGGGACCTTGTTCTTCTCGAGGGCACGGGCCAGCTTGAGCGGCGTCTGGCCGCCGTACTGGACGATCACGCCCTTGGGCTTTTCGAGCTTGACGATCTCGAGCACGTCCTCGAGCGTCAGCGGCTCGAAGTACAACCGGTCGGAGGTGTCGTAGTCGGTCGACACGGTCTCCGGGTTGCAGTTGATCATGATCGTCTGGTAACCGTCTTCACGCAGCGCGAAGCTGGCATGGCAGCAGCAGTAATCGAACTCGATGCCCTGGCCGATGCGGTTCGGGCCGCCGCCGAGCACGATGATCTTGTCCTTCTTCTCCGGTGCCGCCTCGCACTCCTCGTCGTAGGTCGAGTACATGTAGGCAGTGGCGGTCGCGAACTCGGCCGCGCACGAGTCGACGCGCTTGTACACCGGCCGCACCTCGAGCTTGTGGCGCAGCTGGCGTACCTGGTCCTCGGTCTTGCCGAGCAGCTGGGCGAGGCGCCGGTCGGAGAAGCCCAGACGTTTCCAGGAACGCAGCTTGTCGGCGCCCGGGAGCTTCTTCTTGTGCTTCTGGATCTCGGCCTCGACCTTGACCAGCTCCTCGATCTGCACCAGGAACCAGCGATCGATCCTGGTCAGCTCGAACACCTCGTCCAGGGTCATGCCGAAGCGGAACGCATCACCGATGTACCACACGCGCTCGGCACCGGGCACACGCAACTCCTGCATCAGCTTCTTGCGGGCCGCGTCCTTGTCGAGCGAAGGGTCGAGGCGCGGCTCGAGCCCGTAGGAACCGATCTCCAAAGAGCGCAGCGACTTCTGGAACGACTCCTGGAAGGTGCGACCGATCGCCATCGCCTCGCCGACCGATTTCATCTGCGTGGTCAGCACCGAGTCGGCCTTGGGGAACTTTTCGAACGTGAAGCGCGGGAACTTGGTGACCACGTAGTCGATGGTCGGCTCGAACGAGGCCGGGGTCTTGCCGCCGGTGATGTCGTTCTTGAGCTCGTCGAGCGTGTAGCCGACCGCAAGCTTGGCAGCGATCTTGGCGATCGGGAAGCCGGTGGCCTTGGACGCCAGCGCCGAGGAGCGCGACACGCGCGGGTTCATCTCGATCACGATCATGCGCCCGTCGTCGGGGTTGATCGCGAACTGCACATTCGAGCCGCCGGTCTCGACGCCGATCTCGCGCAGCACCGCGATCGAGGCGTCGCGCATGATCTGGTATTCCTTGTCGGTCAGCGTCTGCGCCGGGGCGACCGTGATCGAGTCGCCGGTGTGCACGCCCATCGGGTCGAAGTTCTCGATCGAGCAGACGATGATGCAGTTGTCCTTGCGGTCGCGCACCACCTCCATCTCGAATTCCTTCCAGCCGATGATCGACTCCTCGATCAGCAGCTCGCGGGTCGGCGAGGCGTCCAGACCGCGCTCGCAGATGGCGACGAATTCCTCCTTGTTGTAGGCGATGCCGCCGCCCGAGCCGCCGAGCGTAAAGGACGGGCGGATGATGGCCGGGAAACCGATCATGGCCTGCACCTGCAGCGCCTCTTCCATCGAATGGGCAATGGCGCCGCGCGCCACACCGAGGCCGATCTTCTCCATGGCCTTCTTGAACAGCTCGCGGTCCTCGGCCTTGTCAATCGCCTCGCGCCGTGCACCGATCATCTCGACGCCGAACTTCTCCAGCACCCCTTCGCGGTCGAGGTCGAGCGCGCAGTTGAGCGCGGTCTGCCCGCCCATGGTCGGCAGTACCGCGTCCGGCCGCTCCTTCTCGATGATCCGGGCGATGGTCTGCCAGGTGATCGGCTCGATGTAGGTGGCGTCGGCGGTCTCCGGATCGGTCATGATCGTCGCCGGGTTGGAGTTCACCAGGACCACCCGGTAGCCCTCCTCCTTGAGCGCCTTGCAGGCCTGGGCGCCGGAGTAGTCGAACTCGCAGCCCTGGCCGATCACGATCGGACCGGCGCCGATTATTAGAATGCTTTGGATGTCGGTGCGTTTAGGCATCTGCGTCAGTGGCAAGTAGCAAGTCGCAAGTGGCAAGGAAACGAATCATGGGGCCAGCACTTTCTGCACAGGTTTTCCTTGCAACTTGCTACTTGCCCCTTGCCACTTCTCCATTAGTTCAATGAAGCGATCAAACAGCGGTGCCACATCATGCGGCCCCGGGCTCGCCTCCGGGTGCCCCTGGAAACAGAACGCCGGCGCGTCGGTGCGTGCCAGACCCTGGATGGTGCCGTCGAACAGCGAGCGGTGCGTGACCCGCAGGTTGGTCGGCAGCGTGGCCTCGTCGACCGCGAAGCCGTGATTCTGGCTGGTGATCATCACTTGGCCGCTGTCGACGTCCACCACCGGGTGGTTGGCGCCGTGGTGACCGAACTTCATCTTCATGGTGCGCGCGCCCGAGGCCAGGCCGAGCAGCTGGTGACCGAGGCAGATGCCGAACACCGGCAGGCCGGTGGCCACGATCGCGGCGATCGCCTCGATTGCGTAGATGCAGGGCTCCGGGTCGCCCGGGCCGTTGGACAGGAACACCCCGTCCGGCCTGAGCGCCAGCACCTCGGCGGCCGGGGTCTTGGCCGGCACCACGGTAATCGCGCAACCGCGGTCGGCGAGCATGCGCAGGATGTTGCGCTTCACGCCATAGTCGTAGGCCACGACCTTGAAACGGGCAGCCGCGCCCGGGCGGTGGCCTTCGCCGCGCACCCAGGTACCCTCATTCCAGGAATAGGCCTCTTTGGTAGTCACGACCTTGGCCAGGTCCATGCCCTTGAGGCCCGCGAAGGCGCGCGCCTGCGCGAGCGCCGCCTTCTTGTCGAGCTTGCCGCCCTCGTCGGCGGCGACGATACAGCCGTTCTGGGCGCCCTTCTCGCGCAGCAGGCGTGTCAGCCGGCGGGTGTCGATGCCGCTGATACCGACCACCTTGTTCTTGCGCAGGAACTCGGGAAGGCTCTGCTGCGACCGCCAGTTGCTGACCAGTCGCGGCAGGTCGCGGATCACCAGGCCGGTGGCGTAGACCTTGCCGGACTCCATGTCCTCGACAGTGGTGCCGGTATTGCCGATATGCGGATAGGTGAGCGTGACAATCTGCCGCGCGTAGGACGGATCGGAGAGGATCTCCTGGTAGCCGGTCATAGCGGTGTTGAACACCACCTCGCCGACCGCCTGCCCGGAAATACCGATGGCCTCCCCGTGAAAGAAGGAACCGTCCTCAAGGGCAAGCAGTGCGGGCCTCATGGGCAAACGTTCTCCGCGCGCAGGCGTGCAAAAGCGGGAGGGCACCAGGCACGCTCCCGCTCTGCGTGAAAAAAGGGATTTCCGGCTGAGCGCGAATTTTACGCGCAAGCCCGCACTGAATCAACGAAAACCGCCGGCCCCACCCGGCTGACAGGTCACGGTGCGCCGCGCCGGATGCGCCCCGCCCGGCCCCGGAGGGCCCACCCGCCGACCACTACAATCGCGAATCCCGACATACCTGCCCGAGTCCGGACCACCCGGGCCGACCCGCCGGTGCGGGGTCCCGGACGCGCCGGTGTTCAGCGCAGGCCGAGCACATCCTGCATGTCGTACAACCCGGTGCCGCGGTCCTTGAGCCAGGCGGCAGCCCGCAGGGCGCCGCGCGCAAAGGTCATGCGGCTCGAGGCCTTGTGGGTGATCTCCACACGCTCACCCTCGCCGGCGAACAGCACCGTGTGGTCGCCGACAATGTCGCCGCCGCGCACCGTGGCGAACCCGATAGTCGGGCGCGCCCGTTCGCCGGTCACACCCTCGCGGCCGTACACCGCGCAGGTCTTGAGGTCGCGGCCGAGCGCCGCCGCCACCACCTCGCCCATGCGCAGCGCCGTGCCAGACGGGGCATCGACCTTGTGGCGGTGGTGGGCCTCGATGATCTCGACATCGACGTCGTCACGCAGCACGCGCGCCGCCAGGTCGAGCAGCTTGAGACACAGGTTCACGCCGACGCTCATGTTCGGGGCGAATACCACGGCGGTGTCCCGGGCCGCGGCTGCGATCCGGTCCTTGCCGGCGGCATCGAAACCGGTGGTGCCGATCACCACCTTCTTGCCGGCCGCCGCGCAGGTCGCGAGGTAGTCGAGGGTCGCCTCCGGGCGGGTGAAATCCACCAGCACGTCGAAGTCGTCGAGCACTGCCTTGAGGTCGGCGCGCACCGCCACGCCGATCGACCCCAGCCCGGCCAGCTCGCCGGCATCGCGGCCGTGCACGGCACTGCCCGGCCGGTCGAGCGCCACCCCGAGCCGCAGCCCCGGATCGCGGTGACAGGCCTCGACCAGGGCCCGACCCATGCGTCCGCTGACACCGCTGATGGCCACTCGCATGCGCTCCTCCGATTGCGTCAATTACGCCAAGCATAAATGATTTGCTGCATTGGAGTGAGTGCGCCGTTCAGGCCGGCCGGCGGTGAGCCCCCGCGGCCAGCCGCCGCTGCCACCACAGGCGCAGGCCGAGCAACAGGATCAGCACCAGCGCGTACAGTGCTGGCGCGGTGATGTCCTTTTTCACCAGCCACAAGTAATGCACCACGCCGCCGGCGGCAATCACGTACACCAGCCGGTGAAGCCGCTGCCAGCGCCGCCCGCCCAACCGGCGCTGCATGGCGTTGGTGGAGGTGACCGCAAGCGGGATCAGCAGCACGAAGCTGGTGAACCCGACCGTGATGTACGGGCGCTTGACGATGTCGGCGAGGATCTGGCGGAAGTCGAAGAACTGGTCGAGCCCGACATAGGCCAGGAAGTGCAGACTGGCGTAGAAAAATGCAAACAGCCCGAGCATGCGCCGCAACCGGATCAGCGCATTAAGCCCGGTCAGGCGCCGCAGCGGCGTGATCGCCAGCGTCGCGAGCAGCAGCACCAGCGTCCAGGTGCCAAGCGAGCGGATCACGAACTCGATCGGGTTGGCGCCGAGCCCGTCGTTGACCGCGAGCCATCCGAGCCGTGCAACCGGTCCGAGGCACAGGGTAAATAGCAGGGCTTTGAACCAAATCATCGGGAAATAAACTACTCAACGCGGAGGCGCAGAGACGCGGAGAAAGGCAAGGCAATAATTTCAACCGGTTTTCTCTGCGCCTCTGCGTCTCCGCGTTGGGCTGTTGGAGTCAATAGAATTTGCGCAGATCCATGCCGCTGTACAGTTGTGCCACCTGCTCGGCATAACCGTTGAACGGCAGCGTCGGCCGGCGCCGGAATTCGCCGAGGCGGCGTTCGCTCGCCTGGCTCCAGCGTGGGTGATCGACCGCCGGGTTCACGTTGGCGTAGAAACCGTATTCGCGCGGTGCCGCCTTGTTCCAGGCGGTGGCCGGCGGCGACTCGGTAAAGCGCATGCGCACGATCGACTTGGCGCTCTTGAAACCGTACTTCCACGGCACCACCAGCCGCACCGGCGCGCCGTTCTGGTTCGGCAACAGCTCGCCGTACAGGCCGACCGCGAGGATCGTGAGCGGATGCATGGCCTCGTCAATGCGCAGGCCTTCGACATACGGCCAGTCGAGGATCGGATAGCGCTGGCCCGGCATCTGTTTCGGATCGTGCAGCGTGGTGAATTCCACATACTTGGCACGGCTGGTCGGCTCGGCGCGCTTGATGATCGCTGCCAGCGGCAGGCCGACCCAGGGAATGACCATCGACCAGGCCTCGACACAGCGCAGCCGGTAGATGCGTTCCTCGGGAGGCGCCCAGCGCAGCAGCTCGTCGACGTCGACGGTGCGCGTGCGTTTCACCTCGCCGTCGATGCGCACCGTCCACGGACGGGTGACCAGCGTGTGCGCATTCTTCGCCGGCTCGTCCTTGTCGGTGCCGAACTCATAGAAATTGTTGTAGGTGGTGATGTCGCGAAAACTGTTGGCCGGCTCCGCGGCACTGAGCGCACTCTTGCGCAGGTTCGGGAACGCCGGCGCCGCCGGTAGCAGCGGACTCAACCCGCCGAGCGCGGCACCGAGAGCAGCGCCGGTGGCCTTGAGGAACCGGCGGCGGTCGCGGTACAGCGATTCCGGGGTGATTTCGGATGAACGGATATTCGGTGCACGGCGAATCAGCATGGCAAACCTCCAGCGCGGGGCGGTTACCGGGTAGACGCGCCCGCCCCGACCACCTTACAGCGGCCGCGGGCGGTGGTCCAAGAAACTACCAGCTGATGTAGGCGTATCCCTGCTTTTGCAGCTCCATGAGCCGGGAGGCACCGACTTCGACCACCCTGGCGGCGGACACGACATCGCGCTCAGTGAGCTTGAGCGAGTTGAGGGTGTTGCCGCAGGCGTAGAGGTCGACACCGTAGTCGGCGAGGCTGGCGATCTTCTCGCGCACCGTTTGGCTTACCGGACGCTGCGGCACCTTGAGCAGGGTGTGGATGCCGGGACCGAATGCGACCACCGCGATTTTGATGTTGTCGCCATACTGGCGCAGCATCGCGCCGATCGAGAACAGCACGTGATCGTGGTACTCGGCCTCCGGTTTGTTCAGCTGGTAGACCACGTGATTCTCCGGCGGGTCGCCGGGAAACCGCAGCGCCTGATTGCCGGTGTCCGCGGCGCGCGCCGTACCGCCGGCGGCCACTGCGCCGCCGAGCAGCGCCAGGCGCCCGAGCAGGCTGCGCCGTGCGCCATCCACCCTCCCCCACTGCTTCCGCCACCGCGCGAACATATCGCCGACTCCTTGCTGGTTGATCCGAGCCGATAGACGCGCCGCCGCCGGCGACTATTCCGGTGATCGTGCGACGCTACTCGCAATTGCCGATCAGGTGATCGGTGGAAGACCCGCAGAGGACGCAGAGGCGCAGAGAGCGCAGAGGTTTTTGGTATAACACCAAGGTCTTTGCGTCCTCTGCGCCTCTGCGTTCTCTGCGTTCCTTCCAGCGGACCCAACGGAATGCAGGAATCAGCCGAGAAAACTCTTGAGCTTGTCCATCCACGACTGGGTGCGCGGATTGTGGCGGCCGCCGCCTTCTTGCAGGCTGGCCTCGAGTTCCTGCAGCAACTCCTTCTGACGCTTGGTGAGACTGACCGGCGTCTCGACCGCCGCATGACAATACAGATCGCCGACCTGGCCGCTGCGCACGTTGCGCACGCCCTTGCCGCGCAGGCGAAACAGCTGGCCGGTCTGGGTACCGGCCGGGATCTTGAGGCTGGCGCGGCCGTCGAGCGTGGGGATCTCGAGCTCGCCGCCGAGCGCCGCGGTGACGAAGCTCAGCGGCATCTCGCAGTGCAGATCATCACCGTCGCGCTTGAAGATGTCGTGGGGTTTGAGCCGCACCTGCACGTACAGGTCGCCGCCCGGCCCGCCGTTCTGACCGGCCTCGCCCTCGCCGCCGAGGCGGATCTGGTCACCCTCGTCGACGCCGGCCGGCACCTTCACCGACAGCGTCTTGGTGCCGCGCACCCGGCCCTCGCCGTGGCAGGCTGTGCACGGACTCTTGATCACCTTGCCGCTGCCGCGGCAGGCCGGACAGGTCTGCTGGATGGAGAAGAAACCCTGCTGCATGCGAACCTGGCCGTGGCCACCGCAGGTGGTGCAGGTGCTGGCCTGGGTACCGGGCTGGGCGCCGCTGCCGTGGCAGGTCTCACAGCTCTCGAAGGTCGGCACGCGGATGTGCACTTCGGTGCCCTTGACCGCCTCCTCGAGCGACAGCTCGAGGTTGTAGCGCAGGTCGGCACCGCGGAACGCCTGGCTGCCGCGGCGCGCACCGCCGCCGCCGCCACCGAAGATGTCGCCGAACACGTCGCCGAAGATGTCGGCGAACGAGGCCGAGCCGGCGGCGCCATAGAACCCGCCGCCCGGACCGCGCCCGCCGGCGGCCATCGACGGATCGACACCGGCGTGGCCGAACTGATCGTAGGCGGCGCGCTTCTGCGCGTCGGTCAGGATCTCGTAGGCCTCGTTGGCCTCCTTGAACCGGGCCTCGGCCGACTTGTCGTCGGGATTGCGGTCCGGGTGATGCTTCATCGCAAGCCGCCGGTAGGCCTTCTTGATGTCGGCCTCAGAGGCGTTTTTCGCCACGCCCAGGACTTCGTAGTAATCACGCTTGGTCATGGAATCCAACTTCTTGAGCTATTAGCTGTTGGCTATTAGCTGTTGGCGAAAAACAAACCGTCTATGCAAAAACAGGCGCAGAACGCTTCTCCCGGGTTCTGCGCCTGCCTGCCGCCGTTAGCCAATCGCTAACCGCTAATCGCCAACAGCTTACTTTTTCTTATTATCCTTCACTTCCTCGAACTCGGCGTCGACCACGTTCTCGTCACCCTTCGGTGCCGACTCGCCGCCGGCCGCCTGGGCCTCGGCGCCGCCGGTTTGCCCGGCCTGGGCGTACATCTGCTCGGCGAGTTTGTGGCTGGCCTCGGCCAGCGCCTGGCTCTTGGCGTCGATGGCGTCCTTGTCATCGCCCTTCATCACCTCTTCGACGTCCTTGATAGCAGCCTCGATCTTTTCCTTCTCGGACGCCACGAGCTTGTCACCCATGTCCTTCATCGACTTGCGCACGCTGTGCACCAGGCCGTCGGCGCGGTTGCGGGCGTCGACCAGCTCATGGGCCTTGCGGTCTTCCTCGGCATGCGCCTCGGCGTCCTTGACCATGCGGTTGATCTCGTCCTCGCTCAGGCCCGAGCTCGACTTGATGACGATCTTGTTCTCCTTGCCGGTGGCCTTGTCCTTGGCCGAGACGTGCAGGATGCCGTTGGCGTCGATGTCGAACCCGACCTCGATCTGCGGCACGCCGCGCGGGGACGGCGGGATGCCGGTCAGGTCGAAGCGGCCGAGCGACTTGTTGCCGCTCGCCATCTCGCGCTCGCCCTGCAGCACGTGCACCGTGACCGCGCCCTGGTTGTCCTCGGCGGTCGAGAACACCTGCGAGGCCTTGGTCGGGATGGTGGTGTTCTTCTGGATCAGCTTGGTCATGACGCCGCCCAGGGTCTCGATGCCGAGCGACAGCGGGGTCACGTCGAGCAGCAGCACGTCCTTGACCTCGCCGCCGAGCACACCGCCCTGGATGGCGGCGCCGATCGCCACCGCCTCGTCCGGGTTCACGTCCTTGCGCGGCTCCTGGCCAAAGAAATTCTTCACCGCCTCCTGCACCTTGGGCATGCGCGTCTGGCCGCCGACCAGGATCACGTCGCCGATGTCGGACGCCTTCACCCCGGCGTCCTTGAGCGCAATCTTGCACGGCTCGATGGTGCGCGCGATCAGGTCCTCGACCAGCGCCTCGAGCTTGGCACGGGTGAGCTTGATGTTGAGGTGCTTCGGCCCGCTGGCGTCGGCCGTGATATACGGCAGGTTGATCTCGGTCTGCTGCGCCGAGCTCAGCTCGATCTTGGCCTTCTCGGCCGCGTCCTTGAGGCGTTGCAGGGCGAGCGGATCCTTTTGCAGGTCCACGCCGGCGTCTTTCTTGAATTCATCGACCAGGTAATCGATGACGCGCTTGTCGAAGTCTTCGCCACCAAGGAAGGTGTCGCCGTTTGTGGACAGCACCTCGAACTGGTGCTCCTTGTCGACCTCGGCGATTTCAATGATCGAGATGTCGAAGGTGCCGCCGCCCAGGTCATAGACCGCGATCTTGCGGTCGCCTTCCTTCTTGTCCATGCCGAACGCGAGCGCGGCGGCGGTCGGTTCGTTGATGATGCGCTTGACCTCGAGGCCGGCGATCTTGCCGGCGTCCTTGGTGGCCTGGCGCTGCGAGTCGTTGAAGTACGCCGGGACGGTGATAACCGCCTCGGTCACCGGTTCGCCGAGATAGTCCTCGGCGGTCTTCTTCATCTTCTGCAATACGCGCGCCGAGATCTCCGGCGCCGCCATCTGCTTGCCACGCGCCTCGACCCAGGCGTCGCCGTTCTTGGCCTTGACGATCTTGTACGGCACCATGCCGACGTCGCGCTTGACGACGTCGTCCTCGAACTTGCGGCCGATCAGGCGCTTGACCGCGTACAGCGTATTTTGCGGGTTGGTGATGGCCTGGCGCTTGGCCACCTGGCCGACCACCACCTCGTCGTCGGAGGTGAAGGCAACGACCGACGGTGTGGTGCGATCGCCCTCGCTGTTCTCGATGACGCGCGGCTTGCCGCCCTCCATGACTGCCACGCAGGAGTTGGTGGTGCCCAGGTCGATGCCGATGATCTTGCCCATTGCGGTTAGTCCTCGCTTCCTGAAATGTCCGGGTGATTAAACCGAAGTTGTTGGTGTGATTGGGGTTTGCGGACGGCTTTTCAAGCGGCCGGGGCCTTGGCGACCAGCACCAGCGCCGGGCGCAGCAGCCGGCCGTTGAGCAGGTAGCCGCGCTGCAGGGTCACGAGCACGTGCTGAGGCGGCACCTCGGCCGACTCCTGCACGCTCATGGCCTGGTGTTTCTCGGGGTCGAACTTGTCGCCCTTGGCCGGATTCACTTCGGCGAGCGCGAACTTCTGGAAGACGCTGTCCATCAGCTTGATGGTCAGATCGATGCCCTCGAACATCTTCTCCAGGGCCGCACCGGCGGCCTGCAGGTCGACGGTCTTGGCACGTTCGAGGCTGTCTTTCACGGCCAGCATCTCGAGGGCGAACCGCTCGATGGCGAACTTGTGGGCGCTGGCGACGTCGGTCTCGGCGCGGCGGCGCGCGTTCTCGGTCTCGGCCTTGGCACGCAGGAATCTGTCGAGGTGTTCGGCCGCCTGGGCACGGGCAGCTTCGAGCTCGGCCTTGAGGGCGTCGATCTCGTTGGCCGGGGTCGGCGCCTCGGCAGGGGCCGCGTCGGGGCGAGCCGGATCGGTCGAAGTCATTGCGGATGGCACCTGGTTTTCAGAGTAAATGGAATCGGTCGGGCGGCACACGGCCGCCCGGCTCGCTTGGGCATGGGGCTGGGGCTGGCGGTTTTCAACCCGCCGGTCAGCTGCGATCCACGGACAGGGCTCCGCCGAGCAGCCGGGCGGTGACGTCCACGATCGGGATGACGTTCTCGTAAGCCATGCGGGTCGGGCCGACCACCCCGAGCATGCCGACGATACGGCCGTCGACCTGGTAGGGCGCGGCCACCACGCTGCACTCTTCGAGCGCCGAATACCCCGACTCGCCGCCAATGAAGATCTGCACCCCGTTCGATTGCAGGCAGTGGTCGAGCAGGTGCAGCAGGTCGCGCTTGGTATTGAAGGCATCGAACAGACGGCGCAGCTTGCGCACATCGCCGAGCTCGGGGACCTCGAGCAGGTTGGACTCCCCGCTCACCACCAGGTCCGGACCCGGGTCGCGCTCGTCGGCGAACATGTGCCGGGCCATGGCCATGGCGAGGCGCATCGTTTGCTGCATGGCCTCGCTGTCCTGCTGCATGGCGGTGAGCAGTGCCTGCTTGACCTCGGTGAGGTAGCGGCCGCCGTAGGAGGCGTTGAAGAAATTGGCCGCCTCGGTGAGCTCGGCCGGGGAATACGCCCGGTCGGTCACGATCACGCGGTTGTGCACCCGCCCCTCGTGGGTCACCAGGATCGCCAGCACCCGGTTGGCGGACAGGTTCAGGAATTCGATCTGGCGCACCGCGGTCTGCTCCTGGCGCGGCAGCATGACGATGCCGGCCATGTGCGTCACCTGCGACAGCAGCGACGAGGCCGACTCGACCAGCTGCTGCGGGTCGGGCGCCGCGCCGAGCTCGCCCTCCAGGCGGCGGATTTCGGTGGCATCGAGCGTGCGCACCTTGAGCAGCGTGTCGACGAACACCCGGTAGCCGAGCGCAGTCGGGATGCGACCGGCCGAGGTATGCGGGGAGCGGATCAGCCCCAGTTCCTCGAGGTCGGCCATCACGTTGCGAATCGTGGCCGGGCTGAGCTCGTGACCGAACTCCTTGGCGAGGGTGCGCGAGCCGACCGGCTGACCGTCGATGATATAGCGCTCGATCAGCGTCTTGAGCAGCGATTCGGCACGAGGATTGAGCGTTGTCATGACCACCAGCCACCGGCTACAACCAGATAGACTATATTCTGGCACTCGCCGGGCGCGAGTGCCAGCCGGAAGCTATCAACCGTCCCAGGGGCTGTCAACGGCGAGCCGTCCCGTGGTCGTCGTGCCGGCGCCGATGCGGGCGTTTGGTGCCGGCATGGCCGCATGTTAGTTTTAGGAAAAGGAACCGGTCTTCGACCCTCATGTCCGCCCAAAAACCCATTCGCACCGTCGGCCTGTTCGGAAAATATGGCAGCAAGGGCGCCGGCGGCGTTATCGAAAAGGTGTGCGGATTCCTGCGCGGACGCGGCCTCGAGGTGCTGCTCGAACAGGCGACCGCCGAGTTCATGGAAAAACCCTGCGCCCCGAGCCGGTCGCTGGACGAAATCGGCAACGAGATCGACCTGGCCGTGGTTGCCGGCGGCGACGGCACCATGCTGCACGTGGCCCGGCGCATGGCGCCGCACGGCGTAGCGCTGATCGGCATCAACCTCGGGCGGCTCGGTTTCCTCACCGATATCCCGACCGAGCGCATGCAGGTCGACCTGGCCCATATCCTGGACGGCGAATTCGAGTCCGAGGACCGCATCCTGATCGAGGCCGAGGTGGTGCGCGACGGCAAGGTGCTGCACACCGCCAACGCCCTCAACGACGCGGTCATCAACAAGGGCGCGCTCGCGCGCCTGATCGAATTCGAGACCTGGGTCGACGGCGAGTTCGTCAACTCGACCCGCGCCGACGGCATCATCATCGCCACCCCGACCGGTTCGACCGCCTATGCGCTGTCGGCCGGCGGGCCGATCCTGCACCCCACCCTCCCGGCGCTGGTGATCGTGCCGATCTGCCCGCACACGCTCAGCGACCGCCCGCTCGCGGTCGGCAGCGACAGCCGCATCGAGATTGTCATGGCCGCCACCAGCCAGCAGAGCGCGCACGTGACCTTCGACGGCCAGACCAACTTCGCGCTGCACGACCAGGATCGCATCCGCCTGCGGCGCGCCGCGCAACCGGCGATCCTGATCCATCCCAAGCGCCGCAACCACTACGAGGTGCTGCGCGTGAAACTCGGCTGGGGCGAGCAGTACTGACGTGCTCAACCACCTCTTTATCCGCGACTTCGCGATCGTCCAGAAACTCGAGCTCGCCATCGAGCCGGGGCTGACCGTGCTCACCGGCGAGACCGGCGCCGGCAAGTCGGTGCTGATCGACGCCCTGGCGCTGGCGCTCGGCGAGCGCGCCGAGAGCCTCGTCATCCGCCACGGCTGCGACCGCACCGAGGTCGCGGCCGGCTTCGATCTCCACCCCGACCAGGATCCGGCGCAGTGGCTCAAGGCCCACGACCTGTTCGAGGACGGCGAGTGCCTGCTGCGGCGCGTGGTCGAGCGCGACAAGGGCTCCAAGGCCTGGATCAACGGCCGGCCGGTGCCGGTGCAGATGCTGCGCGAGCTCGGCGAGCTGCTGGTCGACATCCACGGCCAGCACGAGCACCAGTCGCTGCTGAAGCGCGAGGCGCAGCGCCAGATCCTCGACGACTACGCCGGGCTCACCGGCCAGGTGAACGCCCTCGGCGGCATCTACCACGCGCTGCGCGAACTCGAAGAGCGGCGCGCCCATCTTGGGCGCGAAGGCGCCGACCGCGCCGCACGCATCGAGTACCTGCGCTACCAGGTACAGGAGCTGGACGCACTGCAACTCACCGCCGAGGAGATCCCGCAGCTCGAAGACGAGCACAAGCGGCTGGCCAATGCCGCCGAGCTGGTACAGGGTGCCCAAGGGGTCGCGCACGTGCTGTACGACGACGAGGAACAGGCCGTTTCGACGCGCCTCGCGCAGTGCATCCGCCAGCTCGAATCGCTCAGCGACTACGACGCGAAGCTCGCTGAGCTCGCCGGCCTGCTGAGCGAAGCCAGCGTGCAGGTCGACGAGGCCGCGTCCCGCCTGCACCAGTATGTCGACAGCCTCGAGATCGACCCACAGCGCCTCGAATGGCTGGAGGGCCGGATCGCCGCCCTGCACGAGTTGTCGCGCAAGCACGGTGTCCGCGCCGAGGAGCTGCCGGAGGTGCTGGTGCGGCTCAAGACCGAGCTCGGCGATATCGAGGACTTCGACGTCAACCTCGAGAAGCTCGACCGCGAGATCGTCGCCGGCCGCAAGGCCTATCTCGAGCTCGCCGGCACGATCTCGCGCGAGCGTGCCAAGGCCGCGACCCGGCTCGGCCAGGAGATCGGCAAGGAGCTGCCGGGGCTCGGCATGCCGGGCGGGCGCTTCGAGGTCACGCTGACGGAACTCGCGAAGGGCGAGCTGTCGGCGCACGGCCTCGAACGCGTCGAATACCAGGTGAGCGCCAATCCCGGCCAGCCGCTCAAACCGCTCACCAGGGTCGCCTCGGGCGGCGAGCTGTCGCGCATCTCGCTGGCCCTGCAGGTGGTCACGGCCCGGGTCGGACGCATCCCGACCCTGATCTTCGACGAGGTCGACGTCGGCATCGGCGGCGGTGTCGCCGAGATCGTCGGCGCCCAGCTGCGCACGCTCGGCGGCGCGCGCCAGGTGCTGTGCATCACCCACCTCGCGCAGGTTGCGGCCCAGGGCCACCATCACCTGCAGGTCACGAAAGAGACCGCCGGCAATACCACCATCACCCACATCGGTCCGCTCAACGGCGGCGAACGGGTGCACGAAATCGCGCGCATGCTCGGCGGGGTCGAGATCACGCGCCAGACGCTGGAGCTGGCCGCGGAAATGCTCAAGCGCGTCACGGAGAAGGCCGATGTCCCCGCCTGAGGCCGCCGTGTCGATCCAAACGCCGCTGGTGCGTCCAGCCGCGATCGGCGACGTGCCGACCATCCATCACCTGCTCGAGATCTACGCCGCCAAGGGCAACCTGCTGCCGCGCACCTTCAGCGAGCTGTACCGGCACCTGCGCGACTTCTTCGTGATCGAGGTCGATGGCCGGGTGGTGGCGTGCGCGGCGCTCGAGATCTTCACCGAGGATCTCGGCGAGGTGCGCAGCCTGGTGGTCGACGAGGCCCACGAGCGGCGCGGCCTCGGGCGGCTGCTGGTCGAGCGCGTGCTCGACGAGGCGCGCACCATCGGCCTGCGCCGGGTGATGGCGCTCACCTACGTGCCGCCGTTCTTTCACAAGCTCGGCTTTCGCACCGTCGGCAAGGAGACCCTGCCGGAGAAGGTCTGGGGCGTATGCGTGAAGTGCTACAAGTACAACAACTGCGACGAAACGGCGGTGTTGAAGGAACTCAAGTAGCTATCCAGTAGGGTGGGCACGCAGCGCCCACCGATTTCCACTGCGTGCCCACCCTACCCAATCCGCGCCTTGCTACTTGTTTTTCTTCAACATGTCCATGAACGGCGTGAGAAAGTCCATCGGCACCGGGAACACGATGGTCGAGCTCTTTTCGCCGGCGATGCCGCTGAGTGTCTGCAGGTAGCGCAGCTGCAGCGCCTCCGGGCGCTTGCTGATGAGTTCGGCGGCCTGCACCAGCTTCTCGGCCGCCTGCAGTTCGCCCTCGGCGTGAATGATCTTGGCGCGCCGGGTGCGTTCGGCCTCGGCCTGCTGGGCGATGGCGCGCACCATGGTCTGGTCGATGTCGACGTGCTTGATCTCGACGTTCGCCACCTTGATGCCCCAGGCGTCGGTCGAGGCGTCGAGCAGTTTCTGGATGTCGACGTTGAGCTTGTCGCGCTCGGCCAGCATCTCGTCGAGCTCGTGCTTGCCGAGCACCGAACGCAAGGTGGTCTGGGCGAGCTGCGAGGTGGCGGCGAAGAAGTCCTCCACCTGGATGATGGCG
>Ga0316622_100000492_pt1 | contig 22978 bp, 15 predicted proteins | sample OWC_Aug_OW2_C1_D_FD_207646 | JGI IMG/M metagenome (GOLD analysis project Ga0316622, IMG submission 207646) | Wetland soil microbial communities from Old Woman Creek delta, Ohio, United States - OWC_Aug_OW2_C1_D5_C | ecosystem: Environmental > Terrestrial > Soil > Wetlands | place: USA: Ohio... | reverse complement strand
CGGCCCGCCCCCAGTAGGCCGGTCCCTCGTCGCAGCTCCCATCGCCGGGATACGGGCCGAGGAACGCATCGAGGCTGCGCAGCACCTTGTGCGTGAGGCGGGCCCTGCGCGAGCCGTCGGGCTCGAGCAACAGCGTGGCGGCGAGCACGTTCGAGTTGATCCACGGGTTCCAGTTGTTGGGCCTGCCCGTGCGCTTCGCGAACCCCATCCACCCCCAGTCCTCGCGGGCCTCGTACGGCGCGAGGACCCGGCGCTCGATCTCGCGCGCGATCCGCGGCCGCACGAGCGGCGACGCCTTGTCGAGGCGGGCGCCAACCAGGTACCACGTCCACGCCAGCGAGTGGGCGGTCTGCGCCGAGAACAGATCGACAATGGGCTCGGCCGTGTCGGGGAGGCCGTTCGGCGCCTTCTGCGCGCCCTGGTGCGCGGGCACGGTCCACGACGACTCCTCGGTGATCGCCCAGGCGGTGTCGACAATCGCGTCGAGGAAGCGGCCCTTGTCTTCCACGCATTCGGCCGTCACCAGCGACTGCAGGCGATCGCGCCGGGCGAACATCGCGCTCTCGAACCGGCCGCGGTTGCCGGTGCGCGTGTAGTCCAGGAACAGCGTGGCGGGCAGCGCGGGAACCGGGTCGTTCAGCGCGCGCTCGCCGCGCGCCACGATGCGGGTCCGGAGCCCTGGCGCCATCCGCGCCCAGCCCTCACGGTCGTCGATCGGCGGCACCGGCCGCCACGCGTCGCGCACCAGGATCACGCCGCGGAGTTTCTCCGCGGGCCAGTCGGCGGCGAGCGCCGGCGCGGCCTGGGCGGGCGGTCCCTGGGGCGCGGCCGCGATCGGCCCGGCCCACGCGAGGCAGGCGCACCCTATGGCGGAGAGGACACGGCAGAAAGGCCTGGGCATCATGACACTCCTTTCGCGCGCCGGCGCGCCGGTAGCCTACACCAGTTCGAACGTTCGCCGCGAGGAAGTCGCCGGACAGCGCTGCCGCCCAGGCGGGGCTCTGTTTCGCCCTGTGCAGCGCGAAACGCATCCCGGAAGCTCTCGACGCCTGCGGCCGTGCGCTCGCCCTCGACCCTTCGCGAGCAGACGCCAGGATCGACCGCGCGACTGCGCTGCTCGCGCTGGGACGGGCGCGCGAAGCCAAGCACGAGTTCGATGTCGCGCTCGCGATTCGCCCCGACTCGCCCGACGCCCACGTCAATCGCGGCCTGGCGTGCATGGTGCTGGGTCAGCCCGAGGAGGCGATGTCGTCGTACCGGCGGGCGCTCGAGGTCGACCCGGACTACGCCGAAGCCCACATCGTCATCGGTGTGGCGTTGGCCCGTGCAGGGCGGCGGGACGAGGCCATCGCACACCTCGAGCGAACCGTGCGCCTGACCCCGGAGAACGAGGAGTACACAGACAACCTGCGCTTCATCCGGGACGGGAGGCCGCGGGAGTGACTCCGGCGGCGGTTCACCGGTTCCGGGCCCTTTCCAGGTTCGCTCGGAACGCGGGGTCCTTCGGCTGCAGCCGGACGGCTTCCTCGAGATGTTTCATCGCCTGGTCCCGCTCACCCATGGTGAAGTACAGGATGCCGATGTTGTTGTGCGCGTCTGCCGCGGTCGGATCGCGAGCAAGAGCCGCCTGGTACTCGGCGACAGCCATCGCGGCCTGACCCTGCTGCTCGTAGAGCACCCCGAGGTTGTAGTGGGCCGGTGCCGAGCGCGGGTCCATGACCAGGACGGTGTGAAAGGCCAGGATGGCTTCCTTCGAACGTCCGGACTGGGCGTAGTTGACGGCGCGCCGCATGTGACGCTCTACGAGGAGCGGCGCAAGGCTCACCCCGCGCTCAACATGACGCCGCCCGGACTCGGCCTGGCCTGCGCTCATCAACGCGAAGCCGTAGTTGAGATTCGCCATTCCGCTTCCCGGGGATTTCACGACGGCGTCTCCCCAGAGCGAGAGCGAGTCCTTCCACACGGGATTGCGCTGGACGGTCACCGCCGCACCAAGAACCCCCAGGGCGGCGAGCCCTGCGGTCAGCGCCCGGGCAAGCCGAACGCGCCGTGGCTCAAGGGCCGCGACGGCCCATCCTGCCAGGAGTACGACGCCGAAGGACGGGAGGTAGACATAACGTTCCGCAAAGGCGTTCTCCAGGCCCTGGTTCAGCGATCCCAGCAGCAGGGTTGGGGTCAGCGGCAGGACGGCGAGGATCAGCCCGACGGCAGGCACCAGCGCCCGGCGGCGCAGCGCCCAAGCGAGCAGGACAGCCCAGGAGGCCACCGTTACCAGGGCAACGACTGCCTCGGGGGACCAAAGACGCTCGACGGGCGCGAACACATGCCAGAAATTGAGCTCGGTGGGAAACACCTGCGCCCTCAGGAAGCGACCGAGGAGCGCAGAAGCGGTGAGCACGTATTCCCCCGGTGAGAGGCTGATCGTGGAGGTCTGCGGGGCGACGCTGCCCAGCACCAGACTCCGCACCACGAGATAGGCCGCCGACACGACCACCCAGGGCGCGACCCGCCTCGACAGGCCCCGGATGCCGAGCTGGCGGCCTTCGTACAGGGACCAGTAGACCAGCGCCACCACCGGAAGCGTGATGGCCGGTTCCTTGCTCAGCAGTGCCGCGGCATAGGACGCGAGTGCCATCAGGAGGTAGTGAGACCGGCCACGGCCCCGGATCAGGAAGTAGAAGGCGAGCAGGTAGAAGAACGAATACGACAGATCGACAACGCCCGCTGCCCATGCCACGGGCTCGGCGTGGATCGGGTGCACCGCGAAGAGCAGTCCAACGAGGAAGGCAGGCGCGCGCCACCACGGATGGCGGGCGTCGAGGGGCTCCAGCAGCGCTCGAGCGACGAGGAAGGTCAGGGCGGCCGTGCCCGTGTGGAGGATGACGTTCAGGAGATGGTAGGCCCACGCCGCGGTGCCGGCGACCGCGTAGACGAGGCTGTAGAGGACGTACATCATCGGCCGGTAGTAGCTCGAGATCCGGCCGTCGAAGTCCCACACGCCCGAAGAGAAGATGGTGGGGAGGTTTCGGAGGCTCCTGATCCACGGATTCGTGACGATCTGGTACTGATCGTCGACGTGCAGACCGTTGCGGAGGCTGTTCGCGTACACGGCGACCGAAACCGCCCCGATGAGCAGAAGCGGGAGCCATGCCGGCGCCTGGGCTTCCGAGGCGCCGCTGCCGATCCGCGAGGGCTGCGAGTTTGCGTCTGGTGCTTCGTCGACCATTCAACACCATCCCGCGCCTCGGCGGGCGCCGGGGCGTGGCTGGCCTGTCACGATCCGTGTCGCGGACACCGAGAGCAGGGCACAACAGCGCACGGATGCGTGTCCCGCAGCGCGCCTGCCCATCACCGGATCAATTGAAACACCTGAATGCGGCTGTTGTCCCTGTCGGCGATGAAGACCTCGTCCTTGTCGTTGATGCACATCTGGGAGGGATGATTGAGCTCCCCCTCCTCCCACCCCAAAGACAGCTGCCGCGACAGGAACGAACCATCCTGTCCGAATCCGAGGATCGTGCTGCCGGTGCCTTCGACCACGAAAATCACGCCCTTACTCGCGGCGATGCAGGTCGGCATCGTGGTGAGGGACTCGGACAGGTCTCCGCCGATCGGTGTGAAGGCACTGCCGTCCTTGGCCGCGGAGAACAACCTCCGTTTGATCGAATCGATCAGCAGCACGTTGCCGGCGGCATCGACCGCCAACGCGGTCGCGAAGCCGATCCCATCCGGCAGCGGCAGCGCGCGCTGGAACTTCCCCTGGGCATCCAGCGCCACCACGCGCCTGCCGAAGGCGTCGAGCACGTGGATGACGTCCCCCGGGCCGATCGCGAAGCTCCTGGGAACGACGGTGCCCGGCGGCGGAACCCCATCGAACGCCAGTGAAGCCTTGAACTCGCCTTCAGGGCTGAGGTGAACAATCCGCCGCTGCCTGCTGTCGAGGGTGTAGATGTCGCCCTTCGAGTTCAGCTGGACGACTGAAGGTGCCAGCACCTGTGGAATCCTGACGACCGTTCCGCCGCTCAGTTTGCCGTCCTGATAGGCGAAGCGGAGCAGGCGCCCGTTGCCCGTGTCGCCGACGACGAGCCGGCCCGCGCCGCCGCAGGCCACGCCCTCGGGGAGCTTGAGCCCGATTCCCGCGTCGTCGAAGTACACCGAGGCGAGGTGCCGAAGCCGGGCGGCCTGCGCGGTGACGGGCCCGAGGTGCCCCGCGACGAGGGCCGCCGCGACGAGGCAGGCGATTGGGGCTGATTTCATCGATTCACCTCGTGAACTTCTTGTGACACCGCGTGCACAGTTCCAGATTTGTCGCGTTGAGAAGCATCCACTTGTGCGCCGTTCCATGCCCGTTGTGGCAGCTCAGGCAGTCAACGCGCAGGTTCTTGTTCCTCGGATCAACGGCCTTGTCCTCGATCGGGTGGGCGGAGTGCTTCTCGTAGTCGTGACACGTGGTGCAGAGCTTGACGATCGACGGCTGATCGACCAGGTACACGCCGTCCGACCCGTGCGGGGAGTGGCACCCCACGCACGCGCCTTCGACGACAGGCTTGTGGCCGACCGGCGTGGCCGCGATCCGCTTCAACGTATCCGCGTGGCAGCCTCGGCACAGTTCAGCCCCCGGCGACTCCAGCAGCTTGTCGTGCTTCGCCGCGTGGGGGCTGTGGCAGCTGACACACCCCCGGCCGTCCACCACGGGCCAGTGCAGGCGCCCCTTCGCCAGGGTCGCATTCACCATGTCGCTGTGGCAGCCCCTGCAGAGCTCGAAGCCCGGCCGCTTCGTGGCGAAGGGCGTGGCTGATGTCGGGGCTTCGTGGCACGCGTTGCACGTCCGGTTCCCGACCGGGGCGTGCACGCTATTGAGAAGAAGCGCCGGCTGATTGGAGCCGTGCGGGTCGTGGCAGGAGGTGCAGGAGGCCCTGGCCACCGGGTAGTTCATGTGGCGCGACTGGAACGCGGCGGTGTCCGGCTTGTGGCATCCCACGCACACGGCCGGCTCCACGGTCTTCAAGAGGTCCGAGCCCTTATCGGAGCCGTGTGGATCGTGGCACGTCACGCAGCCCTGTTGGACAGGGCTGTGCCCGTACTTGGCCTTGCTGACGGCCTCGCCGAGTTCCTTGTGGCAGCTGAAGCAGAGCGTGTTGCCTTGCGACAGGAGGATCGCCTTGTGATCGGACGCATGAGGATCGTGGCATTTCCGGCACTCGCCGTCGGCGACGACCTTGTGAACGCTCTTCGCGTTGGCGGGAACGACGGACTCGTGGCACCCGGCGCAGATCTGGCGCGTGTCGGCTGACAGCAGGCTGGCGTGGGACGACACGTGGGGGTCATGGCATCCCGAGCACGCGCCGTTCTTCACCGGGGCATGGACGAATGCTTTCTTCAGCTTCTGGTCGAAATCCCCGTGGCAGGCGAGGCACGACTTCTTCTGGTCCGGCTCCTTCAGCCGGTAGGGGTTCTGCTGCCCGCTGGCCGCCACGTGCAGGCCGACGAGCACCATCAACGACACACCGACAATCATCAGGCGCGGGCCCATAGTGGTCTCCTCACTTCCTGGCTCGCGCCGGCAGGTGGCAGTCCTGACACGACTTCATGGCGAACGGAGGGTGAACGTTGCTCTTGAAGAACTTCGGGTCCTTCGACGCGTGGGCGTCGTGGCAGCGCTCGCACCGCATGCGCGCAGGGTCTATGTCCAGGTGCGCCTCGCTGAACGAAGCCGTCCGCACATCGTGGCACTCCGAACACAGCGTCCGGACGGGCTTGAGCAGCAGCACGTTCTCCCCGGCAGCATGGGACGCATGACAGCGGAGGCAGTCCCTGGCCGCCGGCGAGTGTACGCGCCCTCCGTCCCCGGCCGACATGATCGTCTTGTGGCAGGACACGCACAGATCCGGGCTCTTCGCCAGCATCAGCTTGTCGAGCGCTGTCTGGTGCGGACTGTGGCACGCCGTGCACTCGCCGGCCGCCGCCGGCCGGTGCTTCGACTTGCCCGCTTTCAGCGCCTCCGGCACGTCGGCATGGCAGGCCGCGCACAGGGTGCCGGGACTGTCGGACGCCATGCCCTTGACGTTGCTGCCGTGAGGGTTGTGGCAGCTGAGGCACTCGCCTTCGACGAACGGCGCATGCTTGGCGCCGCCTTCGATCGGCTTCATGAGGTCCGCGTGGCACGATTCGCAGAGCTTCGGCCCGGCGGCTTTCAGCAGCGCCTTGTCGCTGGCCCCGTGCGGCTCGTGGCACGACGCGCACGCGCCGTCCCGGACCGGCGCGTGGGTGTAGGTTTTGATGAACTTCGCTTCGGCATCTGCGTGGCAGGCGTAACAGACGCGGTCCATCCGGCCCTTCAGGATGCCCTTGACGTTTGATCCGTGGGCATCGTGGCAGGTGATGCACTCGCCCGCCGCGGCGGGCGCGTGAGGCGCCTTGGAGGCCCGCACCGCCTCCGCCGTCTTCGCGTGGCACGAGAGGCACAGCGGCCCGGCATCTGCCGTGAGCAGGCGTTCCCGGTCGGCCGAATGCGCCGCGTGGCACGACAGGCAGCCCCGCTCGCCCGCGACCGGGGCGTGTGTGAAGGCGAGGGCGGCGGCCTTCTCCTCGTGGCAGGTGGCGCAGAGCCCGTTTCCCGTGCCCGTCAACAGTTTCGGGTTCTCCGAGGCATGGGGCGTGTGGCAGAGGAGGCACTGTCCGTCCTTGAACGGCACGTGCTGCACCTTGCCGCTTCCCTTCATGCCGGTGGCGTCGTGGCAACTGGCGCACAACGCGCCCCCCTCCTGGTTCACCGCGAAAGGCTTCGCCGACGTGGGCGCCGCGTGGCACGCCTCACACTGCGCCCCCGCGACGGGCGCATGCACGCTGCTCTTGAGGAGTCCCGCTTGCGTGGAACTATGCGGACTGTGGCAACTCGAACACGACACCTGGTCGACCGGGTACCCGCCGTGCGCCGTCTTGAACGCCGGCTCGGACGCGGCGTGGCAGCCGAGGCACAGGGCCTTCTGCTCCTTGACCAGGAGGTCCGGCTGCGCCGCCCCGTGCGACGAGTGGCAGGCCGGGCATCCGTCGGTCTGCAGGACCTTGTGGACGACCTTCTGCTCGTAGTCCTTCCGGTCATGGCACTGGTAGCAGATCTGGGTGGGTTCAGCCGCGAGCAGGTGGGGCGCGGTGGAGGCATGCGGGTTGTGGCACTTGACGCACTGCCCGCTCTTGACGGCCGTGTGGATGTTCGCCTGGCTCAGCCCGAGCTTGTCCTTCGGATGACAGCTGTAACACAGCTCGTTGCCATCCCGCTTCATGGCCCGCTTTGCCACGAGCCCGTGACGAAGATGGCACTGTTCGCACTTGCTCTCCCGGACAACCGCATGGACGTTCTTGAGGCCCATGTACTTGTCCGCGAACGCCTTGTGGCAGCCGCCGCCCAGGCAGTCCCGCCCTCCGAGGCCCTGCTTCGAAGACTGCGGCGCCCCTCCGAGCGTCCGCTTCGGCGGCTCCTGGCCGTGGGACAGCTGGAACGTGGCGCACAGCGCGAGGAGGGTGCCGCACGCCAGCGCTCTGGCTCGCTTCCATCGTGTCAGCATTACTGCACCTTCTTCAGATAGATTTCGACCTTCGAGCGAGCCTGCAGCTTGGCGGCGTATTCCTCGATGTTCTTCTTGAGCTTCTCGGCGTACAGCTTCTTGGCGATCTCGTCCCGGACCTCCTCATACGGCCTCGGTTTCGGCGCCACGACCTGCTGGATCGCCAGGGCGTAGTAGTGGCCCTGGGGGCTGGCCCACAGCCTGACGTCGTTCGCTTTGGCGCCCACGACCGCCTTCTGCAGCCCCTCCGGCATGCTGGTGGTCATGAACGGCTGCCCGTCGAACGCCAGCAGTCCCGGCGCCCCTCTGCCCACCTGGCCCGACGCGTTCGCGGCCAGCCAGCCGAAGTCCGCTCCCTCGCGAAGCTGCTTCACGGCCTTCTCCGCCGCCGGCCTTCCCGTGAACGCCAGGCTCCGAATCCTCATCATCTCCGGGCTCGAGTACTCCTTGACGTGTCCGTCGTAGTAGCCCTTCACCTCGGCTTCCCGCATTTTGCTGTCGGGAGCAACCACCTTCTGCACGAAGGCGTCGAAGACGAGGGACTCTCGATAGCCGGTGGTGCGATCCCGGTACTCGGTGGTCTTGTCGATGCCCATCCTGATGGCTTCCGCGTTCAGGAGTCGCCGCCCGACCATGGCGTCGAGCGCCTCCTCCTTCTTCTCGTTCATGCGCCGACGCTGAGAGTCCCGGTCGCTCCCATGAAAGAACTGAAACCGCAGGTAGTCGGTCAGGTCGCCCACGGTCACCGGCGGAACGCCTTTGATGTCGGCGACGACCCGCTTGTCCTTCATGAGCGCGTCGATCCCGGGCTTCTCGGCTTCGTAGTTGACGCCCTTGAGGACTGCCGTCTTGACGACCGCGGACTGCTTCCGCAGCTTCTGCTCATGGGCCTTCATGATGACCAACTGCTGCTGATCCAGGACCTGGCGCCGCGCCTCGGCCCTGGCGGCGGGGTTCTCGGGATACCGGATGTCCACAACCGTGAAGACGACGCACCCGGCCTGCAGGCAGATGAAGGGGCCCAGCTGCCCGGCCGTCAACTTCGACAGGGCTGCGGCGATCGGCGGGAGATAGTCCTTCTTCGGGTGGAACGCATCGTCACCCTCCGCCCGCGCCGCCTTCGCGGCCAGTGCCCGCGCGGCCACGTCGGCGAACGGCGCCCCGTTCGCGATCTCCATGTGCGCGCGCCTGGCTGCCGCTTCGTCCTGGAAGAGCAGCGACGATGTCCTCCATTCCCTGACCATGTCCCTGAAGAGCTTCTCGACCGCCGCCGGATCCGGCGTCACGCCCTTGACGAGCCGCTCGAAGTGCACTTCCCTGAGGATCTCGCGCGAGGTGACCTCGACCTGCCTCTGGATCTCCGGCGTCTCATCGAGGCCCATGGTTGCCGCCTCCTGCATCACGAGCTTGATGTTGACCAGGCGGCTGAGCAACTCGAAGTCCCTTGCGGTGCCGAGCCCCTGCCGGAGGCGCGCCCTGTCCGCGGACGGCCCGGCGTCCCGCACGAGCTCGTCGAGGTAGATCGCGTTGCCGGCGACCGACGCCACCGCCGGCCGGCCGTTCTTCAGGGGAAGACCCTGGGCAGCGGCGGGGACCCACGTCGACACCACCAGGAAACCCGTCACGACAAGCCGTAGATAACGCATGCGTTCCTTCTGCGCGGCTGCGCCGCGCTGCCGATCTCAGCGGCCGCTGCCGGCCATCAACTGGGTCGTGCGCCTGACCATTTGCGTCGCCATGGCGTGAGCCGTTCTCGTGGCTCCCCACTCGAAGAAGACGACGCCATCGCGCCCTTCGTTGTAGCTGTCCGAACTCCACACGACCTTCCGACTCGTTCGTTCGATCAGCACCGCCGAGAACTCCACGCCGGCCCGGCCCGAAGGCCCGTCGTAGTCCTCGTAGCGGAGAACCCGCCCTCCGAGCACGAAGTCGGCGTCGAGCAGCGCCGCCACCGTCTCGGCGTCGCTGATGGAAATTCCACCATCCATGATAATCCGGGCGTCGAGGAGCTGTCGCCTGGCGACGCCGGTGTCGGCCACGCGAAACCCCGGGGAGGCCGACAGGTGCCTGACGAACAGCGACGCCAGGACCTCTCCCGCATTCCGCCGCCCGCTCGCGTTCACGAATGGCAGCACCGCTGCGGAGTACGTCCTGCCGGGTGCGAGCGCGAGCGCCTTGTAGAAGAACTTCGGCTGGAACTTGGCCGCACGCGCCGGCTTGGTCCGATCCTGCCCTGTCTTGAGAAAAGCCACGAGCGAGTTCCCCAGGCGGTCCAGCGCTCGTGTCAGCAGCGTGTCGTAGTCGTTGACGACGCCCAGTTCGTACAGCCCCGGGGAGTCGTCTCCCGCCATCCCGACGTCGTCGGCCCAGACCACCACCGGCGAGGCGCTGATCGACACGAGTCGGACGAACAGCGCGACTTTCGGCGGAGCCACGGAGCTGGACAGCTCGACGGACGCGAAGACTACGCCTTCGGCACCGGTTTCCTGCCGCAGCAACTCGGCGGTGGCGGCATCGATGCCAGACGTGTACCTCACGCGATGGCGCGTCACGAACGCCGCGAGCGCCTCGTCGTCAAGCACGCGAATCCCCTCGGCCGTGAGCCTGCCGACGACCGCCTGCCTGATGGCGTCCGCCGGAATCCTGCCGGCGCTCCAGTTGTCCACCGGGAAGACGGCGACGGCCGCCATCCGCTCGCCGGGCCGCGCGCTGCCGCCTCCCGCCCCGATGAGGAGCAGGACGGTTCCGACGACAGGCAGAAGAAGCACGCGCCGCATCATGAAGGCCCTTCGATCCGGGAAACGGCTACGATCCAGGCTGGGCAGCCTGCAGCTTCGAGACAATGACCGCCTTGATTCTCACGAGCGTTGCCGCGACCGGCGGCAGGCCCTGGCCCCGCTCCAGCGCGGCTGCCGCCTCCTGCCGGTACGCCGCGCTGACGGCCGCCATCACATCGGCGGCGATGCGATCGGCCCGTCCGTCCCGGCCGTAGTCGTCCACGTAGACCTGCCCGAACACCGTCCTGGCGCGATTGTCCACGAACATGATCGCGGCTCGCGTCCCGCTCACGGGAACGAGGACCGCGGCCAGGTTGACCTCCGCCGCGCGCTCATTCTCGGTCATGAGCTGCAGGGTGGCCTGTTGCAGCAGGCGGGGTTCCAGGGCCGCGGCGGTCTGGTACTCGGCCCACAGCGCCTTTCCGGGGGCGTACCACGGGTACTCGAGGTTCAGCTGGCGCAACGACTGTACGAACGCCGGGTCGGTCGGGCTCCCGCCGAGGTACAGCGCGAGGGCCCTGTCGCCCATCCGCCCCGCGGCCAGCTGGAGGCTCCATCGCTCCGTCTGGGCCCGGCGGCCCGACGGGTCCGCCTCCGGCTTCAGGTTGGGCAGGATGCTCTCGCGGTGAGCCGAGATGGCGGCGACGTTGGCCGCCATGACCGCTGAGGTGGCGATCGAGAACGGGGCCGAGAACTCCAGGTACAGATGGTCGTCGGTGTTCAGGACGCCCCCGCTGGCGAACCGCGCCATGCCTGCGGTGCCCATGACGAAGTAGCTCAGGAAATCCGCCGCCGACCCCATATGGACCCGTCGTAGATCGCCGGCGACCTCCGGCTCCGCGATCCGGCGATCCATGTCCGCTTCGTCGATCAAGAACGGGGCGTTGCTGCCCACGATGACGGCATCGTAGTGGGTGAGCCACATCATGGTATGCGCGAAGTGCCGCTGGAGCGTCTTGACGACCGACGCGAGGTCTTGCGGCGTCAGCTCGTAAATCGGCAGCCACTGGGCAATCACTCCGCCCGGCCTGAGGTGCCGGGCGGCCAGCTCGAAATACTCGCTCGCATACAGGTACCCGGCGCCCCTGAACCAGGGGTGGATCGGGTCGGCCGTGATGACGTCGAACATCCGGTCGGTGGTCGTCAGGAAGTTCCGGCCGTCGTTCAACACGATCCTGACCTTCGGATGGTCGAGGAGCCGGTGGTTGTACCGCTCGAACGTCCTGGCAACTCCGAGCACCTGCCGCTCGATCTCAACCAGCGTCACCCGCTCGACGCCGGGGTGTACGGCGGTCGCCCCCGCGGTCATCCCGCTTCCCATCCCCACGACGAGGACATCCTTCGGATCCCGGTTGAGCAGGACCGGCAGGTGCCCGAGGGTGAACTGCATTTGCTGCGCCTGCACGTGCGACGAGGCTTCGACCCGCCCGTTGGTGATGAACGCCTGCTCGCCGCCCTTGACCCTGATGACACTGACGATCGATTCGACACCCTCCGCGTAATAGAGGACATCGGTGTTGTCCACCGCCTCCCGCACCTTGTCGGGCGTGCTGAACGCCTTGGGCTGGTTGCTCCGGAACACGGCGAAGTACTTCCGGTCCCAGATCCGCCCCACGTCCTGATTCACCGCCAGGAACGCGAGGACGGCCACGGTGCCTGCGGCAGTCGCCGCCGCAGGCCATCGCGGCTTCCCCCGGCGGGCGAGGACGACCAGCCCGAACCCGACGTTGATCACCGCCAGCATCTGGAGTGACCGCTCGATGCCGAAGGCGCGAATCATCAGGAGGCCGCTCGCCGCGGCTCCCAGGATCGCGCCCACCGTATTGGAGGCCAGCACGTCTCCGACCGCCCGACCGACCATCTTGCGGTGCGTGGCCACCGCCTCGCCGGCGATCGGGAATGCCGCGCCCATGAAGAGCGCCGGGACGACCATGTACAGGAAGGCGAGCGCGAAGCTGGCCCAGACCCTCGCCTCGAAGGTCATCTTCCCGGCACCCAGGAAGACGTTCTGCAGCCACACGGCGTTGGTCGGGATGTCGCGCAGGTACACCGTGACGAGGAACGCGGTGACCCCGATGGCGACCTGCGTCATCCCGAACCAGGCGACGAGCGTGCTCAGGCCCGGGTCGGCGATCTTGAAGACCTTCACCGCCGCGCCGTAGGCCTTGCTGCCCAGCGCGATGCCGGTCAGGAAGGCCACGAGAATGATGGTGAAGCCGTACACGCTTGCACCGACGGCGATGGTGAGAATGCGCGTCCAGAGCACCTCGTAGCCCAGGGCGCAGAACCCGCTCAGCCCGATTCCCCAGAGCACCCATGCGATCGGGAACTCGGACCGGCCCTCATTCACTGCTCCGCGCGACGCCGCGTCGCCGGCCTTCGCCGACGCCACCGCGCCGGCGGCGTCGGCGGGAGTTGAAAGCCCCGCGAACCTCTCCTGCAGCAGGATGCTGACCAGGCCGATCAGCACGTTGGTGACTACGGCGACGTAGAGGGTGGTGCTGACGGAGTACAGCCGAAGCAGGACGAAACCGGCGAGCAGCGCGCCGAAGACCGCGCCGAGCGTGTTGAAACCGTACAGGAAGGAGAGATGGCGGCGCAGGTGTTCGGGCTGCCGGGACACGAACCGCGAGAGCACCGGCAGCGTCCCGCCCATCAGCATGGTCGGGATGATCAGGGCCACCACCGAGAACAGCAGGCGAACGGCGGTGAGGTAGAACGCCGAATCGTCCCGGCCCCGGGCGAGCGCCACGTAGATCGACGGGTAGAGCGCCATCAGCCCCGCGAACACGACGGCGAAGGCGGCGATGCCAAGCTCCAGCAGGCCGTAGAGGCGAAGCGGCTTCTCGACCCGGTCCACGCGCCTGCCGACGACGTAGCCGCCAGCGGCCAGCCCGCCCATGAAAATCGACAGGACCGCGGTGACCGCCAGGTGCGACCCGCCGAAGACCAGCGTCAGGGATCTGACCCAGACGACCTGATAGACGAGCGCCGCGGCGCCCGACAGAAAGAACATCAGGTAGATCACTGGCTGAAGTGCGCGCAGCGCCATCGTCTCCGCCTACTTTCCAGGTGGGCCGAGCAGTTTGTCCATGAGCGCGTCCACGGCCTCTTCGGTCACCTTGTTCAAGGGCTGGCCGCCGCCGCCGAACAGGCGGTTCCAGAAGCTGATCCCGCCCTTCGTGGACGATGCGCTCCACACGATCTTCCCGGTCCCGGCCTCGATCATCTGGATGCTCATCGAGATGACGTTGGCGGCGCTCGAGCCGGACCGCACCTCGCCGTACTCCCTGACGACGCCCGTGATGACGGCATCGGCCTTGAGCAGGGCCCCGAGCTTCACCACCTCCTCGGGCGTGGGCGACGACGGGCTCTGCAACTCCAGCTTCGCGATTCCCCGGGCCACCTCGCCAATCGGCAGGACGTAGACGGCTTCGGAGGCCAGGAGGCGGTTGATGAACACGTCGCGCACCCGCTCGGCGACGACCTGGTCGCGGGCGAGGTTGGCGAACGGCGTGACGGCCACCGTCCGGATGCTGCCGAAGTCCATGTTCGGATCCCTGTAGACGTCGGTCACCTGCGCCGTGGCGAGCGAAGGCGCCAGGGCGAGGATCGAGACGATCGCGATTGCCAGACCGGGCGCTCTCTTCATGCTGTCGCCTCGCGCTGAATCACAGGAACAGCTTCACGTCGACGCTGAGGACCTTCGTCCTGGTCGCCTGAAAGGTGTACTCGCTCCTGATATTCTGATACGAAAAATCGATGTACGAGCGGCTGGTGACGTTCCACCGCACCCCTGCCCGCAGGACCTGCTCCGTGCCGTACTCGAGGGATCGCAGGGCCTCATCATAGGTGAAGATGAACTGGAGCGCCCCATCCGGGAATGGCGCCCAGTTCGCGCCGATGTCGGTGGTGGTCCTCGTGCCTTCACCGAGCCCGGTGATCACTTCCTGGCCCACGACCAGCCGTAACGTCCGGGTCGGATCGTAGGCCACGGTCAGGTAGCCCCTGCTCGTGAGGGATTCCGCGTCGCCGGAGAACGCCCCCGAGCGCGTCGTCCTCGTACCGCCGTAGGTGAAGGTCAACGTCAGGTCCTGCCGTGGAACGATGCTGGTCGTGACATTGAAGAGGTCGTCGCGCAGCTGCTCTCCGGTCACCCGTGTGGTGAACGTCCAGCCACCGCCCAACTGGAGGTCGACTCCGCGGTAGAGCTGGGAGGTGGTCTGCACGAGGAGGCTCCTGCGATCGTTCAGCAGGTCCCCGACCCGCTCGTCCAGCCCGGAGTAGAGCAGTGAGCCCGTGAAGGTCGGGAAGGGGGTGTAAGTCAGGGTCGCGCTCGACACGTTCGCGACCCGATACCCGAATCGTTCCGACCCCTGCTCGCGCGCGAACCTGCCGAAGACGGAGACCGTGGGGTTGAAGGCATGGGTGATCGACACCCCGTTGGACAGGATGTCCCTCTCCACGCCGTCGGGGTTCACGTCGGTCATCCAGTAGGAGCCCTCGTAATAGAGCGCGGGCGTGTCGAGCAGCCGCATCCTGAGGTCGGTGTTGAAAATGCGGGACGTCCGCGCCGCACTGTCGCCGACGTCTTCCGCCGCGCGCCGGCGAAACGCCTGCGCCTCGGTCACCAGGATGTCGGGGAAGCGGGACGCCTCCGGCTGGGCCGGGGACAACGGCCGCGTGACGGCCTTGATGTACCGCGCGGTGACGTCTGGGAAATCGAGCTCGAAGCGGTTCTCGAACGGGCCGAACGGGGCCGCCGGCAACTGGGCCTCCCGCTTCCAGACCAGGTTGTCCGGACTGCTGTAGATCTCCCACGAGAAGGCGTTGGCCACGCCGGTCGGGAGTTCCCGGTCCACCCAGATCAGCAGCCGGTTCACCGCCGTCGGATTCACGAAGTCGAGGCCGATGTTCCTCGCCTGCGAGTCCTCGCCGGGGCCAGGCGGCCCGAGGTCGATGCCGGCGCTGGCCGCGAGGTTGGCGTCGATGAGCAGGGGATTCGGGGACAGCTGCGACGAAACCGGGAAATCGCTGCTCGAAGCCAGCCCGGCGACAGGCGTCACGGGGAGTGCGACCTCGGCGCCCTCCCCGTCGGCCACGGTCGTCACGTCCTGGTAGTCGATGTTGTAGCTCGTGTTCCAGAGGAGCCGGTTCGCGAACAACGACTTCGAGTAGTCCACTCTGGCGCCGTGAGACCACAGTTGGGTCTCGAAACGGCGCAGGTGGTCGGTGGTACCGAGAAAGGTCCCACGGTAGTTGACGCCGAGATCACTGTAGGAGTAGCGGGAAAGGATCGAGCCGAAGTCCTTGGTGGTGTCCTGGAACGCCCGACCCTCGTCGAAGGTGTTCGTTCTGATGAACTGAAAATCGGAGCGGGGCAGCCCCTCCGGCTTCCACCCGAGGTACGCCGCGTAGTCCTCGTTGACGAAGGTCAGGTCGGCCGCTCCCCCGGTGCTCACTCCTTCCTCCCGCCTGAAGTACCCAATCCCCGGCGACAGCACCGGGTTCGTCGATCTCAGCTGGAACCAGGGGTTCAGCTTGGTACTGGTCGTGTCCCGGCCGGCGCCATCGATCGTGAAGAGGGACTCGCTGAACTCGAGCTCGGCCCCGGCGACCAGCCTGAGTTGGGGGTACAGGAGCGTGCTCAGGTTCAGTGTGAGCCGGGGGTTCAGATTGTCCGTCTTCGTGCTGACCATGCCGGATGCCGTGGTGGTCGTGGTGGAGACGGCGCTGGCGCGCAGGTCCAGTATCGCCGTGAAACCCTGGAGAATGCCGTCCTGGGCCGAGGCCGATCCCGGGACCAGGGCCAGCCACGCCGTGACTCCCACCCGGAGTACGACCGCCGGGCGGCGCAACTACCGCTCTCCCATGACCGCAACCCAGCAGGGGCCGTCGCCGACGTCCATCTCCGACACGACCCTGCGATCGGCGAGACTGGCGACGACCACGCTCCTCGAGTCGGGGCTCACCCCGTAGAGGCGGTTCTCCTGGTCGTCGATCGTCAGGTAGGACACAGCTCGTCTGAGTTTGATCGTATCAACAGGCACCAGCGCATTCGGGTCGTAGACCTCGACCATCGTGTCGTGGCGTCCGCCGATGTACAAGAGGCCTCTCCGGCTGTCCACCTTGATGGCGCTAATCCCGAGCCTCAATCTCGCCCGCCTGAGCACCGCCAGCTGCCGCGGATCGACGACGGTGACATATGGGGAGCGCTCGTGGATGACGAAGAGCCTGTCCCCCGCCGCGCTGAACTGCCCCCTGAGCGGCGCCGCGTCGGTCGAGATCGTCGCCACGAGGCTTCGCGTCGCGACGTCGACGACGGAGATGGTGCTCGATCGCGCATTGAGCGTGAACACACGCCTTCCCGCCGGATCGACCAGCACCGAGCCGGGGCCGCTCCCGACGGCGATCCGTTCCTGCCGGCTGAGCGACCCGGCGTCGAAGAACGTGATGCTGTCCGATGCGGTATTGACCGAGACGAGGGTCCTGCCGTCGGGGGTCAGCGCAAGTTCGCGAGGGCCGTCCCCCGGCATGAGCCTGGAACGATCGACGATTTCGCCCGCCGCCGCGTCGATCGCCTGGATCTCGTCGTCCCGCGAGCACGCCACGTACAAACGCGCTGACCGCTGGTCCAGCGCCATCCCGGCGGGTCCGCCGCAGGTCGGAATGACCGCGGCGACCTGGTAGAGCCTCCTGTCGAAGACCGTGATCGCGTCGGCGTCTGTGTTGGACACGAATCCGGCCAGGCTGGCAAGCGGCCGCGGCGCCACCCTCGCCGAGAAGACAGGACTGAACGCAAAGCCGCTCGAGACCGAGTGCTGGTAGTCCAAGGCGAGCCAGACGACCGACGCCTTCTGCCCGGTCACGACGAAAGGAAAATCGAGCGTGATGGGCTTCTCGGGCACCTCGAGCGCCGCCTCACCCTGCTCGCCTTTCAAGGCGGCCCGCATGACCTTGACGGCGAACCCGGCGTAGCTGCCGGCTGGGAGCCGTCCAACGGCCAGGAGCCGTTGCCGGCTGTTCTCGGCCGCCCCGACGGCCGGGAGGCGCACGTCGAGAGGGTGCTCGGCGCCGGTGCCCGTGACCGCCGACACTGAAGCTAGGGCGAAGGTGAGCCTCGACGCGTCCGACGGGAAAGGCTGCAAGTAGACATAGACGATTCCGTCAGCGGCGCCAGCGACGGCGGGGACCAGAAGACAGAGAAGCGGGAGCGTCAGGCGGATGTGCGACACGGGCTCGGCTCTGAAAACACGCGTGCGCGGACCGGTCGGCCAGGCAAACGGGCACAACGTGCCAGACCATTCTATGAATGGCGCGGGGAAAGAACAACCACTGACAAGAGAGGGGCTGGGTGACCCCAGCCCCTCTCCAAGGTTGGACTACTGACGCGAATGCCGAACTAGTCCTTCGCGTGGCACTTGTTGCAGAACACGCGCTGGTAGCTCGCGAACGTGGTTACCGGACGATCATAGTACGCGGCCTGAGTTTCGGTGCTCAACCTGCCGCGGGCGAACTGCGGAACGGCGGGCGTCGAGTCGGTGCCTGGATACAGGCTGTTGACGGTCATGAACTCGCCTTCCATGTTCCAGCGCAGGGCGTACTCCCAGCCGGAGGCGTGGGCGCGGTGGCAGGACAGGCAGGACACGCGGTCACTGGAACCAGGGCCGTTCAGGAACGAGTCGTCGCTCTTCGCGTGGGTCGCCAGCAACGCGTGATCGTTGGTGTTCTCCATGAACGGCGCGAGCGAGGAGAAAGAAGTGCCGGCCACGCCGGTCAGGTCGCCGGTCTTGATGTACGCGTTGTACAGGCCGGCGACAGTGCTTCCCAGCGTCTCGTCCACCGGGTGGACGTAGTTGCCGCTGGAGTGCATGTCCCCGTGGCAGGTGGCGCACCATTCGCCCCAGGCCGTCCTTCCGTTGGCCGTCGAGGAGTGGCCGTACGCCACGCGGATCTGGTCCGTTGCCTCTGAGCGGTTGTACGTGTTCGGCGCCTTGGCTGGAGGGACGCCGGGGAACGCGGCCTTGGCGTATCCATCCCCGGCGAGGAGGCGGTAGACGCCCAGAGCCAAGCCAGCGGCAGGGGGATCGGTGTAGCCGGGGGTCGTGCTGGTGGCATACGACCCGGACGCCAGAATGGGCGCGCCGGTCGGGGCGATATCGCCGTTCGGGAGACGGCGGTACTTGCCGTGCGGGTCGTGGCAGCTGTTGCAGGCCAGCTGCGAGGACGCGAACGCGCCGCCCGGGGCGGTGGAGTTCACGCCGTCGACGGCGTAGGCGAAGTCAGCCGCGATGATGTTGTGGCCGTGGGTGTCGCCGTCCTCGGTGGAGGTGGTTCCCCGCACGGTGAACGTGTAGTCCTTCTTGATCCAGCCGAAGTCGCCGCCGGGCGACCTCTGCAGAGGGGCCTGGCCGGGGCCCAGGCTGCCAGGGGCCGTAGAGACGTGATAGCTCGAGGGCCCGGTGTCGGCCGCGTTCTGGTGGCACGTCAGGCACGCTGAGCTCGCGTCGGTTCCCACCAGGAGGAACGTACCTCCCGCTTTCGGCGAGTGCATGCTGTGGCAGCCGCCGCACTCAGCGACGCCGCCCGAGTGGAACGCCTGGGGCGCGCCGCCAGCCAGCAGCAGCACAGCTGCCGCTGCCAGAAAGGCAAAACCGATTCTCAATGACTTCATTCCCATCCTCCGGAATCATGAACAGCCAAGCCGAGGGTCAACCCCAGCCGCTGGCCTCTCTTATAGCAATTCCGGATCCAGACCACAGGGCGGCGACGACACATCGTAAACCGTTTGTGTATAGCTATTTGCAGAGAAGTCAGCCGCGTGGATTACTACGTGGTGGGGCGTTTGGCGTGTGTGAAATTCCCCAGGCCGGGTGAAATGACCCACGCCGCCAGCTCTAGCGGGCGTGGTCCAGCGCAAAGACGCTGACGCCTCGGCGGCGCATCTGGGTCACGTAGACCCGATCTCTGCTATCGATGACGATGTCCTCGGGCACGATGAGATTCTCGGGCCTCGACCCGCGGTACCCGAACTCGGTGACGAAATTGAAGTCCTTGTCGAACACGATGACCGCGCACTTGAGCTTGTCCGTCACCAGCACGTTGCCCCTGCTGTCGGCCGCGACGCCGGACACGACACCGAACTTCCCCGGCGCGGAACCGGACGTGCCAAACGACGTCACCCCTCCGTCTGGTGAACGCTTGAAGACTTTGAAGAGGACCGGGACGGTGAAGAAGACGTTGGCGGCTCCATCCACGTCGAACCCGAACACTTCCGCTCCGGTGCGCTGCCGCTCCTCCAGCGTCATGTGTGACAGCAAGTCGACGCGCTCGCGGAACTCCCCGTCGGCATCCGTGATGAACACGCTCGCGCTATTCAGCGACGCGAAGTACAGCAGGCCGTTTCGATAGACTACCCGGTTAGCGCCAAAAACCACCCCTTCAGGCAGGTTCTTGATCTCGATGGGGCCGACGGGCTCGCCCCTGAAGTTACACCGCGTCACGAGGGAGCGCGAATCCTTGTACGAGAGCACGACAAGGTCGCCCTGGCCGTCCACGTCAAGGTCGAGAACCTGGCCGAGATCCAGGTCGTCGCCGAAGCTGAAGACCTCCATGCCGCTCGGACTGTAGACGCGGACGATGTTCTGGTAAATGACGTAGCTCTCGTTCCGTTCCCGATCCACGCTGATTCGGGCCGTGTCGTCGCGGAGCGGCCCGGAGAAGCTGGCCAGACCGTAGAGGTACGCCGCCTTGATCTGGCCCTGCAGCGGCTCGGCGGCTGCGAAGAGCGCGCACGCGACCAGCGCGCCGCGCAGGGCGGTCACGCGAAGCCGTCGTGAGCACGCGATTCGGCGCACCAAGATCACGCTCCTAGTGTATCGTCCCCGGCCCACGGGAGGGAATGGGCGATCTGGGAGACCTCTTCAAGATCGAGGGGTTTCGCCAGGATCTCTGTTTGTGGCCCGCACGCGCGCCGAAGCTCGCCGATGCTGTCCTGATCGGCCAGCAGAACGAGGTGCGTGTTCGGATGGTGCTGGCGGACGAAGGCCACGATGTCGGCGGCGTTGCCGGACATCGAGGACACCGCCACGAGCGCCAGCGAGAACCTCGCGCGGGTCAGCCAGGCGGACGCCTCGACCCAGGTCGGCACGGCCTGGACCTCGAACCCTTCGGCTTCGAGCGCCCGCGTCAGCGCCCACCGCCCGAGTTCCGTGTCTTCCGAGACCAGCGCGAATGACTGCCGTTTTGCCATGGGCACACTGCAGGTTCAATTCAGCGTGTCCATTCTTGTATCAATCGCCGTGCCGGACTCGAGAGGCGGGAAACGGCCCATAGCCAGGGACTTGCCGGCTTCGGCACGGGCCTGACCGGCCTCGGCCGGGGCAAATGCCGCACCGCTGGGTGAGATGCCCCAATCAGGATTCGACGCCGAACTTCTTGAGCTTGTAGCGGAGGGCGTCGCGGGAGATGTCGAGCAGCTGCGCGGCTCGCGTCTGATTGCCGCCCGCCAGTCCCATCGCCTGGCGCACGAGGGACTCCTCGACGCGCTCGAGCGACACTCCGCCCTGCGGCAGGGTGAATTCGCCGGACGGCTCGGCGGCAGGCTGAGCCTCGGGCGCGCGCGTCAGCTGTTCGGGCAGGTAGCTCATCGTGAGCTCGTCGCCGTCCTCGAGGATCACCGCCCGTTCGATCGCGTTCTTCAGTTCGCGCACGTTGCCCGGCCAGCCGTACCTCGTCATCGCGTCCATGGCCGCGTTCGACACGCTCATGACGGGTTTGTGGAACCTGAGCGCGAACTGCCGCAGGAAGTGCTGCGCCAGCGCCGGGATGTCCTCGCGGTGCTCGCGCAGCGGCTTCATCGTCATTTCGATCACGCGCAGGCGGTACAGCAGGTCGCGCCGGAACTCGCCCTGCGCGACCGCGGCGTCGAGATCGCGGTTGGTCGCCGCGATGACGCGGACGTCGACGGTGATGTCGCGCGAGCCGCCGACCCTCCGGAAGGTGAGCGTTTCGAGCACGCGCAGGATCTTGGGCTGGAGCGAGGTCTTCAGCTCCCCGATCTCGTCCAGGTAGAGCGTGCCGCCGTCCGCGAGCTCGAAGACGCCCTTCTTGAGGTACCGCGCGTCCGTAAAGGCGCCCTTCTCGTGGCCGAAGAGCTCGGACTCCATGAGGGTGTCGGGGATGGCGGCGCAGTTGACGGGGAAGAACGGGCCGCCCGACCGCGGACTCTGGTAATGGAGCGCGTTCGCGAACAGATCCTTGCCCGTGCCGCTCTCACCCGTCAGGAGGACCGTGCTGGCGCCGCTCGTCGCCAGCTTGCGCAGCATCCTCACGCTGTCGGCGATGGCCGGCGAGTCGCCGACAATGGTCGCCTCCGCAGGCTCGCGGTCGGCCGCCCGCAGGCGCTCCACCTCCGCGCGCAGGTGGCGGGCCTCAAGGCCGTAGCGCAGCGTGACGCCCAGCGCGTCGAAGTCGAGCGGCTTCGAGAGGTAGTCGAACACGCCCAGCTTGAACGCCGCGACGGCCTCCTGGACGCCGCCGTGGGCCGTGACCATGATCACGACCGCGTGCGGATCGACGGCGCGGATCTGCCGCAGCACGTCCACGCCGGTCTGATCCGGCAGCTGCAGGTCGAGCAGCACGAGATCGGGCAGGTGGCTCGTGAACGCCTCCAGGCCAGACTGGCCGTCGGCGGCCTCGATCACCTCGTAGTTCCACGCGGCGAGGTGCTTGCCCATCGCCCACCGCTGGAGCGGGTCGTCGTCGACGACGAGGATGCGGTCCCGGGCCATCCGGTCAGGCTCCGGCCTTCGCGTCGGCGGTGAACTCCGGCAGGGTGAACGTGAAGCAGGCGCCCGGCGCGCCCGGGTTCTCGAGCCAGAGCCGGCCTCCTTGGAGTTCGATGAGCCGGCGGCTCGTCGCAAGGCCGAGCCCCGTGCCGCGGGGCTTCGTCGTCATGAAGGGGCGGAAGATCGTGTCGGCCCGATCGGCGGGGACACCCGGCCCGTTGTCCCGGACGCTGCACGCGGCCTGCCCGTCGCGGGTGCCGGCCGACAGGACGATACGGGCGTCCCGCACGCCCTCGGACGCCTGGAGCGCGTTGATGAGCAGGTTGACGATCACCTGCCGCACCATGTCGGCGTCGGCGAGCACGTCCACGGGCCCGGCCCCACCGAGCACCTCCAGGCTGGCCCCCTGGCCGGCCGCGCGCGGCCGGGAGAGCATGACGGCATCATCGAGCAGCGCGCGCAGGTCGGCCTTCGCGAGCACCGGGGCCTTGGGCCTGGCGAAATTGAGCAACTGGCGGACCACGCCATCCACCCGCGCGAGCTCCTCCGACACGTGACGGAGAATGCGCCGCGGCTCCTCCTCCTGTTCCTGCCCTGCCAGCACGTCGATGGCGGCCTTCGTGCCGGACAGTGGGTTGCGGATCTCGTGGGCGAGGCTGGCCGCCATCTCGCCGAGCGTGGCCAACTGCTCCACGCGCGCCATCTGGCCGCGCTGCGCGTCCTCTTCCACCTGCCGCGCCCGGCGCAGCCTCGCGACCATGTCGTTGAAGCCCTCGACGAGGCCGTCGATCTCGCTGGTGCCCGTGGGAGCCGCAGTCACCTCCAGGTTCCCGTGCTGGACCTGGCT
>Ga0316622_100000490_pt1 | contig 22995 bp, 18 predicted proteins | sample OWC_Aug_OW2_C1_D_FD_207646 | JGI IMG/M metagenome (GOLD analysis project Ga0316622, IMG submission 207646) | Wetland soil microbial communities from Old Woman Creek delta, Ohio, United States - OWC_Aug_OW2_C1_D5_C | ecosystem: Environmental > Terrestrial > Soil > Wetlands | place: USA: Ohio... | reverse complement strand
CTGCGTCACGCCGGCCTGGGCGTCGCGGATCACGAACATGTCCACCTGCATCGCCTGGAGCGTGTAGATGGTGTCGAGCATCGACTCCCCCTTGACGCGCGAGGAGAGCATCACGTCGAGGTTGACCACGTCGGCGCCGAGGCGCACGGCGGCGAGTTCGAAGGACGAGCGCGTGCGCGTGGAGGGCTCGGCGAACAGGTTGGCCACGGTGAAGCCCTGCAGCTCCTTGCCGTGGATGCGCGGCTCGCCCGGCCGGCCCACGTAGTGCTGAGCGCGTTCGAGCAGCTCGCGGAGCAGGTCGCCGTCGAGTCCATCCAGGGTGATCAGGTGCCGGAGCCCGCCGCGGGCGTCGAACTGGGAAAAAGGCTGCATGGGTTCGTCCTGGGTGTTCGCGCGTTACGCGGTGCGTGCCGCCAGCCACTGCCGGAGCAGGACACACGCCGCCTCCATGTCGATGTCCTCGCGGCGGATCCGGCGGCGGAGCGTACCCGCGCGGCGCCGCTGCCTGAGCGACTCCTCGGCCTCGCGTGACGAGAGCCGCTCGTCGACCGCCACCACCTCGAGCCCGTGACGGGAGCGCAGGGCCTGCGCGAAGCGCAGGGCCGGCTCGGTCAGGTCGCCGGGGCTGCCGTCCATATTATAAGGAACGCCGACCACCGCGAGGCCGGGCCGCCACCCGGCGATGCACCGATCCAGTGCGTCCCAGTCCGGCCGTCCGTCCGTGGCACGCAGCGTCAGCAACGGCTCGGCGGTCGAGGTGACGACGTTGCCGACGGCGACGCCGATGCGCCGCAGGCCGTAGTCGAAGCCGAGGACCGTGGGCGGTCGCGGGCCGGTCACGGCTCAGGCGCGGCCGGACAGGTGGCTGATGCGCGAGAGGTCCACGCCGAGCAGCCGGGCAGCGGAATTCCAGCGTTGCTCGAACGGCACCTTGAACACGATGCTGTCGTCGCAGGGGGCCGTCAGCCAGGAGTTCTGGCGCACCTCGTCCTCGAGCTGGCCTGCGTCCCAGCCGGCGTAGCCCAGCGCCATGCTCGCCTCGGCCGGGCCCTCGCCGCGGGCCATCGACTCGAGGATGTCCCGGGAGGTCGTGACGTGGAGCGTGTCCGAGACCTCGAGCGTCGAGTCCCAGGTCCGGCCCGTCGGCCGGTGCAGGACGAAGCCGCGGTCCGGCTGCACCGGCCCGCCGCGAAGCACGGGCAGATCGGCGAGGCGCGGGTCGCCCTTCGGCAGCGACAGCTGGTCGAGCACCTCGCCGAGGCGCATGTCTAGCGGGCGGTTGAGGACGATGCCGAGGGCGCCGTGCTCCGAATGGTCGCAGATCAGCGTGACCGTCTGCGAGAAATTGGGGTCCGCCAGCGACGGCATGGCGATGAGCAGCTGGTTCGTCAGGTAACGAGGATCAGCCATGGCCATAGTATCGGCGCGCGCCGCCCCCGGGACAAGAACGGCGGCCGCGCCCGCGCGATCAGCGCGTGCCGGCGGGCAACCCGACGCTCGATCCGGTGAGCTGGCCGCCGACGAACTGCCACTCGTAGGCGAAGCGCAGCGCGTCATGGCGCGAGGCGAGCTCCGGCGAGAAGGGTTCGAAGGGCGCAGCCAGGCGCAGGATGTCGATGGCAGCCTGGTCCAGCTCGGCGTGGCCGCTGGAGCGGCGCACGCGCACTTCGCTCAGCCGCCCGTCGGACGCCAGTGCGACCTCGAGCACCGGATTGCCGCTCATGTCACGGCGACGGGCCTCGTTCGGGAAGTTCAGCGTGCCGACGCGCTCCACCTTGCTCTTCCAGGCGTCGAGGTACACGGCGACATCCGACCGTCGCGTGCTCGGGGTGACCAGGAGTTCGCGCCGCGCGGCGCCCTTGAGGCTCAGCTCCGGGTCGTCCTCGCTCGAGGGCAGCGATGTCGGCGTACCGGCGAGCAGCTGTTGCGGCGCGCCCGGAACCCGGGTCGCCGACTCCTCTGAGTCGGCGGCGAAGTGCAGGCGCGCCGAGGCCCGGGTGGAGGCGACCGCCTCGGACTCGCCGCCGGCCAGGCCCAGCGTGGCGTCCTGCAAGCCGGCGCCGTCCATCTGGCCCGGCTGGTCGACCGGCGCGTTCGAGGAGGTCGGGACCTGCGAGCGAGCGGAGGCCTCGCGGTTGCCCGCGCCCTGCTGCGTCCGCTGCGCAAGGTAGCGCGCTTCCTCGTTCTTCAGCGACTCGGGCAAGGCCTCGCTGACGAGCAGGACCTCGAGCGTCGGTACGGCACCCCGCGAGTCGGGGCTGGGTGCGGCGAAGGAGATACCGAGGATCAGGATCAGGTGGAACAGGCCGGCGAGGACGAGCATCACCGTCAGCCGGTCCTCGACCGACGTACTCTCGACGGAGAAATCTGCTTCGGCCATTCGCCAGATTATACGGTCGCCGGAGGTCGCGATCTGTCAGCGCCGAGGCCGCACGACCGGCGGTCAGCTGCGCCCGAGCCGGCGCAGGATCGCGTCGATCAGCCGGCCGGCGATGTCGGTCTTGAATTGCTTGTTCAGCTCGCGGATCCCCGTCGGGCTCGTCACGTTGATCTCCGTGACGAAGCCGCCGATGACGTCGAGGCCGACGAACATCATGCCCCGTTCGCGGAGCACCGGCCCTATCCGCGAGCACAGCCACCGGTCGCGGGCATTGAGGGGGCGGCCCACGCCCTGCGCGCCGGCCGCCAGGTTGCCGCGATTGTCGCCGGCAGCCGGGATGCGGGCGAGGGCGTATTCGACCGGCTCGCCGTCGATCAACAGCACGCGCGAGTCGCCCGTCTCGACGATGTCGGGGATGTAGCGCTGCACGATTGCGTAGCGCTGACCGTATTCGGTCAGCGTCTCGAACACAACGTTGGCGTTCTTGTCGCCGGCGTCGAGGACGAAGATGGAGCGGCCACCCATGCCATAGAGCGGCTTGCAGACGACGCGGCCGTGTTCGGCCATGAAGGCCGCCATCCCCGCCATGTCGCGGGTAATCAGCGTGGGGGCGCAGCACTCCGGGAACCAGGCCGTGAACACCTTCTCGTTCATGTCCCGCAGGCCCTGGGGACGGTTGACCACGAGCGTCCCGGCGGCCTCGGCCCTTTCGAGCAGGTAGGTCGTGTAGATGTACTCGGTGTCGAAAGGAGGGTCCTTGCGCATCAGGACCGCGTCCATGCCCGACAGCGGGGTCGTCACCGCTTCGCCCAGGCCGTACCAGTCGCGCAGGTCGTCGCGAACCGTCACGGGCCGGAGCCTGGCCATCGCGATGCCGTCCCGCACCCAGAGGTCCCGCTGCTCGAAGTAGTGCAGCTCGATGCCCCGGGCCTGGGCGGCGAGCATCATGGCGAGCGTCGAGTCCTTGGCCGGGTTGATCGAGGCCATGGGATCCATGAGCACGGCAAGCCGTGGACGTTCGGCCATTACTTGGGTCTCCGGGCTGGTGATTTGGCCGGAATGTGACGCGCGTCGACCCCGGCGGGGGATGCGACATAGTACACCTATCAGCGGGTCAGACCGTCCCTCCGGCGGGTGCTACCGCGTGGCGGGGCGGGTCCCGATATGTTAAAAAGTTGCTGCTCCGGTGACAGGCCCCAGGGCTTGCGCAGGCGTGGCGGGCGATGACCCGGCCGGGATGCCGCCGGGGCCGGAGGTATACAGATGGAAAGCGCAGCTGCCGTCGACACGGCAACCCGTCTCCAGGGGCTCAAGGTACTCGTCATTGACGACAGCAAGACCATCCGCCGCACGGCGGAGACCCTGCTGCAGAAGGAAGGCTGTGAGGTCTTCACGGCCGTGGACGGCTTCGACGCCCTGTCCAAGATCGCCGACCACCAGCCGGACGTCGTGTTCGTGGACATCATGATGCCGCGGCTCGACGGCTACCAGACCTGCTCCCTCATCAAGCACAACAAGGTGTTCCGCTCGATTCCGGTCATCATGCTGTCCAGCAAGGACGGGCTCTTTGACCGGGCCCGCGGCCGGATCGTCGGTTCGGAGCACTACCTGACTAAGCCGTTCACCCGCGACGAGCTGCTCTCGGCCATCGAGCAGCATGTCAACCGCTGACGGCCGGACCCGGAGAAGACCATGGCGCTGATCCTGATAGTCGACGACTCGCCGACCGAGGTCTTCCAGATGACCAAGGCGCTCGAGCAGGCCGGATTCCGCATCGAGGTGGCCGCCGACGGCGCCGAGGCGATCCGCAAGGCCCGGGAAATGCATCCCGACCTGATCTTCATGGACATTGTGATGCCGGGCATGGACGGGTTCCGGGCGACGCGCACGCTCGCCAACGATCCCGCCACGCGCTCGATCCCGGTGATCATGGTGTCGAGCAAGAGCGCGGAAAGCGACCGCGTCTGGGGCATGCGCCAGGGTGCGGTGGATTTTCTGGTGAAGCCGGTGACGCCGGCCCAGCTCCGGGAGAAGGCACAGGCGGCGTTGCTGGCGGACTGAGGAATGCAGCCCGCAGCAAGCCTGAAGTCGCTCCGGGACCGGCCGTTCGAACTGCTGCTCGAACTCGAGCGACGGGCCAAGGCGGCGGCGGCGGGCGCGCGGGACGCAGCGGCCGGCAAGACCTGGATAGGGGTCGCATTCCGCATAGGCGGCGAGACGTTTCTCGTGGCCCGGGACGAGACCCGGGAGATCATGGGCGTGCCGGCTCCGCTGACGCGGGTTCCCGGGTCGCGCGAGTGGATTCGCGGGCTTGCCAACGTGCGGGGCCAGTTATTGCCCGTCATCGACCTGAAGCAGTACCTGGGCAGCGGCGCGACCCAGCCGGGCCGCAACACCCGGGTGATCGTGGTGAACCACCGCGAGATTCCGGCCGGGCTGATCGTGGACGAGGTCCTCGGGTTCCGCCGGTTCGGCGATCAGGAGTTCCATCCTGAGCCGCCGCCAACGGTCATACGCTGCGAGCGCTACATGGTCGGCTCCTTTCGTCGGGGCACCGAGGGGTGGCCCGTGTTCAGCCTGAAAAAACTGGTCGAGAGCCCCGCGTTCCTGCAGGGATCGACATGAAGCCGGAGCGACACCGGGGGAAGCACGGACATGCGTGACAAGCGAGACAAGCAGCGGGCCGCGCAGTCGCTGCCGCTGCTCCTGGGCAGCGGGCTGGTGCTGCTCGCGCTGGCCGCGGCACTGCTCGTGCTGTCGGGGCGGCTGCAGGCGCAGGAGAAGGCTTACCAGCGCCACGTGGCCGAGCTGACGCGCATCTCCGCGTCGCTCCCCGGAGTCGTGCCCGGCGCAGCTGGCGGTGACGACAAGGCGCTCGCCAGGCTCGCCGAGGCCCGGACGGCGCTGGCCGCGCTGCTCGAGGACGTCGAGGCGGGCCGCGCGTCCTTCGAGGCGCTGTCGAGCCCGAGTGCGCGCCGGCTCGGCGACGATCCTGCCTGGCCCGCCCTGCTCGAGCGGGCCGACGCGGTGCTCGCCGGCCGCGCGACGGCCGCCGAGCTCAGGACCTGGGCCGGCGAGGCCCGCGGCGCCCTCGGTCGCGTGCTGGCGGCGACCGGCAACGCGGTCTCGGCGCCCGGCGGCGCTGCAGCACTGCGTTCCCTGCCCCAGTTCGAGGCGGCCGCGCAGCGGGCGAGCGAGGACCTGCAGTCGCTCGCGGGCGGCAGTGGCTCGATGGCGGCGACGGCCAGCCGGATCGCGCAGAGTTCGGCCGAGCTGGGCCGCTTCCTGGCGGGCCTTGCCGGCGAGGACAGCGGTGCAGGCGTCGCGCCGCTGACGGGCGAGGCGGCGAACCGCCTGGCCGAGGCACGCGCGGCCTTCGCGGAGTACGACGAGCAGCTCCGTGGCGCGCTCGCCCGCGCGAACAGCATGGCTGGCGTGCAGCGCAAGGCCGCGGAACTCGTCAGCGCCAGCGAGTCTGCCTACCAGAGGGCCACCAGGCTCGCCGACTCGACCACGGCGGCCGACATACTCGCGGGTCCCTACCCGGCGCTGGCGCTGGTCGCACTGGCCATGTCGGTGCTGGCACTCGCGCTGTTCGCCTGGATCTCCGCCGCGGGGCTGCGCCGGCACACTGAGCAGCAGGCGCGCCAGAGCCAGCGCAACCAGGAAGCCATCATGCGGCTGCTCGATGAAATGTCGAGCCTCGCGGACGGCGACCTGACGGTGCAGGCAACGGTCACCGACGACATCACCGGCGCCATCGCGGACGCGATCAACTACGCCATCGAGGCCTTGAGGGAACTGGTGGTGACGATCAACGACACCGCCGTCCAGCTCGACTCGGCGGCCCGGCAAACCCAGGCGGCTGCCGGTCATCTTGCGAAGGCGAGCGTGGCGCAGTCGCGCCAGGTCGCCGCGGCGACTGACGCCGTGGGCGCGATGGCGACCTCCATCGAGGAGGTGTCCAGCAACGCTGACCGCTGCTCCGACGTCGCCCGCCACGCGGTCGACGTGTCGCACAAGGGCGCCAGCGCCGTACGCCGGACGATCGACGGCATGAACGCCATCCGCGAGAACATCCAGGACACGTCGAAGCGCATCAAGCGGCTGGGCGAGAGCTCCCAGGAGATAGGCAACATCGTCGAGCTGATCAACGACATCGCCGAGCAGACGAACATCCTCGCGCTGAACGCGTCGATCCAGGCCTCGATGGCTGGCGAGGCGGGGCGCGGCTTCGCCGTGGTCGCAGACGAGGTACAGCGTCTGGCGGAACGCGCCGGCCACGCGACGCGGCAGATCGAGGTGCTGGTGCGCACCATCCAGAGCGACACCAACGAGGCGGTCGTCTCGATGGAGCGCACGACCACCGACGTGGTCGGCGGCGCGCTACTCGCGGAGAACGCAGGCGCCGCCCTCGGCGAGATCGAGGACGTCTCGAACCAGATCGCCCAGCTCGTCCAGAACATCTCGGGCAGCGCGCGCCAGCAGGCCGCGACGTCGGCACACATCTCGCGCACCATGCAGGTTCTGCGCGAGATCAGCCAGCAGACCGCCGACAACACCAGCGCGACGTCGAGCGCGATCGGGCGTCTGGCCGACCTGTCGGCGCTGCTGCGCAAGTCGGTCACGGGGTTCCGCCTGCCGCAGGACGTGCCGAGGCCCGCGACCCAGCGCAGGGCCGGGTCGGCCGGCGGCACCGCGCCAGTGCCCACTCCCGAGCCGCCGGCCAGACGCGCCGGGGCAGGAGGCTGACGAGACGTGGTCGGGATGCAGGAAGCCAACGCACAGGCGCTGCACGTCGTCGCCCACGAGCTGACGACGACGCTCAACGACGCGCGGACGGCGCTCGAGGTGTCGCTGGAGCGGCCGGGCGACCCGGCGCCGCTGGCAGCGATCAGCGAACTGCTGCGGCAGTCACGCGGCGTACTGCGTGTCGTCGAGGTCTACGGAGGCGCGCTGCTCGCCGAGGAGATGGAGCATACGGCGCGGTTCCTCGCGCGCGGCGCCGACGCCAGGCAGCACGCCGAGGGCCTCGACGCGCTGATGCGCGCTGTCGTGCAGCTGCCCGCCTACCTGGAGCGCGTGCTCGGCGGCGGTCGCGACCTCGCGCTGGTGCTGCTGCCTTTGCTGAATGACCTGCGCGCGGTCCGTGGCGCGCCGCTGCTGTCCGAGGGCACGCTGCTCTCGCTCAACCTGACCTCCGAGCAGCAGCCCCTGTCGCGGGCAGCTGCCTACGACGAGCCGGCGTTGACGGTGCCGCAATGGGCCCGGCGGCTGAGGCCGCGCTTCCAGGTCGCGTTGCTGGGCCTGATCCGTGGCGAGCCGGCCGGGCCGCACCTCGCGGCCCTGGCGGACGTCGCCGAGAAGATCGAGGCTGTCGCGAGCACGGGGCCGCTGTTCCAGCTCTGGTGGGTCGCCGGTGCGGTGATCGAGGGCTTGAGGTCCGGCGGGATCCACGACAGCGCCTCGATCAAGCGGCTGCTCGGGCAGGCCGATCGCGAGCTGCGCCGGCTCTATGAGCTCGGCGAGGAGCCGTACTCGAAGGCGCCGCCGCTCGATCTGCTGAACAACCTGCTTTTCTACGTCGCGCGCTGCACGACCGACGGCCCGCGCGTGGCCGCGGTGCGCGCCTCGTTCCGGCTCCGGGAACTGCTGCCGGCCGACGAGGCCATCGAGCAGGAACAGGAGTCGCTGTCGGGGCCGTCCATCAAGCTGATGCATACGGTGGCTGCGGCGATCAAGGAGGACCTCGGCCGGGTCAAGGATGCACTCGACCTGTTCACGCGCAAGGGCGGTCAGCCAGAGGAGCTGGTGCCCCAGGTCGAGCTGCTCAAGAAGATCAGCGACACACTGGCGGTACTCGGGCTCGGCTCGCTGCGCGAGCGGGTCCTGGCGGAGCTCGGCCGGCTGTCGGCGCTGGTCGCGCGCACCGCGCCGGCCGACCGGGATGCGCTGATCGGCGTGGCTGCAGCGCTCATCACCGTCGAGGACAGCCTCGACGACTCGCTCGTGCAGCTCATCATGCCGCCGGGCGCGCCCCTCGCCGGCGTGATCCAGGATCCGGAGTTCCGGCAGGTGGCCGAGGCAGTCCTGCGGGAGTGCGGTGTGAACCTTGCCCGCATCAAGGAACTGGTCGCACAGGCCCTCGAACCCGGCGCCGACGTGACCGGCATCGACGCCGTGCCGATGCTCACGCGCGGCGTCACTGCCGGCCTGCTGATGCTCGGCAAGACCCGCGCCATGGAGGTCATGGAGCGCACGGGCCAGCGCATCGCCGCGATCCTGCGGCCCGGAACGGACCGCCCGCTCCCGCGGGTCATGGACCGGCTCGCCGATGCAGTCGTCAGCATCGAGTACTACATGGAGACGCTCCAGGCCGGCCGCGGCGACGCCTGGTACATGCTCGACAACGCCGAGCGCTGTCTCGCGTCGGTCGACGCGCGGCTTGAACCCGCTGCCGGGACTCCCGCCGTGGGCGCCGTCACGACGCCGGCGCCGGTCGCTGCGCCCGTCGCGCCACCTGCCATCGTGCCGTCCGCGGCACCCGCGCCAGCGCAGCCCGAGCCGACGGTCACCTTCCTGCGGCCGGCGGAAGCTGCCGGCGTCCGTGTCTTCGACTCGGCACCCGCGGAAGCCGTGGCGCCTCCGGCCGTCACCGCGGCGCCCCCGGCCGAGCAGTTGCCTGCGGATGCGCTCGACGCCGAGATGCTCGACGTCTTCATCGAGGAGGCGCGCGAGGAACTCGAGGCGATCGACCGCCTGTTCCCGCTCTGGGCCGAGAACCCGGCCGACCGCGAATCGCTGACGCGCGTGCGGCGCGCCTTTCACACCCTCAAGGGCAGCGGCCGCATGGTCGGCGCGATGGGTCTCGGCGAATTCGCCTGGTCGGTGGAGAACCTGCTCAATCGCGTGATCGACGGCACGCTTGGCAGGACGCGGGACGTGATGGGCGTGCTGCGGCACGCCGTCGCCACGCTGCCCGGGCTCATCGACGCTGTCGAACGTCACGAGCCCCTGTCGCCGGAGACCGGCGACTTCGTTGCGCGCGTACAGGAGGTCGCTGCGGGCGAGGCGCCGAGGCTGCGGACTGGCCTGGTGCCGCCAAAGCAGCGCTACGAACCGACGATGATGGTGGGCACGCTCGACGAGGCGACCATGGCACGCATGCTCTCGCGCGTGCCGCCGCTCGAGGCACGCGTCGCGGATGGCGGGTGGCGGGCGCCGCCCGGGGCGGCGATCCCTGTGCCGCCACCGGCCGAAGGGGAAGTCGTCCCCACGATGCTGCTGAAGCCGTCGCCGGCCGAGGTGAAGACTGGACCGGCGATCGAGCCGGGAGTGCCGCCAGTCATGACGCCCGAGGTTGCTGCGGAGGCCGCGCCGGAGGCCGAGGCCTGGGCCGAGCCCGAGGAGGTCGCCGAGGCCGAGGCCGTGGCGGAGACCCGGTTGGAGCACGTCTTCGAGGCCGAGCCGTTCGCGGCCATGGATCCTTCCTTGCAGGACATCTTCCGCAAGGAGGTCCAGGTCCATCTGGACGTCGTCCGCGACTTCCTGCGCAAGGCCTGGGTGACCCCGGGCCCGCACCACGTCACCGAGGAACTCTACCGGGCCTGCCACACACTGCGTGGCGCCTCGCGTACGGCGGAGTCGCACGAGAGCATCCGGCTCGCGGACCCGCTGCACCGCTGGCTGCGCCGCCTTTTCGACTACGACCGCCCCCTGGCCGACGACGCGCTGGCCGCGCTGGCCGACGCCGTGGCGGCGTTCGAGGATGTGGTGGACGAGCCGGCCGAGGGATCCGGCGCGCCGCTCAGCCTCGACGAGGTGATCGCCCGGATTTCTGCGCTCGACCTCGCCCTCGAGCAGTCCATCGCCGCGCAGCAGGCTGAGCCGTCGGCGCCACCGCCGGTCGTCGAGGCACCCCCGGAGCCGGAACCCGTGGCGGCAGAAGCGCCTGAACCAGAGCCGCTCGAGCTCGAGCGGCTCATCGCTGCGACGGTCGTCGAGCCGGTCGCGCCGCACGGCGTGCCGGGTGCGGGCTTCGACCGCCTGCTCCCGCCTGGCACCGACGCGGACCGCGTCCCGGGCGAGATTCCGTATCTCGTGACGCCGGCCGAGGCCGCGCCCGCGCCGCCGCAAGAGGCGGCGATCGAGGCCCCCGCGGAGGAAGCAGGGCCGCCGCGCCCGGAGGAACTGCGCCTGCCGTCCGTCATCGCCGAGGTCGCGCGCGCCGAAATGTGGCAGCCCGAGCCTGCGCAGGTGGCCGAGGTCCCGCAAGCGCTGGCGCCGGAGGTCCCGGCGGTGTCGGAGCCGCCGGCGATCCTCGAGCCCGAGGCGCGGCCTGCGGCGGAGCCCCCCCCGCTGCCGCTGGAGAGGACAGAGGGCGCCGTCGAGGCGCCGCCGCCGGCGCCCGAGGAGCCGGCCCGGATGGCACCGCCTGCCGCCCACGAAAGGGCCGCTCCGCCGGAGCGGCCGCCGGTTGAGGTCGCCGCGGGCCCAGAGGTCGACTACGACGCGGATATCGCCGCCATCTTCAGCGAGGAGGCGACGGAGCTGCTCGAAGCGGCGGATGGCGCACTCGGTGCGCTGCGCGCACAGCGGGGCAGCCGTGAACGCGTGGTCGAGCTGCAGCGGGTGCTGCACACGATCAAGGGCGGGGCGCGGATGGCGGGCATTCGCGCCATGGGCGACCTCAGCCACGAGCTCGAGTCGCTGCTCATCCAGGTCGGCGGCGGCGCCGTGCCGCTCGAGGGCCGCACTTTCGAGGTGCTCCAGGCGAGCCTCGACGAACTCAACCGCATGCGCGACTTCGTGAATGCGGGCCGCCGCGTGAACCCGGCCAGGGACCTGGTCACCCGCATCCAGCTGGTCGCCCGCGGTGCCACGCCGGAGCCGGTCGTGGAGCAGCCCGAGGTGGTCGCGCCTGCGCCCGAGCCGGTGCCTGTCGCGGAAGCTGCGGCCGGGTCGGTGGCCGAGGCTGCGGCGGAGTCCGTGGCAGAGGCTGCGGCAGAGGCTGAGGCTGCGGCAGAGGCTACGGCAGAGGCTGAGGCAGAGGCTGAGGCAGAGGAAACAGCCGAGCCTGCCGAAGCCGGTGCACGGGAGCCGGAGGAGGCCGAACCGGCGGCGGAGGCGCCCGCGCAGGTCGTGCTGCCCGGCCGCGAGACGCCGGCGGACCGCGCGGAGATGGCGCGCGTCGACGCCGACCTGCTCGACGCCATGCTGAACAACGCCGGCGAGGTCAGCATCTACCGCGCCAGGCTCGAGCAGCAGCTGTCGTCCATCGACTTCAACCTCGCCGAGCTGTCGCGTGTCGTGCAGCGCCTCAAGGACCAGCTGCGCAAGCTCGAGATCGAGACCGAGGCGCAGATCCTGCACAGGCACGTCGACCAGGCACCGCGCCGCATGGACTTCGACCCGCTCGAGCTCGACCGCTACTCGGCGATCCAGCAGTACTCACGGGCCCTTGGCGAGACCGCCTCGGACGTTGCGAGCATCCAGGGGCTGCTCGGCAACCTGACGCGCGAGGCGCAGAACCTGCTGACGCAGCAGGGCCGCCTCGTTTCCGACCTGCAGGAAGGCCTGATGCGTACGCGCATGGTCCCGTTCCAGCGGCACGCGCATCGGCTCACGCGCATCGTCAGGCAGGCTGCCGCCGAGCTCGGCAAGCGTGCTGACCTCACGGTGACCGGTGCAGCCGGTGAGCTCGATCGCCAGGTGCTCGACCGCATGCTGCCGCCGCTCGAGCACCTCGTGCGCAATGCGGTGGTCCATGGCATCGAGCCCCCGGCCGAGCGCCTGCAGCGCGGCAAGGCGGAGACCGGCCACATCGAGCTGACGCTCAGGCGCGAGGGTTCCGAGGTCGTGATCACCGTCGCCGACGATGGCGCGGGCATCAACTTGCGGGCGGTCCGCGAGAAGGCAGCCGCCCTCGGCATCATCCCGCCCAAGCACGAGCTTTCGGACGAGCAGGCGATGCAGCTGATCCTGGAGCCGGGCTTTACGACCGCCGGCCGCCTGACCCAGTCGGCGGGCCGCGGGGTCGGCATGGACGTGGTGGCGACCGAGGTCAAGAAGCTCGGCGGCGCGCTGTTCATCGATTCCGAGGAGGGTCGCGGAGCCCGCTTCACGGTGCGACTGCCGTTCACGCTCGCCATCAGCCAGGCGCTGGTGGTGCGTGCCGGTGAGGAATTCTTCGCCCTGCCGCTGCCCACGATCGAGGGCGTCGTCCGCGTGCCGGTGGCCGAGGTCCAGCGGCAGCTGGCGGGCGAGTCGGCGGGCTTCGAGTACGGCGGCCAGCTGTACCGGTTCCAGCACCTGTCGTCCTTCGTCGGCAACGAGCCGGTGCCGCCCGCTGAGCGCGAGCCGGCCGTGCCCGTCATCCTCGTGCGCGCGGGCGAGCACTCCACCGGCATCGTCACGGACGAGCTGGTCGGCAGCCGGGAGATCGTGGTCAAGACGGTCGGCCCGCAGATCTCCGGCATCCGCGGCATTTCCGGCGCCACCATCCTGGGCGACGGGCGGATCTGCATCATCCTGGACGTCGGCGCCCTGGTGCGGTCCGACTGGCGCGTGCGTGTGCCGCCGGAGCGCGTCTCGCGCCCGCGTGCCGACGAGCGCGTGTTCGCGCTGGTCGTGGATGACTCCATCACGGTCCGCCGAGTGACGCAGAGGCTGCTGGAGCGCAATGGCATGCGCGTCATGACCGCCAAGGACGGCCTCGACGCGATCGGCATCCTGCAGGACCACGTCCCCGACGTCATCCTGCTCGACATCGAGATGCCGCGCATGGACGGTTACGAGGTCGCCTCGCACGTCCGCAACGACCCACGCCTCGCCGACGTGCCGATTGTCATGATCACCTCGCGCGTCGGCGAGAAGCACCGCGCGCGGGCGATCGAGCTCGGCGTCAACGACTACCTCGGCAAGCCCTACCAGGAGACGCAGCTGCTGCAGGCGCTCGAGCCGCTGCTGCAGCGCAGGCGCGCCTCATGACGGCCGAGGATCTCTACGGACTGCTCGTCCCGCTGCTCGGCGAGCGCCTGCTGGTGCCACGCGCCTGCGTGGCAGAGGTCACCGGCATGCAGGCGCTGCAGGAGATGCCTGGCGCGCCGCCCTGGTACCTGGGCATCACGCCGTGGAACAGCCGCAGCATCCCGGTAATCTCCTTCGAGGGCGCCTGCGGGCAGCGCATCCCCGCGATCGCCGGCCGCACGCGCATCGTGGTGTTCACCTGCCTCGGCCAGAAGCTGCCCGCAGGGCACTTCGGCATCATCACCCAGGGGTTCCCGCAGCTGGTCCGCGTCAGTTCGACGGTGATCGTGCCGGACAACTCAAGGGTCTTCGCGGAGCGCGTGCCCGTGCTCTGCCAGGTGCGGATGGTGAACGAGCTGCCGCTGGTACCCGACCTCGACCGCCTCGAGGAAATGATCGCTGACGAGACGACGGTCACCGCCTGAGGCGGCCGGCGGTCAAGCGAGTTGCAGGCGCTCGCACACGCGCTGCCAGGCCTCGGGCGACAGGGCCTTGAGGGCCCGCGGCGCCGATCCGAGCACTTCCCGCTCCTTCAGCCAGGCCAGCGTGACGTAGCGCTCGAGACGGCCGAGCATGGTTGCGTCGATCAGCATCGCGGGCCCGTCGTTCAGCCGCGAGAGGATCCCGGCCAGCGTGTAGCCGGGGCGCAACGCGTTGAGCGCGAGCACCTCTTCGAGCGCGTCGCAGGTGAGGACGCGCTCGACGCGGGCGATCGCGGTCAGCGATGCAGACGCCGGCTTGCGTGCCGCGCGTCCGTGGAAGAAGAGCAGCAGGTCACCCGGTGCCGGCCGCCGGGCCGTGGCCGGCAGCATCACCTGCTTGCGCACCGGGCTGCCGAGGGTCTGCGGCCGGCTGTCGCGGCCGACGGCGAACAGCTGGGCCTGCGCCACGCCGGACATTTCCGGCAACAGGCGATCGTGGGCGTCGGCGTCGAGAGGCAGCACCCACGCGGCCTGGTCGCCGGTCAACTGCGGCGCGAGCGGCTCGGCCGCGTGGCGCAGCTGCTCGCGCCCGAGGGCGTCACGCCCGGCGGGCTCGAAGCCGAGGTCGCCGAGCAGGCGCAGGGCCAACTCCTCGTGCGGCGGCAGCAGCGCTGCAAGCGGCGTCCCGCGGCGCCGCGCCATCGCGAGCGCGGCGGCGACGATCGGCTCGAAGACCCGGGCGCCGCGTGCCGCCTCGCAGGCAGCGAGGGCGACCAGCTCGAGCCCGTCGCCCTGGGGCCCCGTCTCGACCACGCCGAGGGCCAGCGGCTCGTCATTGCTGAAAGATGCCAGCACGCGGCCACGGCCGCAGGCCAGGCGGTCGCCCAGGTAGGGGTCGAAGGGCTCGCACTCGTTGCGGATCAACTCGCCGAGCGGGCCGGGCCCGGCTGCAGTGCGCGGGTCGACCTCCCGCAGCAGGATCGTCGCGTCGCCGCCGCCGAGCGCCTCGAGCCAGTGGAGCGCGTCCGCCGGCGTCAGGACCCGCGCGGCGAGCCCGGCCCGGGCCGCCAGGCCGTGGATCCTGCCGTCGAGTGCGACGAGGTGGTCGGCCGTGCGAGCGTGCAGCGCACCAAGCAGCTTGAGGCTGGCGAGGTTCGCCTCGCTGCAGGCCTCGCCAAACAGGGCGCCGGCATCGCGGGGGCTCGGCGCGGCCAGCGCGTCGAGCTTGACGATAGGCTCGAACCGGAACAGGTCCACGCGGCGTCGCACGACGTCGGGGTCGCGCGCCGCCTCGGCCCAGGCCTGACGCTCGACGCACAGCGTGATGCCGAGCGCGGCGCAGTGCTGGGAGATCCGGAAGAGGGTGTCGGCGTGGACTTCCGAACCAGGGCCGACGCAGAGATAGGGGTCGAGGAGCAGACGCGTGCGGCAGTCCACGGGATCGGGCCGCCGGCGAACGGAGTTGAACAGTTCGAGCACGATGCGCTTTTGCTCCCCCCGCGGAGAGTCCCGCGCGGCGCGCATATGTTAATCAATCGTGGTCGGGTGCCGCCACAGCGAATAGCAGGTCAGCGCAGGTCTCCCGCTGACGACTGCAGCACCGCCAGGGCCACCAGCGCGGCGGTCTCGGTGCGCAGGATGCGAGGGCCGAGCGACCTCGGTTCGTAGCCGGACGCAATCGCCGAGGCGCGCTCCGCCCCGGTGAGGCCGCCCTCGGGGCCGATGAGCACGGCGACGGCGCTCGAGGGAGGCGCCACTGTCCGCAACGGCTGCGGCGCGGCCGGTGCCAGCAGCACGCGGCACGCCGGCGCGTCCGGCGCGGCCAGCCACTCCTCCAGGGTCCTCGGCGCGTCGATCACGGGCAGGCGCGACCTGCCGCATTGCTCGCAGGCCGCGATGGCGACGGCGCGCCAGTGATCCAGCTTGCGCCCGCCCTGGTCGCCGGCGAGCCTGACCACGCTGCGCTCGGTGAGCAGCGGAACGATCCGCGACACGCCGAGTTCGGTCGCCTTCTGGATCACGAGGTCCATGCGCTCGCCGCGGGCGACGCCCTGGGCCAGGGTCAGCTCGAGGGGCGAGTCTGGCAGGCCTGTCGTGGACGAGGCGACCTCGACCTCGACCTGGTCGCCGCGCAGGGTCGAGACGGTGCCCGCATAGTCCCGGCCGTCGCCGTTGAAGAGGACCAGTGGGTCGCCGGCCCGCAGGCGCAGCACGCGGGAGACATGCGCCGCCGCCGCCCCCTCGAGTCGCGCCGTGGTTCCGGCCCGCAGCGGCCCCGGCACGTAGATGCGGATCAGGCGCATGCGAGGTCGATTCCCCTGGCAGTGACCTCGGCGAGCAGCAGGATCTCGTCCTCGCCGACGACATAGGGCGGCATCCAGTAGACGACCGGGCCGAGCGGCCGCAGCAGCACGCCCCGCGACAGGGCGTACTCGTGGAGCCGCAGGCCGCGGCGCTCCCGCCAGTCGAACCTCGTGCCGGTCGCGCGGTCGCGGACCAGCTCGATCGCCAGAATCATCCCGGCCTGGCGGACCTCGGCCACGTTCGGGTGGTCTGCGAGCGGGGCCGCAGCCTCGGCCATCCGCGCCGCCAGCGCGCGGTTGCGTTCGACCACCCGGTCGGACTCGAAGATGTCGAGCGTCGCGAGCGCCGCGGTGCAGGCCAGCGGGTTGCCGGTGTAGCTGTGCGAGTGCAGGAACGCCGTCATCTTCGTGTAGTCGTCGTAGAACGCGCCGTAGACGTCCTCGGTGGTCACGACGACCGACAGCGGCAGGTAGCCGCCGGTGAGCCCCTTGGACAGGCAGACGAAGTCCGGGCGTATCCCGGCCTGCTCGCAGGCGAAGAGGGTGCCGGTGCGTCCGAAGCCGACTGCGATCTCGTCGGCGATCAGGTGCACGCCGTGGCGGTCGCAGGCCTCGCGCAGCAGCGAGAGGTATACCGGGTGGTACATGCGCATGCCGCCCGCGCACTGCACCAGCGGCTCGACGATGACCGCGGCGACCTCGTCCGCATGCTCGGCGAGTGCCGCCTCCATGAGGGCAAACATGCGCCGCGTGTGCGCCTCCCATGACTCGCCGGGTTCGCGCAGGTGGCAGTCCGGCGAAGGCACGGTGATGACGTCCATCAGCAGCGGCCGGTACACGTCCTTGAACAGCTCCACGTCGCCGACGGCGAGCGCGCCGAGCGTCTCGCCGTGGTAGCTGTTGCCGAGCGTAATGAAGCGCCGCTTGCGCGGCCGGCCCCGGTTGAGCCAGTAGTGGAAGCTCATCTTGACGGCGACTTCCACCGCGGAGGAGCCGTTGTCCGCATAGAAGCAGCGTGTCAGGCCGGCCGGCAGCAGTCGCGTGAGCCGCTCGGACAGCTCGAGGACCGGCTCGTGCGTGAAGCCGGCGAGGATCACGTGCTCGAGCCGCTCGAGCTGGGCGCGCAGGGCAGCGTTGATGCGCGGATTGGCGTGGCCGAACAGGTTGACCCACCAGGAGCTGATCGCGTCGAGGTACCGGCGTCCGTCGAAGTCGTAGAGCCAGGGCCCTTCCCCGCGTGCGACCGGGATGACCGGCAGCCGCTCGTGGTCCTTCATCTGGGTGCAGGGATGCCAGACGACCCGCAGGTCGCGGCTGGCGATGTCGATGTTGCGGCGGCCGTCGGGCATGGCGCGATGTCTCCGTCCTGGGCGGATTCTAGGGCCTGCTGACGCCTGCCGCGTGGCTGCGACCGAGGGCGATTTCTCACCGGGCAGGCGCGGGCGCGCCCCTGCCCCGGCACGCGCCCCCCGCCGGGAAGCGATAAGCTTGGGCTCATGCGTGACGTGCTGCGGCGGGCCGACGACCAGCTCCGGGTGGACCGGCGGACCGGGCTGCTCGAGCGCGTGTCCTACGTGCCCTCGCCGAACTGCGACGACCGGCCCGCAGGCTGCGTCCCGGAACTCGTCGTCGTCCACGGGATCAGCCTGCCGCCCGGCGAGTACGGCGGCCCCTGGATCGAGCGGCTGTTCACCAACGACCTGCCCGCGGCGGCGCACCCGTATTTCGCAACTATCGAAGGGCTCCAGGTCTCGGCCCACGCCCTGGTCCGCCGCAACGGCGGCGTCGTGCAGTTCGTGCCCTTCCACCTGCGCGCCTGGCACGCCGGGGAGTCCGCCTGGCGCGGCCGCACGCGCTGTAACGACTTCTCGATCGGCATCGAACTCGAAGGTAGCGACGATGTCGCCTACGAGGAGGCCCAGTACGCGTCGCTGGCCGGTCTGCTGGCGGCGCTGCTCGACGCCTACCCCGGCCTGCGCCCGGATGCCATCGTGGGCCACTCCGACATCGCGCCTGGCCGCAAGACAGACCCGGGTCCCGCGTTCGAATGGCCGCGCCTGCACACGCTGCTGCGCCAGCGCCTCGCCCTGCCGCGCGACGGGGCGCTGGCATGACGCTGCTGGCGTTGCTCCTGGCCCTGCTGATCGAACGGCTGGCCACACGGCTGCTGCACCTGCGCGAGACCGACTGGTTCGACGGCTATTCCCGCCGGGCGGTGAAGCTGGGCGATGCCGTCCAGGGACCGGCCAGGGCCCTGCGCTGCGGCCTGCTCGTTCTCTTGCCGGTTCTGCCCGTGGCCGCCGTCGCCGGCTGGCTGGCCTGGGACGGCTGGGGTGGCGGGTGGCTGGCGTTGCTGTTCGCGGCGCTCGCGCTGGTGCTTTCTCTCGGCCCGCGCGACCTCGCGGACGAGGTCCGCGACTACATCGATCGCGAGACCGGCGGCGACGCCGCCGGTGCCGCGGAGGCCGCGCGGACCCTGATCGAGCACGACGCTGCGCAGCGGCGCGAGCGTCGCGTGGCCGCCGTCGAGGATGCGATCTTCATCCAGGCCAACAACCGGGTGTTCGGCGTGCTGTTCTGGTTCGTGGTGCTGGGACCGGCGGGACTCGGGCCGGCCGCGGCCTTCCTGTTCCGGGTCAGCGACCTGCTGCGACGGCAAGCGATCGCCGCGGCCGGGCCCGCGGGTGCCGCCGCCGGTCCCGGTTGCTTCGAGAGGCTGCACTTCATGCTCGCCTGGGCGCCCGCCCGGCTGCTCGCGCTCAGCTACGCGCTGGCCGGCAGCTTCGAGGAGGCGCGGCAGGGCTGGCGTGCGCGCTACGCCCACCTGCCCGCGCACATGCTCGAGCGCAACGACTGGCTGCTGCTTCACGTCGGCCGTGCTGCCCTCGGCCCCGCCACCGGTGCCACGGAAGGGCCCGCCGGCCCGGCGGTGGCGGCGCTGAGGCTCGTGCGCCGCGCGCTGTTGTTCTGGCTCACGATCATCGCCTGCCTGTCGCTGGCGGCGTGGATCGCTTGAGCCGTCTCGTCGTCGCGCTGGCCGCCTGCGCACTGGCGCTGGCGGTGGCGGATGCCGCGGACGGCGCCCGGCCGCGGATCGTCAGTCTGGCCCCGCACATCACCGAGTTGCTGTTCGCGGCGGGCGCCGGGGCCCAGGTAGTCGGAGCGACCGAGTACAGCGACTTTCCGGCAGAGGCGCGCGCCCTGCCGCGCATCGGCAACGCCTTCCGGTTCGACTACGAGCGCATCGTCGCGCTCCGGCCCGACTTCGCCGTCGCCTGGCGGACCGGTACGCCCGCTGAGGTGGTCGTGCGCCTCGAGGCCCTCGGGGTCCGGGTGATCACGGTGCCCGTGCAGTCGCTCGAGGACATCGGCACGGCGATCGAGGAGCTCGGACGGCTGGCTGGCACCGGGCGCGAGGCGACGGAGGCGGCGGCGCGGTTCCGCCGCGAGCTGGCGGCCACCGCCGCGAACTACGCGGGCCGCGCGCCGGTCCGCGTGTTCGTCGAGCTCGACCACCGGCCGCTCTTCACCGTCACGGGCCGCCACCTGATCAGCGAGATGGTCGCGCTCTGCGGCGGGGTGAACGTGTTTGCGTCGCTGCCGGGGCTGGCCCCGAGCGTGGACCTCGAGGCCGTCGTGGCCGCGGCCCCGGAGGCGATCCTCTACACGGGCCCCGACGCCGACCCCGCCCGCGAGTGGCGCGGACGGAACGAGATCCCGGCCGTGCGCCGTGGCGAGGTGCTGCGGGTGCCCGCCGACCTCGTGTCCCGCGCGACGCCACGCGCGGCGTCGGGCATGCGCGCGGTCTGCGAGGCGATCGAGAGCGTCCGGGCCCGGCGCGCGGTGGCGACGCATTGAAGGGCGGGAGGATTGCGGCCATGATGCGCGCGGCTGCCGCTGCGGCTTGGAGGAGTCGATGAACAGCCTGCGCCGGAACCCCTGGACCATCGCCTTCATCGGGCTGCTGATCCTGATGGTGACGAACGGGCTGACCGCGACCGCGATCTCGGTCTTCGACGAGTCGCTGATCCGCGAGTTTGGCTGGTCACGCGGCGACCTCAAGTTCCGCGACTTCCTCAACTTCGCCGTCGTGGCGCTGTTCGCCCCGCTCGGCGGGCTGCTGCTCGACCGCTTCGGCGCCCGCCGCCTGCTGATGGTCGGCTGCGTCGTGCTGGCGTGCGCCTACTACGCCTACAGCCGGCTCCAGGGCCTGACGCAGATGTACGCCATCCACATCGCGTTTGCGGCGACCCTGCTGACTGCGGGGACGATGGTCGTCATCGTGCTGGTCTCCAGCTGGTTCGTCGGGAAGCGGGGGCTCGCGATCGGCATTGCGCTGCTGGGCACCAGCGCCGGCTCGTTCGTGCTGCCGCCCCTGAATGCGGAACTGATTGCCCGCATTGGCTGGCGCGAGACCTTCGCGCTGGAGGCGCTGTTCCCGCTGGTGATCCTGGTGATCGTCGCGCTGATCGTACGGGACTCGCCGGCAGAGCTGGGCCTGCGCCCGGTCGGCGTGGACGCCGGCGGCCCGGACCCGCGCAGCGTGGGACTCGAGTTCGGCCAGGCCGTGCGCACGCGCAGCTTCTGGGCGATCGGGCTGTCAGGCTTCCTGATCTACTACTCGATCCTCGCGCTGTTCAATCACATGTTCCTGCACATGCGGGACCTCGGCTACGAGCCGCGCGTGGCCGCCTCGGCGCTCGCGCTGCTGTCCTTCGTCGCCATGCTGTCGAAGCTCGGCAGCGGCTGGCTGGCGGATCGGCTCGACCGCCACCGCGTGTTCATGGGCTGCCTCGGGGTCATGCTCGCGGGCGTGGCCTGCCTCGCGACACTGCGCGGCGGCGCCTGGGTGTGGACCTCGATCGTGCTCATTGCCGCCGGCTGGGGCGGGCTGTTCACGCTCTACAACATGCTGACGGTGAGCAACTTCGGCCTGAAGTCGATCGGCAAGATCAACGGTTCGATCAGTTCCCTCGAGTCCTTCGGTGGCGGCCTCGGCATCTGGCTGACCGGCAAGTTCTTCGACATGTACGGCAGCTACCAGGTGCCGTTCCTGGTGCTGCTCGGCTGCGTGCTCATCGGACTCGTGATCGGCACGCAGATCAGGAGCGAGCTGCCCGAGGAGCGGCTGCGTCGCCTCGGCGTCGCGGCCGGCGCGTCCACGCCCGCGCGGTGAGGTTGCAGGCACGCTGTCCGGAACCATCACACCGTCCGGACAGGCGAAGTGGCGCCTGCCGGCGCAGTGGCGCGAGGTCAGCCCGCGGACCGCTCGTGCTTCCAGAGCACCTCCTGCCCCGTCTCGTGACGGGCCAGGACCCGCGCGAGCACGAACAGCAGGTCGGAGAGCCGGTTCAGGTAGCGCATGGGCTCCGGTGCGACGCCCTCGTGGGTCGCGAGCGCCCAGCCGCGGCGCTCCGCGCGGCGCGCAATGGTGCGCGCGAGGTGGCAGGCGGCCGCAGCCTGCCCGCCGCCCGGCAGGATGAACTCCTTGAGGGGCGGCAGCGTGGCGTTGAAGGACTCGATCGACTGCTCGAGCCGCTCGACATGCCGGTCGAAGATCGCCCGGTGGCCGGGGATGCACAGCTCGCCGCCGAGGTCGAACAGGTCGTGCTGGACCTGGACGAGGATGTCCCGTACGCCGGCCGGGACTCCGGGCACCGCCAGTACCATGCCGACGGCACTGTTGCACTCGTCGACGGTTCCGTAGGCCTCGACGCGCGCGCAGTCTTTCGGGACGCGGGTGCCGTCGCCGAGCCCCGTCGTGCCCTCGTCGCCGGTGCGCGTGAAGATCCTCGACAGTCGGTTGCCCATGATGGCGGTCCTCAGCGGAAGTCGTGGCGCAGCGAGATGAACAGGCTGCGATCCATCGTGTTGTAGCCACGCGCCAGCTCGTACTGCGTGTCCAGCAGGTTCTCGAGCCGCGCCGCCAGGGTCCAGCTGCGCGGCAGCGATACCCTTGCCGAGACGTTGGCCAGTACGTAGCCCTCCAGGTGCACCGGCTCGGGGAAGCCGAAGTCCTCGCGGTCGCCCGCGGCCAGCACGTCCACGGCTACCTCGTGCGGCCCGAACTGCCGGGCAAGGGCGAACGTGAGGTTCGCGCGCGCACGCCGCAGCAACAGCGTGTCTGTCTCGAGGTCGCGCGGGTCCTGCAGCGTCGCGGCCGCGCGTGCGAACCATGGGCCGCCCGAAAACTCCCACGCGGCCTCGATCCCGGTGATCCGCGCCTGCTCGACGTTGCCATTCTCGCCCTCGTAGGTCGTGTAGTCGGTGATCACGTACTGGATCAGGTCGTCGATGTCGTTGCGGAACACCACCAGGGACAGCTGGTGGCCGGTCCCGACCCGGTGCCGGAGGCCGACCTCGATCGATTGCGACGATTCCGGCTCGAGCGCCGGGTTGCCGCCGAAGCCGTAACGGTCGGTGGCATCGGGGGCGCGGAAGGCGGTGCCCGCGGCCAGCCACAGCGCGCTGGCCCCGCCGAGCGCGAGGCCATACTCCGCGTTCCAGGTCAGGTGCCCGCCGAAGGAATCGTGGTCGGTGTAGCCTGCGGCGAGCAGCAGGCGGTGCGGCCCGAGGCTCGCCTGATCCTGCACGTAGAAGAGCCGGGTTGCAGTATGCGTGTCGAAGCCCAGCCCGTAGGACTCGGACTCGGCGTCCTCGTCCTGCAGCAGCATGCCGGCGGTGAGCTCGTGGTGCTCGCCGACCGCGACGTCGTTCTGCCAGTCGAGCTGCCAGCGGCGCGTGCGCAGGAAGTCCGGCGACTGGTTCTGGCCGATGTCGTCCGTCGCGTGGCCGACCAGCAGCCTGCTGCGCCAGTTCCTGGCCGGCTCGATGGCCGCCTCGAGCGAGAAGGCCGAGTTGA
>Ga0316622_100000489_pt1 | contig 23032 bp, 23 predicted proteins | sample OWC_Aug_OW2_C1_D_FD_207646 | JGI IMG/M metagenome (GOLD analysis project Ga0316622, IMG submission 207646) | Wetland soil microbial communities from Old Woman Creek delta, Ohio, United States - OWC_Aug_OW2_C1_D5_C | ecosystem: Environmental > Terrestrial > Soil > Wetlands | place: USA: Ohio... | reverse complement strand
AGGCAGTGCTCGAGAAGCTCGACCTCCACGACGCTGTCGCGCTTGGCCAGACCGATCCGGTCGCAGAACTCGCGGATCGCCTCCGGCGTGAAGCCCCGCCGCCTGAGCCCCGCGATCGTCGGCATCCGCGGGTCGTCCCAGCCGCGGACGTGGCCCCCCGTGACGAGGTGGAGGAGCTTCCGCTTCGAGAGGAGCGTGTAGGTGAGGTTGAGCCGGGCGAACTCGATCTGCCGGGGGCGGTCCGGGAGGTCGAGGGCCTCGAGGCACCAGTCATAGAGGGGGCGGTGGTCCTCGAACTCGAGCGTGCAGAGCGAGTGGGTGATCCCCTCGATCCAGTCCGAGATCGCGTGGGCGTAGTCGTACATCGGGTAGATGCACCAGGCGTCGCCCGTCCGGTGGTGCGTCGCCTTCCGGATCCGGAAGAGGGCCGGGTCGCGCAGGTTGATGTTGGGCGAGGCCATGTCGATCTTCGCCCGGAGGGTCCGCGACCCGTCCGGGAACTCGCCGGCGCGCATCCGCCGGAAGAGGTCGAGACTCTCGTCCGCGGAGCGGTCCCGGAAGGGGCTGTTCTTCCCGGGCTCGGTCAGCGTGCCGCGCGTCTTCCGGACCTCCTCGGCCGAGAGATCGCAGACGAACGCCTTCCCGGTCCGGATCAGGGACTCGCCGAACTCGTAGAGCTTTCCGAAGTAGTCGGAGGCGTAGAAGAGGCCGTTCCAGTCGAAGCCGAGCCAGCGGACGTCCTCCTCGATCGACTCGACGTACTCGACGTCCTCCTTCAGGGGGTTCGTGTCGTCGAAGCGGAGGTTGCAGGTGCCGCCGTACTCCTTCGCGACGCCGAAGTTGAGGCAGATCGACTTGGCGTGTCCGATGTGGAGGTAGCCGTTCGGCTCGGGGGGGAAGCGGGTGGCGACCTTTCCCCCATGCTTCCCGGTCCGGCGGTCCTCGTCGAGGATCTCGCGGATGAAGTCCTTGCCGGGGGCGGGCGGGGCGGGGCTCTGCGCTCGGGCGTCGTCCATGGGTCTCCTCAGAAGGTCGGGGAGGGGCTCTCGATCCGGTCGGCCAAGGCGAGGAGCCGCCGCCGGGTCGTCTCCTCCCCGAGGACGTCCATCAGCTCGAAGAGCGGAGGGGAGGCGAGGGAGCCGGTGAGGGCGAGCCGCGCCGGCTGCGCGAGGTCGCCGAGCTTCATCTTCCGCTCCTCCGCGAGATGGCGGGCCGTCTCCTCGAGTGGGGCGTGGGCGAAGGGCCGGACGGCCGAGAGCCGCTCGGCCAGAGTCCGGAGGAGCGGCGCGGCCTCGGGCTTCCCGAACTTCTTCAGGCCGGCGGGGTCGAAGGCGGCCGGGTCGTCGCCGTAGATCGCGAGGGCCGAGGCCAGCTCCCGGAGAGTTCGGGCGCGCGACCGGTGGAGCGCCACGGCCCGCCCGAGGGTCGAAGGGTCGCAGGCCGGAAGGCCGAACGGCGACAGACGGGCGAGAAGCTCCCCGGGCGGAAGCTCCCCCAGGTACTGGCCGTTCAGCCAGAGGAGCTTCTCGTGGTCGAAGCGGGAGGGGGAGGGGCCGATCCGCTCGAGGGAGAAGAGGCCGGACATCTCCTCGGCGGTCATCTTCTCCCGGTCCTCGCCCGGGGACCAGCCGAGAAGGGCGAGGAAGTTGAAGAGCGCCCCGGGAAGGAACCCCTGCTCCCGGAACTCCTCGACTCCCGCCGCTCCGTGCCGCTTCGACAGCTTCTTTCCGTCTGGGCCGAGGATCATCCCGAGATGGGCGAAGACGGGGACGGGAGTGCCGAGGGCGCGGAAGAGGGCGACGTGCTTCGGCGTGTTGGGGAGGTGGTCGACGCCGCGGATGACGTGCGTGATCCCCATGGCGACGTCGTCCACGACGACGCTGAAGTGGTAGAGCGGGTGGCCGTCGGAGCGGAGGAGGACGAAGTCGTCGAGCGAGCCGGCCGGAAACTCCGCGCGCCCCTGGACGACGTCCTCCACGACGATCGGCTCCTCCGGCATCCTCAGGCGGAGGACGAACCTCTCCCCGGCGGCGGCCCGGCGGTCCGACTCCTCGCGGGAGATCGACCGCCCTGTCCCCGAGTAGCGGAAGGCCGTCCCGGCCGCCTCGGCGGCCTTCTTCTCCGCCTCGAGCTGCTCGGGAGTCTCGAAGGCGCGGTAGGCCTTCCCCTCGGCGAGAAGGCGGTCGGCCGCCTCGCGGTAGAGGTGCTGTCGCTCGCTCTGGAAGAAGGGGCCCTCGTCCCACGTCAGGCCGAGCCAGGTCATCGCGTCCTGGATCTGCTCGGTCAGTTCCTTCCGGCTCCGCTCGACGTCCGTGTCCTCGATCCGGAGAATGAAGGTGCCCCCGTGCCGCCGGGCGAAAAGCCAGTTGTAGAGGGCCGTCCGTGCGCCGCCGACGTGGAGCGAGCCCGTCGGGGACGGGGCGAACCGGACGCGGGGCGTCGTCATGGCGGCGGGATGTTACGGCATCCCCGTATCATCGCCGCCCCATGCCGACGACGGACGACCGTCCCCGGGCCCTCGCCGCCGACGCCGTCCTGGCCGGCGTCACGGTGATCTGGGGCTCCACCTTCGTCGCCAACCGGATCGTCGTCACGGGGGAGACGCCGCCGCTCCTGTTTCTCCTTCTCCGCTTCTCGCTTGCCGGCGTCGTCCTCCTCCTTCTCGCGCGCGGCCGGCCCCGGACCAAGGGCCTTCTCGCGGACAGCCTCGCGGTGGGCGGGCTGACCGCCATCGGAATCGGCTTCCAACTGGCCGGCCAGGTCTACACGACCGCTTCGAAAGCGGCCTTCATCACGGGGCTCTCGGTGCCGCTCACGGCCCCGGTCGCCTGGCTCGTGACGCGGAAGAGGCCGTCGGCGGAGAATCTCGCGGGCCTGGCGATCGCCACGGCCGGCTTCGCCGTCATGGCCTGGCCCCGTGAGTTCTCGGGTGTCAACAGCGGCGACCTCCTCGTTCTCGTGACCGCCTTCGCCTACGCCTACGTCGTCGTGCGGCTCTCGGAGGCGGGCGGCCGGCACGACGTGCGGCGGTTCGCCGCGGGGCAGATCGCCTGCGCGGCGGGGACGACTCTCCTTCTCCGTCTCGCCATGCAGCCGTTTCTCGGCCGGACGGAGGCCGTCTTCCGGGCGGAAGCGCGGCCCCTCGTCGTCGATGCGAAGTTCCTCGTCCTGCTCCTCTGGATGTCGCTCGCGGCCACGGTCGTCACCTTCCTCCTGATGACGTGGGCGCAGGCGCGGATGTCGGCCACGCACGCGGCCGTGATCTACGCCCTCGAGCCGGTCTTCGCGGCAATCCTCGCCGCGCTTCTCCTCGGTGAGCGGCTCACCGGGCGCGAGCTGGGAGGCGGGGCCCTCGTTCTCGCCGGAATCCTCGTCTCGGAGCTGCCGCTCTCGCGAAAGTAGCCGCTACTCCAGACCGAAGGTGAGGGTGTAGCCGGCACCTCCCCGGACGACGACCATCACGACGCTGCTCCGCCCGAAGCTGGCCTCGAAGACGCGATTCAGGTCCTCGAGCGCGGTGATCCGCTCGTTGTTGACGCTGTAGAGGCGGTCGCCCGGCTCGATTCCTCTCCGGTCGGCGGCCGAGCCGGCGACGACCGAGGTGACGACGGCGCCGTTCCGGTCGGTCCGGACGGAGACGCCGATCTCCCGCCGGAGGATCGTCAGGCCGAGGTCCTCCGGGGCGCGGGACGGCGTCAGCCGGGCCGTCCGCTCGCGTCCGTCGCGGCGGACCTCGACGGCGAGCGTTCTTCCGGGGCCGGCGGACGTCACGGCCGTGTCGAAGTCCTCGCGGGAGTCGACCCGCTTCCCGTCCACGGCGGTGATGACGTCGTCGGGCGCCAGGCCGGCCCGCTCGGCGGGGGAGTTCGGGTAGACGGAGCGGACCCGGAGCCCCTTGCCGCGGGCGGAGGGACGGTCGTCGTCCGTGACGGTCCGGCCGCGGAGGCCGACCCAGACCGGCTTCACCTCTCCGAAGCGGAGGAGCTCGTCGGCGATCCGGCGGGCCCGCTCGACGGGGATGGCGAAACCGATCGTGTTCGCACCCCCGACGATGGCCGTGTTGATTCCGATCAGGTCGCCGAGGATGTTCGCGAGCGCCCCCCCCGAGTTCCCGGGGTTGATGGCGGCGTCCGTCTGGATGAAGTCCGTGTAGGTCCGCCCCGTCTCTCCGCGCACGGTCCGCTGAACCGCCGAGACGATCCCGGTCGTCACGGTGTTCGAGAGACCGAACGGGTTTCCGACCGCCACGACGGGTTCGCCGATCAGGAGGTCGCCCGTCGACCCGAGCCGGGCGGCCCGGAGACCCTTTGCGCTGACCGTGAGGACGGCGAGGTCGTTGTCGGCGTCGGCTCCCTTCACCTCGGCCTCGAGCTCCTTCCCGTCGGCGGTCGTCACGAGGATTCGCGAGGCGCCCTGCACGACATGGTCGTTCGTGATGACCGTTCCCGAGGAGTCGATGACGACTCCCGAGCCGAGCGACTCGGTCCGGTAGCCCCGGTCGCGCCGCGACGGAAGACCCCATGAGAAGAACTGCTCGAGGGGGTCGGACCGCCTGCGGACGATCCGCTCGGCCGAGATGTTCACGACGGCCGGCCCGATTCGCTCGACGGCGCGGACGACCGGCGTCCGGCGCTCGTCGGACGGCGGAGGCGCCGCGCCCTTCGCCTGGGAGAGGGCGGTGAAGGCGGCCGGGACGTGCAGGAGGCCCGCGAGCGTTGCGGCCGCGGCCATGCGCGATCGGGTTGACAAGCGATATCGTTGCATTAGACTAATTCTGAAATGACCGATATGGATTTTCAAGTATTATGAATCACCGTCAGGCCAAGGCCGTCGAAGCCCTCGTCGAGCTGGAGCACCGGAGCGGAGAGACGACCGCGACGGAGCTGGCCCGCGCCCTGTCGCTCTCGCGGGACTCGGTCCACCAGCTCCTCCTGCCGCTGGTCCGGAGCGGGTGGATCGCTGCGGGGCGCGGCCGGACGGGGGGCTACCGGGTGACGCCGGCGGCGGCGAAGGCATCGGTGCTCGAGGTCGTCTCGGTCTTCTCGCACCGGGGAGCGGGGGCGGGAGGACGGGACGTGCCGGGCTGGGTCCGCCGGCTGGGCGAGCGGGCGGACGAGTCGTACCGGCGCGTCCTCGCGTCGATCACGATCGGGGAGGTCGCGGGCGCCGTCCGGGCGGAGCGCGACGCCCTGTCGTGGGTCATCTGAGCGGCCCGGAGAGGCCGCGGCGGCACGAAGGAGGTCGTTCATGAGGATCGCCTCGGATGTCACGAAGCTGATCGGAAACACGCCGCTCGTGAGGCTCAACCGGGTCGCTTCGGGGGTGGCCCCCGGCGCGACCGTGGCAGCGAAGCTGGAGTTCTTCAATCCGGCCCACTCCGTCAAGGACCGGATCGGCGTGGCGATGATCGATGCGCTGGAAAAGGCCGGGAAGATCCAGCCGGGAAAGACCGTTCTCGTCGAGCCCACCTCCGGGAACACGGGGATCGCCCTCGCCTTCGTCGCGGCCGCCCGGAAGTACCGCCTCGTCCTGACGATGCCCGAGACGATGTCCGTCGAGCGCCGGAAGGTGCTGAGGCTCCTCGGCGCCGAAGTCGTCCTCACACCGGGCCCGCTGGGGATGAAGGGGGCGATCGCGAAGGCGAACGAGATCGTCGCGGAGCACGGGCCGAACGCCGTCATCCCGCAGCAGTTCGAGAACCCGGCGAATCCGGCCATCCACGAGGCGACGACGGCCGTCGAGCTCTGGAACGACACGGACGGGACGATGGACGTCTTCGTGGCGGGCGTCGGGACGGGGGGGACGATCACGGGCGTCGGGCGGTACTGGAAGCCGCGGCGTCCCGGCCTTCGGATCGTCGCGGTCGAGCCGGTCCACTCGCCGGTCCTGGCCGGCGGCGCACCCGGGCCCCACAAGATCCAGGGGATCGGCGCCGGGTTCGTCCCCGCGAACCTGGACACGAAGTTCGTCGACGAGGTCGCGGGCGTCTCGAACGACCAGGCCTTCGCGATGGCGCGCCGCCTCGCCCGCGAGGAGGGAATCCTCGCGGGCATCTCGTCCGGCGCCGCCGCCCACGCGGCGGTCGAGGTCGCGAAGCGCCCGGAGAGCGCCGGGAAGCTGATCGTCTTCATCGTCCCGTCGACCTCCGAGCGCTACATCTCGACGGACCTCTTCAAGGAGGAAGAGCTCGGGGGGACCGCCGCGATCTGAGGCCGGCTACTTCTTCTTCGCCTCGATGGCGGGCTTCGAGGCGCTGGCCTCGATCCGGATCTGCTTCGGCTTGGTCTCCTCGCGCTTGGGCAGGTCGACGGTCAGGACGCCGTTCGAGAAGGTCGCGCCGATCTTGTCCCCGTCGACGCCGGCGGGGATGGCGAAGGAACGGACGAACTTCCCGTAGCTCCGCTCCACGCGGTGGTAGTTCTCGTCGCCGGTCTCCTTCTCGAACTTCCGCTCTCCCTCGATCGTCAGGACGCCGTCCTCGAACCGGAGAGCGATCTGCTTCTCCTCGAAGCCGGGGAGCTCGGCCTTCAACGTGATCTTGTCCTTGGTCTCGTAGATGTCGACCGGGGGCGCCCACGTGCCGGTGAAGAGCTCCTCCTCGTTCCGGGCGCGGGCGAGGGTGCCCTCGAAGACCCGGTTCATCCGGTCCTGCAGGGCGGCGAGCTCACGAAAGGGGTCGTTCCAGCGGATGATGGCCATGGTCTACCTCCTGGGTTTTCGCGCCGTCGCCGGCGCGGGGTCAGCGGTTGCGGGGGCCGGCGCCTCGTCGCTCCGGAAGGAGAGCCGGCCGTTCGATAGGTCCAGCGTCACGGAGGCGCCCTCGCCGATCTCCCCGGCGAGGAGCTTCGTCGCGAGCTGGTCCTGGACGAGCTTCTGAAGATTGCGCTTCAGGGGACGGGCGCCGTAGACGGGATCGTAGGACTCGCGGGCGAGGAACGTCCGCGCCGGCTCGCTCCAGTTTAGGCGGACGCCGCGGGTCGCGACGATCTCCGCGACGCGCCGGAGCTGGAGGTCGACGATCTTCTCGACGTCGGCGAGGGAGAGCCGGTGGAAGACGACGATGTCGTCGATCCGGTTCAGGAACTCGGGGCGGAAGCGGGCGCGAAGCGCCTCCTCGAGGAGCTTCTTCTCCTCGGCGGGGGACCGGGACGCCTCGTCCTCTCTCCCGGAGATGAGCTCGCCCCCGGCGTTCGACGTCATGATGACGACCGTGTTCTTGAAGTCGACGGCGCGCCCCTTCCCGTCGGTCAGGCGGCCGTCGTCGAGGACCTGGAGGAGCGTCGACCAGACGTCGGGATGCGCCTTCTCGACCTCGTCGAAGAGGACGACGGACCAGGGGCGGCGGCGGACCGCCTCGGTCAGCTGTCCCCCCTCCTCGTGGCCGACGTATCCCGGCGGGGCGCCGATCATCCGGGAGATGGAGTGCTTCTCCTGGTACTCGGACATGTCGAGGCGGACCATCGCATTCTCGTCGTCGAAGAGGAACTCGGCGAGCGCCCGCGCGAGCTCCGTCTTCCCGACGCCCGTGGGTCCGAGGAAGAGGAACGAGCCGACCGGGCGTTTCGGGTCTTTCATGCCGGCCCGGGCGCGCCGGACGGCGTTCGCCACGGCCTCCACGGCCTCTTCCTGGCCGACGACGCGGCGCCTCAGGCGCTCGTCCATCTTCAGGAGCTTCTGCGTCTCCCCCTCGACCATCTTCGACACGGGAATGCCGGTCCATTTCGAGACGATCTGGGCGATGTCCTCCTCGTCCACCTTCTCGCGAAGGACGGCGCCCCCCTTCTGGAGCTCCTCGAGGCGGGCCGAGGCGGCGTCGAGGTCCTTCTGGAGCTTCAGGAGCGTCCCGTAGCGGAGCTCGGCGGCCCGGCTCAGGTCCCCCTTGCGCTGGGCCTGCTCGGCGGCCACCTTCGTCTCGTCGACCGTCTTCTTGAGGGCGCGGATGGACGCCAGGGCGTCCTTCTCCGACGTCCAGCGCGCTTTCATCGCGCCGGAGCGCTCCTTCAGCTCGGCCAGGTTCTTCTCGAGCGCTTTGAGGCGCTCCCGGGCGGGACGCGCGTCGTCCTTCTCCAGCGCCTTCTTCTCGATCTCGGCCTGGAGGATCTTCCGCTCCACCTCGTCGATCTCGGTCGGGAGCGAGTCGATCTCCATCTTCAGCTTCGAGGACGCCTCGTCCACGAGGTCGATGGCCTTGTCGGGAAGGAAGCGGTCGGAGATGTACCGGTCCGAGAGCGTGGCCGCCGCGACGAGGGCCGCGTCCGTGATCTTCACGCCGTGGTGCAGCTCGTACCGTTCCGCGAGGCCCCGCAGAATCGCGATCGTGTCCTCCACCGAGGGCTCGCCGACGAGGACCGGCTGGAACCGGCGCTCGAGGGCGGGGTCCTTCTCGATGTGTTTGCGGTATTCGCCGATCGTCGTCGCACCGATCGCGCGGAGCTCGCCCCGTGCGAGGGCCGGCTTCAACATGTTCCCGGCGTCCATCGCCCCTTCGGCCGCGCCCGCCCCGATGAGCGTGTGGAGCTCGTCGATGAAGAGGACGACCTTCCCCTCGGACTCCTCGACTTCCTTCAGGACGGCCTTGAGGCGCTCCTCGAACTCGCCACGGAACTTCGCGCCGGCCACCATCGCGCCGAGGTCGAGTGCGACGACGCGTTTGTCCTTCAGCGTCTCGGGGACATCCCCGGCCACGATGCGGCGGGCGAGCCCTTCGACGATGGCCGTTTTGCCGACGCCCGGATCCCCGATCAGGACCGGGTTGTTCTTCGTTCGCCGGGTGAGGACCTGCATGATCCGGCGGATCTCGTCGTCGCGCCCGATGACGGGGTCGAGCTTCCCGCGGCGGGCCAGCTCGGTCAGGTCGCGCGCGTACCGCTTGAGCGCCTGGTACTTCTCCTCGGAGGCCGGGTCAGTCACCCGGGCCGAGCCGCGGACCTCCTTGAGGGCCGAGAGAAGCGAGGCTTCGGAGAGGCCGTGCTTCGCGAAGAGCTTCGCGGCCGGCGACTTCCCGTCGCGGAGGAGCGCGAGGAAGAGATGCTCGGCCGCGACGTAGTCGTCCCGGAACTCGCGGGCGATCTTCTCGGCGAGGTCCACGAGCTTCACGAGGGGCGGCGAGAGCCGCGGCTCGTGCCCGTCACCCGTGACACGGGGGAGCTTCTCGAGCGCGGCGTGGAGATCAGCGGCGAGGGCGGGTGCGGAGACGCCGATCCGTTCGAGAAGAGCCGGAACGGTCCCCCCCTCCTGCTCGACGAGTGCCAGAGCGAGATGCTCGGAGGTCAGCTCGGGATGCCCTTCCTCCCGGGCCAGCTGGGCCGCCCGCTGGAGACCTTCCTGCGCCTTCAGGGTGAACCGGTCGAGGTTCATACGCCGATAATCTAGGATCTTATGTTGTTGTTGTCAAGTAGATTTCTACAGTTACGATGTAGATTATTGCAAACATAAGTAATACAATGACTTGAGAAGCAGCTACTTTTGGTTTTTCGAGATTCTATTGTCATCCAACCCGGCTTCTTTGAACCCCTTGGCGCGCAGCAGACAGGAATCGCACGAGCCGCACGGGCTTCCGTCCGCTCGCGGGTCGTAGCAGGAGGACGTCAGGGAGACGTCGAGGGCCAGGGACCGGGCGAGGCGGACGATCCCGCCCTTCGTCATCCGGAGAAGCGGTGCGCGGATCGAAACCGTTCGTCCCTCGGCTCCCGCCTTCGTCCCGAGGCGCGCGACGCGCTCGAAGGCGCGGAGGAACGACGGACGGCAGTCGGGGTAGCCGGAGTAGTCGATGGCATTCGCCCCGATGACGATCTCCGTCGCGCGGGTCGTCTCGGCGAGGGCGAGAGCGAAGGAGAGGAAGAGCGTGTTCCGTGCCGGGACGTACGTGACGGGGATCGCCGAGCGCCCGAGCTTCTCCTTCGGGACCGGGACGGAGGAGTCCGTCAGGGCCGAGCCGCCGATCGCGCCGAGACCGGGGACACGGAAGACGCGGTGCGAGGCGACGCGGTACCGCCGGGCGAGCCGCCGTGCGGCGCGGAGCTCCACGCGATGCCGCTGCCCGTAGTCGAAGGAGACCGCGTGGACCGTCCAGCCCCAGCGCGAGAGAAGGGCCAGGCACGTCCCGCTGTCGAGGCCTCCCGAGAGGAGAAGGACGGCCGTTCGCCTTCCGCGGACGGGCGGCTTCGGGATCGGAGGAGGTCTCCGGCCTTTCATCGTCCCGGCACGTCGCCCCAGAGGAGCTTGTGGATCTGGAGGCTCAGGCGGAGGCGTCTCTTCGAATCGCGCACCCACTCGGCCACCTCGGCGGCGACCTGCGACCGGCCTCCCTCGAAGACCGGCGAGATCAGAACCGCGTGGCGCTCGTCGAGGGCGTGGCGCGCGACGAGGTCGACCGCCCAGTCGAAGTCCCGCCGGTCGGCCACGACGAACTTCAACTCGTCGCGCGGCCCGAGAAGAGCGAGATTCCCGAGGTCGTTCGAGGCCCCCATCCCCGACCCCGGGCACTTGAGGTCGATGATCTTCACGACACGCGGGTCGACGCGGGAGACCGGAACGTGTCCTCCGGTCTCGACGAGGACGGTGTACCCGCGGTCGCAGAGAGCCTCGGAGAGCGGGTAGAAACCCTCCTGCTCGAGCGGCTCGCCTCCCGTGATCTCGACGAGAGGCGTTCCCAGGGCCGCGACCCTGGCGATCACCTCGTCGATCCCCAGCTCCGTCCCGCCGGAGAAGGCGTAGGCCGAGTCGCACCAGACGCAGCGGAGCGAGCAACCCGTCAGCCGGACGAACGCCGAGGGGAGCCCGGCCCAGGAGGACTCCCCCTGCAGGCTCCGGAAGATCTCGGTCACGACGACCGTGGACGGCGCGGCGGCGTCCGCCATGGCGGGAGAGTACGACGGCGCGCCGATAATGGCTCCGTGCGGATCCGCCTCGGCCTCGCCTACCTCGGCACCTTCTTCGAGGGGTGGCAGGCGCAGGAAACCGTCCGGGCGGACGGCACGCCCCGGACGGTTCAGGGAGTCCTCGAGAAGGCCCTCTCCGGGCTTCACGGCTCTCCTGTCTCGGTCGTCGGCGCCGGGCGGACCGACTCGGGAGTCCACGCCGACGGGCAGGTCGCCCACGTCGACCTTCCGGCCGACGCGCCGCGGATTCCCCCGGACGGCCTCCGGCGCGGCCTGAACACGCGCCTCCCAGAGGACGTGAGAGTTCTCTCGGCCTCCGCCGCTGAAGACGGCTGGCACGCCCGCTTCTCGGCGTCCGGGAAGGTCTACGTCTACCGCCTCCGACGGGGCGAGTTCCTTCATCCGCACCGGGGCCTCGTCGAGGCGCTCGCGAGGGAGCCGCTGGACGTCGGGGCGATGCGCGAGGCGGCCCGGCACCTCGTGGGGCGCCGGGACTTCGCTCCTTTCTCGGTGACGGGATCGGAGCCGGCCACGACGGTCCGGACCCTCGTGCGGCTCGACGTGGAGGAGGAGGGGGACCTCCTCGTCATCACGGCGGTGGGAGACGGCTTCCTCCGCGGGATGGTCCGCCGGCTCGTCGGGACGCTCCGCGAGGCGGGGCGGGGACGGACGCCGCCGGAAGAGGCGGCATCCCGCCCGGGACCGACGGCCGAGGCGCGCGGGCTTTCGCTCGCTCGCGTCCTCTACCCGCCCGAGCGCCTCCCCGATCCGGGCGAAGGCGCGCGATAGAATGAAAGATCGGGGTCGACCGGCGGCCGGCGCCCCTTCGACGCGATGATCGACAAGGATCTGCTCGCCGCGCCCGGCACGCCGGAGCGCGTCCTTCTCGACGGGCTCGACCTCGCCCGCCTGCCCCGGCACGTCGCGGTCATCATGGACGGGAACGGGCGGTGGGCGCAGCAGCGCCGGCTCCCGAGAGTCGAGGGGCACCGCGCGGGCATTCACGCCGTTCGTGCGACGGTCGAGACCGCGGCGCGGCTCGAGTTGTCGGCCCTGACGCTCTACGCCTTCTCGACGGAGAACTGGAAGCGGCCGCGCCTCGAAGTCGCGACCCTCATGACGCTCCTCAAGGAATGGCTCTCCCGGGAGCTGGACACCCTGATCCGGAACGACATCCGCTTCCGGGTCGTCGGCCGGATGGAGGGACTCGATCCCTCGGTCGTCCGGGAGCTGAAAAAGGGGCTCGACGCGACGGAGCGATGCGCCGGCATGGTCTTCTCGATCGCCCTCAACTACTCGGGGCGGGCGGAGCTGGCCGACGCCATGCGCGGGATCGCAGCCGACGTCGCCGCCGGGCGTCTCACGCCCGAGGGGATCGACGAGGCCGTCGTCGCCTCGCGCCTCTACACGGCGGGCCTCCCGGACCCGGACCTCCTCATCCGGACGAGCGGTGAGATGCGGATCTCCAACTTTCTCCTCTGGCAGATCGCCTACGCCGAGATCCACGTGACGCCGGTCCTCTGGCCCGACTTCCGCGGCCGGCATTTCCTCGAGGCGATCGCGGACTTCCAGAAGCGCGAGCGCCGCTACGGCGACGTCCGCCCCCCCGAGCCGACGGACACGCCCGCTCTCGCGCCGTCCGCGGTGGCGTCGCGGTGACGGCGCGGCGCCCCGGAGCTCCTCTTTGAGGTTCCAGCGCGAGCTGACGGCGGCGGTCCTCATCCCCGCCGTTCTCGCGATCCTCGTCGCCGCACCCCTCTGGGCGTGGGCGATCCTCGTGACCCTCGCGGCGGGGCTCGCCCTCGTCGAGTTCTACCGGCTCGTCGCGGCGGCGGGGTGGACGGCTCCGAGGGCGGCGGGGCTTCTCGTCTTCGGCGCCATCTGCGCGGCGGCGCACTTCGGCTCGCTCGCCGGTCTCGTCGTCTCCGCGGCGGCCGGGCTGATCCTCCTTCCGACGCTCGTCATGTTCGCCGCGCCGCCGGTCGGCGTCCTCCTCGCCTCGTCGTCGGCCTCGACCTTCGGGACGCTCTACGTCGCGCTCGGCGGGGCCTCGATGATCGCTCTCCGGACGTTCGGGTGGCGTCCCGTCCTCTTCGTTCTCGCCGTCGTCTGGGCGAGCGACTCCGCGGCCTACTACGTCGGACGCCGGTTCGGAAGGCGGAAGCTCGCTCCGGTGGTCAGCCCGAAGAAGACGTTCGAGGGGCTCTGGGGACAGCTCGGCGGGGGGCTCGTCGTCGGGCTTCTCTCGCGCCCGCTTCTCTTTCCGACCGGAAACGCGGCCGGCCTCGCCCTCCTCGGCGTCGCGGCGGCCGGGCTCGCCGTCGTCGGAGACCTGCTCGAGTCGACGTTCAAGCGGAGCTGCGACGTGAAGGACTCGGGGGGGCTCCTCCCGGGCCACGGCGGGTTTCTCGACCGGCTCGATTCCCTTCTCTACGTCTCGCCCGCCGTCCTCGCGGTCGCGCATTTCCTGCCGGAGGTCCTTCCGCGGTGAAGAAGCGGATCGCCCTGATGGGAGCCACCGGCTCGATCGGCGACTCGGCCCTCTCGGTCGTCGGGCACTTCCCGGACCGTTTCGAGATCGTCTCGATGGCGGCGGGATCGCGGATCGACAAGCTCCTTCCCGCCGTCCACGCCCACCGGCCGAAGGTCGTCTCCGTCCGGACGAAGGAGGACGCCGCGCGCCTCCGCGCGGAGTTCCCGGGGCTCTCCGTCGGATGGGGACCACAGGGGCTCGTCGACGTGGCGACCCATCCCGACGCGGACGTCGTCCTCGGCGCCCTCGTCGGCTCGGTCGGACTCCCTTCGTCGTACGCCGCGGCGAAGATGGGAAAGCGGCTCGCCCTCGCGAACAAGGAGACCCTCGTCGTGGCGGGAGAGCTCGTCATGGCGGCCGTGCGGGCCTCCGGGGGCGAGGTGATTCCGGTCGACTCGGAGCACTGCGCCCTCCACCAGGCGCTCCGGTGCGGCGCCCCGGCGGAGGTCTCGAGGCTGATGCTGACCGCCTCGGGTGGCCCCTTCCGGACGCGCCCCCTCGAGACCTTCGGGGCGATCGGCATGGCCGACGCGCTCGCTCATCCCACCTGGCGGATGGGACCGAAGATCACGATCGACTCGGCCACGATGATGAACAAGGGGCTCGAGGTGATCGAGGCGCGCTGGCTCTTTGACGTCCCCGCGGAGCGGATCGAGGTCGTCCTCCACCCGCAGTCGATCGTCCACTCGGTCGTGGAGTTCGTGGACGGCTCGCTCATCGCCCAGATGTCCCCCAACGACATGCGCTTTCCGGTCCTCTACGCGCTCACCTACCCCGACCGGATCGAGACGCCGCTTCCGAGGCTCGACCTTCCCTCGCTCGGGAAGCTGGAGTTCTTCCGGCCGGAAGAGGAGCGGTATCCCGCGCTTTCTCTCGCGTATCACGCCCTCGAGACGGGCGGGTCCGCTCCCGCCGTCCTGAACGCGGCGAACGAGGTGGCCGTCGAGGCCTTCCTCGCCGGGCGCCTCCCGTTCCTCGCCGTCGTCGAGACGGTGGCGCGCGTCCTGGCGCGCCACGCAGCGGCCCCCCTTGGAAGCGTCGAGGAGGCCCTCGAAGTGGACGACTGGGCGCGGAGGGCCGCCCGTGAGATCCTTCCCGGCCTCGAGAGGCCCTCCGCGGCGGGAACCGCGGGCGCTTCCCGGTCGTAGAAGGAGAGCCCGGAGCCCGCATGAACATCCCGATCAACATCCTCGCCCTCGTCTTCGTTCTCTCCGTTCTGATCGTCGTCCACGAGTTCGGGCACTACGCGGTGGCGAAGGCGTTCCGGTTCCCGGTGGAGATCTTCTCCCTCGGCTTCGGCAAGAGGCTCTTCGGGTGGAAGCGGAAGGAGACGGACTACCGGGTCTCCCTGATCCCGCTGGGCGGCTACGTGAAGGTCGTCGGGCTCGGGCCGGACGAGAGCGACGTCGTCGCGGGGCACGAGGCGGCGGCGCCCGTCGGTCCCCGCTGGCAGCGGCTCCTCGTCCTTTTCGCCGGCCCGCTCATGAACCTCGGCCTCGCCCTTCTCCTGACGGCCGCCGCCTTCATGATCGGCATGGAGGTCCTGAAGTACCAGGACGAGGCTCCCCTCGTGAAGTTCGTCGAGCCGGGGAGCCCGGCCGAACGGGCGGGCGTGAAGGTCGACGACCTCGTCGTCACGATCTCCGGCAAGCCGGTCTCCACGTGGCGCGAGGTGGAGATGGACCTCGGCCTCGCCCCGCGGGAGAACATCCCGGTCGGCCTGAAGCGGGACGGCGAGACGGTGCAGGTGACGCTCCGCCCTGAGCCGGACCGGAAGTACGACCTGGGCTACACCGGGCTGAACGCCTTCCTCCCGCCGCTCATCGGGTCGCTCGTGAAGAACTACCCGGGGGAGAAGGCGGGGCTGAAGCCGGGGGACCGGATCCTCTCGGTGGGCGGGCGCGACGTCGCGGGTTACTACGAGATCGTCCGGAAGGTCCGGGAGGCCTCGGCCGGGTTCGACGGCCCGGAAGGGCCGAAGCCGATCGCCTTCGTCGTGGAGCGGGACGGCCAGCGCCTGACGATCGACGTCACGCCGCGGAAGGAGGCCGGGTCGTGGCGGATCGGCTTCTCGCCGAAGTACGAGACGGTCACGAAGCGCCTCGGCTTCTTCCACGCCTTCGGCGCGGCGGCGCGCGAGATCGTCCGCCAGACCCAGACGACAGGGGCCACGGTCGCGCGCCTTTTCCGGGGCACCAGCTCCATGCGGCAGCTGTCGGGACCGATCGACATCGCGAAGTTCTCGGGCGAGGCGGCCCGGAGCGGTCCGGCCGCCCTGATCGGCCTGATGGGAATCCTCTCCCTCCAGCTCGGCCTCCTGAACCTGCTTCCGATCCCGCTCCTCGACGGAGGCCAGATCTTCGTGACGCTCCTCGAGGCGCTTTTCCGGCGCGATTTTCCGGTCCGGGTGAAGGAGCGGCTCCTCCAGGCGGGCTTCGTCTTCCTCGTTCTCGTCATGGTCACGGTCCTCTACTTCGACGTCCTGAAGAACGTCAGCTTCTGAGCGCCATGGAAGCCCGGCCTCCCGCCGTCGCCGTCTCCGTCCCGCCGCGGCACCGCCACGCGACCGTTCCGGTGAAGGTCGGAACGATCACGGTCGGCGGGAACGCACCCGTCGTCGTCCAGTCGATGACGATGACCGACACGGCCGACGCGGAGGCGACCGCGAGACAGGCGCTCGAGCTCTGGAACGCGGGCTCGGAGCTCGTCCGGGTCACGGTGAACGTCCCGGAGGCGGCCGCGGCCGTCCCCCAGATCCGGACGCGGCTCCTCGACCAGGGGTGCGATGTCCCGCTCGTCGGCGACTTCCACTACAACGGGCACCTCCTTCTGACGAGGCACCCCGGATGCGCCCGTACTCTCGACAAGTACCGGATCAACCCGGGAAACGTCGGCACCGGGCACCTCCGGGACGAGCAGTTCGCCACGATCTGCAAGGTGGCCGTGGAGCACGGCAAACCGGTCCGGATCGGCGTCAACGGCGGCTCCCTGAACCCGGAGCTCGTGATGCGGAAGATGCAGGAGAACACCGACCGCGATCTCGGGAAGACCTCCGAGGAGATCGTCGGCGAGTGCCTCGTCCTCTCGGCCCTCGAGTCGACCGATCTCGCGCTCGAGAACGGCCTGACAAAGAGCCAGATCATCATCTCCTGCAAGGTTTCGAAGCCGCAGGAGTTGATCGCCGTCTACCGCGAGCTGGCCCGCCACACGGACCAGCCGCTCCACCTCGGCCTGACGGAGGCCGGGATGGGGACGAAGGGGCTCGTCTGGTCCGCGGCCGCGATGGGCGTCCTTCTCCAGGAGGGGATTGGCGACACGATCCGCGTGTCGCTCACGCCCCGCCCCGGCGGCGACCGCCGCGAGGAGGTCTGGGCGGCCTGCGAACTCCTCCAGTCCCTCGGCCTCCGCTCCTTCGCTCCCTCCGTCACCGCCTGCCCCGGCTGCGGCCGGACCACCTCGACGACCTTCCAGGAGCTGGCCGAGCGGATCCAGGGCTATATCCGAGAGCGGATGCCGGAGTGGAAGGCGAGGCACGAAGGCGTCGAGACGATGACCCTCGCCGTCATGGGGTGCATCGTGAACGGGCCGGGGGAGTCGAAGGCGGCGAACATCGGCATCAGCCTCCCGGGGACGGGCGAGGCGCCGAGCTGCCCCGTCTACGTCGACGGCCAGAAGTTCACGACGCTGAAGGGAACGCACGACGAGCTGTCGGCAGCCTTCCAGGCTCTCGTCGAGGACTACGTGACGACGAAGTACCCGAGAAGGGACTCCTCGCCGGCCTGACGCCTCAGGCGGCGCCCGAAAGCCGCCGGAGGGCGGCGAGGCCCTCCCGGTCCCAGTCCCCTCCCTCGTCCTTGGGCGTCTCGAGGATCTTCGGGACCGTCTCGAAGGCGGGCTCGGTCATCAGGTTCGCGAAGCCTCTCTCGCCGATCGCGCCGAGCCCGATCCGCTCATGCCGGTCGACCCGACAACCCCGGCCCTTCTTCGAGTCGTTCGCGTGGACGACCCGGATCCGGGAGAGGCCGATGGTCCGGTCCGCTTCCGCCAGCGTCGCCCGCCAACCGTCCTTCGTGACGACGTCGTACCCCGCTGCGTGGACGTGGCAGGTGTCGAGGCAGAAGGCGATCCGGGCCTTCGACGCCGAGCGCCTCCGGATCTCCGCCAGCTGGGCGAAGGTGTGGCCGAGGCAGGCCCCCTGCCCTGCGGCCGTCTCGAGGAGGATCGTCGTTCCCGATCCGGGGGTCCTCTTCGCCGCGTCGTCGAGGCCGCGCGCGATCCGGTCCAACCCGGCCTCCTCGCCGTCCCCTCCGTGCGATCCCGGGTGGAGGACGAGGAAAGGGATTCCGGCGGCGTCGCAGCGCAGGACCTCGTCGGCGAGGGCGGCGACCGAGCGCCTCCGCGTGGCCGCGTCGGGCGAGGCGAGATTGATCAGGTAGGCCGAGTGCGAGACGGTCGGTGCGATCCCCGCGGCCCCGGCGGCCGCGCGAAACGCGGCCGAGTCGCCGGGGTCCAGCGCCTTTCCAGCCCACTGGTTCGAGTTCTTCGTGAAGACCTGGAGGGTGCGGCATCCGACGCCGACGGCCCTCTCGACGGCTCTCGCGAGGCCGCCGGCCGCGCTCATGTGCGCCCCGACGAGCGGGCCGTCCGTGTGGCGGGCCGCGGTCACGCCGGGGGGAGCCCGCGCCGCCGGAAGCGGGACTTCAGGCGCCGGGTCAGGGCCAGCTGCTTGGCGTAGTTGAGGGAGTAGATCGCGGCGGGGACCCCCGCGACGTTGAACGGGATCGAGGCGGCCGCGATGACGAAGTGGCGCGCCTTCTCGGCCGCCGTGTAGTCGGGGTTCCGGAACTTCGTCACCGACCGGTAGTACTTCCCGAGGTTCTGGTAGACGTCGCCGAGGACGCGCGTGAACCCCATCTCGGTCCCCCACGCCAGGCAGCGCCCCTGCCGGATCGAGGCGAGGAACTCCTTCCACGTCTTCCCGGGGGCGAGGGTGAAAACGGACGCGATCGGCGGGTAGGTGTGCGCGTCCGAGCCGCCGACGAGGGCGAGCGATCCCTTCTTCTGCTTCGCGACGGAGAGGAGGTCCGCCACGAGGGCGTTGTGCTGGTAGGCCATGGAGCCGTTCTTGACCTCGAAGACGTCGAAGAGCGTCAGCATCGTCGTGACGAAGTCCTCGGGGGCCTGCCGCATCCGGTACGACTGGAAAAGGTGGTTCGCCGAGAAGAGGAGGTCCTCCGCGCGGAGGTACTCGACGAGGTCGAAGATGTTCCGGCGCTTCTTCGAGATGACCTGGTGCTGCGCGAGCGTCAAATCGAAGACGTTCACGTGGATCCGGTGCCCCGTCTTCGGGAAGAAGGTCTCGACCTCCTCGGAGACGAAGAAGTCGGTCCGGTCGGGGTGGCGGTCGAGGAACCTCAGGCAGCCGTCGACCGTGTCGTGGTCGGAGAAGGTGACGAAGTCCATGCCGCGCGCTTTCGCGAGCCGGTAGGTCTCCTCCGGGTCGTTGTAGGAGTCGCGCGTGTTCGCGGCTCGGAAGTACTTGAAGATCGAGGCGTCGGTGTGGAGATGGAGATCGGCCCGGGCGAGCGGAAGCTCGGCGGGAGAGAGGTCGTGCGCGGCGCGCGGCGGGCGGGGCTCCGTCACAGGAGGAGGAGTCTGTGTCTCAACAAGACGCGAGTCAACCCGGACGGGCGGGAGGCTCCCGCCGGGCTGGTAAAGTCGGGCCGGGATGGGAGGCGTCTTCGCCCGCGTGATCTACGCGCTTCTCCTCGGGGGGGTCCTCGCCGCCGCGACGTGGATCTCCTTCAGCCGCTTCGTGGCCGGAAAGTCGACGCGCGTTCCCGACTTGACGAACCTGAGCGCCGAGGAGGCCACGGCCCGCGCGGCCGAGATGGGGCTCGTCGCCGTGGTCGACCCCGGTAAGGACGACTTCGACGAGCGGATTCCCGCCCGGAAGATCCGGGCGCACGTGCCGGCCGCGCAGACGGCGGTCAAGGCAGGGCAGACGATCCGGCTCTTTCTCTCGCTCGGGCCGAAGACGCTCCGGATGCCCGATCTGACCGGACAGTCGCCCCGGGCGGCGGCGGCCGCGCTCGTGAGGCAGGGCCTTCCCGAGCCGGTGCTCGCCACGGTCCGGCTTCCCGGCGGGGTCGGCGTGGTCGCGCAGAGCGTCTCGCCCGGCGGGCTCCTCGCTCCGGGCGCGGCAGCGGGCCTGCTCGTGAATCGCGGCCTCCCCGACGCGACCTGGATCATGCCCGACCTGATCGGACGGGACGTGGAGAAGGTCCGGGCCGCCTTCGAGTCGCGCGGGTTCCGGGTCGGGAGCGTGAAGAGCCAGGCGTACGAGGGGGCGGCCGGGGGGACGATCCTTCGCCAGTTCCCGCTGGCCGGGTATCCCGTGTCGCGAAGGGACGCCCTCTCGTTCGTCGTCGCTTCGGCGGAGGGATTGCCATGACCGAGGCCCGCGTGAAGATCGCCCCGTCGCTTCTCTCGGCCGACTTCGGCCGGCTCGCCGAGGCCGTCCAGGCCTGCGAGTCGGCGGGGGCCGACGCCATCCACTTCGACGTCATGGACGGGCGGTTCGTCCCCAACCTGACGGTCGGCCCGCTCGTCCTTCGGGCGCTGCGAGGCGCCACGCGGCTCCCCTTCGACGTCCATCTGATGATCGAGGAGCCTTTCCAGACGCTCGACCAGTACCTCGACGCGGGGGCCGCCCGGGTCGCGGTCCACGTCGAGGCCGAGCCCCACCTCCACCGCTTCGCGCAGTACGTCCGGGGACGCGGCGTCTCGCCGGGGATCGCGGTCAACCCGGGGACATCGCTCACGCTCCTCGACGAGGCGGTCCGGTTCGTCGACTTCGTCCTCGTCATGACGGTCAATCCCGGATGGGGCGGCCAGTCATTCCTCCCCGGCTCGGTCGAGCGGGTCCGCGGGCTCCGCGACCTCATCCGGAGCCGGGGCGTTTCGTGCGAGATCGCCGTCGACGGCGGGGTCGGCGCAGGGAACGCCGGGGCGCTCGCGTCGGCCGGCGCCCGGCATCTCGTCGCCGGCGCATCCGTCTTCGGAGGAGGCGACGTGCCGGCAGCCGTCGCAGCGCTCCGGGAAGCGGCCTCGGACCTCCGCGCATAGGGTAATCTCCGCCTCTTGACGATGCGTTTCCCCCCCTCCGGAAGAGGCCGTCTCCGCCTCGCCCTCCTCGCCGTTTCGCTCGGCTTCGTGCCGGGCTGCAAGTCGTCCGACCCGGTGGCGAAGCTGACGCGCGAGCTCCTGACGATGCCGAAGGAGGAGGCCTACGCGCGGGGCGAACAGCTCGTGGCGAAGAAGAAGTGGGAGACCGGGCGTCAGTACCTCCGCTTCGTCGCGGAAAACTACGCGAACGACGCGATCGGCAAGCAGGCGGCCCTGAAGCTCGCCGACTCGTACTTCGACGAAGGGACGGCCCTCTCCTATCTCGAGGCGCAGGCCCGTTACCGGGACTTCCGGAACCGCTACCCCTCCCACCCGCGGGCCGATTACGCCCTCTTCCGGCTGGCGCAGACCGCCGACAAGGAGGCCGAGAAACCCGACCGGGAGCAGACGAACACCCGCCTCGCGGCCTCGAGCTACCGGGAACTGATCCTCGGATACCCGGACTCCCCCTACTTGACCGAGGCGCGCACCCGGCTCCAGCGGATCCGGAACCTCCTCGCCGAGCACGAGTACCTCGTCGGCCGTTTCTACTACCGCCGGAAGGCCTGGACGGCGGCCCGGGGGCGTTTCGAGACGATCCTGGGCGCCTACCCCGACTACCAGAGCGCCGACCGCGTCCTCTACGAACTCGGCCTCGTGGAGCGCCGGCTGGGAAACGAGGAGAAGGCGAGGGCCAGCTGGCAGCGCCTGACACGGGATTTCCCGCAGAGCCAGTACGTGAAGAAGATCCCGGCGCCCAGGGCCGAGACGAAGACCGCAGCGCGGGCTGAAGCCTCCGGCTTTGACCAACCGATTCGGATGAGGTAACTTAGGGCGCTTCCAAAGTCGCGGCCAGGCGGCTCGGTTTCGAGTTCGTTCAGCCGGGAAACGGCGGGAGGTCGTCCATGCGCCAGCCTCTTCCGGTTCTCCTTGCTCTCGCGGCCCTTCTCGGGACCGGCGATGCCGGTGCGGTAGGCCCTCAATCGGCGCAGGCCAAGGCGGCGAACGCCCCGGCCGCCGCCCCGGCCATCTCCGGTCCGCAACCGATCGGCGTGGAGGCCGACGTCTACTGCACCGGCTGGGTGGACGAGGAGGGGGCGGTCTTTCCGACCTACATCGCCAGCGCCGAGCTGATCGACTCGAAGCAGGGCTTCATCGAGGGGGACATCATCTACCTCGACGCCGGGGCGAATGTCGGCCTCACGGCGGGGCAGGAGTTCTGGATCGTCCGCCCCGACCGCCGCGTCTACCGTTGGGGCTCGATCACGGACGTCCTCGGAGCCGTCTACCAGACGCCGGGACGCGCGCGGATCCTCTGCGTCCAGGAGACCGCCGCGATCGCGGAGATCGTCCTGTCGTGCTCGGATGTGAACATCGGCGACGGGCTCCTCCCGTTCGAGCCGGTCCCGGTTCCCCTCGTCCGCCGGACGGTTCCCGCCAGCTCCTGTGACCCGGAGTCGGGCAAGGTGACCGGACACATCATCGACGTCCGCGACGCGATCACGCCGATCCACAAGGACACCGTCGTGTACATCGACCGGGGCGAGGACGACGGCCTCGTGCCGGGCGACTTCTTCACGATCTACCGCGTTCCGGAGCGCGCCGGCGCGGTCCGCATCGTCCTGGGGGAGCTCTCGATCCTGACGACCCGGAAGAGAACCTCGGTCGCGATCGTCACTTCGATGCGCGACACGATGTATCTGGGCGACCGGATCGAGATGAAGTAGCCCGGAATTCTCTCCCGCGCCTCCCGGTCTTCACGGCGCGGCGCCTTGACGCACGTGCCCCCTTCCCGACGCGGGACGCCCGTGATAGCTTCTTCGACCTCGAAGGAAACCACGCGACCGGAAGGTTTCGTGGAGGAGAAGTCTCCGTGACGATCGACGGACAGCTGCAGCGGATCATCGATGAACTCGTGTCGAAGGGAATCCCGCTCGAGGCCGCCAAGAGGGAGTTCGAGCGGAAGTACGTCTCGGCCGCGGTGTCGAAGGCCGACGGCAACATGGGGCGGGCGGCCAAGTCGCTCGGCATCCACCGGAACACCCTCCGCGCGAAGATCTCGCTCCTGTCGGTCCGGACCTCCCGCCGCCACACCGACAACTCGTAAACGAAAAGGGGGAACCCGGCTTCGGGTTCCCCCTCGCTTCGCGACCCCCTCCGCAGCGGAACGGGGGCGGCGCCGGACTACTGGGGCTTCTTCGGCTCGTCCTTCTTCTCGCCGCCCTTCTCTCCGTCGCGCATCGACTCCCGGAAGTTCCGGATCCCCTCGCCGAGCCCTTTCCCGAGTTGGGGAAGCTTCCCGGCTCCGAAGATGAGGACGACGATGACGAGGATGATGAGAAGTTCCGGGAGTCCGATGTTCGGCACGGGTGCCTCCTAAAGCGGCGAAATCATACTCCGCCGGCTGAAGGCGGAAGGAACCGGAGGAGCTCCGTCCAGGGCCCGCCCGGCG
>Ga0316622_100000488_pt1 | contig 23034 bp, 23 predicted proteins | sample OWC_Aug_OW2_C1_D_FD_207646 | JGI IMG/M metagenome (GOLD analysis project Ga0316622, IMG submission 207646) | Wetland soil microbial communities from Old Woman Creek delta, Ohio, United States - OWC_Aug_OW2_C1_D5_C | ecosystem: Environmental > Terrestrial > Soil > Wetlands | place: USA: Ohio... | reverse complement strand
AGACGGCCGTCATCGGGAGCCGCATGACGCCGGGAGCCCGGGCGCGTGTCAACGCGCCTCCCCGAGCACCGTGCGGGCAGCCTCCGAGATGGCGACGACCGCGGGGTGCTTCAGGCGCCGCTCGACGCTGATCGCCCAGAAGCGCTCGCGCACGGAGTCGACGCGGCCGACCTCGCGCACCGCATATTGCCTGCACACCTCGCGGGCGAAGCCCGCCGGCGCCGGAAACAGCCCCGCGCCGTGCTGTCCGAAGACCTTCAGCAGCGCGCTGTCCTCGAACTCGCTCACGATGGCCGGACGGATGCCCTCCGCCTCGAACCAGTGGTCGAGCGCCCGGCGCACGGCGGTGTTGTCGGTTGGCAGCAGCAACGGCGCGCCGTCGAGCGAGCGCGGGAACCCCCGGCGGTGGCGCGCGGCGAGCGCGGGTGTGGCAAAGAAAGCCACGGCGGACTCGCCGAGCGCGTGGTTGAAGGCGCGCACGCGCATGCCGGGACCGACGGGGGCGTCGGCGATGACCAGGTCGAGCCGGTGCACGGCGAGGTCGGCGAGGAGTTGCTCGGCCTTGCCCTCGGTGCAGGTGATGCGCACCGGCGCCTCGCCGGCGAGCACCGGCGCCAGCAGCCGGTGTGCGACCAGCTTCGGCACAACGTCGGTCACGCCGACGTGCAGGCGCAGCGGTCGTCCCGTCGGCCGGTCGCGCACGGTGTCCTGCAGCTCGCGGCCCAGCGCGAAGATCTCGTCGGCGTAGCGGTACACCACCCGCCCGACGTCGGTGAGCGCCAGCCGGCGCCCCTCGCGACGGAACAGCTTCTCGTCGAGCGCGTGCTCGAGCGCGCGGATCTGTGCGCTCACCGTGGACTGGGCGAGCCGCAGCTCCTCGCTGGCTCGCGTCACGCCACCCTCGCGGGCGGCGAGCCAGAAGTACAGCAGATGGTGGTAGTTCAGCCACTCCATGGCATGCACTCGTAGCGCGCCCGGGCGGTGCAGTCCATCGACCATCCCGATGCGATCAGCGAAGATAATCTGTTTGTTCGCATCGAGAGCGCCGGCTATCACCAGGGCATACCGAGCGAACGAGGTGACGACGATGACCGTGACCAGCATCGCAACCGTGAGGCGCCTGGATATCCCCACCCCGGCCATGGCGGCCGGAACCCCGAGCATGCGCTGCCCGCGCTGCGAGACGGCGACCCTGCACGAGCGGGCCCGCAACGGGGTCTTCGTCGATACCTGCCCCCGCTGCCACGGGGTCTGGCTGGATCGGGGAGAGCTGGAGAAGATCCTGCTGCGGGCGACCCCACTCCCCCCCGGCGCCGAAGGCAAGGTCCTCCCCTTCCGCCTCGACCGCTTCGCCTGACGCACGACGTTCGGCGGCCGCTCCGTCCGTTTCCCTCCCTCCTGCGGACGGAGTGGCCGCCCGGAACGAGCGCAGCGGCCGAAGCGGTATCCGCGCGCCGACCGTTCGCGCTCGACCCGGTGCTGGCCGGGATCGCCGGCGCCGCACGGCGCGACGCCACGTTGGACCCGGCGGCCGAGCTGCTCGACCGCGGCGCCTTCGGCGCGATCTCGAACGTGGCCGTGGGCGCCACCGGCCCGGTGGGCGGCGTCGACCAGCCGCAGATCGGCGACGTGTGGCCGGTGGCGAACGCCTGGCTCACCGCGGCCTACGCGCGCCGGAATCCGGCGGAGGCGTGGTCGAGCTTCCGGCGCAACACGCTCGCCGCCCACGCCGAGGCGTTTCCCGAGCTGTGGTACGGCATCCGGACGGGACCCGACTCGTACAGCGGGGGGATGCCTGCGCCCGGGCGAAGCCGACGCGCACCTCGCCACGGCGCTCACCGATTACCCGGCGCTGAACGCGCACGTGCACGCCGGGCCGCTGCGCGCGCTCAGCGAGCTCGTCGGGGTGGAGGGCACGCGCGACGGCATCCGCATCGCGCCGCGGCTGCCGAGCGAGACCTTCCGCGTGCGCTGGCCGCGGCTGGCGATCCGCTCGTCGCCCGCAGCGGTCGAGGGCGAGATCGGGATGGCGGCGCCGTTCGCGCTCGAGGTGCTGGTGCCGAGCGGTCTCGCGGGACGAGCGCTCGCCGTCACGGTGAACGACGAGCGCGTGGCCGCCACGCTGGCGGACGGCATCGTACGCTTCGCCGTGCCGGGCGGACGCGCCGCCTGGCGCGTCGCCGGCGGCTGAGCGCGAGGGGCGCCACGGGGTGCGACCGGAGCCGCGACCGGAGCCGTCACCGGCGCGGCCCGGCTGCTCACGGCGCCGACAGCGCCGGCACCTTGTAGATCGGTGGCCGCATGAAGACGTGGTGGTCGTGCTCGCCGACGAACGCGTCGAACTCGGTACCCACCGCGACGACGTTCGGGTCGTGTGTGGCGACGAAGGCGTTCAGGGCGCCCGCGTCGCGGAAGCCGAACACCGAGGTGACGGCCGACCCCTGTCGCGTGAGGTCCACGAACGTCTCCACGGACACGAGCCCGTCGAAGGCCAGAAACCGCCTCGCGCCCTCGCGCTGGAACCACTCGGCAAAGGCCTGCACCTTGCCCGGGAGCACCTCGTAGGACTGCACGAAGAAGACCTGCGCCGGCGTGGGCGGCGGCGCCGGCCGCGGCACGAGGTTGGCCGGCATGAAGGCGAAGTCGGCCGGCTGCGGCGTGCCGCCCGCGGACGGCGTGGCGCCGCCGGCCACCGCGGGCGGCGCGGCCCCGCCGGCCGCGGCGGGCCGGCCGAGCGGTGCGGCTGCCGCGGCACCCCCCGCCCGAGCCGTGGCCGCAGCGTCCGAGCCGGCCGCCGCCGGCGGGCAGTGTCCGGGGGGCATGCCGCCGTCCCCGGCCGCCGCGTGCCCCGCGTGATCGCCGCCCGCCTTCAGCGACGAGAGGTAGGCGACCAGGTCGGCGAGCTGTCCCACGGTCAGGTCCGGGTACGACGGCATCGTCGAGCGGCCGTCGGGGCCGATCCACCCCGGCCCCTCCACGAGGACCGCATCGGGATTGAGGATGGCCTCGGTGAAGTACCCGGGCGGGTGGTGCGAGCCCATACCGGTGAGCTCGGGCCCCTCCGTGCCCGCCTCCTTCTCGAACGGCTCGCCCGCGACCTTGTGGCAGGAGTGGCACCCGAGGTCGACGTAGAGCGCACGCCCGGCCGCCGCCTCGCCGGGCGGCGGCGTCAGCACCCAGCCCGCGGGCACGCCGCCGCTCCTGTGCAGGGCCTCCATGGTCAGGCGCGGTCCCGGCTCACCCCGCGGCCGGGGCACCGACGAGGAGCCGGGCCGGCCGTCGCCGCACGCGGCCGCGAGTACGAGGAGGGCAAGGAGCACCGCCGTCCGCACGGCGTACAGCTCGCCACACCCACGCTGCGGAGTAAAGCCGCCCGGACGTCACCCGGGCACGAGCCCGGCCCGCGAAGGCCTCGAGGCACGCCGTAGGCGTGATGGGCGCGGCTCGCCGAACCGGCGACCGTCGGCGAGCTGGCCGATCGCCATCCGGATCGCCTCGCGGGTCACCGCCCCCTTCGCCTCCAGCAGCTGGTTGCGGGTCGCATCGTGGATGTTCCGACGGCCCCGTCCTATGCTCCGGTGATGGCCGCGCCGTTCTGGGCATCGCCGATCGACGCGAATCTCGCCGAGCTCGCCACCCGCACCGATGGCTTGACCCAGGTCGAGGCGCAGCGGCGCCTGCTGCAGCTCGGCCCCAACCGCACCTCCGACACCCGCACGCTGACGCCGTTCGGGCTCCTGCTGAACCAGCTCCGGAGCCCACTGGTCATCCTCCTGCTGTTCGCGATGACGCTCTCGCTCTTCCTGGGCGAGACGACGGACGGTGTGATCGTGCTCGCGATCGTGCTCGGCAGTGCCCTGCTCGGCTTCTGGCAGGAGTATCGGGCGAGCAATGCCGTTGCCAGGCTGCTCGCGGTCATCCAGACGACGGTGAGGGTCGTTCGCGACGGCCACGAGATCGAGCTGCCGCAGGACGCGCTCGTGCCGGGGGACGTGATCGTGCTGGTGGCGGGCGCGGCCGTCCCCGCCGACTGCCGCATCCTCCGTTCCATCGACCTCTTCGTGGACGAATCCACCCTGACCGGAGAGAGCTACCCGGCCGAGAAGAACGTGGGGGTCGTCCCCGCGGATGCGCCGCTCGCGAAGCGGTCGAACGCGCTGTTCCAGGGCTCGCACGTGGTGAGTGGCACCAGCCGTGCCGTGGTCGTACGGACCGGCACGCACACCCTGTTCGGCGAGATCGCGGAGCGGCTCCGGCTCCGTCCTCCCGAAACCGAGTTCGAGGGTGGGCTCCGGCACTTCGGCGCAATGCTGATCCAGATCACCATGATCCTCGTGATCGCGATCTTCGGGATCAACGTGTATCTGCACCGGCCGGTCGTGGACTCGTTCCTCTTCGCGCTCGCGCTCGCGGTCGGCCTGACGCCGGAGCTTCTCCCCGCCATCGTCAGCATCACGCTCGCGCGCGGCGCGCAGCGGATGGCCGCAGCCCACGTCATCGTGCGCCGTCTCAACTCCATCGAGGACTTCGGCAGCATGAACGTGCTGTGCTCCGACAAGACCGGCACGCTCACCGAAGGGGTCGTGAAGCTGCACGCGGCCCTCGGCGTCGACGGCGATCCGAGCGACCGGGTCCTCCTGTACGCGGTACTCAACGCCACGTTCGAGTCGGGCTTCCCCAACCCGATCGATGAGGCGCTCCGGCGTCAGCCGTGTCCGGACCTCGGGGCATACGTCAAGGTGGACGAGGTCCCCTACGACTTCATCCGCAAGCGGCTGAGCGTGGTCGTGGAGCGGCTGGCACCGCCCCCAGGCGCGCACCGGCACGCGCTGATCACCAAGGGCGCGCTGCGGAACGTGCTCGACGCCTGCGTCGATGCGGAGACGCGGATCGGTGCCGGCGCGGTCCGCACCGTGCCGATCGCCGAGGTGCGCGCCGCGCTCCAGGCGCACTTCGAGGTCTACAGCGAGCAGGGGTACCGGGTGCTCGGCGTTGCGGTCCGGGACGTGACCGATGATCCGATCATCGACAAGGACGACGAGCAGCAGATGACCTTCATCGGGTTCCTGCTGCTCGAGGACCCGCCGAAGGCCGGCGCGCTCGAGGCCATCACCGAGCTCGAGCAGCTCGGCGTGCAGCTCAAGATCATCACCGGGGACAACCGGCTCGCCGCCAGCAAGATCGCTCGCCAGATGGGCCTGGATCGGCCGACGGTCCTCAGCGGCGAGGAGCTGCGCCGCCTGAGCGACAGCGCGCTGCTGCGGCGGGTGGGCGAGGTGGACATCTTCGCGGAGACGGAGCCCAACCAGAAGGAGCGGATCCTGGCGGCGCTTCGCAAAGCCGGCAACGTGGTCGGCTACCTGGGTGACGGCATCAACGACGCGAGCGCGCTGCACATGGCTGACGTGGGGATCTCGGTGGAGGGCGCGGTGGACGTCGCCAAAGAGGCTGCCGACATCGTCCTGCTGCGGCGAGACCTTGGGGTCCTCGCACAGGGCGTCCGCAACGGCCGGCGGACCTTCGCCAATACGCTCAAGTACGTCTTCATCACGACCAGCGCGAACTTCGGCAACATGGTGAGCATGGCGGGCGTATCGCTCTTCCTTCCGTTCCTGCCGCTCCTCCCGAAGCAGATCCTGCTCAACAACTTCCTCTCCGACGTTCCCTCGATGACCATTGCGACCGACAGCGTGGACCGCGAGCAGGTCGACCGACCGCGGCGGTGGAACATCCGGTTCATCCGGAACTTCATGATGGTGTTCGGCCTGGTGAGCTCCGTGTTCGACTTCCTGACGTTCGGCGCGCTGCTCCATCTGCTGCGGGCGACGGAGCGACAGTTCCAGACAGGCTGGTTCCTCGAGTCGCTCATGACGGAGCTGTTCATCGTGCTGGTCATCCGCACCCGGGGGCCGTTCTTCCGGAGCCGGCCCGGCACGCTCCTGCTCACCGCCACGCTCCTCGTGGCGGGCACGACGATCTTCCTGCCCTACACGCCGCTCGGCGCGCTGTTCGGATTCGTGCCGCTACCGGCGGGCTTCGTCCTGCTGCTGCTCGCGATCACCGGGGCATACCTGGTGGCGACCGAGCTGGTGAAGGGGTGGTTCTTCCGGCGCTTCGCCTAGCGATTCCGTTCCTTCCGCGGAGGACCACCGGCGCGACCGCGGCGTCCGGCCGATCGGGTTCACCGCCCGCGCCAGGCGGCGCGCAGCAGGCCCTCGATCTCGCGCACGAGCGGCATGCGCGGGTTCGTCCGCAGGCTCGGATCCTCGAAGGTCGCACGCACCAGGTCGGGGATCGCCGCGTCGAAGGCGTCCTGCGGTACGCCCGCGTCCTCGAGCGACCTCGGGATCCCGACCACGTCGAGCAGGTCGTCGACGCGCCGGAAGAAGCGCTCGCGCCGGTCGGGCTCGGAGGCGCCGCCGAGCCCGAGGATCCACGCGATCTGCGCGTACTTCTCGGGCGCGACGTAGGCCGAGTAGCCCGGCGCGGGCATGAACTTCGTCGGGATCGAGGCGTTGTAGCGGATCACGTGCGGCAGGAAGATGGCGTTGGCGCGGCCGTGCGAGAGGCCGAAGCGCGCGCCGGTGGCGTGGGCGAGCGCGTGGTTCACGCCGACGAAGGCATTGGAGAAGGCGAGCCCGGCGATGGTCGCCGCGTTCGCCATCGCGGTGCGCGCCTCGAGGTTCGCGCCGTCCGCCACCGCGCGCGGGAGCGCCTCGAGGATCAGCCGGATCGCCTGCATGCAGAACGCGTCCGTGTACGGCGAGGCGAAGATCGACACGCCGGCCTCGAGCGCGTGGGTGAGCGCGTCGATGCCGGTGTCCGCGGTCGCGCCCGGCGGCAGCGACAGGGTGAGCAGCGGGTCGATGATCGCCATGTCGGGCACCAGCGAGTAGTCGACCAGCGTCACCTTGCGATCGCCGACGCTGATCACCGACGCCGGCGACACCTCCGATCCCGTTCCGCTGGTGGTCGGGATGGCGACCAGGCGCAGCCCGTGCGCCGCGCGCGGCCAGCGGGCCACGCGCTTGCGGGCGTCGAGGAACGGGAACGACAGCTCGGCGATGGTGACCTGCGGCGACTCGTAGAAGAGCCGCATCGACTTCGCCGCGTCGAGGACCGACCCGCCACCCACGGCGATCAGCACGTCCGGCCGCATGCGGCGGAGCACCTCCACCCCGGCCTGGATCGCGGCCTCGGTCGGTTCGGGCTCGATCTCGGAGAAGACGTGCACCGTGGTGGTCCGCGGCAGGTTGCGGCGGATCTCCTCGGCGACGCCGTGCTTCTCGAGCACCGCGTCGGTGACGACCACCGCCATCTTCGTTTCGAGCTGCCGCAGGTTCCCGAGCGCGCCCGCGTTGAAGTACGTGTCGCTGGGCACGCGGAACCACTGCGGCGGCGTGAGCCGGCGCGAGACCGTCTTCACGTTGAGCAGGTTGCGGTAGTTGACGTTGTCGGTGGTCATGGATCCGCCCCAGGTCCCGCAGCCGAGCGAGAACGTCGGCGTCAGCGAGTTGTACACGCCGCCCAGCGCGCCCACGGCGGTGGGCGCGTTCACCAGGATGCGGCCGGTGCGCACGGTGCGCGCGTAGCGGTCGACGACCGCGGGGTCGCGCGAGTACACCGCCGAGGTGTGCCCGAGCCCGCCGTGGGTGGTCACGAGATCGCACGCGGCGATGCCGTGCTCGACGGTCGGCGAGCGGACGACGCCGAGCACCGGCATCAGCTTCTCCCGCACGAGCGGGTGGGCCCCGAGCGCCTCGAGATCGGCCGGCAGCGGCGCCAGCAGCACCTTGGTGTCCGCTGCGACCTCGAACCCGGCGAGCTCGCCGAGCCGTTCGGGCGACTGGCCGACGGCCTGCAGGCTCGGCTCGCCGGTGTCGAGGAAGGCGATCCGGGCGAGCCGGTCGACCTCGTCGGCGGCGAGCAGTCGGGCGCCCATGCGCTGGAACTCCGCGATCGTCTTCTCCCAGATGGGCTCGTCGATCACGCAGGTCTGCTCGGCCGGACAGATCACCGAGGCGTCGAAGGTCTTCGAGATGAGGATGTCGACCACCGCGCTGCGCACGTCGGCGGTCGCATGCAGGTAGACCGGGGCGTTGCCCGGCCCGACGCTGATCACGGGCTTCCCCGACTCGTTCGAGAGGCGGACGATCTTCGGCCCGCCGGTCGTCCAGATCAGGTCGATGCCGGGGTGGTGGAAGAGGTAGTGCGTCACCTCGCGCGGCGCGTCGGGGACGACCTGGAGGGCGCCCGGCGGCATCCCGGCGGCCTCGGCCGCCTCGCGCAGCACCTCGACGGTGCGCAGCGAGCAGCGGATCGCGTGCGGGGAGGGCCGGAAGACGATGGCATTGCGCGTCTTCGCCGCGACGATCGCCTTGAAGAGCACGGTGGAGGTCGGGTTGGTCACGGGGAGGATCGCCATCACCACACCGATCGGCTCTGCGACGTACTGGATGTTGCGCTCGGCGTCCTCGTCGATCACGCCGACCGACTTCTTGTCCTTCAGGTAGTCGTAGAGGAACTCGGTGGCGACGTAGTTCTTCACCACCTTGTCCTCGAAGACGCCGAAGCCCGTCTCCTCGATCGCCACCTGCGCGAGCTCGACCGCCTTGCCGAGGCCGGCCACGACCATGGCCCAGACGATCCGGTCGACGGCCTCCTGGTCCAGCTGGCGGAACGCGTCCGCGGCGCGGTGCGCCCGCGCCACGACGTCGTCGAGCTCGGCGGCGCGCTCGGGGTCGATGCCCGTCGCGGCCGCGGAGGGGCCCAGGGAGGGAGCCGGGTGTGTCGTCGTCATTCCCGCCTTTGTCCCCCTTCTCGAGGGCCCAGGGAATGGGGGGGGGCCACACGGCGGACCGCCATCCGAACCGCCGTACACCGCGCCGCGGCAAGCCGCCGGCGGCCGATCGGGGCGCCCAGGCCATCGCCGACGCCCCCGGACGACCACGCGTGCCGACCCGGTACCGCGGCGCCTGCCTTGCGCCCGACCCCACCTTCGGCATACGCCAGCACGCCGTCTCGCGCGCGGCTGCGGTACGACCCCCGGGACGAACGGCTCGCGCGCGCGGAACGGACGGAACGTCCATGACTCCCCGGCTCGTCGTGCTCGCCGCGACCTTGGCCCCAGCGCTGGCCGCCGCCCATCCCCTCGGCACCGTCTCCACCAACCGCTGGGCTGCCCTCGAGGCGTCGCCCGGGCGACTCGAGGTGCGCCACGGCGTCGCCCTGGCCGAGCGGCCCGCGTTCCGCGAGCTGCACGGCCTCGCCATCGTCGCACGGGCCCTCGCCGGGATCGGAGCCTGAGCCATGTCCCCCTCTCCCCTGACGCTCCTCGGCCTCGGCTTCGCGCTCGGCCTGCGGCACGCGCTCGACGTCGACCACCTGGCCGCCGTCTCCACGATCGTGAGCCGCGGCGCCGGGCTGTGGCGCTCGTCGCTTGCCGGCGCCCTCTGGGGCGTCGGCCACACCGCCGCCCTGCTCGCCGTCGCCGTCGTCCTGATCGCGCTCGAGGTGCGGATCCCTCCGGCGCTGGGCCTCGCGCTCGAGCTCGGCGTGGCCCTGATGCTCATCGCGCTGGGCGCCAGCCTGCTGCGTGCGCTGTGGTGCGGCGGACCCCTCCACATGCACGCGCACGAGCATGGCGCGCGCATCCACGTCCACCCCCACCTCCACGACCCCCTGCCCGTGCGGCACGCCAGCCACTCCCTCGACGGCCACGGGCACCACGTGCACCGCACCGCCCGCCCAGTGCTCGTCGGCATGGTGCACGGGCTCGCGGGCAGCGCCGGCCTGATGCTCGCCGTCCTCGCCACCATCCCCGATCCGGCGGCGGCGCTCGGCTACGTCGCGGCGTTCGGCGTCGGTTCGGTGGGCGGTATGGCCACCATGAGCACGCTGCTCGGGCTGCCGCTCGCGTGGGCCGCCGACCGCTTCCGCCGTCTCGACACGGCGCTGCGGGTGTCGGCAGCGGTGGCGAGCGTCGGCGTCGGCCTCTGGCTCGCCTGGGGGATCGGGACGGAGGCGGGGATCCTCGCCTGACGCCGTGCGGCGGCCACGAGCCGCAGCCCGCCGGCGGCATCGCGTCACAGAATTCTTGCGCGGCGGCACTCGAGAATGGCAAGAAGCGGGGCGCCATGCCGGGCAGGACAGCCGATCCCGGGTTCCGTCTCGCCGCCCTCGCCTGGGTGGGGGGCGTCGCCATCGTCGCCGGCCTCGGCCTCGGCGAGTGGTTGCTCGGCGACTGGTGGCTGGGACTCGGCGTGGCGGGCGCCTGGGTCGCTGCCACGGCTGGACTCGGCCTCGTCCAGGGCCGACCCGTGGCGCGGGGCCGCGGGGTTCCGCCGGCGAGGCGTGGAGACGAGGCCGGCCGGGGCCGCCGGACCGGCACCGCGTCTCGTCAGGCATCCAGGCGTCCGCATGTCGTGCCCCCGCCCGGTCGCGGGGTGCGGGTGGTCGCGGGACCGGTGCACGCCGACGGCGCCTGGGTGCGCACCGTGGCGGCCGCCGGCGGGCTGCGGTTCGAGACCTGGACCGGCGGCGCCTGGCGCACCGCGGCCGACGACCTCGCCGTCCTCGCCACGGCGATGCCGCGCGGCCGGCCGCGGCAGCCCGTGGCGGGGGCGGATCCGCCGGGCTCCTGAGCTTCCGACCGCGCACGCGCCCGTGCTACACGGCGCCGCACGGGCTGGGCCCGACCGCGAGCCTTGGGCCCGTCGTTTCCGGTCGCATCCGCGGCCCGCGCATCCTAGAGTCCCCCCGATGGACGGCGACCGCGACCGCGCCCTGCACGACATCACCGACGCGATCCTCGGCAGCTACGCCCGCCGCGGCGAGCTGACGCACCTCGAGGGCGGCAGCCTGCCGAGCCGCGAGGTCATCTGGGCCGTGGTCGAGGATCTGCTCCGCGTGCTCTTCCCCGGCTTCCTCGAGCCGGCCGGCTCGACGTCGGACGAGTTCACGGCGCGCGCGGTCGCCCGCGTGCGCTCCATCGACCAGCGCCTGCGCGGTGAGATGGAGAAGGGGCTGCGCACGCGTAACGCCTGTGCGCCCGAGGAGTGCCGCCGGCGGGCCGCCGCGGTCACGCTCGACCTGCTCGCCGCCGTCCCGGCCGTTCGCGACCTGCTTGCCACCGACATCGAAGCGGCCTACGACGGCGATCCTGCGGCGCAGTCGTTCGAGGAGATCGTCCTCGCCTACCCGGGGCTCCAGGCCACCGCCGTGCACCGCCTGGCGCACGTGCTGTGGAAGGCGGAGATCCCGCTCGTGCCGCGGGTGATGAGCGAGTATGCGCACTCGCGCACGGGCATCGACATCCACCCCGGCGCCAGCATCGGGCGCCGCTTCTTCATCGACCACGGCACCGGCGTCGTGATCGGCGAGACCTGCGTCATCGGGGACAACGTGAAGATCTACCAGGGCGTGACCCTGGGTGCGCGCAGCTTCCCGATGGACGAGCGCGGCCGGGCGATCAAGGGCACGAAGCGGCACCCCGACATCGAGGACGGCGTCACCGTGTACTCGGGCGCGACCATCCTCGGGCCGGTGGTGATCGGCCACGGCTCGATCGTGGGCGGCAACGTCTGGCTGACGCAGAGCGTGCCGCACGACACCCGGATCGTGGTCCGCACGCCCCAGCAGATGCACATCGACCAGATGGTCAACGACTGGCAGATCTGAGCCGCGCGCCGCGCGCGCGAAGGAGCCACAGGTGGGACACGTCTTCGAAGACAACGCACGGACGATCGGCGGGACACCGCTGGTGGAGCTGCACCGGATCGGGGCCGGCACGAAGGCTCGCATCCTGGCCAAGATCGAGGGGCGCAACCCGGCCTACTCGGTGAAGTGCCGGATCGGCGCCTCGATGATCTGGGACGCCGAGGCCCGGGGCGTGCTGAAGCCGGGGATCGAGGTGATCGAGCCGACCAGCGGCAACACCGGCATCGCGCTGGCCTTCGTGTGCGCGTCGCGCGGCTATCGGCTGACGCTGACCATGCCCGAGACGATGAGCCTCGAGCGCCGCAAGGTGCTCGCCGCCTTCGGCGCGCACCTGGTGCTCACACCGGGCGCCGAAGGCATGCCCGGCGCCATCCGCCGCGCCGCCGAGATCGCCGCCAGCGAGCCGGCGAAGCACTTCATGCCGCAGCAGTTCCAGAACCCGGCGAACCCGGCGATCCACGAGCGGACCACCGGGCCCGAGATCTGGAACGACACCGACGGCGCGATCGACGTGCTGGTGTCCGGCGTCGGCACGGGCGGGACGATCACGGGGGTGTCGCGCCACATCAAGCACACCAGGGGCAAGGCGATCCTCTCGGTCGCCGTCGAGCCGGCCAAGAGCCCCGTGATCCGCCAGACGCTGTCCGGCGAGGCGCTCACGCCGTCGCCGCACAAGATCCAGGGCATCGGTGCGGGGTTCGTGCCCGACACGCTCGACCTCGGCGTGGTCGACCGGGTCGAGGCGGTCACGGACGAGGAGGCCGTCGACATGGCCCGGCGGCTGGCCCGCGAGGAGGGGATCCTCGCCGGCATCTCGTGCGGCGCGGCCGCCGCGGTGGCCGTGCGGCTCGCGACGCTCGACGAGTTCGCCGGGAAGACCATCGTGACGGTGCTGCCCGACTCCGGCGAGCGCTACCTGTCCACCGTGCTGTTCGCCGAGGTGTGACGGGAGGCGGATCACCGGCGTGGCGATCCATGACCGCGGCACGGTGCACGCACGTCTCGACGCCCTGCGCGCGACGGTCGCCGGCCTGCGGGCGAAGCTGCCGGTCACGCTCGAGGAGCTCGAGGCCGACGAGCTCCTCGAGTGGACCGTCACGCGGGGCCTCGCGCTGGCGGTGGACGCCGTCATCGACGTCGGCGCCCTGCTGCTCGGGCGCATGCCGTCCGCGGCGGCGGCGGCCCCCGCGGCGCTGCTCGGCGACCTGGCGGCGTGCGGCGTGGTGTGGCCCGAGACCGCGGAGCGCCTTCGCGGCCTGCCCGGACTGCACGACGCGCTCGTGCCCGACGACGTGGTGCTCGACCGGGCGAGCCTCCTCGACGCGCTCGGGCGGGTGGAGGCCCTCGACGCGTTCGCGGGAGACGTCGACGCCTGGATGAACCGTCGGGACGGACACTGAGGCCGCCGGGTGGACCTCGTCCCGACCCACCGCCTGCGGTTCCTCGCGGCGCTCGGCCTCTCCGCGTCGGCGCACGTGCTCGTGCTCGCCCTGTTGCGGCCGCACCCGGCCACGCCGCCACGGCCCACGGCGAAGATCCTGCCGATCTCGCTGGTGTCGCTGCCGGGCGGGGGCGGGGGAGGACCGCAGCCCGGCGAGCCTGCGCCCGGCGGAAGCACGCCTGGCGAGGTGGCAGCCGTTGCGCCGCCGCCGGCCCTGGACCTCGCGCTGCCCGCCCCTGCGCCTCCGGCGAGCCTCGCCACCGCGAAGCCGCCGCCTCGCCTGGCGGCGCGCGCCGAGAAGCCGCCTGAGCGGCTGGCGGTGCAGCAGCCGGCGAAGCCGAAGCCCCCGCCGCCCGCGCCTTCCGAGGCGGCCGTGCCGACACGGCCCTCCGCCCGCCCGTCGGAGGGCGTCGCCCCGGCAGCGGGCGACGGGACCGCGGGACGGCGCGGACCGCCGGGGACCGGACCGGGAGCCGGAGGCGGACCCGGCGGCCCGGGCACCGGCGACGGCAGCGGAGGCGACGGCAGCGGCGGAGCGCGCCCCGCCTACGGCACCAACCCGAAGCCGCCGTATCCGCTCGCGGCGCGCCGGCTGGGACTCGAAGGGGTGGTCACCCTCGAGGTCGTCGTGCGTCCCGACGGCTCGCCGGCGGAGGTGCTGGTACGCAGGTCGTCCGGCCATACGATGCTGGACGACTCGGCGCTGGCCACCGTGCGCACGCGCTGGCGGTTCATCCCGGCGCGCCACGGCGACGTCCCGGTCGAAAGCCGCGTGACCTTCCCAGTGCGCTTCACCCTGCGCGAGGGGTGAGCGGCGCAGAAGCCGGTATCCGCATCGCGCCGGGCGTGTGGCCGAACGGAAAGAAGCGGGCCAGGCGACGCGCTTCCGCTTCGTAGGCGTTGACCGGAAGGGTCTCGTGGTGGCGGCCGCCCGGGTGTGCCACGTGATGGGTGCAGCCGCCGATCGATCGCCCCGACCAGGTATCGACCAGATCTAGGTGAAGGGATCCTCGAACGCCGGGATCACGTGCCTCGGGTCGACTCCGAGCCGGGTCGCCAGGCCCCTGGCGAAGCGTTCGGCGTCTTCGATCGTCGCCTGGCTGCCGCCGACTTCGTCGACGATCAGCGCCGGGTCCCGCCACAGCGGCGCGCCGTCGCCCCGCCAGACCAGCGAGAACGCCCAGCGCGGCAAGGCCTCGCCTGGATACCACTTGCCCTGGCCGAAGTGCAGCAGACCGCCTGGAGCGAAACGGTCACGAAGGCGGCGGATGACGTCGGCGGCGATCCGGCGCTTGGCGGGGCCGAGGGCGGCGGTGGTCCATTCGTCGCCGTCCATGTCGTCGATCGACACGAAGGTCGGCTCGCCCCCCATGGTCAGACGGACGTCGCCGGCCTGGAGCCGGGTGTCGACCGCATCACCGGCGGCGAGGATCGCCGCCCACTCGCCGTCGTCGTAGGGTCTGGTCACCCGCGGTGTCTCGCGAATGTGCTGCACCGACATCGCGAAGGAGAACGCCACCTCGCACGGCTCGACCACGCCGGTGATCGGCGCCGCGCTCTCGGGGTCCGGGGTGCAGGCCAGCGGCAGGTGGCCTGCATCCGCCAACAGCCCGGAGGTGGGGTCGAGACCGATCCATCCACCACCGGGCAGATAGGCCTCCGCCCACGCGTGCAGGTCGGTGAAGTCCTCCGCGGCGCCGGCGGGCCCCTCCAGCGGCCTCTCGTCGGGTTTGAGCTGAATCAGGTAGCCGGACACGAAGCGGGCGGCGAGCCCGAGATGGCGAAGGATCTGGACCAGGAGCCAGGCGGAGTCCCGGCACGAGCCTCGGCCCGCGGCGAGCGTCTCGTCGCAGGTCTGGATCCCCGGCTCCATGCGAATGACGTAGGTGATGCCCCGCTGCAGCCGTCGATTGAGCGCCACCCGGAAGTCGGCGGTCCGCGCCCGCTCGCGCGGAACGCCGTCCAGCCAGCCTGTCAGGCGCGGTCCGGGCGGCAGCGGCGTCAGATAGGGCGCCAGCTCGCGCTGCAGCCACGGCGCATACGTGAACGGCAGGTATTCGACCTGCGGCTCGAGAAAGGAGTCGAACGGATTGATGACCGCCATCTCGGCGATGAGATCGACGTCGACGACGAATTCCCGGACCGGCTCCGGAAAGACGATACGCGCGAGGTAATTTCCTTGCGGATCCTGTTGCCAGTTGAGAAAATGCAACGCTGGTGAAACTTTCAGCGCATAGGAGCGCACCGGGGTTCGGCAATGGGGCGCGGGGCGCAGGCGGATGACCTGCGGGCCCAGGCGCACCGCACGATCGTAGCGGTAGGCGGTTCGGTGGGTCAGGGCGACATGGATGGCCATGGCTCTTCCTGTGCACCGGTCGAGGCCACGGCGGGTCGGCTGGCGTTGTACCGCAAACGCTCCCTCCGGGCGACGCCGGCCATCCGTGCCGAGGGCACCAGCCCGGGGGCGATCGTCGCGCTCGACGAGGACGTGTGCGACCTCGCCCGCATCATCGAGGTCGTCGACCGGGTCGAGGCCGTCGTCGATGCCGTGCTCGAAGATCGCACGAAGTGGGTGTCGGTGCGGGACGCCGTCGCGGTGCTCGTGGGGCGCAACCTCGGCGAGCTCGGTGTCAGCCTCGCGACCGGCGTGCTCGCCGAGCCGGCGCTGAACGCACGGCAGCTCCTCTTGGTGAACCTCCGCACCGACGTGGCCCCCGCGATGGCGATCGCGCTGCGACCGCCCCCGCCGACGACGGCCGAAGCGCTCCGGCACGAGGGACCCGAGGCATCGCCGAACGGCTGACGGGCGACATCGCGTCGCGCGCGGCGGTGACCGGGGCGGGGGCAGCGGGCGCCTGGCTCGCCACGCGAGCACGTGGCGCCCGAGCGCAGGCCGGCACCGTCGCCCTGGTCTCGCTGGTCGGCGCGCAGCTCGGGCAGACGCTCGCGATGGCCGGACGGAGCCCGCTCGTGGTCGCGACCAGCCTGGGGGCGATGGCCGCGCTCGGGACGACGGCACTTGCGGCGGCCGGCCTGGCGACCGGGGCAGGCCGGGGCAAACCCTCGTCGACTGGCCACCGCGGGCCCACGTCTGCTAACGAGGTGCGGTCGACTCCGACCCGCTTCATGGGGACCTCCTCGTGACACTCGCCGACTGGGACGTGATGTAGCCATGGACACTTCGACCAACGCGTTCACCGTGGACGTCGAGGACTGGTACCAGGTGTCCGACCTCGAGGCGGTCGTCCGCTTCGCCGCCTGGGACCGCTACGAGTCGCGGGTCGCGCAGAACACGGAGCGCGTGCTCGCGCTCCTCGACGAGGCGCGGGTGCGCGGCACCTTCTTCGTCCTCACCTGGAACGCCGAGCGACATCCCGACGTGGTGCGGCGCATCGCCGCCGCGGGACACGAGATCGCGTGCCACGGCTACGCGCACCGCCTCGTCTACGACCAGACGCCCGAGGCCTTCCGCGACGACGTGTCCCGCGCCAAGCGCACGCTCGAAGACCTGATCGGCACGGCGGTGCTCGGCTATCGCGCGCCGAGCCTGTCGATCACGCCGCGCTCGGCGTGGGCACTCGACGTGCTCCTCGACTGCGGCTTCCGTTACGATTCGAGCGTCATCCCGGTCGAGGATTCCGTCTGTGGGCTCCCCGGCGCGCCGCGCTTCCCGCACGTCATCCGGGAGCGCGACGGCCGCCGGCTGGTCGAGTTCCCGATCACGACGGCGCGCGTCTTCGGCCGCAACCTGCCGCTCGGCGGCGGCGGCTACCTGCGCGTGCTGCCGTACCGCTACATGGCATGGGGCATGCGGCGGGTGAATCGGCGCGACCACCAGCCCGCGGTCGTCTACATCCATCCGTGGGAGGTCGACCCCGGCCAGCCGCGCATGCAGACCGCGGGCAAGCGCGGCTTCAGCACGCATTACATCGGCCTTGCGCAGACGGAAGGCAGGCTTCGCCGCCTGCTGCGCGACTTCCGCTTCGCCCCGTGTGCCGACGTGCTGCGTGAGCGCCGCGTGCTGGCCGCCTAGAGCAGCGTGCCTTTCGTCCCGACGGCCATCGAGCACGCGCGAGCCTTCTCCCGATGATTGCGGAAACGATCCTCTGGGGCGCCCTCGTGGTCGCGGCATACGTCTACGTCGGCTTTCCGGCCCTCATCTACGCGCTGGCGACGATCCGCCCGCGCCCGGTGAAGAAGGCGCCCTACGAGCCGACGGTGTCGTTCATCATCGCCGCCTACAACGAGGAGAAGGCGATCGCCGAGAAGCTCGAGAACACCCTCGCGCTCGACTATCCCCGCGACCGCCTCGAGATCCTCGTCGCGTCCGACGGCTCGACCGACCGCACCGACGAGATCGTCGTGACGCAGTTCGCCGGCGAGGCGACGCTCGTGGCGGTACCCGGCCGCGGCGGCAAGACCCTCGCCCAGAACCGCACCGTCGAGCACGCGCGCGGGGAGATCCTGGTCTTCTCCGACGCCACCACCGTCTACCGCCCCGACACGCTCCGGAAGCTCATGGAGAACTTCGCCGATCCGGAGATCGGCTGCGTCAGCGGATGGGTGGTGATGGGCGTCGAGCAGGAGTCGACCATCCACCGCGGACGCGCGGCGTACGCCGACTACGAACAGTGGCTCCGCGTCTACGAGAGCCGCTTCGCCTCGATCCTGGGGGCCTGCGGCGCCGTCTACTCCGTCCGCCGGAGCCTCTACACCAACCTCCCCGCCGACGTGACCAGCGACTTCTCGCAGGTCGTGAAGGTCGTCGAGCAGGGCTACCGTGCCGTCATCGAGCCGGACGCGGTCGTCTTCGAGGCCGGCGAGGGCAATGCCATCCGCGACGAGCTCGAGCGCCGGACGCGCGTCGCGACGCGCGGCCTCCGCGGCCAGTACTACGTGCGACACTTCTTCAATCCGCTCCGCCACCCGTGGTTCTTCTTCCAGACCCTGTCGCACCGCCTGCTCCGCTGGGCCGTGCCGCTCTTCATGATCGTCGCGTTCGTGGCGAACCTCTTCCTGCTCGACCGCCCGCTCTACCGCGTGCTGTTCATGTGCCAGCTCGCCTGCTATCTTGCGGCTGCTCTCGGCTACTTCCTCGAGCGCCGCGGGAGGCGTATCCGGGTCCTCCACATCCCGCTCTACTTCTGCGTCATCAACCTGGCGCCGCTCCTGGCGCTCCGCTCGCTGCTGCGCGGCGACAAGAAGGTCGTGTGGGAGACCCGCCGCTAGCCGACCCGCCCGCTCATCGCCCGAGCAGCCGTGCGGCGCCCCGCTCGCGCAGCGTCCGCGCGAGCCGGGTCCCCAGCGCCGCCGCCTCGCCGCACGGCGCGGAGCCGGCGGCCTCGAGCCGCTCGCCGCCATCGCGCGCGAGCACCTGCGCCCGCAGCGCGACCGAGCCGTCGACGACCGTCGCATGCGCCGCGAGCGGGGTGTTGCAGTCGCCGCCGATCGCGAGCAGGAACCCGCGCTCCGCCGCCACCGTCGCCTCGGCATCGGGGTCGGCCAGCGCGCGCAGCAGCGCGCGCGTCGCGGCGTCGTCGGCCCGGCACTCGAGCGCCAGCGCGCCCTGCCCCACGGCGGGCAGCAGGTCGTCTGGCGGGACCGGCCGCGCCGCCGGCTCGTCGATGCCGAGGCGCGCCAGCCCCGCAGCCGCCAGCAGCAAGGCGTCCACGTCGCCGTCGCGCCAGCGCCGCAGCCGCGTGTCGACGTTGCCGCGCAGGAAGATCGCCGCGAGGTCGGGCCGCAGCGCACGCAGCTGCGCCGTGCGCCGCACGCTCGCAGTCCCGACGCGCGCGCCCGGCGCCAGCGCCCGCAGCCCGCCCGCACCGCCGCCCACGAGCACGTCGCGTGCGTCCGCCCGCACCGGGACGGCGCCGATCTCCAGACCCGGCGCGAGCGCCGCCGGCATGTCCTTCATCGAGTGCACGGCCACGTCGATGCTGCCGGCCAGCAAGGCCTCCTCCAGCTCCTTCACGAAGAGGCCCTTGCCCGCCGGCAGCGGCCCCTCCGTGATGCGGTCGCCGGTGGTGCGGATCACCACCGGTTCGGCGTGCAGCCCGGGGTGCGCGCGCTCGAGGGCGGCGCGCACCTGGTCGGACTGCGCCCGCGCCAGCGCGCTGCCCCGCGTCCCGTAGCGCAGGACGGGCACGCCTCAGTCCTCCTCGTCCTCGCCCACAGTCGCGGGGCGCCGGTCGAGCCCGAAGAGCGCGCGCGCGGCCGCGACCGCCACTTCGTCGCCTCGCCCGACCTGCTGGCCGCGCAACGCCTCCAACGGCGCGTGCAGGATCTTGTTGCAGAGCGCGCGCGTCAGCCGCTCCACGGCCTCGCGCTGGGCCGGCTCGAGCGCCACGCTGCCGGTCAGGAACCGCTCCAGCTCGCCCTGGCGGATGGCCTCGACCTTCTCGCGCAGGGCAACGACCGTCGGCACGACGTCGAGGCCCTCCAGCCAGTGCCAGAACGCCTCGACCTCGCCGTCGACGATGGCCTCGGCGCGCGCGGCCTCGGCGGCGCGCGCGTCGCGGTTCTCGGCGATCACGCCGTCGAGGTCGTCCACGTCGTACACGTACGCGCCGTCGAGCTGGTGCACGGCGGGGTCGATCGAGCGTGGCACGGCGAGGTCGATCAGGAACATCTGTCTGCCGCGCCGCTCCCGCAGCGCGTCCCTGACCGCCGCCGTCGCGACGACGTAGGCGTCGCCGCCCGCAGCGCCGATGACCAGATCGGCGAGCGGGAGGTAGCGCGAGAGCCGCTCGAACGGCACCGGCATGCCGCCGAGATCCCGGGCCACCTCGAGGGCGCGCTCCCAGGTCCGGTTCGCAACCATGAGCGAGCCCGTACCCTGCGCGAGCAGCTGCCGCGCCGTCAGCTCGCCCATGGTGCCTGCGCCGATCAGCAGCGCGGTCTTGTCGGCAAGCGAGTCGAAGATGCCCTGCGCGAGGTCGACCGCGGCGGAACCGACCGACACGGCCTTCTCGGCGATGCCGGTCTCGCTGCGGATCCGCTTCGCGACCGAGAACGAGCGGTGGAAGCAGCGGTGCAGCACGCGCCCCGAGGCGCCGACGGCGGCGGCGACCGCGTACTGGCTCTTCAGCTGTCCCAGGATCTGCGGCTCGCCCACCACCATCGAGTCGAGGCTGGCCGCGACCCGGAAGAGATGGCGCACCGCCTCGCGGCCGTGGTGCGTGTAGAGCCGTCCGGCGAGCAGCGCGGGCTCGACGGCGTGCTCGTGCGCCAGGAAGCGCGGCAGCTCGGCCGCGAGCTGCGCGGGATCGCTGCCGCAGGCGACGACCTCGACCCGATTGCACGTCGAGACGATCGCCCCCTCCGCCACCCCGGGCCACGCAACCAGGGTGCGCAGCGCCGGCTCGAGCCGTCCGTTGGCGAAGGCGAGCCGCTCGCGCACCTCGACGGGCGCGGTGCGATGGCTCAGGCCGACGAGCAGGATCTCCTGGGTCACGTCAGTACGCCCGCCCGTGCATGCCGAGACCGAGCAGGTTCACGCCGAGCAGCGAGGCCACGATCACCGCGAAGCCGGCGATCGTGAGCTGCGCGGCCCAGCGGCCGCGCCAGCCGGCCGTGATCCGCCCTTGCAGCAGCACCATGTAGAGGGCCCAGACGAGCATCGAGAACACCAGCTTCGGGTCCCCGATCCAGAAGCGGCCCCATGCCTCGTGCGCCCACACGATGCCCGTCACGATACCGATCGTCAGCAGGACGAGCCCCCACGTGAGGCAGGTGGCAGACAGCCGGTCGAGCGTCTCCAGCGACGGCAACCGGCCGAGCGCGCCGCGCCCGCGGTGCGACTTGAGACGCCGCTCCTGGACCAGGTAGAGCACGCTCGCGCTGCACGCGAGTGCGAAGACGGCGTCGCCGAGGAAGGCGAACAGCACGTGCACGGGAAGCCAGACGCTGCGGAGGACCGGCGGCAGCGGCTGCGCCCCGCCCTTCAGCACGCTCGCCGCCAGCGTGAGGCCGAACGCGGTCGGCACCACCACCGCTCCGAGCGCGAGCAGCGAGGCGCGCAGCTGGATCGCGAGGAAGAGTCCGACCAGCAGCGCGGCGAGCAGCGAGAGCGCCTCCGCGAGAGTCGCCACCGGCAGGCTCCCGACCCGCGAAGCGCGGATGGCGATCGAACTGGCCTGCAGCAGGAGCCCGCCGCCCAGCAGCCAGACCAGGGCGCGGGCGGGAAGCTCGCGCCGCACGACGAGCCCTGCCAGCACTGCGACGGTGGCCGCGAGGTAGAGGCCCGCCGCGCCCCGCAGGAGGACGATCTCCATCGGTCCTACACCCCCACCGACACGCCCAGGCCGGCAAGCATGCAGCGCTCGCCCGTATGCTCGGCCAGCACCTGCTCGACGCCGGCCCGGTGGCCCCGGCGCAGCAGCTCGAGCAGCGGCGACTCGACCAGCGCGCTCACGACGGTGGCCCGCCGGGGGTCGCCGTCGAACACCCGGCAGACGGCGCCCAGGATCTCGACCAGCGACCTGTACTCGGGCCCGATGCGGGCCTCGAGCTCCCGCCGCAGCCGCGCCGCCAGGGCCGGGCTGGCGCCGCCGGTGCCGACGGCGACCTGCAGGTCACCCGGCTGCCAGGCGCACGCCGCGTGCCGCACGGCCCCGTGCGCGACCAGCGATGCGATGGCCGGGGTGACCTCGGGCGCGATGACGCCGACGGCGCCGCCCGCTCGCCAGCAGGCCTCGATCTTGCCTTCGACGTGCCGGCCGCATCCGACCACCACGCAGCGACGGCCGTCGAGCCGCAGGAACACGGCGTGGGTCCGCATGCCGGCGCGAGATGCTACCAGAGCGCCGTTCCCCGGGCCACGTGGCCATGGCCGGCTCCCGGACGGCCGTGCGACGGCTCGCCGGAGGTCAGGCGCGGCGCGGGATGCGGACCTGTGTCGCGGTGGCCACACCCGGCTCACGGCGCTGGCCGCCCTCGCCCTCTTCCCGCAGACCGCCCACGGCGAGACGCTGGCACCCTTCGAGGCGACCGGCTGAACGGGCCCGTGGGACGCGCCGGCCGCGGGCGCGCCGTCAGGCTGCGCCTCGACTCGGAGTGTCCGTGGCACGTGCAACCGCGAAACGCGGCGTTGCGGGCGACGTTGCAGGTGGACGCCGGGGCGCTGGCCGGTCCGATGGCTGGGCCACGTGCCTGCGCGGCCGTCGCCCGTCGCTCTCGGGCGGCACGGGCCTCGCTGCGAGCGACTCGCCGTGCACCCCCTCGCCTACGAGCCGCGCGCGGCCGAGGACACGGTCCTGCACGCGGTGGTACGCGACCACCTGGAGGAGTTCCTCGCCACGACCGCCGGCGCGGATGGCAGCGGCGGCGTCCCCCGCTTCGTCGCGCGCGAGACTGCGCGACTTCCTCGGCTGTGGCGTGCTCGGCCGCGGCTTCGCGCGGGTCCGCTGCGGGACGTGCGCCTTCGAGCGGCTCGTGCCGTTTTCGTGTTGTCCGCAGCGGGAGACTATCAGGAGTTCGTTCCTCCCGGCGTCGCATCGACGGGCTCCGGCCAGGGATCCACTCCGGATAGCTTCTTGCCCGAGAGCCAGGCGATGAGGCGATCCTCGACCGGGAAGACCCCGCGGCGGAGGTCCGGCGGCAACGCCGCCTCGAGGAGCGTGAGCTTCTCCGTCGGATCGGCCCGGAGGTAGACCTCGGTGGACTTCAGGCTGGCGTGGCCGAGCCACAGGGCGACCTTCCGGATGTCGCCCGTCGCGTGGAGGCTGTTCATCGCACACGTGTGGCGCAGCACGTGGGGCGAGACCCGCTTGGCCGCGAGCCCAGGGCTCTGGGCGATCGCCGCGCGGACGTACTTCTTCACGAGGTAGGTGAAGCCCGAGCAGGTGAGGGGCACACCGCGGGCGTTCAAGAAC
>Ga0316622_100000487_pt1 | contig 23053 bp, 17 predicted proteins | sample OWC_Aug_OW2_C1_D_FD_207646 | JGI IMG/M metagenome (GOLD analysis project Ga0316622, IMG submission 207646) | Wetland soil microbial communities from Old Woman Creek delta, Ohio, United States - OWC_Aug_OW2_C1_D5_C | ecosystem: Environmental > Terrestrial > Soil > Wetlands | place: USA: Ohio... | reverse complement strand
CTGGAAGGGGTCCTGGCGATCGGGGAGCGCTCGTCCGGTGTGCCCTACTCGGCCGAGGACCGGGACTTCGCCCGCACCCTGGGCCTCCAGACGCTGGCCGCCCTCGAGAACGCCCGCCTGCTCAGGCTTCGCGAGGAGAAGCTGCGCCGCGATCGCGAGCTGCAGCTCGCACGCGAGATTCAACTCGGCCTCTTCCCGCCACGGCCCCCCGAGGTCGCGGGCTTCGAGGTGGCGGCCGAGAGCCGTCCGTGCTACGAGGTGGGCGGGGACGCCTACGACTGGGTGGACCTCGGAGGTGGGCGCCTCGCCCTCGTGGTCGCCGACGTCTCGGGGAAGGGGACGCCGGCCAGCCTCCTGATGGCCTCGGTCCATGCGTCCGTGCGCGCGCTCGCAGGAACGGCGTCGCCCGTCGTCGTCGTCGAGCGGCTGAACCGCTTCCTCTTCGCCAGCACGTCGCCCAGCCGCTTCGTCACGCTCTTCTACGCGGAGCTCGACACGGCGTCGCGCCGGCTGGCGTACGTCAACGCCGGGCACGTCCCGCCCTACCGGGTGGCCGGAGACGGGACGGCCAGCCGACTCGTCGACGGCGGACCGGCGCTGGGCCTCATCGACGACGCGTCCTATGAGGTGGGCGAGCTGAGGCTCGAGCCGGGGGACGTGGTGGCCGTCGTCACCGACGGCCTGACCGAGGCCCTTTCGCCGGACGAGCGCGAGTTCGGCGACGAGGGCGTGTGGGAGGTGCTGCGGTCCGGGGGCAGCGCGTCCGCCCTCCTGGCCCGCCTGCTCACGGCCGTGAGCTCGTGGACGGGCTCGGCCGGCTGCAGCGACGACCTGACCGCACTGGTCCTGAAGGCTCGTACGCCGACCCGGCTGTCTATCGATGAGACGGACCCCACCCCTCGCCTCGGCTGGGCGGTGAGGGGTCGGGCGCCAGCGCCACCTTCAGGATCAGCTCCCTCACCACCGCGAACCAGTCCCGGAGCTCCCCCACCGTCGGCGCCAGCTCGTACGGGTGGTGATGGCAGGCTCGACGCAGGGCCGACGAGGCGTGGCCGGCGCGAGCGGCGAGGCTCGCGTCGTCGAGGTAGCTCCGCAGGCAGATGAGCTGGGTCGTCATCGAGCAGCCTTCGAGACCGAGGGCGCGGCGCTCCCACAGACCGTGCAGGGCGATTTCGAGGGCCTGGAGGGCCAGGAGGGCCGAGGCCCGCGGCCAGAGCCCGAGCGTGGCCGGGTCGGCCCGGCCGAGGAGGCCGGCGGCCACGTCCAGGAGTACGCGCGGGTCGCCGCCTCTGCTCAAGGCAGTCCCCGGAGCCACGCCGCGAGCTTGCCGGCCTGCCGCACCAGCTCGACCGCGTCGCCCGCCGGCAGCTCCTGCGCGCCCTCCTCGGATTGCCGGAAGGCCTCGGCCCCGGCCGGGCTGCACTCGCGCTGGAGGCGCGGGAGCACGTCGTCGCCGCGCTCGATGTCGTCGAACAGGGCGAGGGACGCGACCCGCGTCAGCCCGTCCGCACGGCTCAGGAGCCGCTCGACGTCGGCGTGGGGCTCTCCCCGGCCGAGCCGCCGCCGGCGGACCACTTCCATGCTCGCGGCCTCGAGGGCGAGGCGACACAGCCCCGGCACCACGCGGGCCGCGGCCGGGGACGGAAGATCGGCGGTGCCGGCCACGGCGAAGGCGTCCTCGAGGTAGCGTCCGACGGGATCGAGGGCCCGGCGCAGCTCCACCACCGACCCGTCGCGACGCGTCACCTCGATGACCTCCGCCGCGATGTCGAGGCGGCGGACGGCGTCCGGGAGCCGATCGTCGTGGGTGAAGACCACGACCTGGCGGTCCGCGGCGGCGGCTTCCAGGACGCGCGCCAGGCCGTCGACTCGCGCCGGGTCCATCGACTGCACCGGGTCGTCGATGACGATGAAGCGGAAAGGACTCTCGGGGAGGGTGGCCCGGGGCACGAAGAGGCTGAGGGCGAGCGAGTGCAGCTCTCCCTGACTCATGACGCCCAGCGCCGCGCCCTCGACCCCGTCGACGGTGACGTCGAGGGCGACGTGGCGACGAGTGCCCTCGCCGGTGAGCTGAATCCGCCCCAGCTCGACGTGGCTCTGCTGGCGGAGGAGCTCCCAGGTCCGGGCGGCCTTCTCGGCAATGGGGGCGAACCGGTCGTCGCGGATCCCGGCCGCCGCCTTCTTGAGCCAGGCCTCCGCCGGTTTGAGCCGCTTGATGTCGCCGGCTCCCCGCACGGCGTCGCGAGCGCCCGCCAGCCAGGCCGAGATCTCGACCGCCGCCGGGCGCCACGCGCCCTCCTTGCGCGCGAGCTCCGCCCGCGCCAGGTCCCGCAGGCGGACCACTGCCTCCCCCAGCGGCCGACTGGCGGACTCGACGTGATCGGCGAGCTCCGCCAGGTCCGAGATGGCCCCCGCCCCGACCCAGGTGCCGAGCGCTCCGACCAGCTCGCCGAGGTCCAGGCCCACCTCGGCCGCCCGCTTGAGCGCGTCGCTCTTCAGGGGCGCCAGGTCCTCCCACCGGCGCCGTGCGGCCTCGGCCCGCGTGTGGACGGCGTCCGCCTCCCGTGCCGCCTCGCGCAGGCGCGCCACGGCCTGGCCTTGCCGGGCGCTCCAGCCCCCATCCAGGGCGTCCTTGCGACCGCACACCGGGCAGTCGCCGTCGCCGTGCGCGGCGTGGTACCGGAGCGCGAGATCGAGGATCGTGGCCGCGTCCCGGGAACGGGCCCCGGCGGATCCGAGGGCGGATCGCACGGCCGCAGCCGCCTCGCGCATCTCGGCGACCGCCGCCGCGACTCGCGCCGGGTCGGGCGGCTCCAGGCTCGCGATGCCCCGGAGGACGTCGACCTCGGCCGTCCCCGAGCCACCGGCGGCGGCCCCGGCGAGTGCCTCGTCGACCGCATCGAGGTCCCACTCCTTCCCTTCGACGGCGGCCGCCACCCGCCGTGCCCGTGGATCATCGACGTCGCGCAGCCGCTCGAGAAGCCGCCCTCGCGCCTCGGTGGCCTCCTTGATGGCCTTCTCACGAGTGCGCCGGGCCTCCTGGAGGCCGTCCAGGGCCATGACGAGGTCCTCGAGTCCCAGGATGGAGGAGAGGGCGTCGTAGAGCCTCGAGGGCCCCTCGTCGAGGAGCGAGCCCAGCTCGTTGTAGGAGAGGAAGGGACGATGCGTCCCCAGAGCCTCCGTCCACCCGAGAGACCCGAGGTCGGACGCGCGCCCACTCTGGAGATGGACCGTCGCACCGGCGGCGTCAAACGCCGCTTCGGGCTGCCATCGGCGCGACACGACGCACGGCGCGCGCTCGCCCTCGACGAGGAACGCGGCGGTGAGGGACGCCGCGGGATGGTGGAGGTTGCGCCACCCCTCGCGCCAGACGGCGGCGCGGTCCTTCCAGCGCAGGCTGTCGCCGGTGAGGAGAACCTCGAGGCCCTCCGCGAAGCTGGACTTGCCGGATCCATTGCGACCGACGACGAGCGTGAGGCCAGGACCCGGCCGCAGCTCCAGGGTCTGCGGGGGACCGATGCCCCGGAAACCCTCGACGGTGATCGATTGCAGGAACGCACCGACGGGTGCGGCAGAGGGGCGGGTGCCCGCCGCCGTGGGCGAGGCGCCCCGGCCCGCCAGCTCCTCTTCGATCGCATCGCGGCCCCCGAGCGCGGCCGGGACGAGGGCGCCCCAGGCCTCGGCGACGGAGCCGTCGGCCTCGAGACGAGATGACACCAGCCCCATGACGCCGGGGTCCATCCTCTTCATGGCTCCCGTCTTTCCATCCGTGACTGTCTCCACGAATGCCCTGATGCTCGTGAGGCTTTACCAGCACTATACGGTACGGTGAGGCCCATCGTTGCGTTCGTGGATGGTGGGGTGCCTGTTCTCAGCACAGGGGGTCCTCGAGATCTCGCACGTCCACCTCGTCGGCCTCCACGGCGTCGACATAGAGGGTGGCCCATCGAGCGGCGTCGGCCAGCGACTCCGCCGACACGATGATGTAGCCGGCGATCAGCTCCTTGGACTCGGCGAACGGCCCGTCGGTGAAGCGGACGCCCTCGCGAGTGTTCTTGTAGCGCCTTCCTCGGGCGCTGGGCTGGAGGGTCTCCGTGGCGACGTGCACGCCGCTGCTCCGGGTCTCGTCGATCAGGCGCGCCATCTCCCTCCGCTGCGCCGGGGTGAGGGGCACTCCAGCCTCGGAGGCGGCGGTCGCCTTTCGCAGGGCCATGTAGCGGCGCGTGGTGATCTTCTCCGGCTTCGGCACGATGCCGATGTCCCACGCCTCGGTGACCGGTCGGATGTCGATCTCCACGTCGCCCAGCACCGTCGCCAGCCGGGATGCCCAGAGGGTCGCCTCGTCCAGCGACTCGACACGGAGAATGCTGAAACCGGCCGGGAGCTCGTTTTCGCCCTGGAACGGTCCCCGGCTGAGCGTCCGCGTGCCTCCGGCGAACCGGAGCCTCACTCCCTCCGAGCTGGGTCGAAGGCCCTCGGCGCCGAGCAGCACGTTCGCCTTCGCCGCCTCGCCGAGGAGCGACCCCACGCGCGCGATCAGCTCGGGGCTCGGTACCGCTCCGGCCTCCCAGCGGGCGTTGGTCTTGTGCATGATCATGAATCGCACGGCTTCTCCCTCCTGACCTCCGCCCATGCCGGGTCCGCGGCGAGGAACTCCACCACCACGGGCGCGAGGACCGCGGGGCTCACGTTGTGGGCCTGCTTCGCCAGCGACGCTCGTCGCGCCCCGGGGACCGCGTCCGCGACCGCCCGCGTGGCCTTCTGCAGCCGGACGTCGGTCTTCGCTCCGTGCATCGCCAGCGTGGGGACCTTGATCGAGGCCAGGCGCGCGGTCGGGACCCTGAAGCCGTTCATCACCGCCGCGTCGTATGGGAGCGTGTGCGCGACGGCCTTCATCTTGCGCCAGATCCACGGCATCAGCTGCATCATGACGACGAACGGTGCCGGGACGCCGACCATGGAGCCCATGAAGTACTTCACCGCCCCGCCGCGGTCGCCCGCGGCGAGCCGGCGCTCGAGCTCACCCTCGTGCTCGGCGCCGCCCGTCTCACCGCCCTCGGCGACGTACGGCGGCTCGTAGGCGACGACCTTCCGGACGTCGAGCCCGGCGGCGGCGGCCTCGAGGGCGAGCGCCGCTCCGGACGACAGTCCCACGAGGAACGCGGGCCCGCCCGCTTCGCGGATGAGCGCGGCGAGGTCCTCCACCTCGCGCTCCCTCGAGTAGGGCGGGGTGTCGCCGCTTTCGCCGCGACCGCGGCGGTCGTACGTGTAGACGGTGAAGTGCGGCGCCAGCAAGGGTGCGAGCCTGGGCATGGGGCCGAACCCGCGGCTGCACAGGGCGCCGTCCACCAGGACGAGGGCGGGGCCCTCGCCGGTACGCTCGTAGGCAATGACCGTTCCGTCCTTCGAAATGGCGTGGCTCATGGCTTCTCCTCGTTCGCTCGGCCTGCGCTCGCGGTCAGTCGAGATCGCGCCGGGGAAGGAGCGCGCGCAGGCGGGCCTCCCGCAGGAAGAGGCCGCCCCAGACGACGAGCCCGACGTAGACGGGAAACAGAGTGTGGCTGAAGAGGGGACTCTCCACGCGCACGTGCGTGGCAGTCGCGCCGCCGAGGTAGCCCGTCAGCAGCACCGCGCCCAGCACCGACGTGCCCGGAACCGCGTACGCCACGACACACAGCAGCAGGAGGACCCCCAGCGGGAACACCGTGCTGGCCGGATACCCGAGCTCAGCGGTTCCCGCGACGACCGGTGGAACCTCGAGCAGCTTGCCCATGCTGTCGAAGAGCAGGAACAGGACGCCGATGGTGCTGAGGACGCGGCCTGCCCAGAGGGCTCCGCGTGAGCCGGCGCTGCTGCCAGCCCGGGTCTCGATGACCGCTTCGTCTTGCGCGAGGGCGTGCATTGGCATCTCCTTCCCGCATGCGTGGCTTGCGGGGTTGGGCTCGGGACCTTCCCGGCCCCTACCCAGACGACGATTCTGGGCACTCAGGATCGACAATCTCGGAGAGTTGAGGCAGAGTCTAGCATAAGCGCCTCAGCATCAGTGTCTTATGCGGCCCTTCGACTGGCCATGATCCAAGGCGACGCAGCCCTCGGAGTGGCGCCCCGGCTCGTGCCGGAAGGTCACATGGTCTAATCAGTCGACGTGGCGGCCTCCGACACCCATCGCGCGATCGAAGCCGTGTTTCGGCTCGAGTCGGCCCGGCTCATCGCTGGCCTGGCGCGGATCGTCCGCGATGTCGGGGTGGCGGAGGAGCTCGCCCAGGACGCCTTCGCGGTCGCGCTGCAGAAGTGGCCGGAATCGGGAGTCCCCGACAACCCGGGGGCGTGGCTCATGGCCACGGCGAAGCGCCGGGCGATCGACCGGCTGCGACAGCGGACGCTGCACGGGCGCAAGCACGAGGAGCTCGCGCGTGCGCTGCGGGCCGAGCGCTCAGCGGCCACGCCTCCGCCCGAGGCCGCGATCGACGACGACTTTGGCGACGACCTCCTTCGGCTCATGTTCACGGCGTGCCATCCGCTGCTCTCGACCGAGGGGCGCGTCGCGCTCACGCTGCGCCTGCTCGGGGGCCTCACGACCGCGGAGATCGCCCGCGCCTTCCTGGTGAGCGACGCGACGGTCGCGCAACGCATCGTCCGCGCGAAGAAGACCCTCGCCGATGCGCGAGTCCCCTTCGAGGTCCCCCGGGGGTCCGATCTCGCCACGCGCCTGTCGGCGGTGCTGGAGGTCGTGTACCTCGTCTTCAACGAGGGCCACACGGCCACGGAGGGTGACGATTGGATGCGGCCAGCGCTGTGCGACGAGGCCCTCCGCCTCGGCCGCATCCTCGCCGGGCTCGTCCCGCAGGAGCCCGAGGTCCACGGCCTCGTCGCGCTCATGGAGATCCAGGCATCGCGAATCGGCGCGCGGACCGGGCCCACGGGCGAACCCGTGCGGCTGCTGGACCAGGACCGCGCGCGATGGGATCGGCTCCTCATCGGTCGCGGCCTCGCGGCCCTCGATCGTGCCGAGCGGCTCGGCGGCTTGCGTGGCCCCTACGCGCTCCAGGCCGCGATCGCCGCCTGCCACGCCCGTGCGCGAGCCGCGGCCGACACGGACTGGCCGCGCATCGCGTCGCTGTACGACGATCTCGTCCAGCTCACGCGGTCGCCCGTCGTGGAGCTGAACCGGGCGGTCGCGGTCGGCATGGCCTTCGGCGCCGCGGCGGGCCTGGAGGTGGTCGAAGCCCTGGCCTCCGAGCCCTCCCTGAGCGGCTACCACCTCCTGCCGAGCGTGCGGGGCGACCTGCTGGCGCGGCTCGGCCGCCTGGAGGAGGCCCGAGCGGAGTTCGAGCGCGCGGCCGCTCTCACGCGCAATGCGCGCGAGCGCGACCTGCTCCTCGCGCGCGCCGCCGCGTGCGGCCCCTCTTGCGGCTCGCGGGGCGATGCGGCCAGGGTGCGACCGGCCGCTGGCTCGCCGAAGCCGCTGAGACTGCGGATTCCTCGTCGCCCGGCGGGAGGAAGCTCCTCGGAATGACAGGGCGCGAGGAGCGCGGGGACGAAGCTCCTGTCGTGCTGCGAGCGGGTGATGCCTCGGCTCAGCGGCACTCGCTCTGGATGTAGCCGAGGGACTTCAGGTTCTCGCATTGCTCGCGGGAGAGCTCGGCCTGCTCAGAGCCGGCCGGGCCGCGGCGCGCGAGCCGCAGCGTCCAGGCGTGGAGGGCCTGCCGGTAGTAGGCGGCGCGCAGCGGCTGGGACGGAGCGACGTCGCGGGTCTCCCCCGGGTCCTGCTCGAGGTCGTACAGCCACTCCTCGCCCGTCTGCGTGTAGTAGACGTACTTGAAGCGCTCGTCGCGCAGGGCGTAGCGCGGGCGGTCCCACACGGTGCGCGACAGCACCGCGGGCTTGCCGGGCGCGCCCGCGGCCACGGGCAGCAGGCTGCGGCCCTGGAACTCGCGGTCGGAGCCTCCCTTTCCGCGCACGCCGAAGACGTCGGCGATCGTCGGCGCGACGTCGAGCAGGTCCGCGAGGGCCGGGACGCGCAGGCCCGCGGGCCCCGTCCCCTTCGGGAAGCGGACGATCAGGGGCACGTGCACGCTCGGCTCGTAGAGGTGGACGTTGTGGCCGATCCAGCCGCGCTCGTGGAGCTCCTCGCCGTGGTCCGCGGCCACGATCACGACCGTCTTCTCCCAGAGGCCCTCGGCCTCGAGGGCGCGGCGCAGCGCTCCCACCTCCTGGTCGGCGAAGGCCAGGTTGCCGTCGAAGAGCCGCACGAGGTGCTCGCGCTCCGCCTCGCTGAACGGCCGGCGGCCCTGGTTCACGTCCCGGAAGAACGGCTCGCTGCGCCTCACCGCCTTCGGTATGGGGCCGTCGGGCCCGAACTTCGTGTCGAAGGGCGGCTCGGGGTCGTACGGGAAGTGCGGCTCGCGGAAGTGGACGTAGGCGAAGAAGCGGCGATCGCGGTTCTTCGCCAGCCAGGGCGGCACGGCCTTGCGGAAGACGGCGCCGCTGCTCCCCAGCGTGTTCCAGACCTCGTCGAAGTCCACGAAGCCGCGATCGAAGCCGAACAGCCGCCCGGCCACGGAGTTGGCGACGAAGCCCCCGGTGTGGATTCCCTGCGCGGAAAGCAGCTCCGCCAGCGTGAGGCGGTCCCGGGGCAGCTTCGCCGAGAAGGACACCTCGCTGTGGTGGCGGTCGGGGTACTGCGAGGTCCACAGCGACGACATCGCGCCCAGGGTGTAGACGGCCGGCGTGTAGACGCGCTCGAACACCACCCCCTCGGAGGCGATCCGGTCGATCTCGGGCGTCGTGGGCCGGCCGTACCCGTAGGTCCCGAACGACTGGGCCCGACCGGCGTCGAGAATGACCAGGAGGACGTTGGCGCCGGCCACCGCCTTTCGCAGCGGCTCGGCGCGAGCGTCGTCGGCCGGGGACACCGGGGCCGGCTGCAGCGGGTCGCCCCCACCCTCGCCCAGGATGCGCGGCGCGACGAAGCGGCCCCAGGCGAAGCGCGGGCTGCCCGCCGAGCCCACCGCGAGGCCGATCCGGACGATGCGGCCCGCCTCCCCGGGGAGGCGCACCACCTGCTCGCCCGCGGCCTTCGACCGCGCGTCGACCACGCGTGCCCAGACCTCGGTCTCGCTCCCTCCGATGGTCTCGACGGTCACGCGGAAGGACGCGGCGCCCGCCGCGGCGCGGGCCGCGGGAAGCAGCTCCGGCGTGAAGCGCAGCTCGGCCGAGGGCGGCAGCTTCAGCGCGAAGCGCACGACCGCCGGGCCGAGCACGGTGAGCGCGGGCACGCCTTTGTCGTCGCCCACGGCGAAGGGCCGCGGGGCGTCACGTCCGAGGAGGTCCTCGAGCGAGGCGTCGGAGGACGGGCCGGTGACGAGGGTGTAGAAGGCCGCACCCAGCTGCCGCTTGTCGAGGCTCCCCGGCTCCTGGTCGGCCGGCGACGCCGTGGCCGCGAACACGAAGCGCAGCCGGTTGTCGCCGGCCCTCTGCGCCGCGGCGGGCAGCGCGATCCGGTAGCGGTGTCGGGTGTCGTTGAGCCTGAAGCGCTCGACCACCGTTCCGTTGAGCCGCACCTCGACCGACGGCTCCTTCACCCCGCGGTACGGGGCCGTGTCGAGGATCGCGACCCGCGCGGCAGCGGCGTCCCACTGGAATGCGACCTCGGCCTCTCCCTTCGACCAGAGGAAGGGCTCTTCGGCGCCGCCCGACTCCCGGTGGAAGCCGTCGGTGAGCCGCGGCTCGGCCGCCGGCGTCCCGAAGCGCAGGACGTCGGCCCCCGACCACGTCTCGGCCACGGGCACCCGCGCCGCGAGGTCGTACACCACCGCCTTCGGCCGCGCCGGACAGCCGATCCCGGCCAGGGCGAGGCCGAGAAGGGCGGACGCGGCGAGACGGCGGCTCACTTCACCTTCGTCCCCGGCGCCACCTCGGCGTCGAAAGTGCAGAGCACCGCCTTGCCGTCCACCGAGCCGGCGAGCACCATGCCGTTCGACTCCACGCCCATCAGCTTCGCCGGCTTGAGGTTCGCGACGAGGACGACCGTCTTGCCGACCAGGGCCTCGGCCTCGTAGGCGTCGGCGATCCCCGCCACCACCTGGCGAGTCTCGCTCCCCAGGTCCACCTGCAGCCGGACGAGCTTCTTCGAGCCGGCGATCTTCTCCGCCGCGGTGACCTTTGCCGCGCGCAGCTCCACCTTCGCGAAATCGGCGATGTCGATGCGGTCGCCGGTGGGGGCGGTCGACGGGGCGGCGGCGGCCGCGGGGGCCGCCTCGGGCCTCGGGGGGGCGGGGGGAGGCGTCGTCTCGGACACGGGAGTCTCCTTCTGCTTCTTCGATGCGGCCTTCACGGCGGGAGTGCCATCGCTCCCGGGCGTGGGTTCTGCGTCACGGTCGACGCGCGGGAACAGCGGCACGATCGAGCCGAGCGGCCGGCCCGGCTCGAGACGACCCCAGGCGAGGTCGTCGGGGCCCGGCTCGCGCTCGCCCAGGCCCAGCATGCCGAAGATGCGCGACGCCGCCCGCGGCATGACGGGCGAAGCGAGCACGGCCACGAGCCGCACTCCCTCCAGGAGCCGGTAGAGGAACGCCTCGAGCTCGGCTCGGCGAGCCGGGTCCTTCGCCAGCGTCCAGGGCTCGGCCTGCACGATGGCCTGGTTGAACTGCCCGACCCAGCTCCACAGCTCGGTGAGGGCAGAGGAGAAGTCGATGTCTTCGTAGCGACCCAGCACCTTCGCGGCCAGGCCGTCGGCGGGGGCGCAGACGGAGGCGGCGAAGGCCCGCGTGAAGTCGACCGTCGCGGGCGCCAGAGCGGTCGCGGGACCCGGCTCCCACCGCGCCGGCACCCTCCCGTCGCAGTACCTCAGGACCATGGTGAGGGCCCGCGAGACGAGGTTGCCGAGGTCGTTGGCGAGGTCGGCGTTGTAGCGGCCCACGAAGGCCGAGTCGGTGAAGTCCCAGTCCGCCCCGTAGGGCGCCTCGCGCAGGACGAAGTACCGCGCGGCGTCGGGCCCCAGCCGCTCCACGAGGGCCACCGGGTCGATCACGTTGCCGGTCGTCTTCGACAGCTTGCGCCCGTCGCGGGTGATGAAGCCCTGCCCGAACTCGCGCGTGGGCACGGGGACGCCGGCCGCGTGCAGGATGGCCGGCCAGTAGAGGCAGTGGAAGCGGATGATGTCCTTGCCGATGAGGTGCAGCCGCTCGTCCCCGCCCGCCCAGTAGTGGCGGTAGGGCTCGGCGTCGTCCGCGAAGCCGAGCGCGGTGACGTAGTTGCTCAGCGCGTCCACCCACACGTAGAGGACGTGGTCGGGCTGCTCGGGGACCGGGATCCCCCACTTCACGCGGGCGCGGCTCACGCTGAAGTCCTTGAGCCCCTGCTTGATGACGCCCAGGATCTCGTTCTTGCGCGAGTCCGGCCGGATGCGCAGCCGGTCGGACTCGATCGTCTCGCGCAGCCAGGCCTCGTACGCCGAGAGGCGGAAGAAGAAGTTCTCCTCCTCGGTCCACTCGCAGGGGCGCTCGTGGTCGGGGCAGACGTTGCCCGGCTGGCGCAGCTCCTCCTCGTCCTTGAAGCCCTCGCAGCGCGGGCAGTACCAGCCGCTGTACTTGCCGAGGTAGACCGCGTCGCGGCCGTCGGGCGTCTTCGCCCCGCGCAGGAGCCCCCACAGCTTCAGGACGCCGCGGCGGTGGACGTCCTCGGTCGTCCGGATGAAGCGGTCGTAGCGGATGTCGTACCGCTCCCACAGCGAGCGGAACGCCGCCGAGATGAGATCGCAGTGCTCCTGCTCGGAGATGCCCCGCTCGCGCGCGATCCGCTCGATGTTCTGCCCGTGCTCGTCGGTCCCGGTGAGGAAGAAGACGTCCTCTCCCCCGAGGCGCCGCGCGCGAGCGAGCGTGTCGGCCGCGATCGTGGTGTAGGCGTGGCCGACGTGCGGCACGTCGTTGACGTAGTAGATCGGCGTCGTGATGACCGAAACGCGCTTGGATGTGCTCATCGGCTCCCAGGGTTCTTCGCGCGCCACGCGGCGAGGGCGGCGGCGAGCGTCTCCTTCACCGCCACGCCCTTCTCGGCGGCCGCCCGCTGGCAGTCGTCGAACTCGGGCCACGCGTTGTAGATCGTCTCGCCCCGGCGGCCGATCTTGACACGGATCGGCCCGTAGGCGGTCTCGACGGAGAGCGTCTCGCGCTCGAGGACGGTGCGGTCCCACTCCTGCCGGCGCACGCCGAGGGTCGTCGTCTCGCGGAAGAGCAGCTCCTCGAGGGCCACGCGCCGCGACGCCTCCGCGATCACCGTGACGAGGACGCCGGGCCGGCCCTTCTTCATCTGCACGGGGGTGAAGAAGGCGTCGAGAGCGCCCTGCGCCAGCAGGCGGTCGAGGAGCGGGCCGAGGATCTGCGGAACGGCGTCGTCGAGCTCGGTCTCGAGCACGAGGACCCGGTCCCCGCCCGGGGCCGTCGTCTCCTCGCCCACGATCAGGCGGAGCACGTTCGGCCGGCCCTTCGTCTCCCGTCCGCCGGCCCCGTGGCCGGTCGTCTCGATCCGCATCGGGGGCAGGGGCCCGTACTCCGTGGCGTGTGCCGTCACGAGGAGAGCGCCGGTGGGGGTGAGCAGCTCGCCCTCCCCTTCCCCGTAGACCGGCACGCCGGCCACGAGCTTCGCCGTGGCCGGGGGCGGGACGGGGAACGTCCCGTGCGACATCGTCACCGTCCCCGTCCCGAGGTTGAGGGGGGAGGCCACGAAGCGCCGCGCGGCGAGCCAGCGCAGCGCGATCACCCCGCCGACGATGTCCACGATCGAGTCCACCGCGCCGACCTCGTGGAAGTGCACCTTCTCGACGGAGGTCCCGTGCACGGCGGCCTCCGCCTCCGCCAGGCGGCGGAAGAGCCCGGCCGCGCGCTCCTTCACCCCGGCCTCGAGGCCCGAGGCCTCCAGCAGCTCGAGGATGTGGCGCAGGTGGCGGTGCGCGGGTGAGGGCCCCTCGGCCACGACGTCGACCTTCGTGGCCGCGAGGCCGCTCCTCGTGACACCCCGCGCCTCGAGGCGGTAGCCCGGCAGCGGGAGCTTCGCGAGCTCCTCCCGCAGCCGTTCGATCGGCAGGCCGAGGTCCACGACCGCCCCGAGCAGCATGTCGCCCGAGGCCCCGCTCGCGCAGTCGAAGTAGACGATGCGGCTCACGTTTGGCTCCTCACAGGACGCCCCTCTCCTTCAGGCTGACGTAGCGCCCGGCGCCGAGCACGAGGTGGTCGAGCACCTCGATGCCCATCAGCGAGCCCGCCGCGGCCAGCCGCCGCGTGAGCGCGAGGTCCTCGGCCGAGGGCTCCGGGTCGCCCGAGGGGTGGTTGTGGAAGAGGACGAGGGCGGCCGCGCGGGAGACGACCGCCTCCTGGAAGACCTCGCGCGGGTGGACGAGGCTGGCGGTCAGGCAGCCGACCGAGACGACGGCCTCGCGACGCAGCCGGTGCCGGACGTCGAGGGCCAGGAGGCCGAATGTCTCGACCGGGCGCGCCGAGTAGCGCGGCAGCAGGTAGCGGGCGGCCTCACCCGGGGACTCGAGGGAGGGCGCGACGGAGCCACCGTCGGAGGCCAGCCGGGCGCCCAGCTCGAGGGCCGCCAGGACGCGGGCGGCCTTCGCCCGGCCCAGGCCGCGGACCTGCTCCAGGTCGGGCAGGGAGCGCGCAGCGAGAGTGTGCAGGCCCGGGCCCAGCAGCTCTCCGGCGAGGTCGAGGGCGGAGAGCCCGCGGGCACCGGTGCCGAGGAGCGCGGCCAGGAGCTCACGGCTGGAGAGGGCACCCGCCCCCAGTAGCGCGAGGCGCTCGCGCGGCCGCTCGTCGCGCGGCACGTCCAGCAGGCTCAATGGGACGCTCCCTTCCGAAAACACCAGATGTTAACGGCCCGGCCGCGCGGCGTCCAAGCCCACGCGACGGGCCCTTCGGGCGGGGAGAGAGCGCCCGACGGGCCGACGCCGCATAATGGCACCGCCATGAGCCCTCCCGGGTCCGTTTCCCCGCGCCCCCTTCCCGTCGCGCTCGCGCTCGCGGTCACCCTGCTGGGGGTGGGGGCCATGTTCGCGGGAGGCGCCTTCGCGCCCCGCCTCGGCTTCGGCCTGCGGGCCCAGATCGCCTTCGGCACCGTCCTCCTGGCTCTCCCGGCCCTGGGCGCACTCGCCGCGCGCCCGCCGGCCTGGCTGGCCGCGGCGGGCCGCCCGCTCTCGAGGCGAGCGCTCGCCCTCTCCGGCCTGCTGGGCGCGGCGCTGTGGGTCGGCAGCGTCGGCCTCATGGAGCTGCAATCCGCGGTCTGGCCCCCGGACCCGCAGTACCTCGAGATGTTCCGGAGCCTCCACCGGGCGCTCGCGCCGAGCGGCCCCCTCGACGCGCTCGTCTCGGTCGCCGTCATCGCCGTGCTGCCGGGACTCTGCGAGGAGCTGGTGGTGCGGGGCCTGCTCCTGCCCTCCCTGGCCAGGGCGCTCACCGGGGCGGGCGCGGTCGTCTTCTCGGCCGCCCTCTTCGCGGCCATGCACGGCGACTCGTACCGCTTCGCCTTCACGTTCGTCGTCGGGCTCGTGTTCGGCGCCCTGCGGCTGCGCACGGGCTCGCTGTGGCCTCCCGTGGTGGCCCATGTCACGCTCAACACCCTCACCTTCCTGGTCGCCCCCCTGGTCGACGACCCGGAGCAGGCCTACAACCCGCAGCCGGCCCTCGGCCTCGCGTGTCTCGTGGCCGGTTCGGCCGTCGCGTGGCCGCTGCTGCGGGCGCTCCGGCCGTCCGTTGACTCCCCCGGGAGCGCCGCCTAGACTCCTCGGATGAGGATTCCCCTCTCGTCCGTGGCCGTTCTCGCGCTCCTGGGCGTCTTCCCCGCCCCGCCGCCGGCGCAGGGACAGGACGTCGTCAGGGCGGTGCGCACCGCTCGAGGCGCCCCGACCGGCGGGGCCTGGCGCGAGGGCGAGGTCATCGTCGCGTTCCGAGCGGCCACCGAGCCGCGCGACGTCGAGCACGCGCTGCGCTCGGCCGGGGCGCGCGACGCCCGTCGCTCCCGATCGGCGTCCCGGTTCCTCGTCACCCTCGAGCCGGGCTCGAGCGTGCCCGAGGCCGTCCTTCTCTTCTCCCGGATGCCCGAGGTGGAGTACGCGGAGCCCAACGGCCTCGTCCGGCGCACGCAGGCGGCGACGTTCAAGCCGGACGACCGCTTCTACCGCTTCCAGTGGAACCTCGAGCAGATGAACGCCGAGCGCACCTGGGGCATCCAGAAGGGCCGGTCGTCGGTGGCGGTGGCTGTCCTCGACAGCGGCGTCGCCTACGAGGACTACGCCGACCCGCGCACGCGGCAGGCGTTCCGCAAGGCCCCGGACTGGGGCGACACGAGGTTCCTGCCCGGCTACGACTTCGTGAACGGGGACGCCCACCCCAACGACGACGAGTACCACGGCACGCACGTGGCCTCGACGATCGCGGAGGCGACCAACAACGGCACCGGCATGGCCGGGCTGGCCTTCGGCTGCGCCATCATGCCGGTCAAGGTGCTCGACGACCGGGGCGAGGGGACCTTCTTCGACGTGGCCGAGGGCATCGACTACGCCGCCGACTACGCGGAGGGCGGTGAGCGGCCGGTCAAGGTGATCAACCTGAGCCTGGGCAGCGAGGGCTTCAGCCAGACGGTGAAGAACGCGATCGACCGCGCCTTCTCCGGCGGCGTGCTGGTCGTGGCCGCCGCCGGCAACTCCGGGAAGGCCACCATCGAGTTCCCCGCCAACCAGTCGAACGTCCTGGCGGTGGGGGCCCTCGACGCGCGCAAGGAGAAGGCCTTCTACTCGAACACCGGGGCGGAGCTGGACTTCGTCGCTCCCGGCGGCAACTGCGACCGCGACGACAACGCGGACGGCACCAGGGACTGCGTGTTCCAGCAGATGCCCGACCCCGACTTCGTGGAGATGGGCCGCCACGACCAGTTCTGCTACTGCGGCCTGGATGGCACGAGCATGGCCACCCCGCACGTGGCGGCGGCGGCGGCGCTCCTCTTCTCGCAGGGCTTCACCGATCCCGGGGCCGTGCGCTCCGCGCTCGAGCAGACGGCGGAGCGGCTGGGCGGGGCGAGCGCCGACGGGCGCAACGACACCTACGGCTACGGCCTCGTCCGTCCGGCGAACGCGCTGCCGGGGCTCGGCCTGAACGTGGGGCCGAAGAAATGACCCGGACCACCCTGGCGGCCGGCGCGCTGCTGGCGCTCCTCGCCCTTCCCTCGAGCGCGGGCGAGCTCGCCCTCGAGGGGCACGCCGGCTACTTCGAGATGGCCGCCGAGAACTCGGCCTCGGCCCTCTTCGGCTCGGGGGGCGGGCCCACGTTCGGCGGCGCCGTGCGCTACACGTTCTGGCGCGGGGCCTTCGCTTCCGCCGGGGCACGCACGTTCTCGAAGGAGGGCGAGCGGGTCTTCGTGAGCTCGCCGAACAGCCCGGAGCAGAAGCTCGGCTTCCCCCTGTCCATCCGGCTCACGCCGATCGTGCTGCAAGCCGGCTACCGCTTCCGGCACGGCCACATGCTGGTGCCGTACGTCGCCGCCGGTGTCGCCATCACCTCGTACACCGAGGAGAGCGAGGTGGCCGGCGAGACGTTCGACACCGACAGCACGAGCACGGGCTTCATCGGCTCGGCCGGCCTCGAGGTCGGCCGCGGCACCTTCCGCTTCGGGGCCGAGGTGGGCTTCTCGTCGGTGCCCGACGCGGTGGGCCTCGGGGGCGTCTCGAAGGTCTACGGCGAGGACGACATCGGCGGCCTCCACGCCATCGGCAAGCTGATCGTCGCGTTCTGACGCCCGACCCGCGCGAAAGCGCGGGTCGACCCGTCCGTTCCCGTTCTTCCTGTTTCCGCTCTCTCCTGGTCCTCTTCGCAGAGCCCCGGGGAAGGCCGGCTACTTCTTCTCGCCCCCACCCGGCCCCAGGCCCATCTCGCCGAGGATGCCCTCGTTCTCGCGCCAGTGCTCCCGGACCTTCACGAAGAGGCCGAGGAAGACCTTCGTCCCGAGGAAGGCCTCGATCTGCAGGCGCGCCTCGGTGCCGACGGTCTTCAGCATGGAGCCGCCGCGGCCGATGAGGATGCCTTTCTGGTTGTCGCGCTCGACGAGGATGGCGGCGTGGATGCGGACGAGGCCCTCCTCCTCCTTGAACTGCTCGATCACGACCCCGGTCACGTAGGGGATCTCCTCGCGGGTGTGGTGGAGGATCCGCTCGCGCACCATCTCGGCCACGAAGAAGCGCTCCGGCAGGTCGGTGAGGAAGTCCTCCGGGTAGAGCGCCTTCCCTTCCGGGAGGCGGCCCAGCAGGACGCTCTCGAGCCGGTCCACGTTGTCGCCCTTCAGGGCCGAGACCGGCACGATCTCCGCGAAGTCCGCCACGTGCCGCCAGGCCTCGATCGCGGGCAGGATGCGGGGCCTCGGAACGCGGTCGATCTTGTTGAGGGCGAGGACGACGGGGAGCCCGGACTTCTTCAGCAGCCCCTCGATGAAGCGGTCGCCGGGCCCGGGGGGCTCGGTCACCTCGGCCAGCCACAGCACGACGTCGCCCTGCCCGATGCTCCGGGTCGCGGTCTCCACCATGCGCCGGTTCATCTCGTGCATCGGCTTGTGGATGCCGGGCGTGTCGAAGAGCACCATCTGGGCCCCGGGGCGGTTCACCACCGCGAGGATGCGGTTGCGGGTCGTCTGGGGCTTGTCGGAGACGATCGCGACCTTCTGGCCCACGAGCCGGTTCACGAGCGTCGACTTGCCGACGTTCGGGCGGCCCACGACCGTCACGAACCCGGCGCGGAACGGGACCACCGCCTCCTCGCTCACGCCGGGCTCTCGACCGGCACCCGCCGGAAGCGCACCCGGTTGACGCGCTGCTTCTCCGCGACGAGCACCTCGACCTCGAACCCCCGGTAGCTGGTGCGCTCGCCCGCGCGCGGGATCTGGCCGAAGATCGACGTGACGAGCCCGCCCACCGTGTCGATCTCCTCGTCGAGCGAGAGCTCGGTCTCGAGCGCCTCCTCGAGCCGCTCGATGCTCGCCCGGCCGTCGGCCACCACGCTGCCGTCCGGCTCCACCGCGAGCGGGTCGCCCTCGACGTCGTACTCGTCCTTGATCTCCCCGACCAGCTCCTCGACGATGTCCTCGACGGTGACGATCCCGGCGGTGCCGCCGTACTCGTCGATGACGCCCGCGAACGTGATGCGCCGGCCCTGCATCTCGCGCAGCAGGGCGGGGATGCGCTTGGTCTCGGGGACGAGGTGGACGGGGCGGACCAGGCCGCCCACCGGGGAGTCGGCCTCGCCCTGGAAGTCGAGCAGGTCCCGCACCTCGACGACGCCCTGGATGTCGTCGAGGTCCTTGCCGTAGACGAGGATCCGGCTGTACTTGGTCTCGCTCATCAGCCGGCGCAGCGCCGCGATCGGGGCCGCGGCCGCGATCGCCACCACGTCCGGGCGCGGGGTCATCACCTCCCGGACGACCGTCTCCGAGAAGCGGTCGAGGGCGTCCACCAGCCGCGCCTCGTCGGCCTGCTGAACCGGCGGCGGCGGGACCTCGGGCACCGTCCCGCCCTCCTCGGCCTCCTCCGGGTCCGGGGCCGCCCGGCGGCGCAGCCGCGCGACCACCGGATCGAGCGCCTGCGCCCAGAGATGGAACGCGGGCAGGAGCCGCAGGAAGGTGGCCTCGGGGTCCTTCCGCACGAGGATGTAGGGCATGCTCACGCGGAAGAGCAGCAGGTACGCCATCATGACGCCGAAGGCGGTGAGCATGGCCCAGTGGTCCACCAGGCGGAAGGCCAGAGAGGTGATGATGACGGTCATGCCCACGTGCGCGGTGTAGGTGCCCAGGTGCACGGGGATCAGCATGCGCGGCGGGTCGTCGAGGTAGCGCTGGGCGAGCTCGATGCGCGCCTCGTCGTGGAAGCCCACCGCGGTCAGGCGCCGGCGCTTCAGGAGGTGGTACGACGCCTCGACGCTGGCCAGGAAGATGGAGAGGCCCGCGAGGAGCGCGATGAGGACGACCTGCAGGGTGATCACGCGTGCCCCAGCAGGCGCCGGCGCAGCCGGCGCTCCAGGCGGTCCATGGTGCCGTCGTCAGTCTCGTGGTCGTGGCCGAGCACGTGCAGGAAGCCGTGCAGCGCCAGGACGTCGAGCTCCTGCAGGAGCGACCGCCCGAGGCGGCGCGCGTTCCGCCCCGCCGTCTCGACGCTGATCACCACGTCGCCGAGCCCCGCCTCCCCGCCGTCGCCCGGGAAGGACAGCACGTCGGTCGGGCGGTCCTTGCCGCGGTAGTCGCGGTTCAGGCGGCGCAGGAGGCGGTCGCCGGCGAGGACCAGCGAGACCTCTCCGTCCACGCGCAGCGCCTCGGCCGCCCCGGAGAGGACGCGCCGCAGCCGGGCGGGGCTGACCCTTTGCCGCCGCTGCCGGTTGAGCAGCACGACCCCGAGGCGCGGCGCCAGGCCCGCGCTCATCGCCCCGCTCCCTTGTCCGCGCCCCACCGCTCGTAGGCCTTGACGATCGACTGCACGAGCCGGTGGCGGACGACGTCCTTGTCGTCGAAGTAGCAGAAGGCGATGCCCGGCGTCCCCGAGAGGACCGAGATGGCCTCGACCAGGCCCGAGATGCGCCCCGGCGGGAGGTCGATCTGCGTGATGTCGCCCGTCACCACCACCTTCGAGCCGAGGCCGATGCGGGTCAGCACCATCTTCATCTGCTCGGTGGTCGTGTTCTGCGCCTCGTCGATGATGACGAAGGCGTCCGACAGCGTCCTCCCGCGCATGAACGCGATCGGGGCCACCTCGATCTGGTTCCGCTCGAACAGCCGCTCCACCTTCTCGAACTCGATGAGGTCGTAGAGGGCGTCGTAGAGCGGCCGCAGGTAGGGGTCGACCTTCTGCTGCAAGTCCCCGGGCAGGAAGCCCAGCTTCTCGCCGGCCTCCACCGCCGGGCGGGCCAGGATCACGCGGGTCACCTGCTTGTTGAGCAGGAACGAGACGGCCTGCGCCACCGCGAGGTAGGTCTTGCCGGTGCCGGCGGGGCCGATCCCGAAGACCATGTCGTTCTTCGCGATCTCGTCGAGGTACGCCCGCTGGTTCAGGCTGCGGGGGACCACCACCTTCTTGCCCCCGCGCACCGCGGCCTTCAGCAGGTAGTCGCGCAGGCGCGTCTCGCCGTCCCGCGACAGCAGCTGCGCCGCGAGGCGCACGTCGGCGGAGGCCACGGCGTAGCCGTCCTTCATGAGCCCGCTCAGCTGCTCGAAGACCTGACCGGTCAGGGCGGCCCCCCGCTCGTCCCCCTCGATGAGGAGGTCGCTCCCCTCGTTCTTGATGCGGACCTTGAAGGTGTCCTCGAGGAAGCGGAGGTTCTCGTCCTGGTTTCCGAAGAGGGTCGGTAGACCCCGTTCCGGAACGGAGACGCGCGTCATCTAGCTGATCCGGAGCGAGCTTAGCACAGCGGGCGGGCTCACTTCCGGATGGCCAGGAGGCCCAGGTCCCGCACCTGCTCGTCCCGCACCGGGGAGGGCGAGCCGGCCAGGAGGTCGGTCCCGCTCGCCGTCTTGGGGAAGGCGATGACCTGCCGCAAGGAGGTCTCTCCCGCCATGATCATGACCATGCGGTCGAGGCCGAGCGCGATCCCGCCGTGCGGCGGCGTCCCGTACTGCAGGGCCTCGAGGAAGAAGCCGAAGCGGTCGCGGGCCTCCTCGTCCGAGATGGCGAGCAGCCGGAACACCTTCGCCTGCAGCGTGGAGTCGTGGATCCGGAGGCTGCCCCCGCCCACCTCGTAGCCGTTGAGGACGACGTCGTAGGCCTTGGCCCGGACCTTGCCGGGGTCGGTTTCGAGGAGAGCGAGGTCCTCGTCCGCGGGCGCGGTGAACGGGTGGTGCAGGCTCGCGTAGCGGCCGGTCTCGCGGTCCCACTCGAAGAGCGGGAAGTCGGTCACCCACAGGAAGCGGTACGCCTTCTCGTCCACGAGCTTCAGCTCGCGCCCCATCTCGAGGCGCAGGATGCCCATCGCCATGGCGACCGGCCCGGGCTGGTCGACGCCCACGAGGACGGTGTCGTCCTTCTGCGCCCCCACCTTCTCGAGGAGACGGCGCGCCACCTCCGCCGAGGCGCCCTTCTCCGCCAGCTTGGCGACTGTCTCGTCCGTCGCCTTCAGGGTGAGGAGGTTGCGCTTCTCCCCGCGGGCGTCGGGGACGATCCGGTTCAGCCAGAGCTCCTCGTTGACCTTGCGCAGCCGCATGCCGGACACCCCGGCCGCGGCCGGCAGCACGATCGCGCGGGCGCGCGCTCCGGCCTCCAGGAGGCCCGGGTAGTTGGCGAGCCCCAGGACCTTGAGCTCGTCGCTCACGTCCGTGATGGGCATGTCGAAGCGCAGGTCGGGCTTGTCCGAGCCGTACCTCAGGAGCGCCTCCGCGTAGCTCAGGCGCGGGAAGGGCCGCTCGACCTTCACGCCGACCACCGCCATCACGCGCTGGAAGAGCGGCTCCACGAGGTCGAACACCGTCTCCATCCGGGGAAACGACATCTCGATGTCGACCTGCGTGAACTCCGGCTGGCGGTCGGCGCGCAGGTCCTCGTCGCGGAAGCAGCGGGCGATCTGGAAGTACTTGTCGAGGCCAGAGATCATCAGCAGCTGCTTGAACAGCTGCGGGGACTGCGGCAGCGCGTAGAAGCTGCCGTGGTGGACGCGCGAGGGCACGAGGTAGTCGCGCGCGCCCTCCGGCGTCGACTTGCCGAGCATCGGGGTCTCGATCTCGTAGAACCCCTGCTCGTCCAGGTGCCGCCGCACCTCCATCGTGGCCTGGTGGCGCAGGCGGAGGTTGCGCTGCAGGCGCGGCCGGCGCAGGTCGAGGTAGCGGTGCTTGAGGCGGACCTCCTCGTGGGTGTCGATCTCGTCCTCGATCGGGAAGACGGGTGTTCTCGCCTCGGAGAGGATCCGGATCTCCCGGGCGAGCACCTCGACCTGGCCGGTGTCGAGGTTCGGGTTCACGGTGTCGGCGGAGCGGGCGGCGACCTCCCCCACCACCGCGAGGACGTACTCGGAGCGCACGTGGTCGGCCGAGGTGTGCGCGAGCTCCGACACCTCCGGCCGCGCCACGACCTGGCAGATGCCCTCGCGGTCGCGCAGGTCGACGAAGATCACGCCGCCGAGGTCCCGGCGGGTCGCGGCCCAGCCCATGAGGGTGACGGTCTTGCCGACGTCGTCGTCGCGCAGCTCCCCGCAGTAGTGGGTGCGGACGAGGTCGCCCAGCGGCTCAGCCATTCGCCTTCTCCTTCAGGTGGTCGAGGATCCTCTCCTCCGGGACGTCCTGCTGCTCGGACCTTGCCATGTCGCGCACCGCCCAGGCGCCCCGCGCGATCTCGTCGTCGCCCAGGATCGCCACGAAGCGCGCCCCGAGCCGGTCCGCCTGCTTCATGCGCGACTTGAAGCTGCGTCCCTCGGGGTCGAGCATCGCGCACAGGCCCGCCTGGCGCAGCTCGCGCTGCAGGCGGAGAGCGCGGTCGAGCGCGGCGCCGGAGAGCGGCATGAGGAAGACGTCGCAGCGGGCCCGGGCCTCACGCGGGGGCGCGAGCAGGGCCAGCCGTTCGAGGCCGACCGCGAAGCCGATGCCGGCCGCCTCGGGCCCGCCGAGGCTCTTCACGAGCCCATCGTAGCGGCCCCCGCCGAGAACGGAGCTCTGCGCCCCCAGCTGCGTGCTCGTGACCTCGAACGTCGTGCGCACGTAGTAGTCGAGCCCGCGCACCAGCCGGTGGCTCAGGCGGTACGGGATGGCGGCGAGCTCGAGCTGGCGGCGCACCTCGGCGAAGTGATCGGCGCAGGGGCCGCACAGGTGGTCCGTGATCCTCGGCAGCGCGTCGATCGTCGCCTGGTCCTCGGGCACCTTGCAGTCGAGCACGCGCAGCGGGTTCGTGTCGGCCCGGCGCCGGCAGTCGCCACACATCGCGGGCGCCACCTCCCGCAGGGCCGCGCGGAGCCGCTCGACGTAGGCCGGGCGGCAGGCCCGGTCGCCCACCGAGTTGAGGACCAGCTCGTGGTCGCGCACCCCGCAGGCGTCGAGGTACGCCAGGGCC
>Ga0316622_100000486_pt1 | contig 23067 bp, 19 predicted proteins | sample OWC_Aug_OW2_C1_D_FD_207646 | JGI IMG/M metagenome (GOLD analysis project Ga0316622, IMG submission 207646) | Wetland soil microbial communities from Old Woman Creek delta, Ohio, United States - OWC_Aug_OW2_C1_D5_C | ecosystem: Environmental > Terrestrial > Soil > Wetlands | place: USA: Ohio... | reverse complement strand
AGGTGCTGACCGGCGGGCGCATGAAGGCCGGCGGCGTCCTCTTCGCCGACACGCCGGGCAGCGCCGCCGAGGCGGCACAGAAGATCCTCGCCCTGACGATCAACGGCCACCAGCCCCGCGGGGTTCTCGTCGAGGGCCGCGCACCGGTGGCGCAGGAGTACTACGTCGGCGTCACCTGGGACGGCATCGCGCGTCTGCCGGTCATGATCATGAGCGACATGGGCGGCATCGACATCGAGGAGGTCGCCGAAAAACACCCGGAGCACATCGCCAAGCGCCATTTCTCCACCATCCACCCCTTCTCCGATTTCATGGCGAAGGAGTTGGTGGCCGCGCTCGGGATCACTGGCTCGGATCTGAACCGGCTCACCCAGATCACCGCCAGCCTGGCAAACATCTTCCGGAGCTACGGTCTCACCCTCGCCGAGATCAACCCGCTGGCGCGCCTCGCCGATGGGCGCTTCGTGTGCCTCGACGGCCATGTCGACATGGAAGACGAGGCCCGCGATAGTCAGAAGGCCATCCTCCGTCAGCTCGAGATCGATCCCGCGGAGAAACGACAGGCGCGCCCACCGACCCCGTTCGAGATCAACGGTCAGCAGGTCGACGCCGCCGACCATCGCGGCGTCGCCGGCAACGTGGTCGAATTCGACGGTGATCTCGGCCTGGTGATCGGCGCCGGTGGCGGCTCGCTGACGCTCTTCGACGCCATCCGCAAGCACGGGGGCCGGCCGGCGAACTACTGCGAGATCGGCGGCAACCCAAGCGTGTCGAAAACCTGCGAGCTGACCAAGCTGATCCTCTCGAAGCCGGGCGTGAAGAAGATTGCGGTCATGATGAACGTCGTCTCGAACACCCGCGTCGACATCGTCGCGCGCGGCGTCATCAAGGGGGTCATCGAGTCCGGGTATGATCCCGGGGAAAAGATCGCCATCTTCCGCATCCCAGGGTCCTGGGAGACCGAAGGGTTCAAGATTCTCAGCCACTACCGCGTCGAGTTCTGCGACCGAACCGTCTCGATGTACGACGCCGCCGGGCGCGCCGTGGCGAAGATGAAGGCAGCCTGAGGAAGTCAAAAGGCAAATGGCAAAGGTCAAACGTGAACCGTTCACAACCGAATGCTCGCCGCGCGTAGCGAGGGGCTGACCCATGTCGATTCTCATCACCAAGGACACGACCTTCATTGTCCAGGGCATCACGGGGCGCGAGGCGGTAACCATGACGCGCGAGTGCCTCGACTACGGGTCCAAGATCGTCGGCGGGGTCACCCCGGGACGCGCCGGACGCGATGTCTACGGCGTACCAGTGTACGACACGGTGCGCGCGATCACCGAGAAGACCCACGTCGACGGCTCGGTCGTCGCCGTCCCGCCTGCCTTCACCCGCGACGCGGTGTTCGAGGCCATCGAAGCCGGGATCAAGATCATCGTGGTGGTCACCGAGCGTATTCCACGCTTCGAGGTGGCGCAGATGGTCGAGCTGGCCAAGCTGCGGGGCGCTCGCATCATCGGGCCGAACTGCCTGGGCGTGCTCTCGCCGAGCGAGGCGAAGATGGGCGGGCTCGGTGGCCGCGCCGAGGACGCGCGCAAGGCGTTCACCAAGGGGTCCATCGGCGTCATGTCACGCTCCGGCGGCATGACCACCGAGATGTGCAACACGCTGACCGCGGCTGGGCTCGGCCAGTCGACGGCGGTGTCGATCGGTGGCGACGCCATCATCGGCTCGACCTACGCCGACCTCATGCCGCTCTACGAAGCCGACCCGGAGACCAAGGCGATCGTCATCTACTGCGAGCCAGGCGGCCGCATGGAAGCGGAGCTGGCTCGTCACGTGGTCGAGAAGAAGTCGCGCCTGCCGATCGTGGCCTTCATGGCTGGCCGTTTCATGGACGAAATGCCCGGGATGCGCTTCGGTCACGCCGGCACGATCGTCGAGGGCAAGGCCGACACCACGGCGGAGAAGATCCAGCGCCTGGAAGCCGCCGGGATCTCCATCGCCGAGCGGATCGAGGACATTCCGGCGTTGGTCAAGCGGCGGCTGGCCGCCTGATTGCCGATTGCGGATTGCGGATTGTCAAATGTGGACTGCGGACAGATGGCGCGGCGGCTCATGCCTTCAAACCGCAATCCGCAATCCGCAATTGGAGAACTAGATGGCTTTGTTCATTGCAGTTGAGGTTGCCGCGGTGGCGGCGAACGACGCCGATATCGCGAAGAAGCTCGCCGAAGTCTGCCCGGTCAACATCTTCGAGTGCGCCGCGGACGGCACCTCCCGTATCGTCGAGAAGAATCTCGACGAGTGCACGCTCTGCGAACTCTGCCTGCATGCGGCCCCGCCGCGGACGGTGCGGGTGAAGAAGCTGTACGGAAACCAGGAAATCATCGAGCACCGCTGAGCTATTGCTCCAAGCGCAGGTTATCGACCACGTAGTTCCCCGCCGGGAGCAGCGGCGGAATCGGCAACACCGCCGTCGGCGCCGACCCGAACGCCACCGCCAGGTCCCTGGGGCGCGGCCAACCCCGGCCCGCTGAGTTCGCCCTTCACCCTGAACGTAGTCAGCAACGCCGCGGGTAGCGCGGTGAACGGCTGCCCAGGGTGCGCAGGATCCTCGAGCGTGACCGTCAACCCCGTCGCCTGATTGCGCGGTACCGTCTGCGTCTCCCAAGTCGGAACACTCGGACCTACGTCCCCGATCTCTCCTTTCGTACCAAAGGTACCATCGTCCCCCACTGCCCTTCGGGGAGCTGAGGTGCATCCAGCGCCGCGCTCGTGTAGCCTTGGGGGCGGCACCAATGTTTCCCGTCACGTCGGAAAAGGAACGCGTCCTGGTGGCGCGCCTGGCTGCGCTCGGCATCCGGGAGGATGACCTCGCCGAACGCTTCGTGCGCTCGGCGGGCAAGGGTGGGCAGAACGTCAACAAGGTCGCCACCTGCGTTGTGCTCCGGCACCTTCCCAGTGGCATCGTGGTCAAGTGTCAGGAGGCGCGGACGCAGGCGATGAACCGTTTCCTGGCGCGCCGGCGGTTGGCGGACGAGATCGAGGCGCGGCGCGGCGGCGCGGCAAGCGCGCGCGTCCAGGAGATCGCCCGACTCCGGCGCCAGAAGCGCCGCCGCTCGCGGCGGGCGCAGGAAAAGGTGCTTGCGGCCAAGCACGCACAGGCGGAAAAGAAGGCCATGCGCCGGCCGCCCGGCCCGCAGGAGTGATCGCAAACAGCCGCGTGGCGACCTTCTCGCCCACTTATTGAAGAACCGTTCCCGACCGGACCGCGCCCGGGTTCACGGATTCGGCACGTGATCGAGGGCGCCCTGATGTTCGCCACCAGTCGTCCGCCGAGCTGGGACTGGAGCGCGGTGATCGCGTGGCGCAGCATCGGCGCCTCGATCCGCGCCTGGTCGCAGAGCGTCGCGGCCAGCTCCATGTCCTTCTGGCCCGTTTTCATCAGCGGCTCGGCCTGCGCGGGGTCTTGCAGAACGAGCTGCATGAACAGCTGCGACTGCTCCCAGTTCTCGGTGAGCCAGGTATTACCGATGCTCGCCCTGATGACCTGCACCATCGTTGCGAGATCCAGTCCCTCGTGCAGACCGATGCAGAGCGCCGCCACCACCAGGGGCAGCGCGCTGAGAGACACTCCGCCATCGGACCACCCATGAATCTCAACCCGACGAAGCCGACTCGTTTCATCGCATCCTCCGCTCGCGAGTTTCGCGCGACCCACGCACCACGCATTACAGACCAGCGGTGGTCTCCTTGCAAAGGCCACGACGCCAAATGGCCTGCACGCCGCGCGTGAAAGCGATGCGCCAGCGCCCGGAGCGCCTCCCACGGGGGCGTCGCGAGGTGGCCGCCGAAGAAACGTACGTACGAGATCATGCATTGACGTACGACGATCGGATCATCGTCGGTCACGCCGCGGCGGCGGGCAGACCGCTGATCAGCAAAGACCGCAGTATCCGCCGCCATTACCGGCGCACGGTGTGGTGAGCCGCGGCGTAAGCGCTCCCGTTGCCCGCGGTCGCGGCGCATGTGGACGAGCACGTCTGGCTCCGCAGCGGTTCTCGGCAGGAGCTACTCCGCCCACAGCGGGAAACTCGCGCACAGCTCGCGCACGGCGCCGGCGATGCGTGCGCGGCGGGGCTGTTGTGGGGGACGTGGGTACGGAAGGTACGGAAGTTTGTAGTGAATGGGCACCGGAGCTGACTCAGGACCGCCCCGGTGGCTGAAACCCAGGACACAAGTACGTGGCGTGCACCTCTCGAAAAGAGATGTTTCTGGTACTTGACAGATATACAATCGGGGGTGCGCAGCACGCCTGGCAACCAGCCGCGACGCTCGAGCACGGCAGAGAGGCGTGGGCCTTCGATGAGCGTATTCCCGGCCCCCGCACTCGACCACCGCGTCGCTTGCACCTCCCCCCTCCGGTCACACGGTACGGACTTCCGTACTTTCCGTACCCACGTCCCCCACGCACCTTTCGTCAGGGTGCGCGGGATCCTCGAGCGTCACCGTCAAGCGCGTTGCCGCCAGAACAGGCTTTGTCATAGCCAGAAGAACGAGCTAGGATCAGTCCATGACGATGCAGGCAAACATCTCCGAGGTGAAGAACCGGCTTAGCTATTACCTTGCGCGCGTCCGGCGAGGCGAATCGGTCCTGGTGCTCGATCGAGACCGGGTGATCGCGCGAATCGAGCCGGCCGGCGGTTCTGCTTCCGATTCAACGGATGACTCCCGGTGGCTCGACGAGCTTGAGCGCCGCGGCGTCGTGCGGCGCGGCAGCGGCCGGCTACCGCGCAGATGGCTCGCGCGTCGGCCCAAGGTCAAAGCTGATCTTGTGCGTGCGCTTCTCGACGAGCGCGAGGAGGGACGATGAGGTTCTGGGACAGCTCCGCTCTCGTTCCCCTGATCGTCACGCAGGCGGCCTCCGCCGACGCCGATGCGTGGCTCGCTCAGGATGGGGAGCTTGCGGTGTGGACGATTACCCCGGTCGAGCTGGCATCGGCGCTGATGCGCCTGGCACGCGCGGGGGCGATCGGCGAGCGCGAGGCGAACCAGGCCGAAGCCCGCATCGACGAGCTTCTGGCATTGTGCCACACGATTATCGACGTAGAGGCGGTCAAGTCACAGGCGCGCCGCCTGCTCCGCCTGCACCCGCTGCGCGCGGCGGACGCGATGCAACTCGGGGCCGCCTGGGAGTGGGCCGGTGGTAGGCCCGCGAACCGGGTGTTCCATTCCCTTGACGCGCGACTTGCCCGCGCCGCTCGTCGCGAGGGTTTTCGGGCAATTCCGGAACCGCCGTAAAGGGGTGCCTTCAACCACCGCCACCACGCGGTAGCCCGATAGCTGCAGATCGTGCACCACCGCTTCTGCCTCGGCGTCGGCCGACACCGCCACCACGACATCAACGTCGAAGGGGGACGTAGCGAATATTTGGCCCATTCACTTCTGACTCCTGGTGCGTGTCGTGATTGCATTCGATGATCCCACGCCGCGCCGTCATTGTCGCGACGGCTGAGCATCTTGTACGTTCCGGATACCCCGCGCCGCGCGGCTCGATGCCCCCCTGATCTTCCACCACGTCATCGATCGCGACATTGAACGGCGCCCCATCTTCGGGTGCAATCACGACACGCACCAGGAGACACTACGGCGGAGAAGATCCAGCGCCTGGAGGCCGCCGGGATTTCCATCGGTGCACGCTCTGCGAGCTCTGCTTGCACGCGGCCCCGCCCGGGACGGTGCGCGTGAAGAAGCTCTACGGGAACCACGAAGTCCTCGAGCACCACTGACCGCGCTCTAAAGCGCCATCCTCCGTGTGACAAACGTCCTTCTTCGCGGCTCGCGAAGAAATGCGTAGGCGATTCTCTTCACCACGGATGGCACGGATTTCACGGATCCACTGGCCTTGGATTCGTACTACAAACGTTCCATTTCTTCGTGGCACGCGAAGGTTTTCCGATCGCCCCGAGTAGCCGCCCCTCGATACGCGTCCTCCGGACGCTACTCGGGGTGACCGGGGGCGGCGTATCGAGGGGCTTTGGGCTGCGGGCGCCGCCCGCGCTGGGCAATCAGTGTAATCCGTGGTCGTCCTGCGTCAGGTCGCGGGCGAACGCCGCGATGATAGTCCGGCCGAGCAGGCTCCCGCCCTTTCCGTTCGCTACACGCCGGCTCATCGCGGCCTCGGCGCGCGAGCTGCGCACGGCGTTTGAACGTCCGCTCAGACTTGCTAAGGATACTCGTGGCGTCTGTTGGCCGGGTGCCCGCGAGATGTCGATCAACTAAGGAGTACGAGCGATGCCGGACAAGCGCGAACAAGCTGACCTGAACCTCTGGCGGCAGCTGGCCAGCAAGGACCGCAAGGGAGCTGATCCGGACGAGCTGATCTGGCACACCCCCGAAGGCATCGACGTCAAGCCGCTGTATATGCTGGCCGACGTCGAAGACCTCGACTTCAGCGACAGCACCCCTGGCGCGTACCCGTTCGTCCGCGGACCCCGCGCCACCATGTATGCCGGTCAGCCCTGGACCATCCGCCAGTACGCTGGCTTCTCCACAGCCGAGGAATCGAACGCCTTCTACCGCGCCAACCTGGCCGCGGGGCAAATGGGGCTCTCCGTCGCCTTCGATCTGGCCACGCACCGCGGGTACGACAGCGATCACCCGCGCGTCGTCGGCGACGTCGGCAAGGCGGGTGTGGCCATCGACTCGGTCGAGGACATGAAGATCCTCTTCGACGGCGTGCCGCTCGACCAGATGTCGGTGTCCATGACCATGAACGGCGCCGTGCTGCCGGTTCTCGCCAGCTTCATCGTCGCCGGCGAGGAACAGGGCGTACCGCGCGCCAAGCTCACCGGGACCATCCAGAACGACATCCTCAAGGAGTTCATGGTCCGCAATACCTACATCTACCCGCCGGCCCCCTCGATGCGCATCGTCGCCGACATCATCGAATACGCCAGCAAGGAGATGCCGCGCTTCAACTCGATCTCGATCTCCGGGTACCACATGCAGGAAGCCGGCGCGACGTGCGACCTGGAGCTGGCGTTCACCATCGCCGACGGGCTCGAGTACGTCCGCGCCGCCCTGTCCAAAGGGCTCGACATCGACGCCTTCGCCGGCCGCCTCTCGTTCTTCTTCGCCATCGGCATGAACTTCTACATGGAGGTGGCGAAGCTGCGGGCCGCCCGCTTGCTCTGGGCGACGCTGCTGAAGAAGCATTTCGCTCCGAAGCAGCAGACCTCGCTGATGCTCAGGACCCACTGCCAGACCTCCGGCGCCAGCCTCACCGAACAGGACCCCTTCAACAACATCATCCGCACCACGGTCGAGGCGATGGCCGCGGTCATGGGCGGCACGCAGAGCTTGCACACCAACTCTTTCGACGAAGCCATCGCGTTGCCAACGGACGCCTCGGCCCGGGTGGCGCGTAACACGCAGCTCATCCTGCAGCTCGAGACCGGCATCCCCAAGGTCATCGACCCGTGGGGCGGTTCTTACTTCATGGAGTCGCTCACACACGCGCTGGCGCGCAAGGCCCTGGGCCTCATCGAGGAGGTCGAGGCCTTTGGCGGCATGACCAAGGCGATTGAAGCCGGCATGCCGAAGCTCCGCATCGAAGAGACCGCCGCGCGCCGCCAGGCCCGCATCGATCGGGGCGAGGACATCATCGTCGGGGTCAACAAGTTCCAGCTCCCGGAGGAGCCCGAGATCGATATCCGCGAGATCGACAACACCGCGGTCCGCGAAGCGCAGATCGCCCGCCTGAAGCGGATTCGCGAGACGCGCGACGCCGCCAAGACGCAGGCCGCGCTCGCTGCCCTGACCCATGCCGCCGAGTCGGGTACGGGCAACCTCCTCGCCCTGGCGGTGGACGCCGCCCGCGCGCGGGCCACGGTCGGCGAGATCTCGGAAGCGCTTGAGAAGGTGTGGGGCCGGTACCATGCCCAGATTCGTTCGATCTCCGGGGTGTACGGCGGCGCGTTCGGCGATGATGAGGCGTGGCGCGAGCTCCAACGCGAGGTCCAGCAGTTCGCGACTGAGCACGGACGCCGGCCCCGGCTTCTGGTTGCCAAGCTCGGCCAGGACGGCCATGACCGCGGCGCCAAGGTGATCGCCACCGCGTTTGCCGACCTAGGCTTCGACGTCGACGTGGGTACTCTGTTCCAGACACCGGAAGAGGTCGCGCGTCAGGCGGTCGAGAACGACGTGCACGTCATCGGCATTTCGACCCAGTCGGGCGGCCACAAGACGCTCGTCCCGCAGCTCATCTCGGAACTGCAGCGGCTCGGCGCCGGGGACATCATCGTCACCGTGGGCGGCATCATTCCGGCTCGGGATTATGCCCAGCTCGAGCATGTCGGCGTGAAGGGCATCTTCGGGCCCGGCACGCAGATTCCCAAAGCCGCGCGGCGCGTGCTGGCACTGATCCGCGAGGGTGGTGTGACAACCGAGGCGGCCGTCGGCGCGTAGGGCGGCGGGTCTGCCGGGAACCTCGTTGATGGATGACCGGGGGTACTCAGGGTCAATGGTTGTCACCCGCGAACGCGGGGACGCTGCGAAGACCGTCGGCGCCAGGAAGCTGCGGTGACCACCTCTGCTCCACCACCCGTGGAGAAGCTGGCGGCGGATGTGCGCGCCGGGAGCCGCCGCGCGCTCGCCAAGGCGATCACGTTGGTCGAGAGCACCCGGTCGGACCACCAGCAGGCGGCACAGCGGCTCCTCGAACTGCTCCTCCCGCATACCGGCGACGCGGTTCGCGTCGGCATCAGCGGCGTACCGGGTGTCGGGAAGAGCACTTTCATCGAGGCGTTCGGCCTCTACCTGATCAACGAGGGCAAACGGGTCGCGGTGCTTGCGGTCGATCCGTCGAGCGCCCGCTCAGGCGGCAGCATCCTCGGCGACAAGACGCGCATGCCGCGCCTGTCGACCGCCCACGAAGCGTTCGTTCGTCCCAGCCCTTCGGCCGGCTCGCTCGGCGGCGTGGCGCGGCGCACGCGCGAGGCGTTGCTCGTCTGCGAAGCGGCCGGGTACGATGTGGTGCTGGTGGAGACGGTGGGAGTCGGGCAGTCCGAGTTCGCCGTCGCGTCGATGGTCGATTTCTTTCTCGTCCTGATGCTTCCGGGAGCCGGCGACGAGTTGCAAGGGATCAAGAAGGGCATCCTCGAGCTGGCGGACGCCTTGGCGATCAACAAGGCCGACGGCGACAACATCCGCCGTGCCGAGCACGCCGCCGCCGACTATCGCGCCGCCCTTCGCCTCTTCCGCCACACCAGCCCCAATTGGGATCCGCCAGTGCTGACGGTCAGCGCGCTCGAGCACCAGGGCATGGACACCGTCTGGTCGATCATCGCAGACCACCGGGCCCGCCTCAGCGCCTCCGGCGAGATCGCCCGCAAACGCAGCGAGCAGCAGCAGGCGTGGTTCTGGACGATGATCGACGACGGCCTGAAAGATCATTTTTTCGCCCGGGAAGACGTGCGGCGTCTGCTGCCCGAGATGCAGAGCGCCGTGGCGAACCGGCAGGTCACCCCCACGGAAGCGGCGCGTCGCCTGCTCGCGCTCCTCGACCGGGATCACCCCGGTGTCACCCACCGCACCAAGCCGGCACGCCGGGCACGAACAGCATGACCTACGAGACACTGATCATCGAACACGACGGGCCGATCGCCCGCGTATGGCTCAACCGGCCGCAGCAGCTCAACGCGCTCAGCGCGCTGGTGCTCGAAGAGCTCATCACGGCGTTCAACGAACTGCAGGAGGCCTTCGACACTCCGGTCGTGATTCTCGGCGGCCGCGGCTCATCGTTCACCGCCGGGGCGGATCGGAAGAACCCCCCCACCCGCTTGAGCAAGTCGACCGGCGCGGGTCCCCGCGAGCGGCGCTACACGGCGCAGCTTGGCCGGCGCGCGCTCGAGGCCATCGAGAGCCTCGAGGCGATCACCATTGCCCGTTTGCACGGTCACGTGGTCGGGGCCGGCGTAGTGCTGGCGCTGGCCTGTGATCTGCGCGTCGCGGCGGCCAGCACTTCGTTTCACATCCCAGAGGTCGACCTCGGCGTGCCGCTGTCCTGGGGCGCCGTGCCACGCCTCGCACGCGACGTCGGCGCCGCGCGCGCCAAGGAACTAATCCTGCTCTGCGATCGCTTCGACGCCGCCAGCGCGGCCCAGTACGGACTGGTCAACCGGGTGGTTCCAGACGACCAGCTCGACGCGGCGATCGAGGAGTGGGCCCAGCGCCTGGTGCAGAAGCCGCCCTGGGCGGTGCACATGACAAAGAGCCAGTTCCAAGCCTACGCACGCCGGGCATCACTGGGCGACGTAACGCAGATGGACGGCGATCTCCTTGCGGGGGCTATGAGCGAAGATCCGATGCGCTTTCTCTTCCCGCCACGGACCAAGTAGACGACCCGAGCACCCCGAGGCACAGCGTCGAATGAAGGGTTCTGCGGTGACATGGGAACGACGGGCGACGTCGAGCCACCAACGCGTCGCGGCCTCGCCGGCTCAGGTCCGACCGGAGCAACCATCTGTCATGCCGCGCTGACCGCCTCTCGATGATGGACGCCTTCCCCGCTTGGACCTGGGACATTCCCGAGTTCTTCAACATCGGCGCAGCCTGCACCGACGCGCATCTCGGCACGCCGATCGCGGACCGGGTCGCCATGGTCATCGACAACGATCTGCTGGGCGACCGGCAGCTGACGTTCGCGGAGCTCGCCGAGCAGACGAGCCGCTTCGCGCAGCTGCTCCGCGATCTTGGCGTGGACCGGGGTGACCGCGTTCTCATTCGCCTGCCGAACTGTATCCAGTTTCCGACGGTCTTTCTTGGCGCGGCGAAGCGGGGGGCGATTGCGGTCCCGACCTCCAGCCTGCTCACCGAGGAAGAGGTCGTGCACATCGTCACCGATTGCGGCGCCCATGTGCTGGTCACCGACCGGCCCACCTGGAACGGCATGCACCTCGCGCTTGAGCAAGTCGGCTCGCTCACGCACGTGCTCCTTGCCGGCGCCGGGGAAACGGCCGGCGGCGCCCGTCTCCAGGTAGTGGACCTCGAACCGGCACTCGCCAGTATCCATCACTGGCAGGCGGCTCACCCAACGCGCGCTGAGGACCCGGCGTATCTCGTCTACACATCGGGGACCACCGGCTATCCGAAGGGCGTCCTGCATGCACACCGCGCCCTGCTCGGCCGCCAACCGTCATCCACCTACTGGTTCCACTTCCGCCCCGAGGGCGACCGCGTCCTCCACTCGGGCCGGTTCAACTGGACCTATGTGCTCGGCAGCGGAATGATGGATCCCCTCTACCGGGGGCACACCGCGATCGTACACGAAGGCACGCGCGACGCCGCGATCTGGCCCCACCTCATCGCTAAGCACGAGGCGATGACCTTCATCGGCGTCCCCACCCTCTACCGCCAGATCGTTCAGCACACGCCGTTTGGACGCGCCTACGTTCCTTCGCTGCGGCACTGCATGTGCGCCGGCGAGCATCTCTCGGAGGAGGTGTTGACCGCGTGGCGCGCGCGCTTCGGGCTCGACATCTACGAAGGGCTGGGCATGACCGAGTGCTCGTACTACCTCTGCCAGACGAAGAGCCGTCCCGTTCGCCCGGGCTCGTGCGGCTTCGCGCAGCCCGGACACGAAGTCAAGCTCCTCGATCCAGACAGCTGGCGAGAGGTGGCGCCCGGCAAGGAGGGCATGCTCTGCATTCCGCGCAACGATCCGGGCCTGATGCTGGGATACTGGAACCAGCCAGAGGAAACCGAACGCTGCTTTCAGGACGACTGGTTCCTGACCGGTGACTACTTCCGCCGCGACCTCGACGGCTACTTCTGGTTCCTCGGCCGCAGAGACGATCTCATCAACACCTTCGGCTACCGCGTCTCGCCGCACGAGATCGAACGCGTCCTGAAGGATCACCCGGAGGTGGCAGACGCGGCCGCCGTCGGCGAGGAGGTGGCAGCCGACAAGGTGGTTGTGAGCGCCTACGTCATTCTCCGTCCGGGGGCCACACGGTCCGCCGACGAGCTGATCGCCTATGGTGGCCGCCGGCTCGCGTCGTACAAAGCGCCGCGCATCATCTACGTCGTCGACGATTTTCCGCGCACACACAACGGCAAGATCCAACGGCAGGCCCTCTCGCCGGCGCACGCGCGCGTGCGGTCTCGTTCGTGATGCTGCCCATCAATCCTACCAACTCCGCGTAGGACGGCCATGACCACTTGGTTCGACACCGCCCGCTTCGGAATGTTCATCCACTGGGGACTCAGCAGCGTCCGCGGCTGGGAACTGTCGTGGCCGATGGTCGGTGGAAACTTCGCCCTCCCCCGCTGCCAGAGCGTCTCGATCGCCGACTATTACGCCAGCGCCAACGCCTTCAACCCGTCACACTTCGATCCGTGCGCCTGGGCCCGCCTCGCGGCGCGCGCCGGCATGCAGTACGCCGTCCTGACCACCAAGCATCACGACGGCTTCGCCCTGTTCGACACGCGGCGGTCGGATTACTCCGTCATGCGCGCGCCCTACGGCAAGGACATCGTGCGCGACTGGGTGGAGGCTTTCCGCGCCGAGGGCCTCCGCGTCGGTTTCTACTTCTCGCTCAGCGACTGGCATCACCCCGACTATCCGGCGTTCTCGGAAGCCGACAAGCCGTACGACTTCTTCCATCTGCCGCAACCGACGGCGGAGCAGTGGTCGCGCTATCTCGACGTCCTCTTCGGACAGGTGCGCGAACTCCTCACCCACTACGGTCCGGTTGACGTGATCTGGTTCGACGGCCAGTGGGAGCGCCGTCCGGCCGAGCGTTGGAAAGCGGCGGAACTGCGCGCCATGATCAAGTCGCTACAGCCGGAGATTCTGATCAACGACCGCCTGCCAGGATGCGGCGACTTCGAGACCCCAGAGCAGTACGTCCCGCCCCAACCGCCACCGCAAGCGTGGGAGACGTGCATGACCATGAACGAAAGTTGGGGCTACAACGCGGAGGACGGCGAGTACAAGTCACCGCGGCAGCTCATCCATGCCCTCTGCGAAGTCGCCGGCAAAGGCGGCAACCTCCTGCTCAACGTCAGCCCGATGGGCGACGGCCGGCTGCCGCCCGAACAAATTGACCGCCTCGATGTCGTCGGGCAGTGGATGGCGCGCTGCCACCGCGAGAGCGTCATCGGGACCCGTCCCGGGCTCGAACCGTGGCAGTTCTACGGACCCTCCACGCGCCGGGGCAATGTCACCTACCTGCACCTGCTGCTGAAGCCCTACGACACGGTGGCGCTGCGCGGCGTGCCGATCGACCGCATTCGCTCCGTGCGCGCCTTGGCCAGCGGCACGGAGCTGAGGTACACGACCCGTTGCGCCATCCTCGACCGCCTGAGCAACCCCGACCCCATGGGTGAGCTGACGATCACCGTGCCGGGGTCGGTTGTCGATCCGTACGCCACCGTAATCGCCGTCGAGGTGGTACCCGTTGCCTAGTGTGGTGAGTCACCCCCACCCTCACCCTCCCCCGTTGCCAGAATTGGCAACGGGGGAGGGATCAAGGGAGGGGGCTAACGGGCACCCAGCCGTTGGTTGAGCGCGTCGCTTTCCTGCCAGAGCTCACGCGGCATGCGGTCGCCGAACTTCCCGAGGAACTCGCGGATGCTCTCGCCGTCCGTGCGCCAGTCGTCCATCGGCACGCGCAGTAACTCCGCCATGGTCGCGTCGTCGACGTCGATGCCCTCGGTGTCGATCGCGCCGGGCGCGGGCAGGAAACCGATCGGCGATTCCACCGCCTTTCCGGTTCCCCGACAGCGCTCGAGAATCCAGCGGAGCGCGCGCATGTTCTCGCCGAAGCCGGGCCAGATGAACTTACCCTCGTCATTCTGGCGGAACCAGTTCACGTGGAAGATCCTCGGCGGCTGCTTCACGACGGTCCCCATCCGCAGCCAGTGGCCAAAGTAATCGCCCATGTTGTAGCCGCAGAACGGCAGCATCGCCATCGGATCACGCCGCACCACGCCCACGGCACCGCTCTGTGCCGCCGTCGTTTCCGACGCCGCCGCCGCGCCGACAAAAACGCCGTGGCGCCAGTTGAACGCCTCGAAAACCAGCGGCGCCGTGCGGGCGCGGCGGCCGCCAAAGATGAACGCCGAGATGGGCACGCCCTGCGGGTCGTTGAACTTCGGCGAAATCGACGGACACTGGATCGCCGGCGCGGTGAAACGCGAGTTCGGATGGGCGGCCTTCTCCGTCGACCCCTTTTGCCAGGGACGTCCGCGCCAGTCCGTCAAGCGCTCCGGCACCGGTCCGTCAAAGCCCTCCCACCACGGGCAATTGTCCTCGGTCACGGCCACGTTGGTGAAAATGGAGTTGGACCGCACCGACGCCATGGCGTTGTGGTTCGTCTTCGACGACGTTCCCGGCGCGACACCGAAGAAGCCGGCTTCGGGGTTGATGGCCCACAGACGTCCGTCGGGGCCGGGGCGCAGCCACGCGATGTCGTCACCGACCGTCCAGACCTTCCAGCCCTTCTGCGACGCCGGCGGAACCAGCATCGCCAGGTTGGTTTTGCCACAGGCGCTCGGAAACGCCGCGGCGACGTAGTGGATCTCGCCGTCTGGGCTCTCGAGACCGAGGATGAGCATGTGCTCGGCCATCCAGGTTTCCTCGCGCGCCTGCACGCTGGCGATGCGCAGGGCGAAACACTTCTTTCCGAGCAGCGCGTTGCCGCCGTAGCCCGAGCCAACGCTCCAGATCTCCTTCTCGTCCGGAAAGTGCAGGATGAATCGCCGCTCCGGACTGAGGTCGCCGAGCGAATGGAGCCCCTTGACGAACTCCCCGCTGGCGCCCAACTGCTTCAGCGCCTGCTCCCCCATGCGCGTCATGATGCGCATGTTCGCGACCACGTACGGGCTGTCGGTCAGCTCGATCCCAACCTTGCTGAACGGCGATCCGACCGGGCCCATGAGGTACGGGATCACGTACATGGTCCGGCCCTGCATGGCTCCCTGAAAGAGCGCGCCAACCTTCGTCCGTGCCTCAGCCGGATCCATCCAGTTGTTGGTCGGACCCGCCTCGTCGCGAGTCCGCGAGCAAATGAAGGTCAAGTGCTCCGTCCGCGCCACGTCGCTCGGATCGCTGCGATGGAGATAGCAGTTCGGGTACTGTTTCTGATTGAGCTCGAACAGCGTCCCCGTGGCGAGCATCTCTTTGATCAGGCTCTGATTTTCCGCCTGCGAGCCGTCGCACCAGTGGATTTTGCTCGGCCGGGTAGTCCTGGCCACTTCATCGACCCATTCCTCGAGTGGTGTTGGCATACCGCGGAATAAATCGCTTACCGCTGTCGTAGTCAACGCTGCCCACGCAGAATCCTCACTCACCCGCGAGGCAGACGGTGAGGGACCGTCGGTGCGGAGTCCGGGTGGAACGCTTGTGCCGCGCGTGAGCTTCTGCGAAGTCGTCCCTGGAAAGACGAAAGGAGGTTGGAAAATGAGCGCAACGACAGGCTCTATCCATTCCGCCGGCTTCACAGAGCCGCGCTTCCGGCTTCCTGGCTGCGACGTCGAATTGCCGGCCATGGGTCTGGGGACGTGGGCGTGGGGCGACAAGGCGACGTGGGGGATGAATGGCTACGATCGCAGCTACAACTTCGAAACGATCCGCGAGGCCTACCGGCAATCCGTCGCAGCCGGGGTCACCCTGCTCGACACGGCCGAGGCCTACGGCAACGGCGTCAGTGAACGCATCATCGGACAGCTGCTCGAAGAGGATCCGGCGACCGCATCGGGCGTGATCGTGGCGACGAAGTTCATGCCGTTTCCGTGGAAGGTTCGGCTCTCCTCCGCCCTCATGGCGTCGATCGAGGCATCGTTGCAGCGGCTCAAGCTTCCGGCCGTTCACCTGTACCAGATCCACGGTCCGATCAGCGCCCGCTCCCACCGCGTAATGGCCGACGCGCTGGCGGCCGCATATCGGGCCGGCTTGGTGAAGGCGGTCGGGGTCTCCAACTATTCGGAAAGGGAGACACGAGCCCTGCACGCGGAGCTGGCGAAGCACGGCATCCCCTTGGCCACGAACCAGATCGAATTCTCGCTGCTGCGGACCGCGCCCGATTCGAACGGGCTGCTGCGCGCCTGCCAGGAGCTCGGCATCGCCGTGTTGGCATACTCACCCATCGGCCAGGGCCGACTGACGGGGAAATACTCCGCCAGCAACCCGCCCCCGGGCCAGCGGCGGTTCTCCGACTACCCGATGGAGGACATCGAACCCATCGTCGCCGAGCTGCAACGCATCGGCGAACGCCACGGCGGCCGGACTCCGTCGCAGGTCGCGTTGAACTGGGTGATGTGCAAAGGCGCGATTCCAATTCCCGGCGCGAAGAACAGGCTCCAAGCCGAACAGAATGCCGGGGCGCTCGGCTGGCGCCTGTCGGACGGGGATGTGCGCGCCCTGGATCGCGTCAGCAAACCCGGTCAGCGAAAGTTGTTCAATCGCGTCTGGCAGCACGGGTGACGCGCCATCGGTCGGTCACCAAACCCACTCAGAAATGAGGCTGCCTTTTCGCCGAGTGGGTGTTGAAAGCTGGGGCGTCTCCCTGTCTCCGCGCCTCTGTGGTGGAGGTTTGTTTCCTCAGATCAAGGCTAACCTCTCGCGTGGCGCACACGCGGACTGACGAAAACCAGAATCAGGATGCCGCTCATGATCGCCCCATTGAGCAGGAACGGTCCGGTGCGCGCCAGGGAGTAGAGGGTGGTGCCGAGCATCGGTCCGAAGACATTGCCGATGACCGCAACTCCGCTGAGCATGCCGGCGACCGAACCTTGTTCGTTCGCTGAGACCGACAGCGAGGCGGCCGCCGCCGCCCCCGGCCGAACCAGGCCCAGACCGAGGCCGAGGCAGGCCAACGCCGTCAGATAGACCGCGAAGGCGCTGCCGGTCACAAAAAGGACGTAGGCCGCAACCATCAGCACCGTCCCGGCGCGCATCATCGAGCGCGGTGCCGGCCGGAGGCGCTGGACCAGGACCAGCTGCGAGAAAAGACCGGATACTGCCAGGGTGACGAACCCGATTCCTGAGTACTGCACCGTCTGCTGCGCGTTCAGCTGCAAGGTATCCTGGAGGAAGAACGCCAGGACGATCACCGTGGTGGCGCGTACCGCTTGCAGCGCCGTGCTGACGGCCAGGAAGGGCCTCACGCGCCGATCGAGGACCCGCATCCTCGGCGGTCGATCGACAGTCTTCCCGATTGGTGGACTCTCCTCGGGAAGGAAGCGCCAGATCGTCGCGGCGCTGATCACCGCCAAGCCGGCAGAGAAGTAGATGGGCGCCAGCAGGTCGACCGCCGCCAGCGCCGCGCCCACACCCGGGCCGACCGTTTCACCCAATCCCATGGCCGCGCTCACCAGCGCCACGCCGGCGACGCGGTCGGCGCGGCTCGTGCGATCGGCAATGTATGCCTGCGACGCCGGTCCGGTACCCGAGCCGAGCAGGGCAAACACTGACCGCGAGGCCACCATGAGCGGATACACGATCATTGGCGGCAACCATTGATGGATGCCGATCTCGATCATCGTCGCCAGCAGCACCATCGACAGCGCAAAGCCGAGCAGTCCGATGATGATGACGGTCCGCCGGCCCGCCACGTCGCTGCGCCGGCCCCACATCGGGCTGACAAAGACCCAGATCGATGCCGAGGTGGCGAAGATGGTGGAAACCTGAAACGGCGAAAGGCCGATCGCCCGCGCCGCCGGCGGCAGGATGGAGAACAGCATCGACTGCCCCATCCCGATGCAGACGAGACACACGAAAAGCAGATAGAATGGGCGCCGATCGGACACCGTCATCGCGCAGCGCTCCCGTCTAGCAGCAATGCCAGTCAGCTAACGCCGGCGAAGCGCGAGCGCAGCCTTCGAGACGGCGCCCAAAGAACGGGCGCCTCCTCAGGCTGAGCGGTACATGATTGATTCCGAGACAGGTTCCGCTCGCCCTGAGGAGCGGCCGTTTTTCAGGCCGCGTCTCGAAGGGCCGTCTCATGTGGCAGTGAGCTCAACTGACTGACATCGCGTCTAGCAGGAACGGCGCGCGGTCGCGATCGCGCCACTTCCTACAGGACTTCGTGAACGCTATAGGCGATGCCCTTGACGGTGCGGCGCCCCGTGCCAATGGCAATGATGCGGTTCAGCCAGTCGTATCTTTCCGCAGAGGTTTCGAAAAGGAGACTGGTGCGCAGGTAGTACGCGGAGGCATCCACGGTGTCGATCTGCTGAGGATCGCCGAGTTTGAGCAGCAACTCGGGTGAAATGTTCCAGCGTCCGCCGTAGCTGAGATAGATCAGCGCCTGGTCGTCGGTTTCGAGACAACTGCGCACATCCGCGCTCAACGTGCCGTCGGCGCGGAACAGCCCCCAGTCGCCTCCGCCCGGCAGCACCCGGCCGCGCAATCGGCGCCCGGCAAACGTCCCACCGGCGATGTTCCCGATGACGCGTTGACCGTACGGGGTGCTCCCCAGCATCAGAATGTCGCCGAGCTCAAACTCGACATCGAACAAGTGTGTCGTCGCAATGTCCACCATGGTGCCCGCTCCTCTCGGGGGATCATCTCGGTTGCAGGCGTGACCCCGGGTTGGGATGATCCGCTCACGGTCCATGCCCATGAGGACCGCGTGATGAATCTTCGCCTTCGCAGTGACTCTTGATCGCCTCCAACGAGGCCGTCACTGCTGCCCGCGTGCGCGGACCGACGGAGCGCCGCGCGATGATTCCGCCAAGGACCGGCAGCGGCACGCTGACGATCATGCCGACGCTCAACCGGCAGCCGCCCATGTGCTCTTCCAGCGTGTAGGTCTCGTCGAGCCGAGATACCCCCACCGACAAGAGCGAACGCAGCGTGTGCTCGCGAACGACCTCCTGCGGCCGGTCGTGCAGGATCCGGAACAGTCCACGCCGGCATCGCCAGCGCACGTGCTGGCCGGGGCGAGGGTAATCCGGGGGCGCATCCAGTGCTCCCGAAACACCCGTGTCCCACTGCACCACCTCAGCCGGATCGCACAGGGCGCGCCACACCCGTGCCGGCGTGGCGTCGATGTCGACCGTAACGGTGAAGGCATACATGCCCCCCTCGCTCATCCTCGCCCGTTGCCTTTTCTGACAACGGGAAAAGGTCGGGGTGGCAGCGATCCCTCATGCCGCCGCAACACAACGGTTCCGGATTGTTCCGATGCCTTCGATCGCGCTGACGATCTCCTCGCCAACTTTCAGATACCGGCGCGGGTTGCGCGTCGATCCGACACCGCTGGGGGTACCAGTGAAGATCAGATCCCCTGGTTCGAGTGTGCACAGGCCGGACAGGAAGGTGACGAGTTCCGGCACCGCGAAGATCATGTCGCTTGTCCGGGCCTCCTGCATGCGCTCACCCGCCACGTCGCAGGAGATGGCAAGATCGTTCAAATTGGAGAAGGCATCGACCGAGACCAGCCAGGGCCCGATCGGTCCATACGTGTCGACCGACTTCCCCATCGAGAACTGCGGCGGCACGTCGGCGAACTGGATGCGGCGATCGGAGATGTCCTGGCCGACACAGTATCCGGCGATGAACTCGAAGGCGCGATCTTGCGGGATGCGACGGCCGCGGCGGCCGATGACCGCCACCAGCTCCACCTCCCAGTCCACGTACTCCGACGAGAGCTCCACGTTGCCGCGGGGGCCGGTGAGACAGTTGGGAAACTTCGTGAACACCACCGGCGATCCCGGAGTTGGCAGTCCGGCTTCCTTCGCGTGCTCGCGGTAGTTCATGCCGATGGCGAAGACTTTCGACGGCCGCGGTACCGGCGGGCCGAGCTCCGACTCGTTCAGCACCACGCCCGCCGGGCCCGTGCCGACCCCTCGCGCCCAGTCGACGAAGGCATCCCACTGCTGCATCGCCGCCATCGGATCGGCACCGAACCGCCCCTTCGACTCGCGCTCGACATCGACGAGCCGGTCACCCACGACCAGGCTCGCCCGTCCCTTCAGGTTCGCCAACCGAACGCTCATGGCACCTCCTACGGCCTCGCCTTGGAGAGCCGGGCGCCCCCTCCCTTGATCCCTCCCCCGTTGCCAATTCTGGCAACGGGGGAGGGGGAGGGTGGGGGCAGCACGCAGTTCATGAACACTTCGTGGTTAGAGCTGTTCAGAATCCGTACTGCCGGGCAAGGTCGGGGTCCTTCGCGGCGAGCAGCTTCGCCAGGTTCAGCATCACCCGGCATTGTTTCCAGCTGGCGTCGTCCTGCATCTTGCCGTCGAGCATGAGCACGCCGCGGCCGTCGGGCATGGCTTCCATCACGCGCTTGGCGAAAAGGACCTCGTCCACCGGCGGGCTGAAGACCTTTTTGGCGATGTCGATCTGGTTCGGATGCAGCGACCAGGCGCCGACGCAGCCGAGGAGAAACGCGGAGCGGAACTGGTCTTCGCAGCCGACCGAGTCGGAGATGTCGCCGAACGGACCGTAGAACGGCAGCGCCCCCGTCGCGGCGCAGGCGTCGACCATGCGGGCGATCGAGTAGTGCCAGGGGTCCTGCTGCGCGGTGATACGCGGCGCGTTGGGGTCCTTCGGGTCGGGATCGGTGCGCACGAGGTAGGCCGGGTGGCCACCGCCGATGCGCGTGGTCTTCATGCGCCGGGAGGCCGCGAGGTCGGCCGGGCCAAAACTGAGGCCCTGCATGCGTGGGCTGGCGGCGCAGATCTCCTCGACGTGGTTCACGCCGAGGGCCGTCTCCAGCACCGCATGGACCAGCAGCGGCCGCTGGAGCTTGTGCCGGGCCTCGAGCTGAGCGAGCAGCCGGTCAACGTAGTGGATGTCCCAAGGGCCCTCGACCTTCGGCACCATGATCACCTCGAGTCGGTTCCCGATCTCTCCGATCAGGCGCATCATGTCGTCGAGGAACCAGGGGCTGTCGAGGCTGTTCACACGGGTCCACAGCGGCGTGTCGCCGAGGTCCGCCTCGCGGCCGACCTTCACCAGTCCTTCGCGCGCCTCGATCTTCTTGTCCGCCGCGATCGCATCCTCGAGGTTGCCGAGGAGAATGTCCGTCTTCTTGGCGAGCTCCGGCGCCTTGGCGACCATCTTCGGATTGCTCGGGTCGAAGAAATGGATCACCCGCGACGGCTTGACCGGGATCTCCGTGATCGGTGTCGGCGCGCCCAAAGCGAGCGGCTTGAAGAAATCTCGAGGATTGCGCATGGAGCCTCCTTACCGTTAAGTGTTCGAGTTCGCGCAGAGAATCGGGGACCCGCAGGTGCGCGAGGACCCTTCCCGGTCGGCGCAGTCACTACCTTAACCGGAGAGGCGCCACCGAGGCAACACGCCTTGCGCACATCTCGGCACACGGCAGGAATCTCCGAGGCAGCGCTTTTCTCCTGCTTCTGGCTGTGGCGCCCGGGGGCGTGCCGAGAGACTTCCCTGTTGACAAATTGAGCCCGCCAAGAGACTAGAACCAAAAGGGGACCAGGGGCTGGCCCGTGACTTCGCGGATCATGGCGGGCCAGCAGACTTCGACAGAACTACGACAAGGGAAAATTGATGAGACAATTGGATCGACGTTTGACGTTCCGGCAACTCCTGTTGCTGGGCGCTGTTGCCCTCACCATCTGCATGACGCCTCCGGTCGTGGCCGAGCTCCCGAGCGACCAACCGCGGACCGAGCAGCCCGGTGGCAAGGCGAAGGATGAGGTCAACACGGGCGACCGCGCACGCTCCGACAACGCCGCTGGGATGCGCATCTACGTCGATCCAACCACTGGCCAGATCGGAACGCCGCCGCCCGGCACGATCAGTGGCGCTCGCGCAGCCCAGGGGGGCGGCGCCGCCGGCGGCCTTACCGAGGTTCCGAGCCCGGCCGACGGGGGTGGGGTCATGGTCGATCTGCAGGGACGCTTCCGGTCGACAATCAAGGCCGCCCGCGAGCCGGATGGCAGCGTGAGCACGGGTTGCACCGTCAGCGGCGCTCCGGCGTCCACGAGGTGAACGTCGTGGCCACCAGACCCTTGCGCACACCGGCCGTGCTCGCGCTTGCCATCGGGATGCTCGTGACCTCGCTCACCGCCACGACGTTCGCGTCGGCCACCGTCACCATCCTGAACAGGGACGGCACCGGGGAGGGGCTCAACGACCCCACGGCAGTCAGCCCGGTCGGCGGTAACACGGGGACAACCTTGGGGGCGCAGCGGCTGAACGCCTTGCGGCAAGCGGCCAACATATGGGGCGGCCTTCTCAACAGCGGCGTCGAGATTCGCGTCGAGGCCCGCTTCGATTCCCTCTTCTGTGACGGCTCGAGCGCCACTCTCGGCCAAGCGGGTCCGAACACGATGCACCGCGACTTCGCTGGTGCGCCGTTGACGTCCATGTGGTACCCGCAAGCGCTGGCGAATCGGCTCGCCGGCGCGGATCTGGACCCGGGAACCGACGACATTGGCAGTGAGTTAAACTCCGCCATCGATGCCGGCTGCCTGCCCGGCCTCGGCTGGTACTATGGCCTCGACGCCAACCCACCGTCAGGTAAGGTCGACCTCGTGACGGTGGCTTTGCACGAGCTGGCCCATGGCTTCGGCTTTCTGTCCGTCGTCGATCCCACGACCGGCCACGGGTTCCTTGGTTTCCCGGACGCCTACATGACGAAGCTCGAGGACCACAGCACCGGGAACACCTACCAATTCATGACCGACCCCGAACGCGCGACCGCCAGCATCGACACCGACGACCTGCACTGGATCGGTCCAAACGTCGCCGCCGCCAGCAGCAGCCTGATCGACGGTCGCCGCTTCAGCGGACACGTGGACATGTACGCCCCGAATCCGGCCGAATCCGGATCTTCGGTTTCGCACTACAGCAATCGCCTCCTTCCGGACGAGTTGATGGAGCCCGGCTACACCGGTCCGAACCATGACGTCACGCTGACAGCAGCGCTCCTCGCGGACATCGGCTGGTCAGGCTGCGGGAATGGCGTGGGCGACCCGGAGGAAGCGTGCGACGACGGCAATAATGCGGATGGCGACGGCTGCAGCCAGCTCTGCCAGGTTGAGCAGTGCTTCACGTGTGCGGGCACGCCGTCCACGTGCACGCCC
>Ga0316622_100000485_pt1 | contig 23069 bp, 12 predicted proteins | sample OWC_Aug_OW2_C1_D_FD_207646 | JGI IMG/M metagenome (GOLD analysis project Ga0316622, IMG submission 207646) | Wetland soil microbial communities from Old Woman Creek delta, Ohio, United States - OWC_Aug_OW2_C1_D5_C | ecosystem: Environmental > Terrestrial > Soil > Wetlands | place: USA: Ohio... | reverse complement strand
GTTGTCGGCGAGAAGGACATGCGCAAGGAGGCGATGATCGAGCAGGACTTCGACGCCTCGGGGCGCGTGCAGCAGGGAGGCAAGCTCGATGCAGAGACGGGGCACATGACTCCCGCGCAGCTCTTGGTCAAGGGCACCGTTGTCTCGGTTGTGGACAACACCGGCGGAGTCTCCGGGGGCCTCAAGGCGGGCAAGATTCCGATCAGTTTGGGGCGGGACGGAGCGGCAGTCATGCTCACGGTGCAGGTGATCGACGCGCAAACGGGCTGCGTGGCCGCGGCCGACGACGTGGTCGGCAAGGCACACAAGTCACGACTCGGCCTCTCCAGCCTTCCCTTGGGCGGCAGCATCCAGATCAGCAAGAACGACATGGTCGCGAAGGCTTGCCAGGACGCGCTCGAGAAGGCGATCGACGTCGTCGCGCAGGGACTGGAGAAGGTCCCCTGGCAGGGCACCGTCGTCGATGCCTCGAGCGGAGAGGTCCTGATCAATCGCGGCGAGCGCGAGGGGGTACCCGTCGGCCAGCAGTTCCTCGTCGGCGACGCGGAGAGGATTCTCGATCCGGACACGGGAGAGTTCCTGGATTTCAGTTTCGACGAAGTCGGGAGACTTGAGGTCACGAAAGTGCGCAATCGCACGGCCACCTGCAAGGTCCTCTCGAGCGTCAAGTCCGTGGCCAAGGGCATGACGATCGTGATTCCAGAGTAGGTCGAACGTACTCGGACTGGCAGCACTTCGAGTGGGGAAAGTACCGGGCGAGGGCCCGGCAAAGGAGGAGGGAAGGGCGATGAAGCGGATGACGTGGATCACGGCAGTGTGCATGGTGATGGGTCTCGCCGGTTCGATCGCGGGCGCTCAGGATGGCGAGGGTGGGCTCGGGCTGTACGCGATCGAAGGCTTGGCTTGCGTCGCCAAGTCGGGCGACCTCGGCGGAACCTTCGGAATCGCATTGACCGCTGACATCGGTGAGCTGATGCCCAACATGGCCATCTTCCCGGGCATCAGCTACTGGAGCAAGTCGGTGTCCGTGGCCGGCTACGCCGGGAGCGGCTACGCCTTGAAGAACCAGGAATTGGGCCTGCAGGTAGATCTCCATTACTACCTCAATCCCGATGAACAGGTGAACTACTACGTCGGCTCAGGAGTGGGGCTCTTCTCGAGCAGCATCTCCGTCGAGGCCGGCTCAGGTCTGGAGAGCGAGGCCGTTTCGGAGAGCAAGTTCGGATTGAGTATGCTCGCGGGCCTCGAGTACCCGCTCGGGGAGCGCACGCGCTTCGTCGGCGAGGGGCGCTACAAGATCGATGGCCGGCACAATCAGCTCGGCCTGCGGCTCGGCATCAACCTCGAGATGGGACGCTGACGCGGCACGGGAGGGCCCGTTCAGGGTCTTCCCGCTTGGTGACGGCAGCGGTCTTTCGGCCCTGTGCTTGTCCCCGGGAAAGACGGACCAAGCGCCGCTGTGCGGTCGGTGAACGGCGGCGCCCTTTCCCTGGAGGAGGAGAGATGATGAAGACCGCAGTCACCCTTCTGGTCACCGTGCTTGCTGCGGGTCTGCCTTGCGCGGACGCCTACACCACGAACGTCCATCGGGCCATCACGACGGAAGCTGTCGAGGGCTCGTCAGGGTTCGCGGACTTCCTGGAAGCGAACGGTTTTGCCGATGAGACGATCTTCAGCAAGTGTGACACGGATCCCCTCTGGCAGCGCGCCTGGGACGGGGGTTGGTGTTTTGGGCCGGATGATGAGCGACAGCTCAACTACACCTTCCTCGAGATGGAACCGCTCGAAGGTGTCCGCGCGGATTATCCGATCCGCTTGGGCAGCATTCTGGAGGACGCCGAGGCGCGCTTCTGCAATCACTTCTACCGGCCGGTCCCCGGCGACCTGGGAGAGCCCCTGGACCAGCTGGGCGTCGATGGCACGTATCGGGCCTGTACCAGCCGGTCAGGCGACGCGCCGCGCGAGGTGCACGAGGCGCGGCTCTGGGCTCTCGGACCTTCCGAGGTAACAGGCAACGTCTATGCGTGGCAGACGGCCGTGGAGCGGATTGGGGACGGCCTGGCAGCCACGGATCCGACGACCCGCCGCACGAAGTTGGCGGAAGGCCTCTCGGCGCTGGGTCAGACGGTGCACTTGATCCAGGACATGTCCGTTCCGTCGCATGTGCGCGGTGACGTCCACACCCTCGCCTCAAGGTTGACTCCGCATTGCCTGGGCCCGTGCGCCTTCGAAGACTACTTGAAGCCGATGTCCGATGACGCGCTCCGCTCGCGGATCGCAGGCGGCGCCACGGCGACTGCGGGACGTTCCCCCGGCGGAAAGGGCAAGCGCCCGTCCACTCTCTTCGATGACCTCGCCCGTTTTACGGCCCGCAACTTCTTCAGCGATGACACGATTCTCCGCAATCACTGCGCGGGGCTGGGAAGTGCCGCGCAACCGGTGTTCACTGCGGCCGAGTGGGCGGCCCTTGGAGGAGAGCCCCGTTTCGGATTGACCAACGCGCTCGAAGTCATGTGGCTCACCGCAGCCGGAATCGACGGTCCGCTGGCCGCATTCCCGAAGGTGATCGGGGGGAGCCCGATCAGGGATGTCGCCTCTGCGTACCGGGCTTCCGAGCAAGGCAGCCTGTTCGATCCCGACAACCAGGAGGCGGTACTCGAGACGTATGCGCGCAACCTGCTGCCGCGGGCCGCCGAAGCCTCACGGGCTCTGATCGACTACTTCTTCCGCGTCCGGCTGGCCATCACCGATGTCGTTGCGCTGCCTTCGTCCGATGCGGGCACGTCCGAGCTCGAGCTGAGGATCGAGAATGCGTCCCCAGCCTCGACGCCGGATGAGGCGGCAGCCTGTTCTTTGGAGGAGTTCGATGCCGCTCATGTCGTCGTGCTCTTCGAGGAGCCCGCCGGCCATCCGATCAGGCTGGAATGGATCGGCGGCGGAATGGCCGAAGGTTCCCTGCCTGCTTCCCAAGGAGAAGGGGATTGCCCCCGGGCGCATGTGCGCGTGCGGATTCCCGGCGACCTCGCCTGCGCCCGAGAGGGCCGGCTGCGGATCGTGTATCGCGGGCGAACAGCTGCCGAAGGCTTGTACGAGGCAGAGCGCCTGGTAGTCGCCTCCGCAGTCGCGCCTCTCGCGCCCGGATTCGTCATGGCGATGGGAGGGGGCGGAATGCTCATGCTCGGCGTGGAACTTCCGCCGCCGGGCGCCGGACCAAGCGCGGCCGGTGCGCTGAGCGCTCTCATGGAAGGAATGGGCGGTGCGTCCTCGGGAGATCCTTCCACCGGCGCGCTCGGGGACTTCATGAATCAGGCGATGGCAGAGCTGGCGCAACTCATCCATCCCGTCTGCCCAGGGATTCCCGCTTCCTTGCCCGGACTCAAGAGAGCCGAGTGTTGTTTCCCCAACGGGCAGGGCGAGTTCGGAGGTGGTGCGGACGCAGGAGGAGGCGACGAAGGTGTCGGCGTCGGAGGGAGTAGATCGGGCGGGGGAGACGCGGATCTCGAAGGCGGCGGTGACTATCTGGGCGGCCAGGACGGCGACTATCAGATCGACGGTGGCGAGTACGCGAGCAATGACGGCGAGTATGTCGGAGGTTCCGATCGGGAATACGCAGGCGAGCATGATTCCGGCTCGGGATTCGGCAACGGATCCGGCGGTGGCGTGCCGGCCGGCAATCCCTGTCCACAAGTCTCAATCGAGGACCAGGTCACGCTGCTCTACTCCACGCGCGAATGCTGGTGGTCCTACAGGTGCGCAATCGGCGGGACGCAGGCGAACACATGTGAGGATCTGCAAGCCGGAGGCGGACTCGTCGCGGTTCACTCCACAACTCTGAGCCCCGGCCAGCGAGCGCTCTTGCGCGTCTCAGTGCAAGGTCAGGCCTCATGCCCCGGCCAAGCCACCTTCTCTCTCCACGCGCGGGAAGCGGTGAGCGCGATCACCCAAGCGAACTTCGAGACGATCAAATGGGAGGGCCGGCCCGTCGCCAGCGGCACGCCGTCGGGGGGAGCGACGATCGAGGTGACCTATGAAGAGGCCCGCCGCGCACTCGTCGAGATGGTCAGGCGGGCGCTGGGAGAAGCCGACATCGAGGCGGTCGGGCCGGCCGCGGAGGTGCTGCGTTGCATCACGGCTCATGTTGAAGCGGTCACGGACGAGCAGGTAGGTCCGGTTCCAGTGAGTTTCCTCGTCATGTTCTCGTCTCGATTCTCCGGCGCGGGGAACCGCGGCACGCTCGAAGTGAGAACGCAGGTGGAGATTGGGCCCGGTGACGCTCCGTTGGCGGGAAGCTCTGGACACTGCGGGCGCAGGGGGGAGATGCCGGAATCCAGCAGTTGCCTGCGCGAACTGCTCGGGCTGCTCCCCATCGGAGCTGGGCTCGGGATCCCGGAGAGTGGTGGTCCCGGCGCGGACTTTCCCGAATCGTCCTTGATGGGCAATCCCTCAGCCAAGACCGAGCGTTTGAAGGGGCTCTTGCAGGCATTGCCTCTCAGCCAGGGCTCGCAAGGCCCGGGTACAGACCTTCCCGGGATTCCCCAGTCAGCGGGCCCGTCTGTTCCCGTCAGCGAGGACGATCCCTACGGGACGAGCGAGGACCCGTATGGAGTCGGCGAGAGCCCGAATTGACTTCCCCGCGTCGAGGTGCCGAGCGGATCGGCAAGCCTACCTTTCGGGTTCGGATGGCCGATGCTATTCTGGGGCAAGGGACATCGTGGCATGCCAAGCGGCGCGCGCGGACCGGTAGGCTGGCCACCCTCTCATCCTCGAGTGGGCGCGCCACGTTATCACCTGCGATCTCGGCTGCGCCGGATGGGGGGATTCCCCTCCGATCCTGGCTGGTGAGGGTGACATGACCGAACCTCGCGAACCCGATCGAGGACCTAGTCGTGAGGGAAACGATCCCATCGACTGGGATCATCTGCTCGAATCAATTGAGGGTTCCGAAACTCCTGCGACGCAGGCCTGCCTGAAAAATGTCCGCCGCATATCGGAATTCAACCGGTCCCTCATCCGGGGTGGTGATCCCTCCCTCGGTCTCTTTACGTCTTCTCTGGTGCCGAAAACCGTGACTGACCCCATCGACTGGGGCAAGCTCCGAATCCGCCGCCAGCTGGGTGCTGGAAGCTACGGCCAGGTATTCCTCGCGTACGATCCCGATCTCGAACGTGAGGTTGCGTTGAAGCTGTACCGGCCAGTCGAGGCGGATTCCGCTTCGGACGCGCGCCAGGCCGTCAAGAGGCTGCTCAAAGAAGGTCGATTGATGGCACGTGTGCGCCATCCGAACGTGGTCACCGTCCACGGGGCTGCGGAGCACAATGGACGCGTGGGCATTTGGATGGATTACGTCGAGGGCCGGAACCTGAGCGAGTGGATCCATGACCACGGTACTTTGAGCGCGCAGGAAGCCGTGCTCATCGGCCGTGACCTCTGCCGGGCGCTGGCAGCAGTGCACGCTGGCGGGATCATTCATCAGGACGTGAAAGCGCAGAACGTGATGCGCGAAGCGGGCGGCCGCATCGTTCTGCTCGACTTCGGGGTGGGCTTAGCTTGGTCTCATCGCGATGGGGACGCGAGACTCGGGGTGGCCGGCACTCCGCTCTCCATGGCCCCGGAATGCCTTCTGCAGGCGAAGGCGTCTCCCGCTTCTGATGTCTATAGCCTTGGTGTCCTTCTCTTCTATCTGGTGACAGGAAGCCACCCCGTCGGGGGAGACAGCTTGAGCGACCTCATGACGGCACATCAGGCTGGGCGACGTGTGCTCCTCAGAGATCTGAGGCCTGACCTTCCGAACGCCTTTATCGATGCCATCGAGACCGCGATCGCCACTTCTCCCGCCGACCGCTATCAAAGCATGGGGGAAATGGAGCATGCCCTTAACGCGGTCTCGGGAATCGCCCCCCGGGGCCGGAGACCCAGATCGTATCTGCGGTGGGGGCGGGGGCGGATCGCGGGAGGAGCAGCCGTGGTCTTTGCGGCGGTAGCTGTGATGCTGGTGGCCAAGTACGGAGTATATCGGATCGGGACGGAGCGCCCGCCGGCAGAGACGTCGTCAAGTCAAGATGCGTCATCGCCCACAATGTCCCCAGTGAATTCCGGCATCCTGCGTCCAGGGGAATATCGGGTGGAAGCGGGCCTATACCGCTACGTGCCGGGATCCACTGCGCTTCTTTTGCGGCCGGGCGACCGCGTCCAAGCGGGCGATGTGGTCTTCCTAAGGTACGAGGCCACGGTACCGAGCTACCTCTATGTGATTTCCGCCGATCAGAGCGGTGGCGGGATGGTGCTTTGGCCTGCGACCGGTTTCAGGCTGGCGAACCCACTTCCTCCCGACCGTCAACTGGAACTGCCGGGTTTCATGCTGGACGGACGGCGTGTCGGGTGGAATGTGGATTCTGTGAGCGGGAAAGAGCGGCTCCTCCTCATCGCCAGCGCAGAAGCACTGGATGTAATCGAAGCCGATCTTCAGGCCTTGCCGAGACCGAGCCTGGAAAGAGACCGATCGTCTGCATACATGCCGCTAAGCAACGCCGCGGCACGTCGACTGCGCGGAATCAGCGGGCTGAGCGAGATCAGAGGGCCGAACGAAAGGGAAACGGCGGAAACCGTGGAGCGGCTTCTCGAAGTGGCGGCGGTGCTGACCGACTCCGCTGAATTCGCACACGGTCCCTGGATACGGAAGGTAGTGCTGGAACACCGGGAGACCGCCGACTGACCTATGAATCGTGGATTGGGAGGTCCTTGTCCGCCCGGGCCATCTGGCGCGCGAGCTTGAGCACCGTCCGATGCACGAACATGCGCGCCGCGTCTGCGGAAGGCTTGCCCAGCTCATTAGCGATTTCGGCGTTGTCGCAATCGAGTTCGATCTTGAGAATGACCGCTGTTCGCTCTTCGTCCGTCAAACTTGCCAGCGCTTGCTCGTAGGCTTCAGCCGTTTCCTTGGCAATACACTGCTCATAGGGAGAGAGAGCGGGAGGGCCCGCCACACTTTCGCCCTTCTCCTCGATGTCGTCGTGGGCGGGATGGCGAGCTGCGGTGCGCCACGCGTCTCGGATGCGGTTGAGGATGGCCGTGCGGAGGTAGCCCATGAGGGCGCCCGGGTGATCTGGTTCGAATCCCTCCATTCGGTCGATGAACCGGACAAGGACTTCCTGCACGATGTCGGAAGTGTCCTGAAGCTGCCGTGCCCCGGGAGCAAGCCGTCCGCTTGCCCAGCGGGTCAGCCTGGGGACATAGCGCGCATAGAGGCGCTCGAGCGCATCTCGATCGCCTTCCTTGGCCAGGCGGAAGAGCGTCAGCGACGATTCCAGTCTCTGCGGGGAATCGGACAGTCGATTTCCGGATGCTGCGATCATGCAACAAGATCCTAGTAACGCTGGAATATGGCTGGGCAATCTGCACGAAAAGAGTACGGGTCGGCCCGCACGGTTTCAACAATGGTCCCAGGGCCCGGACGGCCCTCCCCGTCTACTCTTCCCCGGGAGCAACCGGTCCGTAGAGCCTGTGGATTGGCTTCCAGGCCTCCGGGGTGCGCTGCGTCGACCTCACGAAGGTTCTCGAGCCAAGTGAGCACGTGCCAGCGGGCTGAAGCGTCTGCAACCGCAAGGCCGATGCCCCGCACCAGGACACATCCTTGTGCTCGAGGGTGATCAACCTGCATCTGCGGGGCTCCGCCAACGAAGGGATTGGCGAAACGCCGGTTTCCCGTGCGAGGCGTCGGGCAGGGCAGAAGTACTGCACGCAGCTTCGTGAGCGGGGAATGCCGAGTGCCTGCGCCGGGATTCCGCTCTCGGCAGATGTGGGGCCGAGGTGCTGTGAGGTGGCGCACACCCCTATCTTACTCACGATCAAGCTCTTATCCGGTGACTCATTTCACGGCAATGCGGAACGGCGTGCGGAAAGGAGCCGGTACGGGATGCGCACAGGTTTCGTCAACCCCTCATGTCCCACTGGTCCGACCCCGACATTCTGTTTGAAGCGTCTTTGCGGCTTTCGGCGGAGATTCGTGAGGGGGGCCGGGCGCAACATGGCGGAGTCAGCAGTCTCGCTCTGGCTCTCCAAGGCGAGGTCCGTGGACAAAGCACAACCCAAGTGCAAGACGCAGCCAAGTTGCCCGACAGAAATGACCAGGCCTGCCCACAACGGGGCAGGCCTCCACCCGCTACCGCGCGCGATCGAAGGGAGCGCCCGGCTCCCGATCACACCCCTCAGCCACGCCTCGGCGCACACCGATGGGCGTTCGGCGCTGCGCCCGTCTCGAACGCCGAGACGAGGCGCTTCGGCTCCTTGGTCCCGCACTGCGGGCAGGCCAGGCTCTTCTCATCCTTCTCGCGCGTGGCGATCGAGACGAGGGCTTCGAAACACGTTCCGCACTTCCGGCATTTGTACTCGTACAAAGGCATTGGCTGACTCCTCTGGTCCCGGTCAGATTCCTGGGTTGCTCCTCCACCCGGGCGGCATTCCTCGACGGAACTCCGCCGGGCACTTCGTTGCCAACCCGGCGGTTAGGGGAATGGTTCCCATGCACTTCCGCGCCAGGCGCCGAGGCCCGCTCGGCTTCCCGCCGGTCCAGCAGTGTGCTATATTCTTCGGTCTTCTGCCAACGTTTCCTTCGGGGATGGAAGAGCGCAGGGAGGAACCGGGATGGATCTCGCAGAGCGCTACCAGCGGGTGGGGGTGATCGGCGCCGGGGGCAAGATGGGCAGCGGCATCGCGCTCCTGCTCTCCCAGGAGATGGCGTTGCGCAAGGCCCGCTCGGGCGGCAAGGGCGAAGCCTACCGCCTCGCCCTCATGGACGTGAACGACGCCGCCCTCGACGGCCTGAAGGGCTATCTGCGAGGGCAGCTCCTGCGTTTCGCCGAGAAGAGCATCGTGCCGCTGCGCGCGGCCTATGCCAGCCGGACGGATCTCGTCGAGAACGGCGAGATCATCCAGGACTACGTCGACTCCGCGCTCGACCTCGGCCGCTACGCCACCCAGCTCGAATCGCTCGCCGGCTGCCGCATGGTCTTCGAGGCGATCGCCGAGAACATCGAACTGAAGGTGAAGATCTACCGCAAGCTGAAGGAGATCGTCGCTCCCGATGCCTGGTTCTTCACCAACACCTCGTCCATTCCGATCGGGCTCCTCGACAAGGAAGCGGGCCTCGGTGGCCGCCTGATCGGCTTCCACTTCTACAATCCGCCCGCCGTGCAGCGCTTGCTCGAGCTCATCACCGCGCCCGGAACGCAGCCCGCGCTCGTTGCCGATGCGCATCAGATCGCGAAAGACCTGAAGAAGAAGGTCGTCCCGGCGAACGACATCGCCGGCTTCATCGGCAACGGCCACTTCATCCGCGACGGGCTGCACGGCATCGCCGAGCTCGAACGGCTCGCGCCGCAGCACGGGTTCCCGGGCGCGGTCTACATGGTGAACCGCATCACGCAGGACTGGCTGATCCGGCCGATGGGCATCTTCCAACTGATCGACTACGTCGGGATCGACGTCTTCCAGTGCATCCTCGGCGTCATGGACCGCTTCATCACGACCGAGGACCTGCACAGCGACCTCATCGACGAGCTGATGGAACGCGGCGTGAAGGGCGGCCAGAACGCGGACGGCAGCCAGAAGGACGGCTTCTTCCAGTATCAGAAGGGCCGGCCGGCCTCGGTCTACGATTTCGAGAAGCGCGCCTACCAGCCGCTCGATCCCGCCTGGACCGCGAAGTTCGACGGGGCGCTCGGCCAGCCGCCCGCGGGGGTGGTGCCCTGGAAGACGCTCAGCCGGGACGCGGGCAAGGAGACGGTGCTGCGCGCCTACTTCGCGAACCTCGCTCAGGCGCAAAACGCGCTCGGCTCACGGATCGCGTTCACGTACTTGAAGCGTTCGAAGGAGATCGGGCAGGGCCTCGTCGCGGGAGGCGTCGCCGCGAAGGCGGACGATGTCAACGACGTGCTCCTGAACGGCTTCTTCCATCTCTACGGTCCGGTCAACGAGTACGCCTAGCGGCAAACGATCGCCGGGGCGGCCGGCTGATGAGAACAAGCGCCGGCGCGTCCGGCGAGCGCGACGCGGACGAATGAAGAGCGGGCGCGAAACGCGCGGCGGCAGGGGAGGCCAGGCATGAAGCTGAGAAAGAAGGTCTACGTCGGGGCGGGCAGCTATACGATCTCGCTCGGGACGGGCCGCAAGGAGTTCGATCCGCGCAAGCCCCGGCCGGGGCTCGAACACTACATCCAGCAGGCGGGAAGAGGCGTCCTCGCCCAGATTCCCGATCCCGGGATGGTCGACGAGTGCGTGATCAGCAATTTCATGGCGGCGCGGTTCAACCGCCAGGGCAATCTCGCGGCGCTCATGCCGACGATCGACCCCGCGCTCGAGTACAAGCCGAGCACGCGGGTCGAGGGCGCCTGCGGCTCGGGCGGCCTCGCCGTGATGACGGGGATGAAGAGCGTCCTCGCCGACTTGGCCGACATCGTTCTGGTGCTCGGAGTCGAGGTGCAGAACACGGTCAAGGCGATCTACGGCGCCGACATCCTCGCGGGCGCGGGGCACTACGCCTCACAGCGCAAGAACGGTCATGCCTACTTCTTCCCCGCGTTCTTCGCTGATCGCGCGGGCGCCGCCGCCGCGAAGTACGGCGCGCAGAAGACCCGCGCGGCGATGACGCAGTGGTTCGTGAACGCGATCGAGGCGGCGCGCCGCTGCCCCGATGCGCAGGAGTACCACAACACGGTCGCCGATCTCCACGCGCTCGGAAACACGCCGCCCTCGCCGGGGAGCTTCGTCGACCACATCAACTACTACGATTGCTCGAAGGTCTCCGACGGCGCGGCCGCGCTGCTCGTCATGTCGGAGGAAGGGTTGAAGAAGACGGGCATCGCCCGCCAGGACGTCGCGCAGATCGCCGGTTGGGGCACTTCGGTCGCGAACCTCACCGAGCTGCCCGAGGATCCGACGCGTCTCTCGACGAGCTGCTCGGCGATCGGCAAGGCCTACGCGATGGCCGGCGTCGGCGCGCGGGATCTGGCCTTTGCCGAAGTGCACGACTGCTTCTCGATCACCGGCGTCCTCATGGCCGAGGCGACCGGCATCTGCGGGCACGGCGAGGGCTTCGACTTCATCAGCTCGGGCGGAACTCGTCCCGACGGCGTGCTGCCGATGAATCTCTCGGGCGGGCTGATCGGCTACGGCCACTATACCGGCGGCACCGGCATCCGTCAGACGGCGGACAACTGGAAGCAGCTCACCGGGAAGGCCAACGGGTTCCAGCTCGCGATTCCCGAGAAGCGACCCTACGGCCTCGTCGTCAGCATGGGCGGGAACGACAAGACGGTCTCGGCGTTCGTGCTCACGCGGGCGTAGCCGCCGATTCGCCCATGAGCGCGGGGAGCCAGCGGCAGAGAGCCGCGCGCAGCGCAGCGACGGTGAGGGGCTTCAACACGCAGTCGTTCATGCCCGCGTCGCGGCAGCGCTGCATCTCCTGCGGCTCGGTGTGCGCGGTGATCGCCAGAATCGGAATGCGTCCCCGGGCTCCGTGCAGGGCGCGAATCTCCCGGGTGGCCGCGATTCCGTCCATGACCGGCATCTCGCTGTCCATCAGAATGAGGTCGTAGGGCAGCATCGTCAGCATCTCGATCGCTTCCCGCCCGTTCGCCGCCACATCCGCCCGGCAACCGATCTTCTCCAGCATCAATGCCGCCGCACGCTGATTGAGCGGGTTGTCTTCGACGACGAGGACCCGCACGCGCGCGGCGAGAGACGGCGCCCGCGGAGCGGCCGCGGTCGTCTGCCGGGAGTCGGGCCCGGCCGGCCACATGCCGGTCGCTGCGGACGGCGGCACCGCGCCGTTCGCGGCCGGCTGCGCTCCGGCACCGCGGCCGGGGCGATTCGCCGGTTCCTCCGCCACTCCGCTATGACAGGGCAGCGGCAGAGTGAACCAGAAGGCCGAGCCCTCGCCCGGCCGGCTGTCCACCCCGATCTTCCCGCGCATGCAATGCACGAGTTGCGAGCAGATGGCGAGTCCCAGACCGGTTCCGCCGTACTTGCGCGTCGTCGAGGCGTCCGCCTGGGTGAACTTGTCGAAGATGACGGCGATCTTCTCGCGGGGAATGCCGATGCCGGTATCGCGGACGGTGATGCGGAATTCGCTGGAACCCGGGGAGCGCGACGCGCAACGCGCCTCGACGCGGACTCCGCCTTCGTCGGTGAACTTGATTGCATTGGCGATCAGGTTGTTCAGGATCTGGCGGATCCGGCCGCAGTCGCCGACCACGGCGCGGGGAGCGTCCTCCTCGTAATCCAGCTTGAGAGACAGATGCTTGTGCTCCGCCTGCGGGGCGAAGAAGGCGATGGCGTCCTGGAGCGCGCAGCGTAGGTCGAAAGGCGTGGGTTCGAGCGTGAGCTGGCCGGCTTCGATGCGCGAGAGATCGAGGATGTCGTTGATCAGCGAGAGGAGCAGGTCGCCCGCCTCCTCGATCATCTTCACGTGGCGGTGCTGATCGGGGCTGAGCGCGGTGTCGAGCAGCAGCCCCGAGATGCCGATGATCACGTTCATCGGCGTCCGGATCTCGTGGCTCATGTTGGCGAGGAACTCGCCCTTCGCCCGGCTGCTCGCCTCGGCGGCCTCTTTGGCGCGGCAGAGCGCCGTCTCGGTCTCCTTCTGCTTGCTGATCTCGACGAGAATCGCGCGCAGTCCGGCCAGGCGGCCGTGGCGGAAGAACGGAGCCGAGCGCGCGAGCACCGGAAAGACGCGGCCGTCCTTGTGCAGGATCCGATACTCGTGGTCCCCGGGCGGCTGGCCGCTCAGCACGCGGGCGATGTTCTCCGCCGCCCGCGCGCGATCTTCCGGCACGAAGACGTCGGCCGCGTTCAGACCGCGCGCCACGTCCTCGACCGTGGCACCCGTGATCTCGAGGCCTTGGCGGTTGACGAAGGCGACCCGGCCGTCCAGATCGATCTCGCAGATCGTCTCGGGGAGCATCTCGGCCATCTCGCGGAAGCGCGCCTCGCTCTCGCGCAGCGCCTCCTCCACGCGCACGCGGGCGATCATGCCGCCGAGTTGCGCCGCGAGCGCCTCGAGCTGGGCGCGCGTGTCGAGGGGGATCTCGTCCAGGCTCCGCGAAGCGACCGCCAGGATCGCGATCAGGGCGCCCCCCTCGAGGATGGGAATCACGCCCGCGCCGCGGGTCCCCTCGAGCCTCTCTTCCGGAGCGAAATCCCGCACGAAATCCTTGTAGTGCCAGTAGACCGGCCGCCCTGCGACCACCCGCTGCATGTGCGGCGAGCCGGCTCCGACATGCCGCGCCCGGGCGGCCGATTCCGGGCTGAGGCCGCGCTGGGCGGCCATCTCGCCTTTGCCGTGAGGATCGACCAGATACACGCCGCAGCAATCGACGGCGTCCAGGCGGCAGGCGAGTTCCGCAATATGGTCCAGCGTCTGGGGAACCCCGCTGGACGCCGCCACGGACATGCCCAGGTCGCGCTGCAACGAGAGCACGCCCTCAGCCCGGCGGCGGGCCTCGTTGATCATCGCCAGCGCGAACTGATCGGCGATTCCGCCCGCGAACACCCCCTCCTCGGGGGACCAGCGCCGCCGCACACCCACCTGCTCGTGGCAAACGACGCCGACGACCTCACCGGAGAGACGAATCGGCGCGTCGATCAGGGAGAAGACCTTGAGGGGCAGGAGGTAGGTGTCGCGGAATTCCCGGGTGCGCGGGTCGCGAATGGTGTCGCGCACGTCGACGAACCGGCTGGTCTGCAAGGTGGCGAAGTAGCGCGGGTAATCCGCCGCGTGCAGGGTCGGGCCCGATCCGTGTTTGCCGGTGCGCTTCTCGAAGAGATCGAGGCAGCGAAGCTCCGCGTGGCTGCCGTCGAGGAGCCAGATGCTCACCCGGTCGACATTCAGCGCCTCGGCGGCTGCCGCGGTGATGACCTCCGCCGCCTCGCGCAGGTCGCCGTTGCAGACGGCGGGATGCGTGGCGAGACCGACGAGCGCGGCTTGCTGCCGGCGCACGCATTCGAGCAGCGCACGCCGCTCGCTCGCGCGGCGAGTGCCTCGCGAGGCTGTCGTGCGGATGCCGTTCGACGAGGGCATCGACTCCTCCGCGCCGGTCGAGCACCATCGGTTCCGGAATGGTCGCCCTGAAGGTTCTCAGGTAAGAGTTCGGCCGGAGGAGGGCCTTTCTTTGGCCTGGATCATGCCCTGCGGTGGAGACCTCGCTTCTTGTAACTATATGCATAGTATGTGCTTGCGAGCTCCGTCCGTCGTCCGGCAAGCCCCCGCGACTCGGCTTCCGGTCGACGGGCCGCGTTCCCCGTCCGGGGCGCCGTTCGAGCCCGTCCCGGTCAACTCGCACGTCCGCAGGGCGTTGGCTGATCGCGCCAGAACGCCGATCGATCTATTCTCTCCGCCGGCGCCCTGCGGCGCCTGCTTGGCGCATCAAGCCGGTTCGTCGTCTTACGGAGATCCGTTCGAATGAACGCCCTCCTCTACCGCTCTGTCCCCGGCAACCGAAGGCGGATCGTGCTCGCCATGGACGCGCGGCCGTGATGCCCGGCGGCGGAACGGCGAGGGTCGCGCGCGACCGGGCGAAGATGCTCCGCGACTTCGATGCCGGGCAGTTCCTCGATCTGTTCTTCGTCGCCGCCGCAGTGACCGTACTGGTCATCCGCTTTGTCCTGGCCGCCACCGACTATCCCCGTCTCGCCGTCGGCGGATTGCACATCGCGCACCTCCTCTGGGGTGGTCTGCTGATGCTCGTCGCGCTCGTGCTCCTGCTCTCCTTCCTCGATCGGACGGCCAGGCGGCTTGCGGCGTTGATCGGCGGCGTGGGCTTCGGGGGCTTCATCGACGAGGTGGGCAAGTTCATCACGAACGACAACGATTACTTCTACAGGCCGTCGGTCGCGATCATCTACGTGGTCTTCGTCCTCTCGTATCTTGCCGCCCGCTCCCTGCACCGCGAGCGCGCCGCGCGGCCGGCCGAGTATCTGGCCAATGCGCTCGAAGAAGTGCTGGAGCTGGCGACGGGGGATCTCGATCGCCGCGAGCGCGATCGCGCGCTGGACCACCTGGGCCATGCGCGCGGAAACGACGCGCTCACCCGCGCGCTCGGCCGGGCTCTCACGGAGGCCGATGTACGGCCGGAGCGGCCCGGTCTGCCCGCGCGGTGGGCCGCCTGGCTCTCCGCGCGCTATCGGGATCTGGCCGTCTCGCCTGAATTCGGACGGGTGCTGATCATCTTCTTCTCCATCCAACTGCTGCTCAAGCTCGCCCGGGTCGTCACCGTCGTCGGCCTCATTCCCGACATGGCCCGCACCTGGCAGCACCTGTCGTTCCTGGGAGAGGGGCGCGGCCCCGAAGCGACGGCGGGCTTGATCCTTGGGCTGCAGATCGGCTCGATCCTGATCTCGGCCCTCTTCGTCGCGATCGGCATAGCGCTCATCTTCCGCGACCGCCTGCGCGCGCTGCGCATGTTCCAGCGCTCGATCCTGATCGCGCTCCTCCTGACCCAGGGGTTCGTCTTCTATCGCATCGAGTGGCTGGGGCTCGGGGAGCTGGTGTTGAACCTGTTCATCTTCTTCGCGCTCAGATTCATGATCGATCGGGAGAAGCACTGGCAAGGGGCTCACTCGATCAACACGAGCCTGCCACCCTGCGCCCCGCTCGTCGTTTCCAGCCGATAGAAGTAGGGCCCACTCGGGAGCGGCCGGCCGGAATCGTCCCGGCCGTCCCAAACTGCTTCCTGAGCGCCCGGCGGCCGCGGCCCGTCGATCAATGTGCGCACCACCCTGCCGTTCAGATCGAAGATCCCCAACCTGGCGTGCTGTGCGCCGGGCAGGCGGAAGGGAATGCGGAGTCCCGCTTGGCCGGGATTGGGGCTGCTCGGCCCGACGGCCGGGCGCAGGTCGAGCGGAGTGAGCTCGGGTGCCGAGGACCAAAGCGTGTCGCAGCCGAAGAACTCGACCTCGTCGATGTACCAGCCTTCGCGGTTGTTTGCGTCATCGGACGCGAAGCGGAAGCGGAAGCGTCCCTGGCCGCTCAGCCCGGCGATCTCGAAGACCGCCTCCTCCCAGGCGATGGCACCCGAGTAGGCGGGTGTGCCCGCGGGAAGCGCGCACGATCCGTCAGCATTGCGTATGCGGTACGGGTATCCGCCCAGAGGAGTGATCTGTTGCCAGTTCTCCCCGTCGAGGGAGAGCTCCACGATCCCACCGTCGTAGCAGTAGCCGCTGTAAGTCGCGCTGATCTCGGCCGCGATCCAATGGCGGAAGCGCAGCCAGGAGTGCGAATGCAGGGTAACCGCCTGGGACTCGAGCGCGCCGTCCGCCAGGATGCCGTAGTTCGTTCCGTTGATGCCCCCGAACTTCCAGCTCCAAGCGCCTCCCGGCGTGTCGTTCCGATAAGTCGTGCGATGCCACTGATCGATGAAGCCGTCGTCGACGGGATAGCTGCTCCAGCCTCCCGGGCCGTCCTCCATGTCGTCGAAGAAGCCGCCGACGGGCATGAAGAACTCGGTCGTCGCGCTGAAGCCATAGCTGCTCGCCATATGCAGACGCGCGAGGACGACGTCCGCAGCCGGGCAGCCGCCCGCGACTTCGACTTCGAAGGGCGGAGCCGCGTCGGCCTGCCCGTCCGCCGGCACGCTGTCGACGGAAGCCTCTCCTTGCAGCACGCTGACGTGGGGATGCTCCACATCAAGGACGAGGGAGAGCATCCCTGCTCGTTCGCTACCGGAGTTGGCCAGGGTCGGGATCAACTGAAAGCGCTCGCCGGGGTCGATCCGGCCGTCGCCGTTTCCGCCCTCTCCATCGAGGACCCGGTAGCGCTCGACGGCGAGAACGGGGGCGTGGCTGGTCAGCGTGAATGGATGGTTCCAAACGAGGGCGCTGTCCGCCTCGATCCGGAGCATGAAGTTCAGTTGATGGCCGTCCGGGCACGCGGAGTCGATCAGCAGGTCAAAGTCCTCGGCGCAAGGTTGCTCCAGGCCGGGGGCGATATCCCCGAACTCTTCGTCGCCATCCAGGATCTGGCACAGCGTGTCGGCGCTGGACAAGGTCGCCCGCGCGCTTCGCACCGTCTCGTCCCCCTCGTTGAGCAGGCGGATGACGAGCTCGACGCGTTCGCCCGCATCGCTGTCGCCATCCCCGTTCCCGGCGCTCTCGCCGCTCGTGTCGTCGTCGACCAGCGTGCCGGAGAGAATCGGGCGGGGGCCGCTGGGCGGGAAGATGCGGACGAACTCCGGAGGCCCGGAGGGCGTGAAGACGGCGAGATGCTTGGGTGGGATCTCGCCCCAACCTGTCGTGTCGCTTCCCAGCGGCTGAGAAGCGACCACCCAACCGCCGGCGACCTGGCGAAAGCGGACGCGGTACCACTCCTCGTCCTCGAGGTCGAAGCGGACGGCAACCAGAGTGTCCCCGCCGCTCGCCACCAGGCAATTGGCCGCCGTCAGAAGCGCCCCGGCGTTGTACAGGTGCAGAACGGTCTCGAGCACGACATCCGGGAGGGTGTAGCTGCGAGCGAGGGAGGGGCCGCCGCGTTTGGAAACGCCGAACTCGCGCATTTCGATCATCAGGAGCAGGAAGAGTTCGCTGTCGAGATAGGGGTCGGTGTAGTCAGGCGGGTGCGCCGCGAGGAAGGCGGGATTGCTCGCATCGAGCAAGGCCAGGGTCTCCGCGACTCTCACCGTCCCGTTGTGCGCGAGCGCAATCCCGTCGCGCCAGAAGGGATGGGGATCAGGCACACCGGTGTGCGAACCCGCGGAGCGACGGATGTGCGCGATGGCGCAGGTGGGGTCGAGGGCCATGACCCGCGCGACGGCGGCGTCAAACCGTGGATCCTCTTCGTGATCGGCGGGGGATCCCGCTCGCATCAAGGCGGGATCCGGCCACCCGGCATTCGCCAGGAGCGGGGAGAAGCAAGCGATACCCCAACCATGCGGGTTGGAATCGCCCAACTCCTTCAACGCCGGATCGCCGAGAAGAAGATGATCGGCGATCAGGCTGTCCGAAGCGGCGTCGGCGATCACTCCCCAGAAGCGGCAAGCGTGATCCTCCCTCGCCGCCCGATCCAGTTCAGATGATTTGTGCGGCGGGGAGACAGTAAGCTGCAGCGGGCGCGGTGCCGGGGCATCGTGTTCCCGAGGGGCGGTCCTCACCGATGGGCGGGAGTCGCGGACAGCAGCAGGGGTCGCGAGCAGGGCGAACGCGAGGAGCAGGCGCGCCCCCCTGGCGGGCCGGCGCTTCCGGCGGCGAGAATTCTCGTCGGTGAATGGAGATCGTCGATGCGCTTCCATGATGCCACGCAATCGTAGGCCAAGTCACCAGTACGCGACGACACGCTGAGATGATACCAGAAAGGGCTGCCCGACGGCTCAGCCATTCGGCTGCTTCCCGCCGTCGTTCCGGCCGGGATCGCGGATAGAGAGTCGACGCGAGGATCGAGAAGTCGGCGCGCCGGAACTGACTCGCTGCTTCGCCCGCCCGTCCCCGACGGATCGCGCGACGAAGCGGAGCATCAATGCAAGTACCCCAGCTCCCGCAACGACTGTCGCGCTTGCGGCGAAACCTGCGAGGGGGAAAGGATCCGGCCTTCGCGCGGGTTTCGCCCGATCTGCTCGTTGAAGGAATCGAGCAGGCGGCTGTCCAGGCGGGCGGTCCCGCGGCGCGTCGCGATCAGGTTGAGCCGCTCCCCGGGATCGATCGCCAGGTCGTAGTACTCGTCCCCGCGAAGCGTTCCTTCGACATAGCCGCGGTACGAGGAAAGGAGATCCTTCGGCCCGGCCGGGCGCAGCCCCCAGTCACGCAGGCGGCGCACGTACTTCGTCCCCGGCCGGCAGAGCGCGCTGGTCAAGCCGGGGCGTGCGCGCAGGCTCGTTCCCGCCGAGATGACCGCGAAATCCCGCGGACCGTACTCGGTCATGCCGACGACGTTCGGCAGCAGGCTGCGGCCGGCGATGTCCGGCGGAATCTTCAGTCCCGTCACGTCGAGAAGCGTCGGCATGACATCGGTCAACCCGACCATGGCCGGCGACACGCGCCCCCCCGTGATGCCCAGGGCGGTGATGATGAGCGGCACCCGCGCGGAAGGTTCGCGGCAATCGCGCGAAGCGATGGGGTCTTCTCCCGTCTCGCCCAGGTTCTCGCCGTACGCGGCCGTCACCACGACGAGCGTCGTCCCGCTCAGGCCCGAATCGTCGAGCCAGCCGAGAACGCGATCCAACTGGTCATCGGCATAGCGGATCTCGCCGTCGTAACGGTCGACGCCGCGCCTCCAGGCGCTCGTCTGGTCGAGATCGGCAAACATGAGGTCGTAGGGTTCCGGCGGAGCGTGCGGACGGTGCGGATCCGCGAAATGCAGCCACAGCAACCACGGCGCGGCGCCGTCGGCGTTCGTGCCGAGCCATTCGAGAGCGCGATCGGCACCCTCGCTCGCGAGCGCGTGACCGCTGAAGACGTCCCGGAAGCCGCGGGTCAAACCGAATTCGGGATACAGATTGCCGTTCGAAACGACGGCGGCGGTCCGCCACCCGGCGCTGTCGAAGACCTCGGCCAGGGTGACGAAGCTCTCGCCGAGAACCTGGCACGCATGATGAACGCCGTGCTGGCAGGGGTAGAGCCCGGTAAAGAGCGATGCGCAGCTGCCGCCCGTCGAGGGCCACGGGCAGTAGGCCCGTTCGAAGCGTGTTCCCGCCGCGCAAAGGCCGTCGATCGTGGGGCTCGTCTCGCGCGGGTATCCGTAGCAACCGAGATGATCGGGACGCAGAGCGTCGAACGTGACGAGGAGCACGTTCCAGCGTCCGTTCGTGAAAACCGATGCGGCCCGGTCGCGCAGAGAGTCGAGCCGGCGCCCGTCGACGAGCGAGCGGTCGACATGAGCGAGAGGCCGGCCGACGAGGGCCGGCAGCAGGTAGAGGAGCAACGCGGCCGGCAACATGATGGCGAGGCCGCCCGGACGCATGCGCTCGCTGTCCGCCTCGTGCTCGGCGCGGCGGCCGGCGGAGATCCGGATGAGGAGGGCGATCAGACCGAGGCCGACCGCGAGAAAGACGATCCCGCCCAGAAGAGCGGCGCCGAAGGGCGGACGGAATCCGAGGCCTTCGCCGAGGATGATCACCACCCAGGGATAGAGATAGGCGAGGAGCACCCCGGGAACGACGAGCGAGGGCCGCGCCGGAGACCAGATGCCGGGGAGCAGGCCGACGAGCAGGGTGAGCCCGACCCCGAACACCCCGCCGAGGAGGGCGAAGATTCCCCCGTAGCGAGCGAAGGAAGAAAGGACGGTGGAAGTTCCCGCGAGACCGTAGAGCCCGCCGGTGGCGAGGATGGCCGCGTGCAGGAACCCGATCGTCATGCCGGCGATCATTCCGTTGCGCGCGCCCTTCAAGAGATGTGCTGCCAGGTTGAACATGCGCGGGATAGTAGCACGGCGCGCGCGGCCCGGGGAATACGGCGCCCGCGCCGCGGAACACACGGGCGACCCCCGCCCCGAATCCGGAAGATCGGGCGCCGAACCGCTCAGCCGACCACTTGGGCCAGCAGCACGAGGTGATAGAGCGAAAGCACGAAGTAGACCGCGACCAGCAGAACGAGCAGATAGCGGGCCGTCGGAAACTTGCAGTGGACACCGAGCAGGATGAAGCCGATCAGACCCGATCCGACCTTGACCGCGACGAACCAGTCCTGCCCGAGAGTGAGCAACCAGCGCATGAGCGGGTTCGCTTCGGTTCCTCCGCGGCTCAGGATGTAGAGGGTGGAAATGGTATCGGCGGCGATGAAGGCGAGCATCGCCAGGACGGCGACGTGGAAGATGCCCGAGCTGCGATCCACGTAGTAACAGGCGGCCGGATCGGTGATCCGCCGGTTGTTCCGGCGGCGCCCGAAGAGCGTGTAGCGCGACAGCATCGGGGTCGGGCGGGCGCGGCGGTCACTCGTGCGGCGCGCGGCAGCCGGATCAGGGGGGGCGAAATCCTCCTGAATCGCGGTCCGTCCTTCGGGCTTGCCGGCCCAGATCGCTCCCGCCATGCGCCATCCTCCCGGTGTCTCGCGCCTGAAGCCTCGGGTCGAAACGACGAACCGGAGCCGCGGCGGGAAGGCCGGCGACCCCGTGCCTTCCTTCTATCGGCAGGATGACGGGCGACATTGAATTCCCGGGTGGCCGGCGGCCCGCCGCCGGGCATGGGGGGACGGGGAAGGAGGCGGCCCGGGGGGGGCGGCGCGTGGCGGGGGAGATCGCGGCCCTCGGGCGGGAGGGGGCGCCGCTCTCGCATCGTCGCGTGCGCCCGCCGCGGCCAGCGAGCGCGAACCTTCAGCGCACGGAACGCATCATCGCCAGGACTTCTTGCGGCCCCTTGAAGCCGAAGAAGCGGCGCACCTCGGTTCCGTTGCTGTCATAGAAGATGACCGTCGGCATGCCCCGAACGGCGAAGCGCTCGGTTGCCGCGCGGCTGAATTCGTCCCGGCGCGTGAAGTCCATCTTGAGCGGCACGAAACGGCGCGCTTCGGCGATGACCTGCGGGTCGATCCAGGTCTTTTCGTCGAGTTCGACGCAGGCGACGCACCAGTCCGCATAGAAGTCCTGGACGAGAGGCCTCTTCTCGGCGCGCGCCCGTTCGAGCGCCGCCAGGTCGTTCACTTGCCAGGGGATGCCCTCGCGCTGCAAAGCGGAACCGCTCGCGCCGGCCGGGGCGGCTCCCACCGGATTGCCCGCGCCTGAAGCCGCGTCGATCCCCGCCCGCGGCCCGAGCAGAGCCGGCGGTCCCGCCAAGGCGACCAGCCAGGCGACGAAGACCGCCGCCCCGGCCAGGAACAGGAGCAAGGCCGCAGCGTGACGCAGCAGCGTGCCCCTGCCGGGCTCGTGCGGCAGTGGGGTGAATGCGCCCATGAAGACGCCGACCACGGCCAGGAAGGCGCCGGCAAGGATGGCCGTCCATCCGGGACCGATCAGGGTCCGCACGTAGAAGATCGCGGCGCCGATCAGGATCACGCCGAAGACGTGCTTCACCGTGTCCATCCAGCTTCCCGCCTGCGGCAGCGAACTGAGCGCGCCGGCGAAGGTCCCGAGGAGCAGGAAGAGGAGGCCGAGACCGCAGGCGAAGGTGAAGAGCAGCCAGAAGCCAAGAAAGAGGCTCCCGGTCTGCGCGACGAAGGTGAGGAGAACGACGAGCACCGGCCCCACGCAAGGCGAGGCGACGAGGCCCGTCACCATGCCCATGAGGATCGCGCCGAAGACTCCGCCGCGCTGCGCGCCCTCGGTCATGCGGCCTTGCATGCTCGCCGGCAGCGTCAGATTGAAGGCCCCGAGCATGCTCGCCCCCATCGCGGCGAAGATCAGCGCGACGACGATGAGCACGACCGGGCTTTGCATCGCCGCGCCGAAGAGCGAACCGGTCGAGGCGGCGACGAGCCCGAGGGACGAGTACATGATCGCGATGCCGAGGACGAAGAAGAGCGCGAGGAAGAACCCCTGCGCCCGGCTGCGCGCCCGTCCGCCCACGTAGCTGATCGTGATCGGGATCATCGGGTAGACGCAGGGCGTGAAGCTCGTCAGGACGCCGCCGAGGAAGACGAGCAGGAACGCGAGAAACGAGCGCCGGCCGAGGGCCTCCTCCAAGCGCGAGGCGAGATCCTTCTTCCCCGCCCCCTCCGCCGGGGCCGGCTGCGCGCCCGTCTCGCCGCCTGCTCCCGCGGTCCCTGTCTCGACCGTCGACTCACCGATGAGCGCTTCCCCGCTGCCGGCGCTCGCCGCGACGCTGTCCGGGGCGGCCATCACGGGAACGCCGGCCTGCGCATCCTCGGGGATCTGCGGCACGTCGACGCCGTTCGCGGTAAAGGCGTCACGATTCGCGGCCCGCGCCTGCCGGCCGGCTTCGAGCACCTCGATCTCGACCGGCACCTGCGCTTCGTCGGGCGGGAAGCAGGCGAAGACCGGCTCCTCGACGCAGCCCTGGTAGCTGACGGCGAGCGGCACCCGCAACACGCCCACGGGAGCGGCGGACGAGATCGTGAAGGGAACGACGAGCGCGGTCTTGCCCCTCAGCGCCTGATCCTCGCCGTAGCGCTCGAGGCGCGTCACCTTCAAGGCGCCCAGC
>Ga0316622_100000484_pt1 | contig 23091 bp, 17 predicted proteins | sample OWC_Aug_OW2_C1_D_FD_207646 | JGI IMG/M metagenome (GOLD analysis project Ga0316622, IMG submission 207646) | Wetland soil microbial communities from Old Woman Creek delta, Ohio, United States - OWC_Aug_OW2_C1_D5_C | ecosystem: Environmental > Terrestrial > Soil > Wetlands | place: USA: Ohio... | reverse complement strand
GTTGAGGTCAGGCTCCACATATCATCGAATTGGCCGCCTCCCCTGTTGAAATAACCCGCTGCAAGGGTAACGTCAGGATAATACTCCTTCTCCGCCATTCTGACTTTTGCCTCTGCCGCTGCGAGCATTCTCTGCCGCGCGCGTATCTCAGGTGAATGGTCGTAGGCCCTGCTCAGCAGTTCCTCGAGTCTCTTCGGCGGCAGAGAAAGCGTCTGCTCCGCGGGTCTGCCCAGAGGAGCAGTAACATCCCTGCCGACCGTCACATTGAGCATGGCCTCAATGGATTGGATTCTCTGCTTCTGCATCTCTTCCTTCTCAAGGAGCATGTATTTTTCGGTCTGGGCCATGAGCACTTCCTGCTGCATACCCATGCCCGAGGAATACCGTGCAAGGGCTGCATCCTCGATACGTGAGAAGAGCGCAGTCCGCTCCCTGATGAGGTCGATGTTTTTGTAAGCCAGAAAAAGATCGAAGTATAATTCCCTGATCCGTGTGATGGTCTTGAGCTTCACTGATTCATGGAGTATGGCCAATCCCTCGGCGTCAAGCCGTGCCATATCCTCTTTCAGGGAGCGCTTGCCGGGGAATGGGAACATCTGCGATGCAGAGAACATCCATTGGGCATCAGGTTCTTTACCATAGGTATACCGCTCCCAACCCTCATTCTGGTACCCAAACATGAACATGGGATCGGGAAGACTGCCGGCCTGAGGCACCCGATACCCTGCCGCCTTTGCCCGGGATTCGGAGGCAAGGATCTCAGGGCTCTTCTGCAATGCCTCGGCGATCAGATCCTGCAGCCTGAGGTCATCGGCAAACGCACTGACGGCAAAGCACAGTACGACCAGAATAGGCAGGGCATACTGTAGCAAAAACGCTCTTGCGTGTCTGGTTTTGACCTTCTGCGCCACCCCTTCCCGCTCTGCCATGAGTGCGGATTACCTGGCGTCGACGCTGAATTTCGCTGTCGCAGTCTTTCCTGCCCTGACGATCTTGATTGCGATGTTCCACGGGCCGGACATCGAAAGGTTCACGGTCGCCTTATAGGCATTGCCGTCAGGCTTGCCAGATGTCTTGTAGTTCATGGGGGGCATTCCCGGCATCGCCGGCATGGAATAATCGATAGTCACCTTTGCTTCCGTAACGTACTTCCCGGAAGCGTCTTTCACTTCAACAGAGATATTATTATCACCGACCACCGGTGGATTTCGGTCTATTCTCACGTCGACCGTATAATCTCCCGCCTTCTTGCTGACCTCATAATCCTTTGCAAATGCCACTCCGGCAACCATCAGAACCATAAGCGAAAATGTCAGAATGTTTTTCATTGTCATACCTCCCCGTCGATTATAGTCTTTTTCAACGCTACCCGTATGGCTTTCATCGAATAGTCTTTCTCGTAGAGCTCGAAAGTTCCCGGCCTTCCCCGAGACAAATATCTCACATCGCAGCGCGGTTGTCAACAGAGCAGCTCAAGAGCCCTTATGCCAGAAAGCAGGTGATTCTGCTCATTTACAGGAGCAGGAGATACTGTCAAGGACTCGGGGATGACCCGCACCACACGGCATGCAGCAGTCACCTCCGGATTACAACACCGTCCCGGGTCGCGTGTTGCCCATGTCTCACCTTGTCCCTATCGCTCGTCAGCATTTGGTCGTTTCTGTGAGCCTTCAGCTGAAGCAACCATCAGCCCATCAGTACTATCAGAAGAAGCGGTCTCACTTCCCTATGTTTCATATCTGTCTCTCACCTCCTTTTACTGTAAGTTTACGGCCGCATAGTGAATACATTTTGAATGAATTATGGAGAAGTTATGAAGCGCCCGAGCACCGGCAAAAAGCATCCCGGCCTGTGCCCGGACGCACGCATGCCTGTCCGTCGCCGCTGCGGAAACCGGATTGCATAATGCGGGACTATTGGCCTATACTATTTCATGTCTGATGGGTCCGACAGATTCGTGCAACGGATGTCCGCGAAAAATGAAGCCGCTCCTGTCTTTGAGAGAAAAAAGCTCCCGTGTCCGAATTGCAGGGAATTCCTTTCTGAGACATATATAGAACTGAACCCTTTTCCCCAGATACCCTGTCCTGCATGCGGCTCGCTGGTATCTCTTGATGTGCTTCATGCCATCGTACTCCCTGCTTCGGAGCAGAGAACTGCCAAGCGCTGTCCGGTCACCCTTAAGGTGTCCTATAAAACATACGGCGACTTCATCGACGAATACACGAAGAGCGTCAGTAGGCGCGGCATGTTCATCAAGACCAGACACCCGCATCAGACACATGATGTCGTAGATCTGTTCCTTCATCTGCCCGGCCTGACCGAGCCTGCCCATATCACCGGAGAAATCATTCATGTAACTATGCTCAGTGCCAGTGATGAGGATGCCGGTATCGGCGTGAAGTTCATAGATATCGATGAAAAGAGCAGACAGGCTCTTCTTGCCTTCTTACAATCCCCGGAATCCCTTACCTGAAGATCTTTATCAGAGCAGCTGAGATCATGATTCCCCTAAGCGCTATTGACTGAAGAGAAATTGTTTTGGTAGGCTATGTAAATTATTCATAGGAGAAACTATGGCAACCAGAAAAAATACACCGAAACCAGCAAGAAAAAAAGCCGTTCCGGCTTCACATACCATGAAAAAGACCTTGCCTCCCAAGGCAAAGAAGACCGCAGAAAAGTCCGTCTCCGGCAAAGAAAATGCAGCAGAGAACGGGACGGTAAAGACCGAAACCGTTGTGAAGAAACCTGCGGCAATGTCCCCGCGGGAGAAAAAAATCCAGAATATAAAACTCATCCTTCTGCATCAGAAGGACGCCCTCCTGAATGAGGCCGAGGTTGCCCTGAACGAACTTCCTGTCCAGACCCTTTTCCCCGATATGGGAGATCAGGCATCAGCTGAAACGGACATGAACTTCATGCTCCGACTCCGCGGCCGGGAGCAGCGTCTCCTTAAGAAGATCGACGAAGCTCTGGAACGCATTGAAAACGGAACCTTCGGCATCTGTGATGACTGCGGAAGTGAGATCGGCCTCAAACGGCTGGAGGCCCGGCCGGTCACCACCATGTGCATCGAATGCAAAACCCTTCAGGAAGAAGAAGAAAAACGCAGGGAAGTATAATAACGGTCAGCTTACCCGGAACGACTTTGTCCTGAGATTCTTTTCCGTAACATACTGAGCATGCCCGTCTATGAGAACAACAAGTTCCCGCATTATCCCTTCAGCAGGTTTCAGCCGGTGCAGTTTGGACATTTCCCATTTGAGAAGAGTCGAAAAAAACGTCCGTACACCAGGGGAAAGCCTGCTGACATGTCCACGATCTGTGCAGCAGTTCCCGCATAGCACCGTGCCATGCGTCAGATGGAATGCGTCACCCTCCTCGCCGCAGCGGCCACATGACTGCAGGCGCGGCAGAAAGCCGGTGATCTCGAGAAGTTTCAGCTTGTAGTACGGCGTGATGAGCTGCTCTGCAGATCCTGTTTCTATAAGGGCAAGGGTCCTCATGAGCAGGGAAAAGACATCTCTGCTCCTGTCCCTCTCAGGCACCAGATGCAGGGTCAACTCAATGAGTTCGGACACTTTCAGAAAACAGGTCAGGGATTCCCGGATGGAAATATAGGCATGCGTAATGTCAGCCTGCGTCAGGCGCGGCAGGGCGGAGTCTTCTTTCCCCCAGAACGAGATGCGGGAGCAGGTCAGCGGCTCCAGGCTGCTGCCGAACCTGCTTTTTACCTTACGAGGACTCTTGGCGAAGACCTTGATGATACCGTGGTCCTTGGTAAGAAATGTTACGATGAGATCGGCTTCGCCATACGGCGTGGTCCTGAGTACAATCCCCTCGGTCCGCTGCAGCATTACATGATATTGCCGAAGTCTTCCGGCTTAAGGTTCTTCAGCCATTCGTCAAGTTCATCAGCAGTCTTCGTGCTCAGGATTGATTCCTCGACAAAAATGGGTACAAGCATCCGCAGGGCTATCGCAACAGCATCACTGGGCCGCGAATCAATGAGCGTCTCTTTCAGACCGTTTGCTATATGGATAAGCGCATAATAGGTGTTGTCGATAATTTCGGTCACCACGATCTTCGTTACGCGGACACGGAGTCCTTCGATAAGGTTCTTGATCAGATCATGGGTAAGCGGTCGGGGTGTCGCAACTTTGCCGAGAGCAAGGGCGATCGAGTCAGCTTCCGGCTTGCCGATCCATATCGGGAGGGTTCCCGTCCCTTCCGCCTCCTTGAGAAGGAGAATGTACATATTGCTTCGCGGGTCAAAGAGAAGACCCTCAACCTTCATCTCGACAAACATTCAGCGGTACCCCAGCGCATCAAGCATTTTTCTGTCGTCGCGCCAGCCTTTCTTCACTTTTATCCAGAGCTCGAGAAATATCCGGGTACCGGTCAGCTTCTCTATATCCATACGCGCCTGGCTTCCGATAGTCTTGAGCATCTCCCCCTTTTTACCTATTATAATACCTTTTTGGCCTTCCCTTTCAACATAAATAACAGCGCGCACGTTTACGATCCCATGTTCTTTTTCCTTCCATTCCTGGACTTCAACAGCAACGGAATGCGGCACCTCTTCCGACGTGTTTTTGATGATTTTTTCGCGAATGATCTCAGCAGCCATGAATCGTTCATACTGGTCCGTTACCATATCATCATCATAGTATTTCGGACCAGGAGGCAGAAGCACTCGGAGCTTTTCCAGCAACAGATCGATGCCTTTTTTTTTCAATCCTGACACGGAAAGAAACCCGTCAAAAGGGAAACGGTCTCTATAGGCATGGATAAGGCCCGTGATCTCCGAAGGGCTTTTTCTGTCGGCCTTGTTCAGGACAAAAAAAACCGGTTTTCTGATGTTTCTGAGCATATCCAGGATGACAATATCCTCATCTTCAGGCCTTGATGCATCCGTCACAAAAACAACAAGGTCGATCTCCTCGAGCGTTTCTTTGGCGGACCTGACCATCGAACGGCCAAGCGCGTGCCGTGGCGAATGAATGCCGGGTGTATCGATGAAGATCATCTGTGCTGACGGAAGGGTTCTGATCCCCCGTAGGCTGTTCCTTGTGGTCTGCTGTCTTTTCGCAACGATAGCTATTTTCTGCCCGAGGACGGCGTTCAGGATAGTAGACTTGCCCACGTTCGGCCTGCCGATAAGAGCTATAAACCCCGACCGGAACGTGTCGGACATCTATTTCACGGGTACAAGGTTCTGAACGGCCTGCCTGATTCTATCCATCCCCTTCCTGATGTCCTCAAGAGATGTAGCATAGGAAATTCTCAGGTAGTTATCGTTTCCGAATGCATCGCCCGGAACAAGAGCCACATTAGCTTCCTCCAGCAGATAGAGGGCGAGGTCCGTGGAAGAAGCTATGGTTTTTTCATGGAACCGGGAACCGTATATGTTTGCGGTATTCGGAAATGCATAAAACGCACCGTTCGGTGTCATGCAGTGCACGCCCGGTATCGTGTTCAACTCATTCACGATGAATGTTCTCCGTTTGTCGAACTCAGAGCGCATGATAGCGATGAAATCCTGAGGGCCGTTCAAGGCCTCAACCGCGGCCTTCTGCGTTACTGAGGTCGGGTTTGATGTTGACTGACTTTGGATGTTTGTCATGGCCTTGATCACATCAGCAGGTCCTGCGGCATATCCCAGTCTCCAACCAGTCATGGCATGGGACTTTGAAAGTCCGTTGACGACAATCGTCCTTGTCTTGACCTCATCATTGAGAGACGCTATGCTGATATGAACAGCATCACCGTAAACCAGTTTCTCGTAGATCTCGTCTGATATAACATAGAAATTGTGCCTCACCGCAAGCTCTGCAATCTTTCCGAGCGTCTTTCGGTCATACAGCATGCCTGTGGGATTAGACGGAGAGTTCAGTATGAGGGCCTTCGTCCTGCCGGTTATGGCTGCCTCAAGGGCCTCAGGTTTCACCATAAAAGAATCCTTTTCAAGCGTCTGAACAAATATCGGCTTCGCATCATTCAGCAGCACCTGGTCAGGATAGGAAACCCAGTAGGGAGACGGGATGATCACCTCATCCCCGGGACCGTAAAGGGCCTGTGCAATGTTATACAGACTGTGTTTAGCTCCGCACGACACAATGATCTCTTCGCGCTTGTAGGTTATGCTGTTATCGGATTGGAGCTTCTTGATGATCGCATCTTTCAGAGGGTCGATCCCTCCGACCGGTGTATATTTTGTAAAACCTTCCCGGATGGCCCTGTATGCCGCCTCTTTGATATTATCCGGTGTGTCGAAATCAGGCTCGCCAACGCCGAAGTTGATAACATCGATTCCTGCGGCCTTCATTGCTTTGGCCCGAGAATCGATGGCAAGTGTGGGAGAAGGCTTGATCTTTTGTGCCCGTGGTGAAAGCATGCTCATGTCCTTTCTGCTGCCTGTTTTGAGTCCATATTGTAAAACATTTACAGATGCTATGCAATGGTCCCGGCCCATGTACCCTGACTGTTTTCCTTCACCAGGAAAGATTTCACTTGATTAAAATTCATGCAATGCGCAATTATAAACAGTATTATGATTGAGACTCTCCCCTCATTAACAATAAAGGGAAAGACCATTCCCGTACCAATTATTCAGGGCGGCATGGGTGTGGGCGTATCGTTGAATCCCCTTGCAAACGCCGTAGCCAGAGAAGGCGGCGTCGGTATTGTATCGAGTGCATGCCTTGACCGTCTGCTGTCGAAAAGGACGGGAAGAAAACTCAACTCTTACGAGGCAGCCTATGAGGAGGTTTCCCTTGCAAAGAACAGCGGTGGTGTTGCCGGCATCAACATTATGTGTGCACTTGCCCGTGATTATAATGACTCGGTAAAGGGTGCCCTTGATGCCGGTGCCGATGTTATCATTTCAGGTGCCGGCCTTCCGCTTGCGCTGCCTGCCATACAGGCCCCTAAGGAAACTGCCCTGATACCGATCGTGTCTTCCGCGCGCGCTCTTGAGATCATCTGCAAAAAGTGGGAAAAACTCGGATATCGTCCCGATGCTGTTGTCCTCGAAGGGCCGCTTGCAGGCGGCCACCTCGGATTCAAAATGGACCAGATAGACACTAACGAAAATAAGCTTGAAAACCTTCTTCCTCCGGTCAAGGACATGGCTAAAAAATACGGAGACTTTCCGATCATCGTAGCAGGGGGCATATACACCTATGATGATATCTTGGGCTACCTTAAAGCAGGTGCCAGCGGCGTTCAGATGGGTACACGCTTCCTTGCAACGGAGGAAAGCAGCGCTTCGCCCGATTATAAGAGTTCTGTTGTTGCTGCCCGGGAAAGCGATATCATCGTTGCATATGATCCCGGATCGCCCTGCGGACTTCCCTTCAGGATTATCAGGCAGTCTCCCATGTATGTTTCGGCACTTTCGAAAAAAAGAGCGCCAAAATGCGACAAGGGGTATGTGCTTCAGAAAGACAGTGAAGGAAAATACAGCATTTGTCCCGCAAAGAGAAGCAATGAGCATCATTTCTGCATTTGTAACGGCCTGCTGAGTTCTGCGGACTATAATCCGCATGAGGAAGAGCCCCTCTATACGGTGGGAACAAACGCTTACAGGGTAGATAAGATCATTACGGTCAGGAACCTCATGCAGGAACTTACCGGCAAGGCATGCGTGCCTGCTTCAGCCTAATCCCTCATTGCCTTGTCTTTGTCTATATTCGGTCCTCCACCCCTAACCCTGATCACCATAACGAGTCCCGCAATGAAAAACAGGGAGACTGCAAGTATGGCAGGCCTCTGGCTCCCGAATGTCGAAGAGAGGTACCCGAAGACCAGCGGACCGATAACAGCAGATGATTTTCCTACAAGCGCATAGGTTCCGAAGTATTCGCTTTCCCTGCCCTCAGGAATGAACTGTGTGAAGAACGCCCTGCTTGCGGCCTGGATCGTGCCGAGTCCGAGTCCTGCCAGGGACGCTATAAGAAAAAAGACCCTTTGATCAACAATGACATATGCTGAAAGAGAAACCACTGACCAGAGGAGCAAGGATAGCACAATGATTTTTTTGGGTCCCCAGGCATCGATGGGCTTTGCCATGGCAAAGGCCCCCGCAAGGGCCGTTACCTGAACAAGGAGATAGAGGGAAATCAGTTCCTGAGAGCTAAACCCGAGCGTAGTAGCTGCAAAAATGCTCGAAAATACGATGACCGTATTCACGCCGTCTTCATACACAAGGAATGAAATCATGAACTTTCTCATTTCACGGTCGCCGTAGATCTCCCGCATGATCGCCAGGTAATACTTCCATCCTTTCGTTGCCGCCGCGTAAACGGTAATACCGGTCTTTTCATCCCTCGGGAGAAAGAGAAAAGCCGGGAGAGAAAAAACTGCAAAAAAAAGCGAAACCATGAGCCATATCTCTGCAAATTGTCCTGATTTTATCAGGGGAAACGCCAAAAGCAGGGAAAGGATCGACCCCGCATACCCTACACCATACCCCCAGGCAGAAACCCTTCCCTGGAACTCACGGTGAGCGATGCCGGGCAGATAGGAATTGTAAAACACCAGTCCCCCTTCCATGCCGATATTTGCCATAAGGATAAGCAAAAAACCTTCAAGCGCCATTCCCTTTTTCAGGAGCGAAAAGCATGACACCGAGATGACACAGACAGCAGTATAGAAAAAAAGGAGCCGTTTTCGTCTCCCGCTGAAGTCGGCAACTCCTCCCAGAAAAGGCGATGTGAGCGCCACAAATGCCATGCTGAGAGATATCGCCCTTCCCCACCAGAGATCACCCTGTCCAGCGGCATTTCCTGCAATGGAGGAGACGTAGAACACCGGGAAAATAACGGCTGCTATGACAGCAGAATAACTTGAGTTGGCAAAATCAAAAAGGCACCAGCTCATGATCTGTCTGCGGTTGACCCAACTCATGGCTATCGGCGCTTCAAAAAATAGCTATCTGGCGAGAAAGATCCTGATATAAGCATCTTTTTTCAGTTCCCTGAGCGTTTCTTTCAGGCGCTTGTTCAGCTCTTTCTCCGTCAGGTACGTATCGATCTCATCCCTCACGTCCTCAAATTCCCTCCCGGCGAAATCAGCCTTGTTCTCCTCATAAAACGTTTCGATGTCCTCCTCACCAACGCGGATAAAGGCGCGGATCTTAAGGTCAATATATTCGTTCATCACCTGTTCCCATGACGCTGATTCGATACGGTACTTGCGCGCCTCCCTCAGCAGGAGAATTCTGTTGATCATCGTTTCAAGCACTTCTCCCATCGTGATGCCAGGTGATATTTTCGTCGTATTCCGGTACTGTTCATCAAGCTCGCTCATGGTTATGGCCTGGTCATCCACAAAGGCAACGACCCGGTCACTGATAACCGCGAATGAAACAGGAGCAGAGAGCAGAGAGCAAAGAGTAACGCATAAAAAACAAGACGCTACCGCCATCAAAACCCCGGCAGCTGATATCCCATGTTCTTTATATCTCTTCATGTTACGCTCTTCGCTCCTTGCTCTTCGCTCTAAAACGCATGGCCAAGACTGAAATGCAGTTCACCTTTGCTTTCATCCCTTCCTCTGTTCAGTTTAAATCCGTAATCGACCCTCAGAGGCCCTACGGGAGTTCCGTAGCGCAGTCCGAGCCCGGTGGTAAACTTTATATCCGTGGGATCGATATCGTTTGCCTTGAGCCAGACGTTGCCGAAATCAAGGAACGGCACGATGCTGACTCCTCTCCCGATATTTGTCCTGAACTCGATGCTGCCCATGGCAAATGCATTGCCGCCGGTAGGATCATTGTCAGCACCTTTCGGACCCAGGGTATCCTGCTCATATCCGCGGACAGAAAACCGTCCGCCGAGGAAGAACCTCTCTACAAGAGGAAGGTCATCTGTACCGCTATACCCGTACGCAACACCGGCCCTGGCTGACAGGGCAAGAACAATCCGCTTCTGCAGTCGGTGAAAGATGCTGGAGTACAGTGTCATCTTCACAAAGTTCGTTTCAGAAAAAAGCAGGGATGAAGCGACCTTTACTGAGAGGCCGGCAACGATCCCCCGTGTTGGATCGAAGGGATTGTCGCGCGTATCGTAAACCAATGACGGCCGTATAGAACTAATTGCAAGGGTTCCGACGTCTTCTTTGCTCAGGATCACATCCGGCTGTACATCAGATGTTCTGACAATGGAATATTCATAATAGAACTCCGCCTTAAGCGCATCGGTCAGCTGTTTCTCAACTCCGGCACTTGCAGCGTATCGCTCGATGCGATACCGGACCTCCCGCCCCGGAACGGAGATCTCCTTCTTGTTCTCGTACAGGAACAGCGCCCGGAACGGCAGCTGATTACCGAGGAACCATGGCTCAGTGTACTGTATTATATAGCGTTGCTGCAGAGAGCTGAGTTCTCCCCTGAGAAGCCCCTGCCGGTTCATGCCCCAGAGGTTCCGGTAACTCACTTCTGCATAACCCCGGAACTCTTCATAGTCCGCGTATCCAATGCCGAACTCATACGCACCGGCATTGCCCTCCCTGACCTTCACGAGAAGGTCCTTTATCCCTTCACCGGCGTTGAATGACTCGATCTCGACAGCATCGAACAAACCGAGCTTATAGAGTTTCCTCCGGCCTTCGGCAAGCGTTCTGAAGCTGTAGGGTTGTCCCTCATCACTTGCGATTTCTCTCCGTATAACCTCATATCGTGTGCGGTCATTGCCGGCAATGACCATTTTCCCGATGCGAACCTTCGCCCCTTCAACGACCGTGAAGACAACTGAAACGCTATGGTCTGCGATCGTGCGCTGGACCAGCACATCAACGTTCAGATTTCCGGCATTGACATACGAATCGATTATCCTGAACCGGGCGTCCGAAATATCCACCTCGTTATAGGGGTCGCCGATTTTTATGGCACTTACAACAAGGAGCTTGGCACGTGCATCGTCCGGGACTCCCCTGATGTCGATCGATCCGATGAGCGTCCTGACACCCTCAGTAATAACCACAGAGATATCCGCCCGTTCTGCCTGCTCGTCGACCGCATATTCTATTTCATGTATCACCGCATCAAGATACCCGAGTGCACGGTAAAATTCCTGCAGCGTCTCCCGGTCCCTATCCTTGAGGTCCGGGTTGAAATACTCATTTTCCTTCAGCGCCATGGCATTCCTGAGGCTCTGAGACGGAAGTGAACTTCCGGTAATCCGGATGGCACGCGTCTTTATTCTCATGCCTTCAAAGACAAAAAATGATACCTCGATCGTGCCCTTGTCCTTTTTTATGACAGGTGCGACCTGGGCAAAGGGAAAGCCTTCGCTATGATACAGGGCAAGCATTCTCATGACCGCTTCATCCACGATCTCGTCATTAAACGTCTCGACTTCGAAGAACGGCACCTCTTTCCGAAGACGTTTTGTGGATATGACACTGTTTCCCTCAATAAGGACCGTGAGCTGAGGTCCCGGATCAAGAGTTATGGTCAGAATTCCTGCCTCATAGGTATAAGGACCTGCAACCGGATGGTAATAGCCATCCTTGCGGAGCTTAGCCTGAATCCTCTTCAGTTCTTCCCTGACTCTGAACTGGTCATAGACATCACCTGCAGACACTCTCAGATCGTCCGGGGCAACGATATTCGTCCCAGCTATCTGTACCTGTCGTATCACCAGCGGGGAAGCAGCCTCGACAGTGACAACAAGTTCTACACGGTACGGTTGTTTTGTCGGCTCAGCAATGATACGGATGACAGCCTCGGGGTAGCCCAATAACGCAAAATTCTTCTTCAGGTCACGCTCGTTCTCCGCCATACGGTCATACCGCATGACATCTCCTTCTTTCATAGTCAGAAGATTTCTGACCTTTTTAGCGGAAAGCACTCGGTCCCCCTGTACAGAAACCTTCGAAATCCTGTCCTTTTCCTGTACCATGACCATCACATCAGCGGGTTCACGGTCATTCGTCTGAACCGAAATTTGATCGAATATGCCCTTCAGAAATGCCCTCTTGATGCCTGCCCGCACCTTCTCTGCTTCGATCTGGTTTCCTTCAGCTAGGTCCAGCAGCTCCAGCAGTTCTGACCGGTTTGCAGAATGAAGGCCCTGGACCGTAATGGTCCCGACCGTAGCTGCATCGGCAGGCACAGCAGAGAGAAACAGGTATAGGCAGAGGGAGAGACAAAAAGAAGAGACCCTGCCCTGAGAGACTTTGCTCCCCCTGCGGTGTGGTGTTCTGTCGACGCTTTGTCTCAACCTTTACCTTTGGTGTTGTTTTTTTACTTGAACTCAAACCGGAAACGGATATCCCCCCCGGTGATCCCTCGTTCATCACGCACTCCTACCAGGGAAACGTTTTTACTCATAAAAAACTCAAGCTTAATGATCTGTTCTTCCAAGGTACCTACCGCAGTCGTATAGGTGACAAAGACCTTGTCCCCCAGTAGCCGCTTGGAAACGGTAACCCGCGGCTCGACCGTACCGGTCGTCTTTGAGACGTACGGATCCACCTGAAACCGGTCAAGCCCTGTTATGGAGCGAAGACGCTCCTCGAGCACGTCCTGCATCTTCCCTGTCACAAACGATGTCGCCTCACCTGCGCCAATGCCCGCCTCGAGTCCCTTGACGCCGCTTCCCGTCTGCCCTACAGTCAGCAGCGCAAGAATATCCATCTCTTTAAGAGGGGGGTCTGAAGTCAGGGACATATTGAATCGGTCCAGCTGTCCTTCGAGATTCATTTTTATTTTGTAGCCTTTCACAACTGTGTCCGCTGCGATCGAAAGGAATGGATTCAAGCGGTTCGGGTCAGAAAAATCTGCACTCGCGTGGAGGATGTTGAACTCATTATTTCTGAAAAAGACCTTCCCTTCGCTCGTCTCAAGCCTGCCGAGAAGTGAAGGACGGTATATCTTGCCCCTGAGGACCATGTCCGTGCTGACCACTGCCCTTGCCACATTGTTATCGATGATGATATTGTTTTCACCCGTGATCTTGATATTCAGATCGGCCTTCGCAAGATTGGATATGTCGGCCTTGAATGTTTCAGCCTTTTTGGTCTGGAGCAGCCAGCTCTTCCATTCAATCCGCTCCCGGTAGCGGGCCTTGTTGATATCTATATTCCCTGAGACCATCTGTGCGTCGGGAGTTCCCTTGTAGAGCAGGCTTCCGCCGAAATTAACGTTGAAGTCATTGGAGACGGAACTGGTAACATTTTTCATCTTTGCTTCGACGTAGAAGCGTGAAAATGCAAATCTTTTCAGATACAGGATACCGGAAAAGTCAAGATTACCTCCACCGACCTTGCCGCTGAGGTGCTGGAGTACCACCCTGTCATTATCCATGTACAGATACCCGTTGAGGTCGGTAATTCTGTATGCGGGATATTCTTTCAGACCAACCGAACCATCTGTAAGGGTAATGCCCCCGTTGATCTTCGGTTTTTCCCATTCACCGCTGATGCCGACAACAAAATCGGCATCCCCCTTCAGCACCCCCAGTTTTACAGAAAGGCTTTTGAATGGTGAAAGGGCTGACCGCCCCTCGACCGTAACATTATAACTGTTGCCGAGTCTCAGTGAACCGGAAGTCCGCAAAAGCGTGTTGCCGCTGCGCAAGGCGATCTTTCCCAGCGACAATTCCCGGTCCTCAATGCCCAACGTGATCTCCTCTTCATTGGTAAAGCTGTATCCGTACATCGAGAGGACCATGTGCTTTATGCCTGCGGTGCCGGCGATATGTTCGCGGTTGCCGTGGAGGGAAACATTGCCGTTCAGGCTCAGAATGAGGTCCTCAGGAACGTCCTTAAGTACGGAGGTGATAAGGAAGTCATATCTGCCGGTCTGGAATTCAGCCGTTGCCTCCCAGGGAATGTTGCCGTCAATACGGCCTTTAGCCGATAGGGAAACCTTGTCACTGATGAGTTTCGCAGATGCCGTAAACTCCTTGTTCCTGAGGGCCGCCGTAATAACACCTGCACCGATTGGCTTTCCCCTGAGCGCTCCCTCTACCATCCGTGCTTCCAGAGTTATTGACGGGTTATCAAATGTACCTTTGCCCTCTGACGTGAGCCGCGCGACAGCTTCTCCCCTGAGCGGCCGCTCGATAACATCGCTGAGACGGATGCGGTCGGATGATGCTTTATAGGAAAAGGTGTCATCCGCATAGATGGTGAAATCACCGCGCAGGGTTGAATCGCCCTGTCTCGCCGATATGTCCATGAAGTCGATCCTCGAAGAGGCATAACGGAAATTGAAATTAGCAGCATCAACGGGAACATTATAGAACTTAGCCTTGTCAAAGGACACCTCAGCCCTGATGGCAGGGAGTTTTTCCGTTCCTTCCAGTCGCGCCGTGGCAGAGAAGCGTCCGCTTCCAGCAAACTGAGGATAGAACAGCTTCACGAAGTCGCCTGCATCGATATCCTTCAGAACGGCCCGCAGACCCCACGTCGGCGCTGCCAGGTCAAAAAGTGTCTCAGCTCCGGCAAATGCGATATTCCCAGAAAGAGTGAGTGCCTCGGGCTGTCTGCCTGCGGTCATCTCCCTGACCTGCAGCAGGTTCTTCCGGTAGCTGAAGTCTGCGGAAATGTTCCCTGCCGGATAGGCCTTTATCATGGCATCGGCAATGTTCGATCTGCCGCTGAGTATCGGATCATCAAACGTGCCGCTGATCTTCCCGTTGAATTCTGCTGCTCCCTTCAGGTAATCGACATACGGAGAGGCCAGATCACTGACATCCGCTGTCCTGAGAACAGCCGAAAGATCAAGCGTCTCGCTGCTGATATCGACTATGCCGCCTGCAACGGCCGTGCTCTTTCCGGTCTTCATCGTCACCTCTGCCAGGGCGAGCCTGTCCCCTTCCAGCTTATAGGTGCCGGTCAGGCTCTTGACCCTGCCGAGCATATCATTACCCTCTTCACTGCTCAGATAGTCGAAGCCCCCCTCGGGAGCGAAGTCGGCCCCGGAATGATGAAGCGTTCCGTTCACGCTGCCGGCAGGAATGCCCGGGTCCCAGCCGATAAGACCGAACAGCGGTTTGCTGTCTGCATGCTCAAAGGCAATGTCAAGGGTAAACCGGTCGACAGTCGGAAGCGTTATCGATGCCGAAGCTTTAGCGCTGCCATGATAAAGGGATCCGCTACCGTTCAGGAAGCTCAACACCCCTTTGCCATACAGGACCTCGCAGGTAAGCGTATCGATGGCGACCTGGTACAGGTTGCCCTTTGTCATGGTGGCCGTTCCCCGTGCAGCAAAGTCATGCAGGGGGCCCTTGACTGTTCCCTTGACAGCTACCATTCCCTCAAGCCTTTCCGTGACGTCCAAAAGCTCCATCAATGTCTCGAGATAGAAATTCCCTGCCAGGGAGATGTCCAGCGTAACGTTCTCCTTTGCATATTCGACCGTGCCGTCGATCTTGATCTTGCCGTCCCCGCTCTCTTCCAGAGCGAACAGCTGCTTGACCGTGGCAAGAAGGATGGTAACTGTAGATTTTACCGTTGCCGCATCGCGGGAATACTCACCGGAACTCACGATGCTTGAACCCAGGACATCTAAGGCTGCCCGCTGGATGGTCAGGGTATCTCCCTTCATTGACAGGCGCGCAGAAACTCCTCCGCTGATCTTTGGCAGTCCTTCCCGCGCTGCTGTGAGAGCTTTCACGTCAATCATTATCCGCTGGACATTCCCGATAATCAGTTCACCACGCAATCCGCTCACGCTGAATGCGGTCTTGAGGCCGTCGGACCGGAATGCTCCCGATCCTTCCTGGATTTCCACAGCAATGAGCTTCACCTTGAGCGCGTCCTTGCGCGTTTTGGCCAGGTACTCCTGGATGCTCTTCTCGATCGCTCTGGCCTGCTCCTCGTCAGCCTGGATAAGAGGCTCCTTTATCACCAGCCTCCGTATCGTCAGGGTCTTGCTGATCAGTCCTGACAGGTCAAGGTACGCCTTGACCCTCTTCGCCAGAAGCAACTTCTGTCCGTTTTCATCAAATACCTTGAGGTCCTTCGCTTCGATGAAGAGGGGAAAGATATTGATATAGATCGTTGATGCTATGACCCTTTTTCCGGTTGCAGCCTCGAGTTCCGGCAGGATCAGTTTTTTCAGCGCGTTTGAGACATGCGGTCCCCTGAGCACCATGGCCAGGATGACGAGGATGATGGCTCCCGCAATAAGAACAGCACGTTTCTTCAGTTTTTGAGTGTTTTCCATAATCCATTCAGCAGTTCGTGCAGCGTAAACGCTGAGGCCTTCCCCCCGTTTTCCTGCACCAGAAAAACATCCTGCGCCAATCCGACCTCCGTGTTGATCCGGGCAGAGATGATGTTGACCCCGGCTGCATAGAGTACCTGTGCGATGTCGTGGAGCAGTCCGATCCGGTCCTGGGAAAATATCTCGATGATCGACAGGGAAGCCATTGACTCATTGTCGATGTCGATGAAGACTCCATACAGGTCATGCGTGGAGTTCTTCTGCCGCACCGGTTCGATATTCTTCCTGCCCAGGACAGCATCTTCAAGCCCCGCTGCAAGGTCCTGCTCACAACCCTCCCACCAGAAGTCATTCCAGTTCGAGACTGAAATTTTATCAATTACAATTCCCGTCTTTCCAGTAAAAATTCTGCCATGAACAATATTTAATCGTTTCATGGACAGGTAGCCGACTATCCGCGAGAAAAGTCCCGGTGAATCCGTGGTGCAGATAACGATGTCGGCAACAGAATCGTTTTTGATGTCAATGCGCATCGAATAACCCTTTTCCGCGGCCCTGGCATAGAGCTTATAATCTTCCTTCAGTCCTGCCTCCGGAGTTGCAATGAGATATCTGTCAGTCATCTCCTCGACAAATGCCGCGAGCGCTGGCTGCTCCCTGAGCGGAAAAGACGCAATAATGCTTCCGGGCTGCTTCGTCCGCGTCTGCCGGTACCCGCAAAGATAGCGTTCCGTATTGTCATACAGTTCGTGCAGGAGCGATGCCTTCCACGCTGTCCAGAAATGCGGGTTCACCGCCGACATATCCGCATAGGTGATGAGGTAAATGGCCTTCAGGTTCTCGCTGTCCCCAACGGTCTCGGCAAAGGCAGCAATCACGTCAGGATCAGAGACCTCCCGAGTCCTTGCCAGCCGGGACATGAGGATATGGTTCCTTGCCAGCATCTCTATCCTGTTCCGTTTCCGCGGCTCAAAGCGAAAACGCTCCATGAGGGACTTCAGCCTTTTATATCCTTCTTCCTCATGATGACGGCCTATGGCCTTTCCGATGTCGTGAAACAGGATGGAAAGAAACAGCACATCCGTCCGCTCCATGCCCTGCAGAATGTCTTTCAGGTGTATAAGGCCCCTCACCGTGGTCGTCCTGAGCCGCTCCAAATTGCGGATGGCCATAAGCGAGTGTTCATCCACCGTATACAGATGATACGGCTCATGCACAACAAGGGACCTCAGGGCTCCGAACTCAGGGATGAACCTGCCGAGAACGCCCGTCTCGTGCATCTCCCTGAGCGTATCGTACACGCGGTTCCCCTTCATGATTTCCAGAAAATATTGGAGCGCCTCCGGATTGTTCTTTGTGCGTCTGTTGATCCGCAGGAGGCTTTCCCGGATGCGTTCGCGCAGTGCGCTGCTGAAAGGCTTGCCCGTCTTTGCAGCATAGTAATATGCCTCCATAACCTTTTCCGGTCTGCTCACAAAAAGATCGTCCTTTTCTGCTATGATCTTGCCGCCGGAGAGCAGAAAATCAGCAGAAAGTCTCTTCCTGGTGAAGTCCCGGAATACCGGCGTATATTCTCTGCTGCAGAGCACCATGACCGCATGCGAGACATCCCTGATGATCCGGCTCTTGAGATAGTAGTAGCGCATCATGCGTTCAGCACCGCTGAACTTCTTTGTGTCCCTGAAGCCAAGACATGCTGCAACCGCCTTCTGATACTCGAAAGAAAGGACATCGTTTTTTCGTTTGCATTCGAGGTGGAGACAGAACCGGGCCTGTATCAAAAAGTCATACGCACCGAGAAAGCGGCGATGGTCCTGCGGAGAGATCAGGGTCCGCAGGTCTTCAACATCCGAGATTTTATGGACTACCTTTGAGAGCCAGAAGATCGTATGAATGTCCCGGAGGCCGCCGTCACCTTCCTTGATATGGGGCTCAAGCAGGTATATCGAGTCGCCGGAGCTGAGGTGGCGTTTTTCCATCTCTTTCAGCTTTTCCGATACGAACTGCCTCTGCTTCCGGAACGCTATTGACGGATAGACATCCTTCCTGAACTGCTCGTAGAGCTTTCTGCTGCCGGCAAGATACCGAGACTCCAGAAGCGTTGTCCTGGTACGCACATCCTTGAATGCCTCATCGAGGCATTCCTTCGGCGTTCTGAACGCATGGCTGATATCAATCTTGCTATCCCAGAGCCGGTAAAGGATCTTTTCGGCTGCTGCTGCATCGTCTCTGTTCGGGGCATAGAACATGATATCAATGTCTGAGAACGGTGCCAGTTCCTTTCTCCCGTATCCCCCTGTTGCAAGGAGCAGCAGGTTTTCCGGGTTTCCGGTATCCCTGAATATCCCGGTGATCAGGGCATCCATATAAGCAGTGTACTGTTGCGCCAGCACCCTCCCCCGGATCCCCTGTCCCATCCATGACGCTATCCTCTCCAGCATGGCATCACTCATATCTCAATGCAATGATCGGGTCATACAGCGATGCCTTGCGCGCAGGATAGACGCCGAAAAAAACGCCTACCGAGGCAGAAAAGAAGAACGCAAGGATCACTGACCACCATGAGATCTGCATGGGAAGATAGGGCAGAAACAGCGGAAGTCCGACAGCCACCAGTCCGCCGAAGAGCACGCCGCCGATGCCGCCGAACAGGCTCAGGGTCACGGATTCCGCGAGGAACTGGACGAGGATGTCCCGGTTCTTTGCACCGAGCGCCTTTCTGATACCTATCTCGCGCGTCCGTTCGCGCACCGAAACGAGCATGATGTTCATGATGCCGATGCCGCCGACAAGCAGGGAGATCGCGGCAATACCGGCCAGGACCGCGGTCATGATGCCGAGGACCTTATTCATCACCCCCAGCATCTCATCCTGGCTCATGACCGTGAAGTCTTCCTTGTTGGCGTGGCGCTTCATCAGTATCTGCCTGATCTCTTCTATGGCCGGCTGTATCTCGGCGGCTGTCTTGATCTTGACTGTCATATTAAAGAGGCTGTCCGTATCGAACAGCTCCTGTGCGGTCGTCGTCGGGATAAAGACGATATCATCGAAATCGATACCGAGCGTCACGCCCTTCTTTTCCATGACGCCTATCACACGGTACTTGCCGTCGCCTATGCTCACCACAGCGCCGAGTGCGTTCCTGTCGCCGAAGAGCCCCTTTTTCACGGTCCTGCCGAGGATGCATACCTTGCGTTTGGAATCGACGTCGGATGAACTGAGGAAGCGGCCTGACTCGACCGCAAGGTTTCTCATCTCGAAATAGGTCTCGGTGCAGCCGACCACATTGTTGTCCCTGCTCTGATTCTGGTACTTGACCTTGGACGAGCCGAGGATGATCGGCACCGCGTCGGCGATGTGGCGAGACCGCCTCTTCAAAATGATCGCATCATCATAGACCAGCTTGCGGATCGTGGTTGCCGTGGGTGGATGGAACCCGCCTTTTGTTGAGGTCTTTCCGGGCACGACGATCAGGATGTTCGTACCGAGGTTGCCCAGCTCCTGGTGGATATAGGTCCGCGCTCCTGCACCAATTGCTACCAGCATGATGACTGAGGCTACCCCGATGATGACGCCGAGCATGGTCAGCATTGAACGCATTTTGTTGCTCATCAGCGCGTCTTTGGCAAGCCTCATGGTCTCAAGGGCATCCATTGAAGCAAACTCCGTCACGCATGGTTATGGTCCTCTTAGCAAAAGCGGCTATGTCCGTCTCATGGGTGACCAGGATGATCGTTGTACCTTCATTGTTGAGTCCGGCAAAAATGCCCATGATCTCCCTGCCCACCTTGCTGTCGAGGTTGCCGGTAGGCTCGTCGGCGAGGATGATCATCGGGTCATTGATCAATGCCCGCGCAATTGCGACCCGCTGCTGTTCTCCTCCGGAAAGCTCGTTCGGCTTGTGTTCTGCCCGTTCGCCAAGACCCATACGGTCCAGCATCCTTACCGCCTTTTCCTTCCTGATCCTCGGTTCAACGCCGCTGTACAGAAGCGGGAGTTCCACATTCTTCCAGGCCGGGAAGCGAGGAAGCAGGTTGAAGCTCTGGAACACAAAACCGATAGACCGGTTCCTGATCTCTGCGAGCTCGTTATCGCCCTTGGTCAGGACATCAAGCCCGCTCAGCAGATACTGGCCCGATGTCGGCCGGTCAAGGCAGCCGATAATGTTGAGCAGCGTCGATTTGCCCGAACCCGAAGGTCCCATAATCGCGATGAAGTCACCGTCTTTGATCTCGAGATCGATCCCCTTCAGCACTTCCACCGTTATCTTCGGGAGCTCATAGGAGCGCCGTATGTCTTTCAGTACGATCATGATTCCGTACTGATGACCTTTACCCGAACGCCTTCCTTCAGGCCTGATACATCGGGGTTCGAAATAACGATATCCCCTTCCTGAATTCCTTCCGTTACCTCGGTATAGTTCCAGTTGAACTTGCCTGTCTTCACCTGTCTCAGCACAACCCTGCCCTTCTGCGCAAGGTAAAGGTACCTGCCTTCGTTCTTTTCGATGATAGCCTGGGACGGGACCGAAAGCACGTTCTCGCGTCTGCTGACGATTACCTCAACGTCAGCAGACATTCCCGGCTTCAGCACTATGTCCTTGTCGAACAGCCGTACCCGTGCTTCGAAGGTCCTGGCCTCCTGTTTGGTGCCGAGCACGACCGGGGAGATCATATACACCTCCCCTTTCATCACCTTTTCTCCATAGGCGTCCATAGTGACGTGTGCAGGCTGTCCTATCCTGATCTTTGCCGCATCTGCCTCATCGATAAACGCCTCGACATACAGGGTATCGAGTGCTACTACCTCTGCCACCATGCCTCCAAGGGGAACAGTCTCGCCGATCTTTACCGGGCGCGACGTCACGACACCTGAGACCGGCGTCCGGATAAACGAATAGTCATACAAGATCTCTGCGAGGTTACTCTCCCGCTGCGCCTGTTCCACTGCGGCATCCTGCGCCCTGATCTCAGCCTCGCGCGCCCTGGTCTGCTCCTGCCCTGCCAGGGCAGATGCGTACGAAGCCCTTGCAACGTCAAACTCGCGCTGAACGGCATCGAGGTCACTCTGCGAGACAAAACCCTTTGAATTAAGCCCATGATAACGCTTCAGCCGGGTTTCAGCTTCATCCAAAACAGCCTTTGCCCTGTTCATGTTCGCGCTGACCTCTGCCCGGAAAGCCACCAGACCTGTCCTGAGTGACTCCTGCTGCGCCTTCATCCTGTCCAGGGAGGCAGTGGAAAGTTTTAGACGCTGCTGAACCTCGTCAGGGTCAAGGTCCGCTATCGGTGCTCCTGACTTCACGACCGACCCTTCCTCAATATAGAGTTTTGCAACCGTGCCGGTACGGTGAGCGGTGAGCTTCACCTCTATGTCCGCCTTTACGGTGCCGGTTGAGGTGCCGGTAACGCTGATGACCAGGTCCTTCTTCTTCACCTCATAGCCCTTCACCTCAAGGCTCGAAAGCATCTTTCTGGCAGAAAAAAGAGCGGCAATGGCAATGATCAGGACAATGGCCCAGAACGAGAACTTCTTATGGACGGTCATGGCAGCAGGATACCGTCCGCGGTCATATTTTCCTTATATTCAGACATGTTAGATTAACTTTCATTTGTTTTTATTTTACCCGAATGACCTTAAATTTCATATGAAATAACGAAAGCTCCGGAGACACCACCTTTGGCTATTCAGAAATAATGAAGTATCAGTTCTATCGTTTTTCATGCCAACAGCTTTCCAGGTATCTCTATTACGTTTCATCCGAACGAGCAGTATCGCCTCTTACAAGACAATGATAAGGTCTCATCAATACATCTTAAATACATTGCGCGAATTCCGTAACAGAAGAATAGCAAGAAACTTTTCCGGCAACAGTGTTTCAACCCTGCCCAGAAGTATTTTTACCGTTTCGATGATAATGGTCAAAATTTTCAATCTGGCTCACGAAGCACGTACAGTTTAGCTTCATCGCATAAAACAATTCAATTTTCTTTCATAATCATGCAGTAAAAAATATCTTGACATCATCATATCATTATAATATTATGTCGTTATGATTTATCCGGCCAATATAAGTCTGAACAAGGTAGTTGACAGGTATAACCAGGAGAAACTCTATATTCAACTCACAAGAATACTTCTCGATGAAATCCATTCTGGAAACTGGAAACTCAACGACAAAATATTATCTGAAGAAGAACTCAGTAAAAAATATCATGTGAGCAAGATCACGGTTCGCCAGGCAATCAACAATCTAACCTCAGACGGCTACCTTATGAAGATTCAGGGTAAAGGGACGTTTGTGACGAGCACACTTCCTGTTGTTGGCGTAGCCATGAGAACAATATTTACTGAAGAGATGTTCGGGAAGGAGGTGAAAGCGGAAAAGGAAATACTGTTCAGGGGCATCAAACAGGTTTCTGCAGAGATCAGGTCATATCTCAAGACCGACGGAGACATTTATTATCTCCTCTCCAGAAGACTGCTCAACGGACATCCAGCCTATTTCGATGAATCATTCATCCCCTACAGCATAACGCCCGAAATAGACACTCTTGACATCAGCAGCACGTCGCTATACTTTTTCCTTCAGGAAAAATCCTTAAAAAAAGTCTTTAAAGTCATCCAGACGGTTGAAGTGTCTCAGGCGACAGGGAATTCAGCACAATACCTTGATCTGGACGAAGGTGTTTCTGTGCTTGTCGTACACAGACTTCTCCTGAGTTCTGATAATGCACCTGTTGCATATACAAAACTTCAGGGCAGAAGCGATAGCTACAAATTTCAGACTGAGTTTGAAAGACTGAGATAAATTATGAAGGAGGTTTCACCATGAGTTTTCCGAGAAGGTTGTACGAGTTTCTCCAGGCTGGGTCAGTTGCCTATGCCAAATGGGACTATGAAGTCTC
>Ga0316622_100000483_pt1 | contig 23155 bp, 25 predicted proteins | sample OWC_Aug_OW2_C1_D_FD_207646 | JGI IMG/M metagenome (GOLD analysis project Ga0316622, IMG submission 207646) | Wetland soil microbial communities from Old Woman Creek delta, Ohio, United States - OWC_Aug_OW2_C1_D5_C | ecosystem: Environmental > Terrestrial > Soil > Wetlands | place: USA: Ohio... | reverse complement strand
GCTCAGGGACAGCTCCAGCGGACGCCACCCGTCGCGCTCCTGGATACTGCCTCCGCTCGCCCCGAAGCTGGAGACCAGTGCGTCCTGTGGCGACGCCAAAATTCAAGGATTAACGATGCCTTGTCAAGGGTGTATGCGCCACGCCACCACCAACGGCCGTGACGAAGACTCTCCCGTTCCAATTTCATCGGTATCCGGATGTGGTGGATCGATCAGTGCGGAAAGAAATTCCGGGTGTTATGGAACGGGTACAGGGCGAAGGCAGTTGTGGCCACCCCACTCCTGCCCGCGGGGACGATGTTATCGCACCACGAGCACGCACCCCAGAGGTGGGTCCTCACTGAAGATGACACACGGCGTCGGCTCGGCGGGGCGCACCGTTGCGTAGAGTTCTTTGGCCTGGATCGTCCGCACCACGTCTTTGAGCGCCGCCGCATCACGCGCCCGGCCGGTGCCCTCGAGGAAGTCGCCGTACGTGAGCAGGTACTCCGCCAGGGTAGGATGGAGTCGCTCTCGCGGGCCGCGCTGGAAGACCTCGAGAAGGTTCTGGAGGTGCGCGAAGGCGACTTCCGTCTCGCCGGACCGGCCCGTGTCGGAGTACAGCCGGTCCAGGTGGCTCAGGACGACCAGCTGGAGGTCGCGGTCGCCTTCGACCACCCACCGGCGCCAGAACTCCCCGATCCAGTAGTTCTCGGGTGGCGTCAGCCCCTCCTGGACAAAGTGGGTGAGCCAGTGCTCGCCCATCTGGGTCCACAGGCGCTCCGCCTCGGCCGGGCGCCCTTGGCGGTAGTGGAGCACGGCCAGGTTGTGGGCGGCCCGGAGCCCGTCCGGAAGCCAGTACCGGTAGCGGGGCACGTTCTGTTCCGACTCCTGGATCATTTGGCGGTAGAGTGGCTCGACCTCCTTCAGCTTGCCCTGCAAGGCGTAGATCTGCGCCAGGCGCCGGATGTATTCGCGCTTGATCGTATACTGGTCGAGCTCCGCCCGCTCCGCCTTCTTGCGGGCCAGCACGTAGATCTTCTCGGCCTCGGCGAGGTCGCCGCGGCGATAGGCGTCGTCGCCGGCCTGAATTGCCTGGTGCGGTTTGAGTGTGTCGTAGGGACTCCTCCCGCAGCTACCGATGAAAAGGGTCAGCAGACTCCAACCGAGCACCAGTCGTGCAGCGCGTGCGCCTCGCTTCATCGCCATCCTCCCTGCTGCCGTTGGTAGTGCTCCGATCACGGGATCTCGAGATAACACGTCTCGGGCAGCTGCGTCCCATAACGGGACACAGGCTCGCACCTTCGGAAACCTGACCGGCCGTGCTTGGCGATCGTCTCCTCGTAGCGGGCCATGAGGGCACGGCCCCACGTTTCGAGCTCAGCGGCTTCGTCCAGGTGATCGGCTGCGCGGAGGAGGGCGGCGTATTCCAGCAGAACTTCACCCGTGGGCGGTCTCACGGCCGACCGGGTCTCCTCCTGCCAGCGCACGATTTTGATCACCCACTGCGTGGTCTCGTCGGCGCTGACGCTCCAACCCTGTGCCTGGTAGACCTTGGCCAGGTGCCGGAGGAGCAGAAAGTGCACTTCGAGGGGATTAAAGGGCGAATAGGAGTTTTTCCGCCAGGTCGCGGCCGCCTCCTCCAAGAGGCGCTGGGCCTCCTGGTATCGCCCCCGGCGGTAGTGGATCACGGCCAGATCGTTCTCGGTCTTGAAGCGCAGGGGCATGGACCGGACGGTGGTCGGGTAGGTCGCGAGCAGGTGCTCGTAGAGCGCTTGGGCCTTGACCAAATCCCCGCGGGCCAGGGCTAGGTTGGCGACGGCGTTGCCCGCGACGACCGCCCGGCCCCCGTTCCCCACGCTGTCGGCCTTCTCGAAGGCGACGGCGTAGTACCGCTCAGCGCTCTTGAGGTTCCCCCGGGCGTGGGCCTGGACGGCCGCCTGCATCGCCTCGTCGTAGGTCCTTGGGCCGTAGCCGGTGAGGAGGGCGACGACCACCCCGAGGCCGACGAGGGTGCCGAGCACCAGCACTTTCCGATAACCCCCTGCGATCAAGGAACCCATCGTCTCTCCCCGATGTGACCCCGGTCTGGCGCCACGACGCGCCGGCCCGCGCTCATCGCTGCCAGAGCGGCGCGTAGTCCGTGACCGAGAGAAAGATCAGCGCCTTGTTGGGGTCGATGTCGGTGTCGAAGTACGTGCGCGGATCCACCGTCCTGTCATTGGCGAACCCGATCTTGAAGAGCGCGTTCCCCTCGCTGTCCCGCCACTCCTTGAGGTTGATGAAGTACTCGAGGCCACGCTGCCGCGCAATCTCCCAGCAGCCCTTGACGACGTACATCGCCGAGCCGACGGAGCTCCCCGACACGTACTTCACCCTCACGATGGAGTAGCGAGGATGCCGCTCCACCTCGGTAAACGTCATCACCAGGCCCTTGCCGCCCCCCTGCGGAGGCAGGTTGATCTCATCCCGGTACAGCGGGGCCCCGCCCCGAGCCGCCGCGGCCCACCAGAGCATGGCGCACACGGTCATCAGGCGGATGCAACGTCTCGATCCGGCTTCGCGGTTGGGGATTCGCATAATGATGGCAGCCATAGCAACCGCGATCAGCACAACCGGCACAGCGGCGACCGCCGCTCCGAGATCAGCTAGCCGGTTTGCGTCGGGTCGCTTCATCGGCAGGACTTTACAGTGTAAAGTATCTGTGGACAATGACATTCCTGGGAGGCATGCTCAGCCCATGACCACGTGCAGCGCTCCGCAGAACTTGCATTGGCGCGGCACGAATCCTCTGCGCCGGCCGCCGGAAGAGGCGAACCGGTTTCCACCACGCGCCTCCAAGGCCTAGGCGGTGTGAGGGGAGCGGATGGGTTCGACAATGCGCGACGGTCTCCGCAGCCGGCGTCCCACGGCGCGGGATCTCCGGACGCGACTGATTCAAGCCGGCCTGCACCTCGTGGAGCGTTCGGGGGCTTCGCACCTCAGCCTGCGCGAGGTGGCCAGGCGCGCCGGGGTCAGCCACATGGCCCCGTACAGCCATTTCCGCAACAAGTCGGAACTGCTGGCTGCGATTGCCGTGGCGGGCTTCGGCCTGCTCCGGGACCGATTGGGCGCGGCAGCGCGTCAGCACGACGGGTTTCCCGCCGAACAGTTCTTGGCGGTGGGTCTCGCCTACGTCGAGATGTCCCTCGAGCACTCGCAGTTGATCAATCTGATGTTCGGCGGTGTCATTCGTCCGCAGGACTATACCGAGAGTCTCAGGGCAGCGCGCGGCCTGGCGTTCGCGGATCTGGCCGGCATCGTCCGAGGCGCGATGCGCAGCGGCGCCTTCAGGCCGGGCGACCCTGCCGCCGCGGCGTTCGCGGGTTGGGCCATCGCCCACGGCTTTACCCAACTGGCGATGGGCGGCGAACTGGACAGCAAACTGGGCGCGCGCACGCGTGCTGCGCACATCAAGCGTGCGAGGCAGATCTTGATCCAACTCGTCAACGGTCTTCGCCAGGCATGACCGGCGAGCCAGGCAACCCGGTGCGCCCGATCCAGGCCGACCCGCTGGTCGGCCCTGCGTGCGAGACGGACGCCTTCGGCGCGCCGGGCCCCCACGCGCCGCCGATGGGGCGGTTGCACCTGTGCTCCAGGGACAGGGAGTGATAGGGATGCGACACGATCTGCTGAGGGCCTGGAGGCTCTTCCTGTTCGGCTCGCTGGCCCTCCTGTGGCTGGAGATGCCGCTGGCACACGCTGCGAGCATCGCTCCGCCGCCACTCGATTTCATCGACGCGACACGGCTCGATTACAACAACCGAGGCTTCGAGATCGACACCGAGGTATACGCCTTTCCCGATGTCGAGGCCGCCGTCGGGGACTTTCGTCAACGATTGGGCGGACCAACGGCTCCCATTTCTCCAGTCAGAACACTGGTGACGATCGAAGGGTTTGAATTCCTCTCCGTGGCGGGTATCCGTGTGGGGGCGGCCCCACGCCAGCACGGGTCGGCGCTGTTGGCCCGCCGCCTGGCGGACGGGCAGACCTGGAACCTCTTCGAGATTTCCATCGATGACGGCGTCGGTGGGACGGGGCCGTTGGAGTATTTCCAGAGTCCCGCCGGACCGCTGCTGCGCCTGCCCGTGCCCGTGAGTGGGACGGGGGCGTTCAACGAGGACTTCCTCTTCCTTTGGCGTGACGGCGCCTGGCAGGAAATCGACACGCGATCGTGGTTGCGGACCTTGAAGCTTCCGCCCGGACACGGCATCTGGAAGGGCGTCGTGGTGGACCCCCGGACGTTCTCGGCGCGCTCGTCGGTGTGGCGCGACGGGGACGGTAACTGTTGCCCGTCCGGCGGTGAGGTGGACGTGCGGTTGGCGCTGAAAGGGCGGAGGCTGGAGATCGAGTCGCAATCCTGTCGCCCGGATTGCGCGCAGTGAGCAGTCCAGCCGGTCCTGTCCGGCGCCTTGCGTAGCCGAGCGGACGCCTGGAACGTACGGCGGTCTCCAGGCGCTCGGCGTGGAGGGGGCAGTGAGTGCTCAGGCGGTTCGGACGAGAGCGTGGAGCGGCAGCGCGCTGTGGGCGGCGGGCCTCGTCTTCGTCGCTGCGGCAATCCACGCCGCGACGGCCGTCGCCGAGCAGCCCCGGGTCCGGGACTACACCCCCTCGACGCTCGCTGCGATCCGGCCCGCCTCTGCGGCGGCGGACGGCAAGGTCGAGCTTCTGCGCCAGGACGGGCGATACCTGGCCAAGGTCCATTACACCGGACGCTCCCGGCCCGCGAGCGCCGAGACGCGGGCAGCGATGGAGCAATGGATCCGGGTGCGACAGATGAAGCCGGAAGTCCTCACGATCCTCGGCAGCGAATTCGCGTTCCAGGAATCCGGCCGCGAATACTGGATCCCGGTCCTGGCCCTGGGGAACGGGATCGTGGCCGCCGCGGCGAACACGCCGGTCACGCTCCTCCTGCACCACGCGGGTCGGATCGGTGCCGAGCCGCTCCTCGTGGCCGTGGTCGCCGCGCCGGGGTGGGAGCTGCGGGACAGGGCCCTGGAGATGGATGCGAGGCGGGAGCGCCATGCATCCGTCCGCGCCCTGGTGGAAACGGTCCGCCGCTGCGCCGACGCCTGGCGCGAGGCGCACCCCCAGCGCGGGTATCCGCGATCGCTCGCCGAGGTGGGCCCGCAGGGCGACGGCTGCCTGGATGCGGGCGTCGTGAGCGGCTCCCCCTTCAACTACCGCATCCACTATCAGGCGGGGCCGCCGGATGCCTCGGGGGCGGCGCACATCTACTCGATCTGCGCCCAGCCCACCGACTTTCCCACGACGCGGGCTGTGACGTACGTGGGGGACGAAGAGGGGATATTCCCACCTATGGAGGCGCAGTCGGGGGATCAGCCGACCAGCTGCGGGCGGGCCTGGGGCCCCGGGAGCTATCACATCGCCGCGCGGATAGTAAAGTACTGCCTGATCGAGTCCGCGGCCGCGAACCTCGCGGCGGGGTATCCGAAGGAGCCAAAAGAACTTTCTGCCGAGGGCAGCGGATGTCTTCCCGCCGATTTCCGCCCCGACGCGGAGGGCGCGATCGAAGCCCCCTTTGACCGGCTGCGTTACAGGCCGAAGGCCGCAGGGCAGGGCGCACCGGTCCGCGGCTTCGAGCTGTGGATTCAGAGCAAGACCTCCCCGGCGAACTTCCTGTACATGGATGAACGCGGCGTCTTGCACGCCGCCCTGGGGCGCGACGCGCGCCCGGATGATCCGACGCTGGAGGAGGAGAACGAGCGGACGGAGAAAGACCGGGAGCGCGCCCGCGCCGAAGTGGAGCGCTACCGGGCAGGCTGCGAGGGTGGGCGCAAGACGGATTGCCTGGAGGCCGGCTTTCGCTATTTCTTGATCAACGACGGCCGCTCCCTGAAGATCTGGGAAGATACGTGCGCCGCCGGCGTCAAGGAGGCGTGTCTGCTGTCGAAGAGCCGGCCGTTCCAGTTCGAGATCTTTGAGTGGACCTTCAACCTGCGCCGGCTCTGCTTTCGCGGGGACGCCGACGGCTGCCGGCGCCTGGAGGAATACGTCGCCCGGACCGAGTTGAAGTCAAAACCCTGAGATATAATGGGCGCCCCCACCAACAGCGCATCGGCCGCTCCCCCAATAACACGACCCGGCGCGAGCGGTGATCGCTTCTCGTCACGTTGTCATCGAGGCGATGTGCCTGAAGTCCTCTGCCGCCAGATCGAAGATCTTGCCGAATCCTCCTACATAACGCGCGTGGCGCGGCGTTATGGAATAGAGAATGAAATCCCCTAACCCGAAGTTGACGGCCGCCCTGGGAAACTTCGCCAGGTAGGCTGACTTCACCGCCTCGTAGTCGCCTGCCGTGGGTGGCGTCTCCGTCGCTTCACCACGGATCGACACGCGGGCGAGCATTTGCGGATCAGTCTCCCCGGAGTCCGGCTCGACGATCATGAGGCTGACGCGCCGATCCTGACGGATGGCTTGCGTGTGCTGGGCCAGTTGGCTGACATGAATGTAGAAGGAGGAGAGATCGGCGGCGGCGGCGTACAGGACCATCGAGACGAGCGGGGCGGTGTCGCTAATGGTCCCGAGCGCCGCGATGCGCTGTGTGCGAATGAGCCGCGCCAGTGATTGGCGAGCTTGAGCGTCCATGGCAGATTCCCTCCTGTGACCGAGAGAAGGCTCATATCAGCGTTATTGCGTGACCGTCAACGTCAACCACCGCGGAAAACACGAGCGGCTTGACCTGCCCCCACCAACAAGTCCACCCCGCATGTTAGCCTAAACCACCTGCCAACTCCAGTGCGCGGGCAGGGAGAGGCACCAAGGGAGCCCACGGACCGGCGTCGGGAGCCGGAGGCCGACCGCCGAGCGCGCTGTGGGGCCGGACCTGCAGCGGGACTGGCTGCGCAGACTTGAAATGAACGCCATCTGCGAAGGCGGCGGCCTGACTCCGGCGATTGTCCGGGCGCCGAACAGGGGCGGAGCGCTCAGACTTTCCTGCTTGACGCCGCCTCGCCGTCTGATGTACCCGTCTAACCAGTTTGCAAGTGTGGGGAACCATGAACCTCCTGCCTCTCGGCAAGACCCCCTTGTGTGAGGAGGCCGCCGGGAACACGAAGGGTGCTGATCATGGCCATGAGCAACCGAGAACGCATTCTCGCCATCCTGGATCGGAAGAGCCCCGATCGCATCCCCTGGATCGCCCGCCTCGACCTCTGGTACCACGCCCGCATGGCGGAAGGCAATATGCCGGCCCGATTTCGGGGGATGAGCCTAGTGGAGGTTGGGCGTGCGCTTCGCACGGGCAACCCCGCGCGAGACGGCAAGATCTTCAATGTCCGCTACGAAGGCCTGGAGGTCCGCAACGAGCGAGCGCCCGGCGTGGCGCGCCAGCGCTTCATCACGCCACATGGGGAGGTCACCTTCGGACGCATCCTCAGCGAAAAGGTGTCTGGGACGACGGATCAAGGACTGCCGTTGGAGCACCCGATCCATTCGGTCGACGACTACAAGGTGCTGGAGTACATCGCCGAACATACCTACTACGACCCATGCTACGACGACTACCTGGCGTACGAGGCCGCGGTGGGAGACGAGGGATACCCCATGGTCTCGTGCGGGGACGTCCCGTTCCATTACTTCCTCCTGCACCTCGCCGGGTATAATCAGGCCTACTTCGAGATGGTCGATCACGCCGAGGAGTTCGAGCACCTCATCACCGTGATGGAGCAGATCGACCGAGAGCGGCTGTGGCCCGTAGTGGCCGATTCACCGGCGCGGCTTATCCTGCACGGCGTGCACTTCGACTCGCAGATGACGCCGCCTCACATGTTCCGCAAGTACATGACCCCATACTACAAGGATTTCAGTGCGCTGCTGCACTCGCGGGGGAAGTCGCTCACCTGGCATGCGGACGATGACAGCAAGGACATCCTGGCCGAGGTCAAGGCAGCGGGCTTCGACATGTCCGAATGCTTCTGTACCGCCCCCATGGTCGAGGTGACCCTGGAAGAGGCGCGCGCCGCCTGGGGAACGGACGTCACCATCTTCGGGGGCGTACCCTCCATCGTCTTGGAGCCAACGTACCCCGAGGCCGAGTTCGAGGCATACCTGCGCGGGGTGTTCCGGACCATCGCGCCCGGCGACGCCTTCATCCTGGGGGTGGCGGATAACGTGATGCCGACCTCGATTATCGAGCGGGTGGAGCGGATCTCCGACCTCGTGGAGCAAGACGGCACGTACCCGATCCAACCGGACTGAGACGACCCGCCGCGGCGCGGCCCGACGGCGCCCACGACAGCGGTATGCCCCCCCCAACGCCAAGGAGGACCCCATGGCCGACTACGCAGCGTTACAGCAAGCCGTGATCAGCGGGAAGGTGGCCCAGGTGAAGGAGTTGACGCAACAGGCGCTCACGGACGGGCGCAAGGCCCAGGAGGTCCTGGACCAGGGCCTGATCCCCGCCATGGACATCGTGGGGGAGAAGTTCTCCTGCCACGAGTTCTACATCCCCGAGATGCTCATCGCCGCCCGGGCCATGCAGGCCGGCATCGGCCTCCTGAAGCCCCTCCTGGTCCAGGCCGGCAGCAAGCCCCGCGGGAAGGTGGTCATCGGCACCGTGAAGGGCGACCTCCACGACATCGGGAAGAACCTCGTCGCCCTCATGCTCCAGGGGAGCGGCTTCGAGGTCGTGGACCTCGGCGCCGACGTGAAGCCGGAGCGGTTCGTGGAGGCGGTGCAGACCACCCAGCCCCACTTCGTCATGATGAGCGCCCTCCTCACCACCACCATGCTCGCCATGCGGGACACCGTGGAGGCCCTCAAGGCCGCCAACCTGCGGACCGCGGTCAAGGTCGCGGTGGGCGGCGCCCCGGTCACCCAGCGCTTCTGCGAGGAGATCGGCGCCGACTTCTACTCCGCCAACGCCACCGGGGCGGTCACCAAGGCGAAGGAGCTGCTGCCGGCGTAGGAACGCGTGCACGACCATCTGGACACGGCGACATAGATCGTGTGCGGGTCGTCAGTCCAGGCTTAACCCGGAACCAGGGTGTCTCGGGGTTCCTGCGTTCGCGGGAATGGCATGGTCCGTCGCAGGACCTCTCCGGCGCCCCCGCGACCTGACCCCCCGTGCCTGGCCCTTGAGGTCGCCCGCTCGCAAACGCCCCATGCGGCGGGTTCGCGAAGCCCACCGTCATGCTTGCGAGTCCTGATCTGGTGCGGCCGTAAGAAGTCTCCGGCGCCTCATCTCGCGCCATCGGGGCTACGACAGCGTAGGAGCGGCCGGGCTACGCCCGCCTTGACGCCGGTATCCGGTTCAGGTATGGTCTCGACCGCGGGACCGGTTCGCATGGCGAGATCTGGTGAGCTGTGTCTCTTGCCGCGCAACGGGGACGCCCCGAAGCCGCAATGGAGGCTAACCTGTCAGGAATCTGCGCTACAGTATGCACTCGGGCTCGGCGAGTGCCCTCGCCCGGCCAAGGGACTCGTCCTGTGCGACGAGGGCCTCGGTCGCAGGCAGTCCTCCCCGCCCCGTGACGGACTCGCACGTCTCCAGCGATCCCCCGATGAATGTGCCGAACGCCCCGTCCTACGCAGGCCTCACGCCCGACACGGTGCTCGACGCCCTCGACAGCGTGGGGCTGCGCGGCGACGGGCGCCTGCTCGCCCTCAACAGCTACGAGAATCGTGTCTACCAGGTCTGGATGGAGGACGGGCCGCCCATCGTGGCGAAGTTCTACCGCCCGGCCCGCTGGTCCGCCGCCGCCATTCTCGAGGAGCATGCCTTCACGCGCGAACTGGCGGAGCGCGAGATCCCGGTGGTCACGGCGTCCACGGTCGGCGGGAAAATACTTCACGAGTTCCGCGGCTTCCGATTTGCCGTCTTCCCTCGCCGGGGCGGCCGGGCGCCGGAGCTCGAGAACCCGGAAACGCTGGAGTGGATGGGCCGCTTCATCGGGCGGATTCACGCCGTCGGGGCGCTGCGCCCGTTTCGCGACCGACCCACCCTGGATTTGGCGAGCTTCGGCGAGGAGCCGCGCGATTACCTACTGGCCAGCGGGTTCCTCCCGGCCGACCTCCTCGAACCCTGGGGGCGTGTGGCGAGTCTCGCGCTCGACGGCATCCGGCGCTGCTACGACCGGGCAGGCGGCGTGCAGATCCTGCGGCTCCACGGCGACTGCCACCCCGGCAACGTGCTCTGGACCCCCGACGGCCCCCACTTCGTGGACTTCGACGACAGCCGCATGGGGCCGACGGTGCAGGACCTGTGGATGCTCCTCTCGGGCGACCGCGCCGCCATGAACGGCCAACTCACCGACGTGCTGGCGGGCTACGAAGACTTCTTCGAATTCGACACGCGGGAGTTGCTGCTCGTGGAGGCCCTGCGAACGCTGCGCATGATCCACTACGCGGCCTGGATCGCCCGGCGCTGGGACGACCCCGCCTTCCCCGTCGCCTTCCCGTGGTTCAGCACGCAGACCTATTGGCAGAATCAGATTCTTGACCTGCGCGAACAGGTGGCGCTCATGGACGAGCCAGCCCTCTCGCCGGCCTGAGCCGGACTGTCTGGGCTTCCTGCCCCCTGTCATCGCTTGAGCAATCCTGGGCGGACTCCACCCCGAAATGGCCTGGAGAAGCTGGCGGCGTGAGGCTGGCGATCGTTCTCGTGCGGACGAACCGGGCCCGAAGCCTAGATCAACGCGTCTTCCATCCAGCCGAGCTTGATCAGCTCGATGCGGTTCAGGTCGCTCACGCCAAGGTGGTATTGCTTGTCGGCGACCATGATATGGTGCGGGGTGACGTCCAGGGCGCGGTCTTCCCCGAAAAAGGCGGTTCGTTTCACCTGGAGGAGATGGGCGCCGACCGCGTCCACGGCGACGGGATCGGTGCCCACGATCAGGCCCTTGTACGCCCATACGTATCGCCGGTCGAAGAAGTTGGCCCCCCGCCCGTAGAATTGGGGCGTGAGCGCACTGAGGATGTTCAGGCGGGTCTTTCCCCTGACGATGGGGAAGGTCCAGATCTTGCCCAGGGCCGCGCAGCCGTCGGGGTGGTACGACGGCTTGTCGGGGGCGAACTGGATGTAGTTCTTCAGGCAGGTGCCGACGCCAGCCCAGTGGTGGGTCCGGAGCGGTCGGACGTTGACGAGCGCGGTTGCCCCAAGAAAGACCGGGTTCCGGAGGACGCCCCGATCGTCGATGTCGAGGTTCTTCTCCGCCACGCCGGCATCCAGGATCCGACGCTTGATGGCGGCCTCCAGTTCCTTCGGGGTCGGCAGCCTGTCCCACGCGTTGCTCTTGATCCCCACGACGTCCGAGGACTTGACCAGTTTCTGCCAGGCCTCCAGTGGCTCCCGTGTGCCCAGGAGCGTCTTCACGGCCTCATCCAGCATCGACTGGAGGACCTCGCCGTTCACCCTTCCCTGATCTCCGACCGCCTCAGCATTCCGGATGAGGACGACTCTTGCCGCGGCTGCCGCGCGCGCCTCCCCGGTGATCCCTGAACTCGCGGTGGCGGCGACCGTGGTTCCGGCCGCGAGACGGAGAAAGTCCCGGCGAGTCATATGCTGCTTCTTCATCGCACGCTCCTCAATCGTCCTTCGGTTGCCTTGACCAGCGCCTCGCCGGCGCGTTCGGTGGGAGCGCCAAAGACCACGAGCACGAATTCGTTCCGCTGGCGGGCGATGGTCCATCTCCGGTCTTCCGTTTCCAGGCGATCCTTCCCGTGGGCATCGGGCAGATAGGCCGTCATGAATCTCTGATACGCTTCCCTGGCCTCCGTCGCGCTTGCATACCGAACGAGGAGAAGCTGGACTTTTTGCCTGTCTCGACCGTACTGGGCGAGCACGGCCTCGGTTTGCCGGGTCAGGTTCAGGATATTCTCGTGGGCGATGAAGAACCGCTGGTTCAGGAGGACGTGGCTCTTGAGGTAGCGAACCGTCGACGGGACCAGGCCGACGTCCTTGCCGGGAAAAAAGCTGACCAGTTTCGGCTCCGGACCGGTCGCCGGGATTGCCGCTGCCGTTTTGCGCCCCATCTCAAGGATGGCCGACTCGGCCTCCGGCCCTTCTCCATCGGCAGAGATACTGACGAAGTGCTTTCCTTTCCAGAAGCGCAGCAGCCCTCCCCCAAACTCCGATCCCTGGCCGATCCCCACGCTCTCATCCTGTCGCTCGAACGAGAAAACGCCATAGGCATCCTCTGCCGAACCCATGTCGTAGCACTCGAGAGTCAGGGGCGGCTGGTTCGGCCCCTCGAACCGCCGAACCGTAAGATGCTGAAATCCATAGGCCAGATACAGCTCTCCGGCGCCGTCGATGTAGTCGAACACGGTCCTGGGATCGTATCGCAGCTCCTTCCCGTCCCACTTCCAACCCTCGACCGCCGAGGGAAGCGAGATGACTCGATCCATTCCTTCCTGTCTCGCCGCTCCGACGATGGCGGCCCCCAGAAACAGCCAGGACGCAATGTTGAGACAGGTCAAGGCTTTCATATCGGATCCATCCCCCCAGGTGGTGGGAACCTGCTGGGTGGAACGTGACCGGGCGGCAAGGGGTTGCTCTTCAGGGCCGAGCCGCCGCCGCTGCGGAGTATCTGGCGGCCGGACGAGCACTGTCAAGCGGAAAGCCAGAAGAGAAGACCCAGAGGAATCAGAAGAGATACAGGATCCCGAGTATGGCCGGAGAGAGTTGCGGGGTGGGCAGGGCAAGCGCTTCCCGCGCCACAAGGCGCCCCACGGGGATTCTCCTTGACACCGTCCCGCCAAACTCCTACATTGACTCGGTCTACGGTTCACACTGTTTGCAGGCACGATCCAGACGCTGCGGACCATAGTCGTCCCCAGCGTTTTTGTTTTCGACCTTGCGAGGACTTCACCGAGGAGGATCTGTGACCCAAGACAGCGCACCTGAAGAGCGGTCGGGCGCCATGCCGTCCCGATCCCGGTACGGTCCCCTAGAGGTTGTCGTGGGCGAGCGCGGCGTCGAGGCCGCCATCCGGCTCTTCAAGCGTGTCGTCCTCCGCGACGGGATTCTCCAAGCGCTGAAGCGCCGGTCGCACTACGAGAAGCCCGGCGAACGGCGGCGCCGGAAGGAAAGGGAGGCGACGCGGCGGCGGCGCAAGCAAGAGCGGCGGGCGGTCTCCCGCGGTTGGGGGGTCGACTGACGACGGTCGGAACGGCGGCATCAGCCGCCGAGGCAATGAGCGCATCACGTGAGGAAAGCGAGAAGACCATGGGAACTCGGCTGTATGTCGGAAACTTGCCGTACGATGTGGACGAAGCGCAGCTCCGCGGTCTGTTCGAGAAGGATGGCCGGCAAGTGAGCGAAGTGAAAATCGTCATGGATCGTGACACCGGGCGCCCCCGGGGTTTTGCCTTCGTGGAGATGGGCAGCCAGGCGGACGCCAGCGGCGCGATCTCTGCGCTGAACGGGACCGAGCTCGGCGGCCGCGCCTTGACCGTGAACGAAGCCCGCGAGTCCGCGCCGAACCGCGGAGGCGGCGGGTTCGGCAGAGGCCGACAGGGCGGCGGCGGTCGAAACCGGTTCTGAGGTCTCCGGCGCCCTCGCGGACTTCTTCAGTGTAACGCAGCCGCCGGGGCGCGACACCGCAAGGCGCCGGCGCGCCGGACACGCCGCCGTCATGCCCCCTTGGAGGCCCCGGCGCACGTTGCGTTCCGGAGGCAGGCCCGGCGGTATGATCCTTCCCGGGAGACTGTGACGCCGTGGAGCCGCAGGCCGACTCGATGGAGTTCAGGATGCCCGTAGGGAATACGCGAGAAGCGTTGCAGGCCGTGGAGGACGAGACAAGCTTCCCCGGTCTCTGCCGAATCTGTGGCGGCGCCGTCCCGCCGCCAAGCGACCCGAGCAGTTGCACCCCGAGCCTCTGCAGCGAGCAATGCCTCGCGAAAGCGCTCGTCGCCTACTGGGCGGCCCACGGCGTGAAGGCCGCCGTCACATTGCGCGAGGGCTACGCTCGTCTTGAGGGCCTTGCCGGGGCAACGCAGAACGAGGACTCTTCCGCACAGCGGTGGGCCACCGTAGCATTGTGACCCTCTGACCCACAACGAGTGACCATTTCCAACCCGCGGACTATTCGGGAATACGCAGTCCACTGCCGTGCCGACCTGCCACGTCTCACGGGGCTGACGGTGCTAATGGTCGGCGCCACTCGAGCGGCTGTGGGCCTTCCGGCCGCGAGTGATCAGGCCGATCTGATGGCGCAGGTTTCCGAGTCGGCCGATCCTGTCGCGGTACACCTCGTCTGTTTCCAGGAATATCAAAAGACCATCGCTCCACAATCGCCCGCCCGACTGGCAGGCACTTCTTGTTCAGTGTGGGATAGAGCACTTCCTTCCAAGCCAACAGAGCCTGCCACTCCTGTGAGCGCCCCTATTCGGGGTCCGCTCCCGCTGAGGGAACCCTCAACGCCACACGTTGCGCGTTCCCCGCCTCTTGAGCTAGTGTAGAGCATGTCGCGCCGTGCCATGCTGTGATCATCACAGGGAGGCAAGCACCCCCCCAAGGAGGTCGCCATGCCGAAGAAGCCGACCCCGGCCGATGCCACCTTAATCCTCAAGCTCTACGATCTGCGCCGCGAGGCGGAAATCCGCAAAGCGCGCAACTGGTGGTTTGCCGAGTTCTGGCCCGAGAACGCCGCCGACTTCATGAAGGTCGCACAAGCAGTCGGCACGCAGGAAAACAATTGGCTCCGGCAGGTGCCCAGTTATTGGGAACTGGCCGCGTCACTGGTGCTCCACGGCACCGTGAACGAAACGCTCTTCCTGGAGCCAGCCTCTAGCGGCGAGATGTTCTTCATCTTCGCCAAGCTTCATCCCTTCTTGAAAGACCTGCGCGAGAAGATGCAGAACCCAGGGATGCTGGCGAACGTCGAGAAGGTCATCACGAAGTCGAAGGCCGGCCAGGAGCGGTTGAAAGTCGTCGAACAGCGCGTTGCCGCCCGGCTGAAACAGATGAAGGGGGGTGCCGGTCAGAAATAGCAACCGACCGGCCCTGGCCAAGCGCCATCTGCGCATCCTCCCTCTGGCTCAGCGCGTCGGAAGGCTTGCAGCGGCAGGGCCCGGAGGAGTTGCTCCGGCGAGATGGGGGCCGGCCGGTGTGCGAGTACAGCAGGGCGAACCGGGGCGACAGCTCTTTCAAGGCCTAAATCCACCATTGCCCGGTCGGGCGGAGGGGATGGGCCTGGGGGACCCGCTGCTCGGGTTGGGTGTAGCTCCACCTACCGCCTTGCTGGTTATTGCCGCCGTGCACGCGGTCGCGTCCTCGTGAGAGTGAATGCCCAGGCGCACTATACGCGAAAGCGTGATTGCGTAAGCGGCAGAAATACGAGCTTTCAGCGTCCCACTAAACGTTCACGAAGCGGATGTAGTTGGGTGCCGGGATTTCGCAGATCTCCTCGGTCATCTCCAGGGCGCCCGTTTCCACGTCCCGTGAGAAGACCCGGATGTGTCCCGAGTCCTGGTTGGCGACGATCGCCGCCTTCCCATCCGGGCTGATCGCGAAGTGGCGCGGGAACTTCCCCCCGGTCGAGACCAGTCCCGTGCGCTCGAGGCGACCGTCGGGCAGGACCTTGAAGATGGCCACCGAGTTGTCGCCGCGGTTGGACACGTACAGGAACCTGGCATCCGGCGATAGCTTGATCTCCGAGACGTAGCTGACCCCCTCGCGGCTGTCGAGCGTCGACTCGTACTGGACGGGAATCAGGCGGGCCTTCACGGCGTCCGGGTTACTGGCGTCGAGCTTTGCGACGCAGACGGTGTTAAACAGCTCGTTGGAGACGTAGCAGATGTCCAGGTCCGGGTGCATCGCCATATGGCGCGGGCCGGAACCGGCCCCGAACGGGATGTAGGTCTCGCGGGTCAGTTTCTTGGCATCCGGGTCGTAGCGGTACTGGAAAACGGCGTTCTCGCCCAGGTCCGGGATGAAGACCCACTCGTGCCAGAAATGCGCGCAGTGGGCGTGCGGCCCGACCTGGCGGTTCCCCCAGTGGTCCTCGCGATTGACGACCTGGCGCCACGTGCCCTCCGGGCGGTAATACTGCTTGAAGGTCTGGCGGACAGGGCCGAGCCGACCCTCCGCGTCGGCGTCGACGACGTCGATGATCGCGTCCCAGTAGTTGATGACGATCGCGGCGTCCTTGCGAGGCGACAGGGCGAGGTAGCAGGTGGAGCGGCCCGATGCGCGGAAGGCGTCGTGATACGTGAGCGTCCCATCCGGGTTGACGGTGTAGCGCAGGACTTCGCCCTCGTCGCGGATCGTCTCGCAGATCGCGTACAGCGTCTTTCCGTCGCTGTGCGGGATCAGGACCGCCGGGTTGAGCGCCTCGGTGACGTCGTTGAGCCTCAGCGCTCCGCCTCGCGTGAGCGTCATGGCGTAGATGCCCTTGCCTGGCACCGGCGCATACGGCCGGTGGGCGAGCACCTCCATGTCGCTGTAGCTGCCGACGAGCAGCGAGTAATCTCGCTTCACGGTTGCGTGCATGTCTCCATCCTCCAACAGCAAGAAACGGCGAGGTTGAATTCGACGGCTTCTCGGGTTTACCGTCCTGCCATTTTCGCCCCGGCGGCTCCTGAGAGCCAGCCCGGACTCACTCGGTGAAGGCTTCCTTGCGCTTGGCCAAGACCGAGGGGAGCAACGACACGATGAGGATAATGGCGGCGATGGCGATGATGGCCTTCATCGATAGCCTCTCCTGTCAATCTGGCGTCCCGCCGTTCTGGCGACCGCGACTCCGCATCGGAAAAACCACCGTACCCCTCTTCCCGCCGGTGAAGCAAGCCGGAGGGGACGGCGTTCGCCGCGACGCCAGCCGCTTATCCCTTGATCGCGCCCGCGGTGAGGCCGGAGATCAGTTGCTTGGCCGCCAGGAAGGTGAAGATGATCGCGGGGAGCGCCACCAGCGTTCCCATGGCGGTGATGTTCCCCCATTCGATCCCCGTGTCCGTCAGGTAGATCGTGGTGGCGACGGGCAGGGTCCGGGTCATGCGGTTGGTCAGAACCAGGGCGAGAATGAACTCGTTCCATGAGATCCGGAAGGTGAAGATGGCCGCCGCCGCCAGGCCCGGCTTGATCAGGGGCAGAATGATCCGGAAGAAGATCCTCCACGGACCGCAGCCGTCCACCACGGCGGCCTCTTCCAGCTCCAGCGGGATGTCGGAGATGAAGCTGATGAGGACCCAGATGGTGAAGGGAAGGTTCAGGCCGACGTAGATGATGATCAGTCCCACAAGGGTATCGGACAGCCCGAAGAAGGTCCACAGGACATAGATGGGCACGACCAGGACCGCCGGGGGAATCATCCTGAGGAGCAGGGTCCCGAGAGAAATCGCCCCCTTCCCCATGAAGTTGAATCGCACCAGGGCATAGGAGGCGCATCCGCCCACGACGAGGGTGAACAGCGTGGACACCAGCCCGACGATCAGGCTGTTGGTCATGTAGCGCAGGAAGCCCTGCTCCATGAGGACGGTGTGGTAGTTCATCAGGGTGGGCATGAAGATCCAGGTGGGGGTCTTGGACATGACCTGCACCTGCGTTTTGAAGGAGGTCAGGATCAGGACGATGACCGGGACCATGTAGACGAAGGCGAGAATGGCGATCAGGACTCCCTTGCTGGCTTCCCAGACGCGGCCGTGGGGGGCCGCAGCGGCAGGCTCGACGTACGCCTCGACCCGGTTGACCCTGCGCTCAGCGGTTGGAGTGGCTGCTGTCATCATGGTCCGCTCGCTTTCCTTCGACCCTCACCGCTTGGACAGCGCGGGTCGGGCGATCGTCAAGAAGGCCACACTGAGGACGAGGATAAAGGCCAGGAGGAAGACGGCGTTGACCGCCGCCAGTCCCAGGCGCTGGCTCATGAAGGCGGTCTTGTAGATGTTGAGCGACAGCACCTCCGTCTCCCGTCCCGGGCCCCCGAAGGTCATGATGAACATGACTTCCAGGCTGCGGAAGGCGTCGATGATCCGCAGGATCACGGCCACCCAGATCACCGGGGCCAGCAGGGGAAGCTTGACGAGGCGGATCACCTGCCAGCCGCTGGCCCCGTCCACCTCGGCGGCCTCCACGGGGTCTTTGGGCAGGCTCTGCAGACCGGCAAGGAAGAGGATGAACATGAAGGGGGTCCACTGCCAGATATCCGTAACGATGACCGCCGGCATCGCCAGGCCAGGCGTCCCCAGCCAGATCTTGGGCTCGAAACCTGCCAATTGCACCAGGTAGTTGATGAGGCCGAAATTCACGTCGAACAGGTATCGCCAGAGGAGCCCCACCACCACGGGGGCGATCATAATGGGAATGATGAAGATCGTCCGGAAGACGGCGATCCCCCGGATGCCCTTCTCGAGCATGAACGCGATCGCGAGGCCGAGGAAGAGTTCGGCGAGGACCGAGCACGCAGTGAAAATCAGGGTCACCTTGATCGAGTTGAACAGCGCCGGATCCTGCCAGGCCCAGACGAAATTTTCCCAGCCAACGTATTTCCTGGATGTGATTGGGGTGCCGAGGGACCAGTCGTAGAAGCTGAGCTCGAATCCCTTGATGACCGGATAGAGGCAGGTGAAGACGAGAATACCGGCCGCGGGGGCGACGAACAGGTAGGGCGTGACACCTCGAAACAGTCTTTGCTGACCCATCGGAATTCCCTGCCTGCCGCGGGAGCTCGAAGGAGCCCCCGCGGCAGTGCGAGAAGTCCCTTCCCCGTGCCCGTTACAGGAAGGAGGGGAAGGGAATGTTCGGGTCTTCGGTGAAGAAATCGCCGCAGTCTTTCGGGTACTGGTACTTCCCGATATCCTGGTCGTCCGGGTAGGTGAACTTCCCGCCGACCTTCCAGATGACGAGCTTGAACTTCATCTGGTGCTTGTTGAATTCGTGCAGCAAGACCAGTTCGTTTGGATCGGGACACTGCGTGGCCCACATGTCCCAGTGGATCGGCATCAAGACCTTGGCGTCGAGGTCGCGGCCGATCCGCAGGGTGTCGGAGGCGGTCAGCTTGTCCGTGATCCCCGGGCCGTTGTCGCCGTAGGAGACCAAGGCGACGTCGATCTTGTGCTGTTTCCCATGCCGGTAGTAGCCATTCGAGAAGTGGGAGTCGCCGCTGTGGTAGATGGACCCGCCGGGAGTCTTGATGACGTAGTTGACGGCCCGCTCGTCCATGTCGACGGGCATCTTGCCCCGGAGATCGCCTGCGGGCGGGGGCGTGATCAGCACCGTCCGGTCGAAGGATTCGACGGCCACGATCTCCGTATCCTTGATGCGATGGCTCTGACCGGGCTTCAGCCGGACGATGCGCTTCTCGGGGACTCCCCAGCTCGCCCAGGTGTCTCCGCACATCTTCGGGCCGACGAAGACGGCGTCCGTGTTCTTCATGGCGGCCGCCGCGACGAACTCGCAGATGTGGTCCCCGTGGATGTGCGTCGAGAGCACGACGTCCAGCGTCCTCACCGTGAAGGGATCGATGACATGGGGAGAGATGCGGAGGAAGGGTGGGTAATTCCGCGCCCCCGTCATGCGGATGATCTGGGCGTCCTTGATCTGCTCGTAGGGCTTCTGCTTCTTCGCTGATTCCCCGCGCTGGGTCCAGAAATCCACCGTGATGTTAGCTCCTCCGGGTGTCTTCACCCAGATCCCGCAGCAGGTCAGCCACCACATGACGAATTTGTCCGGCGGCACCACGGTCTCTTCGATGTCCTCGGTCAGATAGGTTCCCCACTCGGGGAATACGCTCCGAAGCCAGGCGTCTCGGTCGATCTTGGAGATGTCTATCGCCATGCGCGTTCCTCATCTTGGTGTGTTGGTTTACGTGTATCCCGCGAAGGCCTTCAGTGCTCAGCAGCCAGCTTTCCGCGGACGCTCAGGGGCGGAGGAAGGAGCGCGGTGTGCGTGACGCTTCTCCTCGGAGCATCCTCGCCCATGCCCGTGTTCGGCTGAGCGCTGAACGCTGATTGCTGAACGCTTGCCTTATTTCTTCCAGCTGTAATACCCGCCCTTCTCCATGATCTTCTTCACCGGCTCGACCGCGTCGGTCATCGCCTGTTCCGGCGTCTTCTTCCCAGTGATGGCTTCGTGCAGCGCGATCCCGACATGCGACATGGAGATCTCCGGCCACTCCGGAATCAAGGGGCGCCAGTCGGGATTGGCGTACTTCAAATTCTCGAGTACCGCTGCGAACTCCGGGTACTCCTTCTGCATCGCTGGGTCTTTGAGCGTGGAGAGACGATTGGGCATGGCGCCGAACTTGGTGATCTTCCGGTCCGTTGCCTTCGAGGTCAGCCACTGGAGCAGGAGGAACGCCGCCTCCTTCTTCTGCGAGTTGGCGGGGATGGCAATGCCGAACCCGCCCGTTTCGGTGGAATACTTCACGCCCTTGGGATGGAGCGCGTAGCCGACTTTCCCAACGACCTTGGACTTGTTGGGATCCCGTACCTGTCCAGGGAGGGCAGTGTTGTCCAAGTACATAGCCGCATTTCCGAGGAGGAACGCATCGGTCATGGAGCCGTACGCGAACGTCGGGATGCCTGGAGGCCCTGTCTTCACGATCTCGATCATGGCCTTGATGGCTTGGATGGAGCCTCCTTTGTGGAAGAGGGGCTCCCACTTGTCATTGAATACCTCCCCACCGTAGGGGGTCAGATGATTGAACCAAGCGTGCTGGACTTGGTGGCCGGCTTCCCCTCGCATGGTCAAGCCGCCCATCCCGGGCTCCTTTTCCTTGACGAGCTTGCAGAGCTTCAGCAGTTCGTCGTACGTCTTGGGTACTTTCCAGCCATGTTTGTCGAAGATGTCTTTGCGATAGGCAAACATGCTGGTTTCCGTTCCGAAGGGGAGTCCGTAGACGGAGGCAGTCGGACCAGGCAAATATCCCTTCCGGCCGCCGACCGTTCCGATCGCCTGGACGTAGGCGGGAACAAGGTCCTCGGCGTCATAGTCGGGATCGGCGAGCGCAGGATTCGTGAAGAGTGAGGCCAGGGGCGTGAGCAGACCCTTCGACACGTACTCGGTCTTCCACATGATCACGTATGTGATCAGGTCGTAGTCGCCCTTGGGCTTGGAGAGTTCGAGCAACTGCTTGTCCCGCATCTTCATATATTCAAGCTTGTCGATCTCCACCTTGATCCCTGTTTCCTTCGTGAATTCAGGGATGACATTCGTGGCGTAATTGTAGTAAGCAATGTTCGGGAAATTGACGACGAGGGTAGTTCCTGAATACTTGGCGTAGGGATTTGCGTGGACGCTGCTGGCGACGAGCAGCAGTAGGGAAAGGACGGCCAGAAGGATCGTGCGCTTTCTTGGCTCCATGCTGTTTCTCCTTCTCGAGCGTGGTGAGTCCTTGGAGATTGGACGCTGATCATCTTTCCAGGCGATGAGATGCGTTTCCCACCTCCTCTCGGCAGGTGTCGGAAGAAAATCGGGGAACACAGGGGGGAATTTCTTTGAGCCATGCTATAGAAAAAACTGGACATAAAGTCAAGGTAAAAGTTATAATTAACTGATTGTGCTTCGTATATATTTAAAAACACAGTAATATATAAAGCACGATATTTGTAATATGTGATCACATATTTCATTTAGGAGCCGACATGGCCATTGAGAAGATCTCCGTCAAGACTCTGCGGCAGGAAGTGTACGATCAGCTCCGGGACAAGATCATCTCCGCCGAGATCCTTCCCGGGGAAACGGTGAGTCTCCGAGGGTTGGCCGAGAAATTCGGCGTGAGCCTGATGCCCGTGCGAGAAGCCTTGTGGCAACTCGAATCGGAGCGAATCATCGTCATCGAAAGCAACAAGCGAATTCGAGTGAATACGCTGACCGCCAAGGAAATGGAAGAGGCCCTCCGGCTTCGCCTCATGCTCGAATCGACGGCGGCCGAGCGAGCCTGCGATCTCAGGCCGGAGGAGGCCATCCCGAAAGTTCGGGGCACCCTAGAGGCGATGGAGGCCTCGCTGGACCGCCCAAAGATCTACATGCGCAGGAACACCCAGTTTCATTTCTCCATCTACGCGTGCTCCGACTCGCCCCTGCTCTTGGAGATACTGAATCGCCTGTGGGCCCGCGTCTTTCCGTATGTCTACACCTTCGCCATTCTGAACCAGGACAAGGCGGACGCCATGAGGTGTCACCGGCAGATGCTTGAGGCATTTGTCGACAGAGACAAGAAGCGAATGACGGATGCCTTGCGGCAGGATCTGGAACAGGCTGCCGGAATCATCATTCCTGCCCTGGAGCGGAGAGCTTCCGAATTGCAAAAGGACCAGGAGGGCCGGGGCCGTTCAAACCACGAGGGCGTCAGTAGGGCCAAGCGCGCTGGAAAGACTCACGGAAGGGCAAGGGAGAATCTTCTGGAACCCGTGGCGGAGGTATAGGCCGGTCGGTCGCAGACACAGCACCGCCTGCACACCATCACCGCGACGGGGTTCGTGACCGCCGGCACGCAGGTCAATATGCAAAACCAATTGCCTCGGAGGTGAGCATGGAGATTCGTCGCGTCGCCGTTGCCGGGACGGGCATGATGGGACCCGGCATCGCTGCAACCTTTGCCCTGGGGGGGAAGGAGGCGGTCGTCGTCAGCCGAACTGCCGAGAACGCCGCCAAGGGCGTCGCCACGGCGCAGGGCCTCATCGCCAAGCTGGTCGGGAACGGCGTGGCCGACGCGGCCCTGCGTGCGCCGCCTTGCATCTGGGACCTTTTTGAGCAGCCTGGGGGAAATGAGTTCTTCGACACCCCGTTAGACTGGTGGCGCGCGGAAGGAGGTATACGTGGAGACGGGACGCGGCATCGACGCGGTCATGCTGACAGAGGCCGACAACGTGGCGACGGCCCTCCGCGAGCTCACGCAGGGCGAGGAGGCGCGCGTAGGAGTGGGGGAGCGGACCTTCCCGATCCGCGTGCGGCAGGGGATCGCGTTTGGGCACAAGCTGGCGGTGACGGACATCCGGCGGGGCGACGCGATCCGAAAGTACGGCGAAGTGATCGGGCGGGCGACGCAGGACATCCCGTCCGGGACCCACGCGCACGTGCACAACGTGGAGAGTCTCCGGGGGCGAGGCGACCTCGAAGCGGCGAGGGAGACGAATGCAATTTAGAGGCTACGCGCGGCCGGACGGCCGGGTCGGAACGCGAAACTACGTCGGTGTGCTCTCGACGGTGGTGTGCGCAAACGAGGTGGTCGAGCGG